>WNGR01005653.1_pt1 | contig 13404 bp, 19 predicted proteins | sample 5407581 | NCBI WGS metagenome assembly WNGR01 (sample SAMN13153383, study PRJNA577476) | soil metagenome | isolation source: 80 cm soil or saprolite under Garry oak tree replicate 2 | place: USA:California | collected 2016-06-15 | reverse complement strand
GCAACCCGGACGGCACTGAACGAGGCAGCTATTGCCGCGATTCGGAACACGTTTGAAAGCGATTCAGTGTGTAGATGAAGGCGCATTGTGCTCACCGAGTTCCCTGTGACGAACCCATATGTAGCCTGGCTCATCTTCAGATGTTCATTTCCTCGACGCTCACGAGGAGCTCCTCCTCGTCAAATTGTACATTACCAAGATATCTCAGCTGTGTGGCCACTTTCGCTTCCCCGAAGAAGTTGAGGGGACTGGAATAACCTACTTGAAGCGTTTCTACCTCAAGAACACCGTGATGGATTGGCATCCCAAGAACGTCATGTAGGCCAGCAATCAATCGATTTGTCTAATAACTCGTGTTCACTCTATCTAGGCTGACAGCACTATTTCTTGCCACGAAGACGACCAACCACCCCATCTCGCTGGAATCGTATACCTCAAACATACCACGAACCAGACCGTCTGACGTACTCGATCTTGAGTTCTTGGTCGCTCAAAGTCTCGCATTTGAGTTCGCTGTATGGCATGCTCATCGTGCTTTATGGGGCCTATGGCTCGACATACAAGTTTGGCTCTGCTTGTGTCTATACCGACCGCTTGTTGAAACGATTTCAGGAATTACCTCAGGCTCCTCCCCACGAAGAGCTAGAGCGAATTTATGACACGGCCCTGCAGCACATCCGCACATCTCGACTGACTGACGTAGAACTTATATACCCCCCTTCCCAGATCGCTCTGGCCTGTCTATCACTCGCTCACCCTGAAATCGCAGCATCATGGGCGCGGTCAAAGAACGCCGAAAGCGCCCTTGAAGCCATCGAATCCATTAAGCGGAGCATTACTCGAGACGGGGACCTTCCATCGGTAGATGTGGTGCGCGAAATCGACCGACGGCTAAAAATATGCAAAAACCCAGAGAAGGTCGTCGGTAGTAAGGCTTATTTGGCAAAGAAGGCGAAGGAAGAGAGCGAGGCTAAGTTGAAGAGGATGAAGAAGGCCGAGAATGTCAGGAAGGCAGTGGAGCAGGGCGATCCTTTTGGCGAGGAGCTTGCCAGGGAAGCCAACCTGGACGACGACGACTGAAACCGAACCGGGAGCGACTATATCTCAGGTGGCCCGAGCAGATATGTTAACTATCTATCCTATCGCGACAATTCCTGTGTTCGCCAGGTGGCACATGGTGAGACAATCGACTGCTGAATGTGCCATCGTAACTGTGGTCTGCTGCGGTGAATCTGTCACCGTAACCAATGTTGACCAGTTGGAACGACGTAACATAAAGGAGCATGGAGTTACAAGGCCTCATGATAGAACATACTCTCATAAAGCCACAAAAAGCTGCGTATTCTGTCTAGTAGCCAAGAGCAGTGAGCTTCTCGAACGATGCTGAAGTATCAGCGAGCGCCTTTTGACGCAGCTTAATCGCGGTAAGCTGAACGAAGGAATTCAGACCTGATGCAGAAAGCAGTGAAGTTCATATACTCACCTTGCGCTCATGGAAGGCCTTCGCCCTGATCTTCCTCTTGTCCTCAAGGCGGTCAACAACATCCTTGTAACCCCAACCAACTTCATGGGAGAGACGCTAAAACTTGATGAGACATAGTAATGTTGAGTCAACGCATAGCTCACCTTCACTGTGCAGTATTTCCGCCCTGGCTTCAACCGCAGGACCCGCAGAGCCTCCGGCACCACCATCCGTTTCTTTTTGTCATAAAGAGGGGGGACACCCTCAAAGAGTTTCAAACGCTCGAGGGCAGCAGTGCCGCGAGCGGTCTTGTGAGGCACCATGCCCCTGATGGCACGGAAGAGGATTTTGGAAGGAGCGCGGTGATGGAAAGGGCCGGATTTTTTGGGGTTGACGATGTGGCGTTTGTGAAGGAAGTTGTGATAGCGGAGCTTAGGTGGCATGAACGAGTAAGTGATACAGTCTCGTAGCAGACGAGACGGATACGACACACCTTGTTGCGGAAGAAGCTGCCGGAGATGTTGATCTCCTCACATCTTACAACGACGATCTTCTGGCCGTTGAGAATCTGCTTGGATAAAATTGAGGCTAGCCGACCAAGTAGGTGACCCTTGCCATCGATGACGATGGGGGTAGAAGAAATAGTGGTCATGGCGAATCTATGTGTGGGGTATGAGGAACGACGACGTGTTAGAAGTGACTTGACACTAACCTATGAAGAGGGAGGTGAGTTGAAGGGCTGAGGCTCGCCGAATATTGCGCGTGTCGTGATTAGCAGGACTACGACTGTGAGCTTCGTGACAGCCACCGTAACACAAACTATACAGTTGTTTTTCGGTGCTTTCCGATCACGTGCTACGTTCGGAACGGCCCCCGCGGAGAACGAAATGCTTCGGCAAGGTGCGCTGGCACAGTGAGTAAGGCGGTTGACGCGCTCACAGTGTAAGCTGTCCCTCATGTCGTTCCTTCGCCTTGCTTTCCGTAGCGTGACTTCGCGCCATGTCGCCTCCTCTTCACTCTCTAGACTACACATGAGTCGTATCCCGCAACGTGCTGCTTTCTCTGCTGCCAGCTCTCTTGACAAGTCACAAATCGAGACGCGTGTGCTCGACGTGGTAAAGACCTTCGAGAAAGTCAGCCCCGAAAAGGTTCGTCCTGACTCACGTGTATCCGCACAATTCACACTGTTCTCGTAGATCAAGCCCACCGCCTCTTTCACGGAAGATTTGGGCCTGGACAGCTTAGACGCAGTCGAAGTCGTTATGGCCGTAGAGGAGGTCTGGTTCGACACATACACCGCCCCGTGTCACTGTACTCATGTCATGCATTACGCTTTGTAGGAGTTTTCTATCGAAATTCCTGATGCCGAGGCAGATGCCATTCAAACAGTGCAACAAGGTAGCCTAGCTTTCTCCGTGGGAAGATGACCACCTGACCTGGATTCCCCAGCGATTGATTATATCGCGAAAACTCCGGAAGGTACGTCCAAATTTATTCATCCCCGACTGATTGAATAACCTCATTTTCCTGTAGCTCGCTGATCAGTTCGTTTATTCTCATATATTATCTGGATGCCACGCGTGCCGTTGTTTATTTGCCATTAAGAATTTTGACCGGTGTATCGCCACTACTGGCAATGAAAATCGGTACGAAAAAGAAAAAAAGTTTGCCGTCCATAAAGGTGAAATGACCTGTGAGTCGCCCAAGCCTGGCGCCACCTCATTCTCCGTGAGAGGATGTGGTAAGAGTGTGCGCAAAGTCTTTACAATAATAATGCACATCCAATTGAACCGCAGGCATTGAAACCGACTCGGAGAATCGTCGCTAGCTTGACGTAGAACACATAGTACCTTAGACCATAATTCTGGTCATCTTACCATAGCGAGTGCTTGCTGCTTTTCGTGGCTACACCATACAGATTCAGTTACCGAGAAGTGGTGGCATCACAAATGTATGCGGCGGGCTCGGTGGCCACACACCCCGATATTACGCTCGCAATCACCACCCTCACATTGACCTATGGTCTAAGCGATGGTGCCGAGATGTCCGAGGTGGGACCAGTCGGCTTTACCAACGCAGACTTCGCCTCGCGGGAACACCGTCACTCATGTCGGGTAATGTCTTTCTAATTCGTGGCGGGGCCACCTCCAAGCCGTTATCGTGCTGTCAGCACAGAGACGGAGTACACAACGAGGGCGCATGCAGCCACGGAGGCAAAATGATGCTGTCGGAGGTCCCCACATGTAATGTCATAGCGCTGACCAAGGACAACACCTTTTGTTCCAGGACACAGGCTGCACTCTCAGGGTGGTTGCATTGAGAGAAAAAATCACTCTGAGGAACTCGATATCAGTTAAAAGTAATCCACGTACTCGACATGAATCAGAAACTGTCGAATTATTTATGGACTTCCTACAGGCTGCTTGTGTAGCGACGTTACAGAAGGGCTAGGTCATTCAATTCTGGATGCCTGATTATAGTTGCAGAAAAGGCAATATAGAGGATATTAGTGACGAGCATTAGAATTTGCTCGCAGCCTCCAAATCATCAGCATTCAGCCAATCGGCACCATCGTTCAACAGCTCCCTCCAAACGCTATTGCGTGCGACAATTGGCCACCCAGGGGTATCCCAGAACCTTGCGTCGATACCCCTGGTGTGAGCATCATTGACAAGGGTCGTAATGATATTGCGTTGTGCGTCGCTGATAGTTGTTAGTCCACTCCACCCAACCGCGGCGCCGTAGTCAGTACTCGCGATCGGAGAAAGTGTCGCATCCCATGTCGTATTCAGAGACGTGTCATTCAGCTGCGTAAGAGGTGCGTCGAAGAAGTAGTCGCGTGGCTCCAATGCTTTGACTCCATCGAGTGGTGAATTGCCAGTCCCAATCACAGTGACGACTGAAGTCGTGAGGTTACCGTTTCTTGAAGTTGTCAGGTAGCCAGCACTGCGCAGTGGTTGCAAAGCCTTTAGGACGAACGGGAGTGCTCTGATTTACGAAAGAAAGTTTAGCCGTTCAGTTATAATTAGCGGGCCGAACGCCTACGGACTCAATGCCATTGGTTTTGATATCAACAAGCAGCTGCAAGGGGGTAGATGGCGACGTATCAAAGACGCCACTGCAGTATGTCAGATACAGCTAAGAAGATCCAGTTAAACATCAACCTACTTCGGAACCGTTTGGTTGACGGTAAATGGGCTCTTAGGATTCTGTGCAGCTAAGACCTTCAACAGTGGTCGAACATAGAGTGTGTCGAATGTACGATCGGGCGTGAGAGCAGCCACGTCATGACCCACCTATGGACGGTCACAATTGGAAATAGTCAGTTGACCGTTCTGTAGGACGCGACGAGTAAGTGGGACTTGCATACAACGTCTCATTGACTAGCCATACGTCAGCTTCTACGCTCAAGACCCCGAGGCTGAGGGCCGTCAAAAGTGGAACGTCCCGCCAATCTGGGTGTGAGGGGAAGGCGGTCAAAGACACCTCCAAGACCAATAGACCTCATTACTGACAGTCGTTGTGAGAGTGAATTTGCTTTGGAACGATGTTTTGGGTGAGTTGTGTGGGATACCGAAGAAGGCTAGAGTTCGAGGCCTCGAGATTGGCAATCCATTGGAACACTCCGGGGGTGGTAGCAGCAAGCTGGATGTAGCCAACAAGGAGTGTCAAGAAAAGAATTTGGCTGAGCATGCCGGTCATCGCCTCACGAACCGAGGGAGCTGCGCAGGTGTGCCTACCAAGGCTGTTTTCAACTCAGACAATGATATTAATGACACACTATCGACATCCGAACCCCTGAACCAGCAGGGCGTTAACGTGAACCAGGAACCCCAATTTAGATATATGAGCGGCGTGCCGTTAGCACTCTAATCCGTACAAAGTGAGAGTAAGTTGGCTGCATGGATAGCGCGTGGGGGCTGTCACAGGATGAGCACCGGCAGGCAGAAATGTAAAGCAAGCAGTAGAATTGAGCGTGTACCAAGAAAAACGACGGTGGATTGAAAGCAGAATAAATCAATGCATCATTAATAATGTACGGTATCAGTTGGAGCGTGCAACGACAGTCCGGGGTCCAAACGTATCGGTAATAGAATGACAGTCCGAAAGCTCCCTAACGGGGACCACGGGGGAAAGTCATGAAGGCTGATCAATCTTGAGACAGGACGCTTAACCATCACTAGTGCGGGTAAATGTTAAGTGTGTCAGGCGAAGGAAGCAATCAAAACCGACCAAATGTCAAGTCTCAGTCCACAGGCTGAACCGATAATCTCGCCAAATCCTATCCACCGTAATACCGCTGACTGGACTGATGGCGTCAGGTTGTGACGTCGTTACTGCACTCGAGAAGAGTTGAGAGACCGCGCATTGGACATCTCGCCATGTGCGCACGCTAGGTACAAACGGGGTCGGTACGGAAGGGACGACAAGGCCGGTATCAGGATTACTCACGATACACTGACAAGTTTCGACTGCGTCTTGAGAACGTACTTGTATATTGACCCGGCCTCCAATACTAATGTCACGGCTTCTGTCGGCTGAAGTAGGACTATTGCGCCGGTATTTCTTCCGTAGTCACGCAACAGCTGAACCGTAGCACAGTCATGGGAGTCATTTGTGATCACGAGTAGGACCTCGTAATCTTGAGTAATCGCGGGCATTGAGGATGGTGGGGCGAGAGGGTCTGACTAGTTGAACAACTGAAGATACGCTGGGTTAAACTAGAGAGTAAAGGTGCGCGGGAAGGACGAATTAGATGTGAGAAGGAAGGGTGCACGAGACAAACCGAGTGCCGCGGGACACACGAACCGTCGACCACTGCGGGGTTTACGGCAAGAGATAACTAATAACAGGTCGCGGGGAGTGGCAATGGATCCTGCCAATTGCACACAAGGGGATGGGCTCAGTGTCTGAGAGAGGAGGTACGCGAACTGTTGTCAGGAGGGTGTTGATCGAGGAAGGGACACAAGAAACACGGAGGTGGTGGCCACGTTGTCAAACGGGCCTATTGTTCTACGTACAACAGCCCGGACAATCAACTTGGCGCGCGCAGAAGGCGACATATGGGAAAGAGATAGAAAGGAAGTGCCTCGTGTTCGACTGACCCCGAGCAATCCTGCAACCAAAGGTGATGAATCGACAACACGCGCGAACATCGAGGCTGAGGGCAGCGACTGCCCCTTTCCATTTTGGCCCCAAAGCATTCACACGACAGAGCCTCAATTACAAGTCGATACGGTATGCTGTCCATTCACATCCCTAAGCTCACTAATGTACATGTCCGTGATCATGAGAGCAGTAAGTCGTTAAATATACGATAGAAGGGACCGTTTAAAACGGCCGTTCAGCACCACGATAGTACGGGTCACTGTACTCGTCATATTGACCACGATTGGGTCGGCTCGTCTGTTCGGACGGAAAATCGGTTGGTTGAAGGACTGGCTCCGCGGAACGGTCTTTAAACGAATTGTCCAGCATCGTACTGTCGCTTTGTGCGCTTTCCTGTCTTGTGTGCCCGTAATGGCCTCCGCCTGCTGCAGGATCCATCCGCGAATCCCAGGGATCCGAACGATTCGCCAGGGGGACGTCACTGTTGAGACCCGTCATGGAATAAATAGAATTGTATTTTTCGTGGTCACCGCGTTGGCCAACGCCGTATCCGGAGATGATGGTAAAGAAGTAGAACTGAAACGATTTAGACAGTGGCAAAAACAATAGCGAGGTTTTAGCACACCTGAGATATCGCCAGGAGAACCCACAGGCCACCCATTACGCCGATGTCTACCCACGGGAAGATTTCGCACATCTTTTCGCCTTCAGACGTAAGATCGGAGGCCGCGGTGAAGAACTTCTGTTCACAGTTGCTTTTGGCAGTGCTATGCCGGGTAGCCGAAATAATAATCCACACGGCCGCAACAGAAAACGCGGCTACCGTAACGAGGATGTGTAGAGTGGTGTATCTTCTATACATCACAGGTTTTTCCTGCGACCATTGGTGATGAGTGGCTGGGAATAGTGATGTGGACAAATTGTGAATACGAACCCGGGCAACGCCAATAAAGCCAAGCACTTGAACCATGGCACCGACATAGCAAATTATGGCAAAAATCCAACGTGCGAATGAAGGAGTTGCAGCGCCGACGACTGCGCAGCAAGTGTGAGCGGCAAATGAGAAGAGATAGGGGAGACCATTACTCTGTGGTGTGGCAACGCTGAGTGAACCCGCTATGATACCAAGCGCAAATTGCTCCGTAAGAGTCGAGTAGATTCCGACATTGACAACGGGTATTGCGCAGCAACAGTAGTCTCGTGGCTTCATGGTGAGGTATGAGTAGAGAGACGCGCGTTCGTCAGTCTTAAGGCTGTCGCCCCTCACAGCCACAGGCGCACTGGTCGCGTGATGTGATGTGAATTCGTCACACGTCACACATCACGCGTCGCGGTCTCGTCGAGGGTGCTCTGTTCCTTTACTCCACCATATCCCCATCCTTATGACCCGACTTTTACCCCTCATTTTCGTTTCCCTGTTCGCCACGAGTAATGCGGGTCTTCTTCCAACCTCTCAGCAGCAACAACTAGTTACCAATCAGGGTAGCCCAGTTCACGCAACCCAAGGTTGGAGCTGGGACAACTGTGGTCAGTTGCTTCTTGCACACCGTTTATGTCACTTGTTACTCATCTTTCTCCTCTTTTAAGGCTTGCCCACTGATGCCATCCAGATTGACTCAATCACCGTGTCCCCCGACCCTCCGCAACCTGGACAAGACTTGACGGTCTTCGTTAAAGCTCATGCACAGGAACAGGTTGAGGTGTGTCCACGTACACTCCTTTTGTTTCTTCGCTTATTGATGACGCTCACGTTCAGGATGGAGCGTACGCCGATGTTTCGGTAAAACTCGGCCTCATTAAGATATTGCAAAAACAGTTCGACCTTTGCAATGAAGCGTATGTTTCGGTCATCTTCGCCGTGTTTGAAATACCCTCACTGAGATACCTTAGGCGCAACGCGAACACTAGCGTCCAGTGTCCTGTAGAAAAAGGAACCTATGAGGTTGAGCACACTGTCGCACTTCCGAAGGAGATCCCGCAAGGTGAGTTATCATCTATACACGTGGCCATCCTTCTGACGAGTTTTGGTCAGCCAAGTTCAATATTAACGTGCGGGCATACACTGTTGAAGACGATGACTTGTTTTGTGTCGATTTGAAGGTAGACTTTATGAGGAGGCCGTTCTTCAAGTTACCTCTTGGCTGGTGAACGACGGATGATGTTACTCTCCGCATGTTAGGGGTCCTGCATGTAACAATAACTTCGCTCGTCCCCAGTATATACCACTTGATGGTTCTCATGGCATTATTTCTCGCTTCGCACGCCTTGGCACTGCTCGTCATTGTCTGTTTAGTAGCAATTGTGGTTCCGGCAAGCTGTGTTCTCCAATGAACTTGTCAAATAAACGCGCCACTTCCCCGGACAAAGTGACGCACAGCCTGTCTCGATCCACAACCGGTCCACAACTAACAAACTGCCCCGGTGGAAAATATGTATATAGCCTTTCGTTCTTTAAAGAACGAGTAATTTGGCACGACGCCTTTCATCGTACTTCTTCCTCCTCAACCCCGTCAGCCATTGTCATGTCTAGCAATTACGACGTTGCCTTTCGGTTCGTGAATGACACCCAGTGGACTGCCACCTTGGAAGCCTGGGGTCCCAACCCTCATGGCCGCGATAACGGGGTGATGCTCATCCTCAGACCGCAGGATAGGGTGGCGTTCATGCAGAGTGCCAACTTGTCCTATTATTACTGTGTCCGTCATCACGGTATCGAGGCTGGTTTCTCGTATGTCCCGTTTTGAATGGTTTCCTTCCCACCATATAACTGAAGATCTCCAAATAGGGCGAAGATTCTCGTGGATACGCCAACTAATATGTCAGACATAATGCCTCAGATGCTTCCGGCCAACTATCAAACCATAACGCCTTTGATTCCTAGAGCAGGTGTCACTGTGAGAAGATATCGCCCGTTAACCCACTATGTATCTGGGTAGTACGTTGATTCGAGCGCTGTGGCGAATCTTTGTCTTACGATCACTATAGAATTGGCTACAGGATGCTGTTCAATGACTCAATGGCAACGGTATTCAAGTTGGCGGTGTTGTTGTTCTCCCCTTTTGGGGCACTATGAACTAGACTTCTCACGGACTTCATTGTCTCTTTTCAACTGGAATTTGCATTTAGTGTACACAATACAAAGTAGTCTTTCATAGAGAATTATTATTCTGCGATACAAAAGCTCTCGAGGCGATTGTCAATTCAATTGCTGTGTCCGTCTTCACTTCGATTCCTCGCACGTGGTGTAACTTGTGTCATTCTCATCCTCGAATGTCACTCACGGACCTGACTCGGAATGCCTTTCAGAGTGGCCTACCGCCTGCCAAGGCAAGTGTTCAAGACACCGTATGCTTGCAAAACTCTTACTGATAATTTCGTTAGTGGGTTAGTTTATGCCAGATGTTTCTGTGGCGCGGGAAAGCCCCACACACACTCGCACTGACGGGATCAGAGTCAGAGATCAGTAGTCCGTGGTCTGTGTCGGACAGGCGGCTCAACATACTGAAATATATGTAGGTTCGGTGCTAATGCTCTTTGAATATTATCCTGGGGACGCTGTACTACAAGCGTACCTGAAGGAAGCCATACAGAACAGGCTCGTGTCTCTCCCTACCTTCACCTCCACTTTTCTCCTCGCCGCTCGGTCAAGAGCACTGCGCGAGCCAGGGACTCTAAACCTTCTGTGCAAGACCATCCAGGACGCCCATCTCTGGTCAGACCCCTCGGCAGCCCCGGCAACTCTGCTCCCAGATGATCCCGATCTCGCCTTGGGGACAGTTCGAGATGCACTAGAACTGCTAAGGGCTACTTATGATCCCATGCTTCCAGCACATCATTTCCAGCGAATAGTAGGACCAGTTGGGGATCTTGTCCTATCACTAACCAATCCAACTCCCAACTTCGTCAGTGCTTCCAGTGCCCTGGCATTGGAGTGCATTCAAAGCATCAAAGACATACTACTCCACACTTTTGTGCTGGACCAGAATTTAAGGCAACCTCTCGAGAATCTTGCACTTTCATTGAGCCTTTTCTTGGGTGAACATTCCGGTTTGACATCGCGAGGGTCAGCATATAGAGCCCGATCATCTCTTGGACAAGTCGACATTCTTGGTCCAGGACTCGAAAATGACATTACGACATGTAGTCTTCTACTATTTCAACTAGTGAGTCGGTTGTCTGGGGGGTACTTGGGCTTCTCATGAGGTGTCTTTTTCCTTGCGTAGATTATCGATCGAGCTAAAAGTTATGGTTCTGGACATGAGACACATGCCACCGCGTTGCTGGTTGCAACTTTCCGAACGACCGCGTGGCCGTTGCAGGGGTTTTTGACCCAGCTGTTTCAGTCAGCTGTCGCTTGCTTGTCGACGGACTTGTCTCATATGACGAGTAAACGACCTCTCTCTCTATGGAACGCCTTTATAGCTGGTCGTGTACGTATACCGGTAGTCCCATTTGTTGTGTTACCGACGAAAGCATGTGTCAGCTTCCTCGCTTGTTGGGCTCATTTGAACGAGCTTTAGGAATGGACGGGATCCCTGCAACTGAATTTGTTTGTTTCTCATTTGACTCTTATATTTCTGCGAATTCACATCTTCCGCCCAGCGCGCCGCTCTGCATGAAGCCTGGGGTACACTTTGCTTCGAGAATCCTCTATCGTCTTCGTTGGCGCACTACGAAAACATGTGGTCTCTTGTAGGAGCTACTCCTTCACTCGAGAGTACAGACAAGTGAACCGACCTCACCTCATTCATCCGCACATCTAATATTGTCAGCACAGGACGGTATCCTTCTCATTGGCCTTTACATATCAGCTGTTTTCTTCGGGTCTTCTTGACCAAACTTTCGTTGTCAGAATAGACCCTGGTCTTACGGGCGAGAGTCCCTCTCGTTTACAAACAGAGGCGCGAGAAGCTGGTACCGACTTTGCGGTGAGTCACACGTGCTTTTAGTAGTTCCGTCTTACCTGTGGAAAGTAGCATTATCTTAACCAAAGATTCTCTTCTGATTTGACTGCGATGGACGCACAAGTACTTCTGCAAAGGATTTATTCGGACCCCGTTTCTCATGCAACATTCGCAGAAATAGTCCGCAAAGTATGTCTTCTTGAATCGTTTCGATACTGCACGCACTAACTTTGACTGCAAGCGCTTCGATACTGCTTCGTCTAGCTTTGACGTAGAAACTCTGGGTCACATCTCGAGGGTTCTCGCTGCGAACGAGACTGCTCTGGATCTGGTTTCCTTGCACGTCGAATTATCTGCGCTGGTATCGGGTGCCCTGGCCGTTGTAGAAGAGTATGATTTTGAGGTTGTTGGTACGTTATGGTCCTATCGCGGTGTGTCTGTAGTCACGGCGTCCCAGGTGATCCTCAGAGCGCCGTTGGTAATCTCGGAGACATTGTCTTATTCGTGCAGCTTGCGACAGCTAGGTTCAAGGTGACCGACTAGTTTGTTTGGCATTCTAAATGTATTCAATGCCTCCAGATCTCGGACACACTGAAACACAAGAACAGGCCTCTTGATATGAGCTATCTTCGGAAGACAGATGCCATCCTCACGCCTCCAGCGCTCGCAATAGAGGAGACCAGAGCTCTCAAGACTTGGTTCAAGGCACTGTTCGATAAGAATAGCGATGGGATCGAGGACGGGGTTCTGCGGTAGGCTGCCTGCTCGATTCCCTAGTTTCTATATCATGAGGCCTCTCTTTAGTTCAACGCGGCCGAAGACTCTGTTAGCAGTAGCTGCGACCGTGTTTATAACTGCCGTCAAGGTTGCCGCAGAGCGCAAACTTGATCAAGATGTGCTTGGTAATGGAATATCCTACTTCTTGGGGCCCCTCCTTGCTTGGACTCTTCCTGGAATCGTGCTCGCACTTGTGAGAGAAATCAGACTGACAAGGTGGGGTAGTCACTGGTTTTCATTCGCGCATCCATAATGACACGGTGGTGTGCAAGGTTCCAGTTGCCGCAGCATCTGAATGTTCTGCGCACACTCATGCTGTCACCTCAACTCCCGCGGCCTGTATTGTCTCTCTGTGGACCCAGTGTCATGAGGCTACTATCGGAAGGGCGGGGGGTTTCTCAGCCTTTTGACGTCACTCCTCTGCGAATCGAAGTTACTAAGGCGATGGGAATTACCATTGCAGGTTTACCATCTCCATCCACACTGCACGACTTGCACTGACTCGAATCTGTAGAGCCGATGCTGAATAACCCATCCCTGCATTGCTCTGACCAACCCCGCAGAGCCATTCAGAATGCGCTTGCACTGATTCAATCTGGTAAAGCGCCATCCCTCAACGTCACTGCATGCCTCGTCGAAACCTCCGCCACTGACTTTCTTCAAACCCTCTGGTTGGAGCTCAACCAGTCCATCAAGGCGGGTATGACCGTGGATGCCGTCAAACCCTTGGCCGTCTTCATCCTCGCAACACCCCGTGGCACGCTCTCGCCACCACTACTGCCCATATTTCTACACAACGTCCTACCCTCCCTCATAGATAGATCCGACAACCCAATGACCGGTGATCTAGAGCTGCTCATCGCCGTCGTATCCTCGTCTTTGATGGCAGCACTGCAGTTGGACCGGGCATTATATACGACTGGTGGTGAACAAGTATATCCGCTCGGTTCCTCGAGCTCCTCAATGGCGCGCAGGCTTGCCGTGGACCTGCGTTACCGAAAAAGTAGCTCAAACGGGAGACTGATTGCCCAGCGATTAACCTCGTCGCAAACTTTTGTTACGAACTTTCCTGTGTTCAAGACGGAGATATGATTGCGATTGGAACGGGAAACCTCCATGGCTATATCCAGTAGATTAGACCAAACAGTGTTC
>WNGR01019780.1_pt1 | contig 13407 bp, 10 predicted proteins | sample 5407581 | NCBI WGS metagenome assembly WNGR01 (sample SAMN13153383, study PRJNA577476) | soil metagenome | isolation source: 80 cm soil or saprolite under Garry oak tree replicate 2 | place: USA:California | collected 2016-06-15 | reverse complement strand
TGCCCCGGCTCGTTCTCGCGCATGATCGAGAGATAGTAGAGGCCGAGCACGATATCCTGCGACGGCACGATGATCGGCTGACCATTGGCCGGATGCAGAATGTTGTTGGTCGACATCATCAGGACGCGCGCTTCCAGCTGCGCTTCCAGCGACAGCGGAACGTGCACGGCCATCTGGTCGCCGTCGAAGTCGGCGTTGAAGGCCGCGCAGACCAGCGGATGGAGCTGGATCGCCTTGCCCTCGATCAGCACCGGCTCGAACGCCTGGATGCCCAGGCGGTGCAGCGTCGGCGCGCGGTTGAGCAGCACGGGGTGCTCGCGAATGACCTCGTCGAGGATGTCCCAGACTTCGGGTTTCTCCTTCTCGACGAGCTTCTTCGCCTGCTTCACCGTGGTCGACAGGCCCTTGGCGTCGAGCCGCGAATAGATGAACGGCTTGAACAGTTCGAGCGCCATCTTCTTCGGCAGCCCGCACTGGTGCAGCTTGAGCTCGGGACCGACCACGATCACCGAGCGGCCGGAATAGTCGACGCGCTTGCCCAAGAGGTTCTGCCGGAAGCGGCCCTGCTTTCCTTTGAGCATGTCGGCGAGCGACTTCAGCGGCCGCTTGTTGGCGCCGGTGATGACGCGCCCGCGCCGGCCGTTGTCGAACAGCGCGTCGACCGCCTCCTGCAACATCCGCTTTTCGTTGCGGATGATGATGTCGGGCGCGCGCAGTTCGATCAGCCGCTTCAAGCGGTTGTTACGGTTGATGACGCGGCGATAGAGATCATTGAGATCGGAGGTCGCGAAGCGCCCGCCATCGAGCGGAACGAGCGGCCGCAAATCCGGCGGGATCACCGGCACTTGCGTCAGGATCATCCATTCCGGCTTGTTGCCGGACTGCTGGAACGCCTCGACGATCTTGAGCCGCTTGGCGATCTTCTTCTTCTTGACGTCGGAATCCGAGCTCGCGATCTCCGCCCGCAGATCGGTCTGCATCTTGTCGAGATCGAGCCCCTTGAGCATCTCGCGGATGGCTTCCGCGCCGATCACGGCGGTGAAGCTGTCGGCGCCGTACTGGTCCTGCGCCTTGAGATATTCGTCTTCGCTCAGCAGCTGGCGATCCTCGAGCGGGGTCAATCCCGGCTCGAGCACGACATAGCTCTCGAAGTAGAGAATGCGCTCGAGCGCCTTGAGCGTCATGTCGAGCAACAGCCCGATGCGCGAGGGCAGCGACTTGAGGAACCAGATGTGGGCGACCGGCGCCGCCAGCTCGATGTGACCCATGCGCTCGCGCCGCACGCGCGAGAGCGTGACCTCGACCGAGCATTTCTCGCAGATGATGCCCTTGTACTTCATGCGCTTGTACTTGCCGCACAAGCACTCGTAGTCCTTGATCGGACCGAAGATGCGCGCGCAGAACAAGCCGTCGCGTTCGGGCTTGAAGGTGCGATAGTTGATGGTCTCCGGCTTCTTGATCTCGCCGTAGGACCACGACAGAATCTTCTCCGGGCTCGCAATCGAGATGCGGATCTGGTCGAAGACCTGAGCCGGCACCTGCGGGCTGAAAAGATTCATGAGCTCTTGATTCATAGGTCTCTCCGTTTCAGACGACGGATGACGGACCGCCGACGACAGCTAGCTGCCGCCATTTTCCTGTCCGTCCTTCCCGCGTCCGCCTCCTGTCCTTGATGACTATTCCGCCGCTTCCGCGCTCTCGCCGCCGGGGGCTTGCCGCTGCTGCTTCGAATTGTGCAAGTCGACGTTGAGGCCGAGCGAGCGCATCTCCTTGACCAGCACGTTAAACGATTCCGGAATACCGGCCTCGAACGTGTCGTCGCCGCGCACGATCGCCTCGTAGACCTTGGTGCGGCCGGCGACGTCGTCCGACTTCACCGTCAGCATCTCTTGCAGCGTATATGCTGCACCGTAAGCCTCGAGCGCCCACACCTCCATTTCGCCGAAACGCTGGCCGCCGAACTGCGCCTTGCCGCCCAGCGGCTGCTGGGTGACGAGGCTGTAGGGCCCGATCGACCGGGCGTGGATCTTGTCGTCGACGAGGTGATGCAGCTTCATCATGTAGATGTAGCCGACGGTCACCTCGCGATCGAACGCCTCGCCGGTTCGCCCGTCAAAAAGCGTCACCTGACCGGAATGATCGAGCCCGGCGAGATCGAGCATCTTCTCGATGTCGGCCTCCTTGGCGCCGTCGAACACCGGGGTCGCGATCGGCACGCCGTGACGCAAGTTGCTCCCGAGCTCGACCAGCTCCTGCTCGCCCAGCGACTTGATGGTCTCGTCGTCGCCGTAGATCTTCTTGAGCGTGTCCTTCAACGGGCGGGTGTCGCGCTTGCCGTAGTAAGCGTCGACCGCCTGTCCGATCCTCAATCCGAGGCCGGCGCAGGCCCACCCGAGATGGGTCTCCAGGATCTGTCCGACGTTCATTCGGCTGGGAACGCCCAAGGGGTTGAGCACGATGTCGACCTGCGTGCCGTCTTCGAGGAACGGCATGTCCTCGACCGGCACGATCTTCGACACCACGCCCTTGTTGCCGTGGCGGCCGGCCATCTTGTCGCCGGGCTGGATCTTGCGCTTCACGGCCACGAACACCTTGACCATCTTCATCACGCCGGGCGGCAGCTCGTCGCCGCGCTGCAGCTTCTCGACCTTGTCGAGGAAGCGCTGCTCGAGTCCTTTCTTCGCCTCGTCGTACTGTTTGCGGATGGCCTCGATCACGGTCATCAGCTTGTCGTTCGGCGAGGCGAACTGCCACCACTGCGAGCGCGGATATTCCTCGAGCACCGCGCGAGTGATCTTGGAATCCTTCTTGAAGCCCTTGGGACCGGCGATGCCCTGGCGGCCCTCCAGCAGCTCGGCCAGGCGGCCGTAGACGTTGCGGTCGAGGATCGCCTGCTCGTCGTCGCGGTCCTTCGCCAGCCGCTCGATCTCCTCGCGCTCGATGGCGAGCGCGCGCTCGTCCTTCTCCACCCCGTGGCGGTTGAACACGCGCACCTCGACCACCGTGCCCTGCACGCCGGGCGGCACGCGCAGCGACGTGTCGCGCACGTCGGAGGCCTTCTCGCCGAAGATCGCGCGCAAGAGCTTCTCCTCCGGCGTCATCGGGCTCTCGCCCTTGGGCGTGATCTTGCCGCAGAGGATGTCGCCGGCGCGCACCTCCGCGCCGATATAGACGATGCCCGCCTCGTCGAGATTTTTCAGCGCCTCTTCCGAGACGTTCGGGATATCGCGGGTGATTTCCTCGGGCCCGAGCTTGGTGTCGCGCGCCATCACCTCGAACTCCTCGATGTGGATCGAGGAGAAGACGTCGTCCTTGACGATGCGCTCGGAGAGCAGGATCGAGTCCTCGAAGTTGTAGCCGTTCCACGGCATGAACGCGACCAGCACGTTGCGGCCGAGCGCGAGCTCGCCGAGCTCGGTCGAAGGACCGTCGGCGATGATGTCGCCCTTCGTCACCAGATCGCCCATCTTCACCAGCGGACGCTGGTTGATGCAGGTGTTCTGGTTCGAGCGCTGGAACTTCATCAACCGATAGATGTCGACGCCCGGCTTGGTGGGGTCGGATTCCTCCGTGGCGCGCACGACGATGCGGGTGGCGTCGACCTGATCGACGATACCGGTGCGCCGCGCCGCGATCGAGGCGCCGGAGTCGCGCGCCACCACGCCCTCCATGCCGGTGCCGACGAACGGCGCCTCGGAGCGAACGAGCGGCACCGCCTGGCGCTGCATGTTGGAGCCCATCAACGCGCGGTTGGCGTCGTCGTTCTCCAGGAACGGAATCAGCGCCGCCGCCACCGACACGAGTTGTTTCGGCGACACGTCCATGAAATCGACCTTGTCGGCCGGAACCATCTGCACGTCGCCGGCGTGGCGGCATACGATCATGTCCTCGGTGAAGCGCCCGCGGTTGTCGATCGGCGCGTTCGCCTGCGCGACCGTGTAACGGCCCTCCTCCATCGCCGAGAGGTAGACCACCTCGTCGCTGACGCGGCCGTCCTTGACCTTGCGATAGGGCGTCTCGACGAAGCCGTACTTGTTCACCCGCGCATAGGTGGCGAGCGAGTTGATGAGGCCGATATTGGGACCTTCCGGCGTCTCGATCGGGCAGATGCGCCCGTAATGGGTCGGGTGCACGTCGCGCACCTCGAAGCCGGCGCGCTCGCGCGTGAGGCCGCCGGGCCCGAGCGCCGAGAGCCGCCGCTTGTGCGTGATCTCGGAGAGCGGGTTGGTCTGGTCCATGAACTGGCTGAGCTGCGAGGAGCCGAAGAACTCGCGCACCGCCGCCGCCGCCGGCTTGGCGTTGATCAGGTCCTGCGGCATCACCGTGTCGATATCGACCGACGACATGCGCTCCTTGATCGCGCGTTCCATGCGCAGGAGCCCGATGCGATACTGATTTTCCATCAGCTCGCCGACCGAGCGCACTCGCCGGTTGCCGAGGTGATCGATGTCGTCGATCTCGCCTTTGCCGTCGCGCAGATCGACCAGCGTGCGGATCACCGCGATGACGTCGTCTTTGCGCAGCACCCGCATGGTATCGGGCGCATCGAGGTCGAGCCGCATGTTCATCTTGACGCGGCCCACCGCCGAGAGGTCGTAGCGCTCGGAATCGAAGAACAGCGACTGGAACATGTTCTGCGCGGTGTCGAGCGTCGGCGGCTCGCCCGGACGCATGACCCGATAGATGTCGAACAGCGCGTCCTCACGCGTCATGTTCTTGTCGACGCTGAGCGTATTGCGGATGTAGGCGCCGACATTGACGTGGTCGATGTCGAGCAGCGGCAGTTCCTTGTAGCCGGCGTCGTTGATCGCTTTCAGGCTCTTCTCGGTGATCTCCTCGCCCGCTTCGGCGTAGATTTCGCCGGTCTTCGGGTTGACGAGATCTTCCGCGATATAATGACCGACCAGCTCCTGGTCGGTCATGCGCAGCGCCTTGAGGCCCTTCTCGCCGAGCTGGCGCGCCTGGCGCACGGTGAGCTTCTTGCCCGCCTCCAGCACGACCTTGCCGGAGTCGGCGTCGACCAGATCGTTGATCGCCTTGTAGCCGCGGAAGCGGTTGGAATCGAACGGCACGCGCCAGCCGTCCTTCTGCCGCTTGTACATCACCTTGCGGTAGAAGGTGTTGAGGATTTCCTCCGCATCCATGCCGAGCGCATAAAGCAGCGACGTCACCGGGATCTTTCGGCGCCGATCGATGCGCGCGTAGACGATATCCTTGGCGTCGAACTCGATGTCGAGCCAGGAGCCGCGATAGGGGATGATGCGCGCGGCGAACAAAAGTTTGCCCGACGAATGGGTCTTGCCCTTGTCGTGGTCGAAGAACACGCCCGGCGAGCGGTGCATCTGCGAAACGATCACGCGCTCGGTGCCGTTGACGACGAAGGTGCCGTTGTTGGTCATGAGCGGGATATCGCCCATGTAGACGTCCTGCTCCTTGATGTCCTTCACCGACTTGGCGCCCGTCTCCTCGTCGATATCGAACACGATGAGGCGCAACGTCACCTTGAGCGGCGCGGCATAGGTCATGCCGCGCTGGCGGCACTCGTCGACGTCGTATTTCGGCGCCTCGAATTCGTACTTCACGAATTCGAGCATCGAGGTGTTGGAAAAGTCCGAGATCGGGAACACCGACTTGAATACGGCCTGCAGGCCCTCGTCGGGCCGGCCGCCGATCGGCTCCCGCACCAGCAGGAATTGGTCGTAGGACGCCTTTTGAACCTCGATGAGGTTCGGCATCTCTGCGACTTCCTGGATTTTCCCGAAAAACTTGCGAACGCGCTTGCGACCGGTAAACGTCTGCGCCATCTCATCTCTCGCTTTGTCGAACCGTCGGGCCCGGGACGACTCTCCGGAAGGCCGCCATCCATCGCGACCATCAGGACAGCCGTCGAGACCCCTCTCCTATGCGATTCGGCCGACCGCCGAACCGCCATGTCCCTGCCGCCGTCCGGCAGAGATATGGGCGATTCCGGGGTTTACTCACCCCGGAATCAGTTACGTTGACTTCACACTTACTTGAGTTCCACCTTGGCCCCGGCCTTCTCCAGCTGAGCCTTGATTTTCTCCGCCTCGTCCTTGCTCACGTCTTCCTTGACGGGCTTGGGCGCGCCCTCGACCAGATCCTTGGCCTCCTTGAGGCCCAAACCGGTGAGCGCGCGCACCTCCTTGATCACCTCGATCTTCTTCTCGCCGATGGCGGTGAGCACGGCGGTGAACTCGGTCTTCTCTTCCGCCGGAGCCGCGGCCGCAGCGCCACCGGGAGCAGCCGCCACGGCCACCGCGGCCGCGGCGGAGACGCCCCACTTCTCCTCCAGCATCTTCGCCAGGTCGGCGGCCTCGAGCACCGTGAGTTTGGAGAGGTCGTCGACGAGTGTCTGCAGATCAGCCATTGGACATCCTTATGAGTTCGAACCGGTCGAGTTTGCGATGCGTGTCACGCGGCCTCGCTCTTGGCGGCATAGGCCTGGACCACGCGGGCGACCTTGGCCGCCGGCGCGTTGACGACCTGCGCGATCTTGGTCGCCGGCGCCTGAATGAGGCCGACGATCTTGGCGCGCAACTCATCGAGCGACGGCAGCGCCGCGAGCGCCTTGACGCGCAGCGACCGGATCGCCGGAATAGGCGATCAGGGTCGGCCCCTTGAGCAGGGGCACGATCACGGCTGCGTCCGTGCCTTCGAGCGCGATCTTGGCGAGGCGGTTCTTCGCGACCTTCACCGCCGCGCCCGCGTGCTTCATCTGCCTGCGCAGCGTCTGCATCTGGGCGACGTTGAGGCCGGAGTAATGAGCGACGACCACGACGCCGGTGGCTTTGAAGACACCGTTGAGCGCCGTGACGAGCTCTTTCTTAGCCGCTCGATCCACTGCAAGCTCTTTCCGGTTGGCGGCCCGTGTTCACACCCGGGAACCGCCGGTTGCGACCTGCCATCCTGACCTTGCGCTTTACAAACGCCGGCAGGACAGCGCTGCTGAGATCCTGCCCCCCAGGCGCGGGCGAAAGCCGCACCGGGTTCTCGAGGTTCGAACCGGTCGCGGGGCGCTCGGCCCCAAAACGGTCTTCCCCGTCTGTGCAGGCGATTGCGTTTAAGCCGGGAGCCGGCACCTGCAGTCTCGGACAGGATGGACTTCCGGAAACCGCCGGAAGGCCTTGGCGCCCAAAGAAATCCCGCGCTTGGCCCCGGCTCCTTTCAGATAAATCCCGCAGGACGTCCAAAAGGAATAAGGTCCTAACCGCCATGTTTTCCTTGAAGCGCGCAAAGTCGCGCCGACACACTGGGCCGGCACGCCCTGACCTCCTATGTAGCGGTTTTCACCGGTTTTGCAAGCGTAATCGCGCCGATTGCTCAGATTTTTAGGGCCGCCGCAGGTCCAATTTTGGTCATCGCCGAGCGCTAGGAAACAGCGGTCGCGACTCACATCTCAGACCGGCAGGCGGGGGCTAAAGGGATGCAACAGAGATTTGGTATCACCATCGCGGCCGTCTTGGCCGCTGCCCTCGTCCATTTCTCCTTTGCTGCGATGGCCCAGGGCGTGGGGCACTCCGAGGTGAAGCAAATCCAGCTCACCGAGAAGCAGGTCCAAGGCGTTGTTGCCGCGCAGAAGGACGTGGCGGCGGTGTTGGACAAGCTCCAGGGGCCGCCACCGGATCAATTGCCTCCGCAAGTCCTCTCCGAGCTCGACGCGGCCACCAAGAAGCATGGATTCAAGGATTTCAACGACTATGACGAGGTGGTCGGCAACATCACCATGGTGATGACCGGCATCGATCCCAAGACCAAGGCGTTCACCGAGCCCGAGGACGCGATCAAGAAAGAGATCGCGGACGTCACCGCCGACAAGACAATTGCGGCGCAGGACAAGAAGCAGATGCTGGAAGAGCTCAACGAGGCGCTGAAGGCGGCGCAGCCCATTCAATTTCCGGGCAACATCGAGCTCGTGAAAAAGTATTACGACAAGATCGACGCGGCGCTCAACTAGCGCCCCGTCCTGGTTGCGCGGAATCCGTCCAATATCCGCCCGTCCCCGCCGAGCAAACTGAGACGCTACCCAATTTCCTTGCGATCCGAACACGCCGCTTGCTCGCGCCGGATTTTGCTCCGCTGCGTGCGCCTGGTGCTGCCTGGACGAACCTCAGGTGATAAGAAGGGTCAGCGAGCCAAGACCAGGAGGGAGCAAAATGGCATCGAGCGCCAACCGCATCCTCACAACCCACGTCGGCAGCCTGGTCCGGCCCCCGCAGCTGGTCGAGTTCCTGCACAAGATCGAGGATCGAGAGCCCTACGATAAAGCCGCCTACGAGGCCTGTCTGAAGGATTCGATCGACACGGTCGTGCGCCAGCAGGCCGACGCGGGCATCGACATCGTCAGCGACGGCGAGTTCAGCAAGGGCCGCAACTGGGCCTTTTACGTCCACGACCGCCTCACCGGCGTCGCCACCCGGCCGCTGACCCCCGCAGAGGCCAAGGACCCCATGGCGGCCGTCGGCGGCGGGCAGGATCGCGTCGCCTTTCCCGAATTCTACGCGGAATACGACCGCCTTTCGGGCCTGAACAAGCGGCTCGGCTCGCGCTTCGTGGTCAACGGCGCGCTGAGCTACTCGGATGTGCAGGTCAAGCGCGACATCGCCAATCTCAAGGCCGCGACAGCCAAAGTGAAGGTCGCAGGCGCCTTCCTGCCGGTGGTGGCGCCGGCGAGCGCGCTGCCGAACGCCAAGAACGAGCACTACCCGGACGAGCAGAGCCTCCTCTGCGCGCTCGCCGACTGCCTGCACCAGGAATACAAGGCCATCATCGATGCCGGCCTCTACGTGCAGATCGACGATGCCTTCCTACCCTACATGCACGAAAAAATGGTGCCGCCGATGACGCATGCCCAGTATCGCGAATGGGCGCAGCTGCGCATCGACGCGCTCAACCGCGCGCTCAAGGGCATTCCGCAGGAGCGCTCGCGCTATCACATCTGCTGGGGGAGCTGGAACGGGCCGCATGCTTTCGATGTGCCGATGAAAGACATCGTCGACCTGATGCTGCAGGTGAACGTCGGCGCCTATCAGTTCGAGGCCGCCAATCCGCGCCACGAGCACGAATGGGTGGTCTGGCGGTCGGTCAAGCTGCCTCCGGGCAAGGTGCTGATCCCGGGCGTCATCAGCCACGCAACCAACATTGTCGAGCATCCCGAACTCGTGGCCCAGCGCATTGTGCGGCTCGCCAGCATCGTCGGGCGCGAGAACGTCATGGGCGGGACCGATTGCGGCTTTGCGCAGAGTCCCTTTGCGCAACGCGTTCATCCCACCATCATGTGGGCGAAACTGCGATCGCTCGCCGAAGGCGCCAAGATTGCAACGCATGAGCTCTGGGGCCGGCGTTCGGCGGCTTGAAGCTGGCCATGGTCCAAGCCGCACAGGCAGGCACAAGCGTCGCGGCTGCGCTGACCGTCAAATCGGTCGAGCAGCTCGCGGGCAGCGGCACGCGTTTCGCCTACGCGGTCAAGGCGGGGCCGTGGATTTTCCTCAACGGCCACGAGGCGTTCGATTTCGAGCGCGGGCTCGCGGGCGAGGTCGAAGGGCCGGTCGGAAGTCGCCTGAGCGGCCGTCCGCCGCTGCGGCGCGAAGCCGACTACATCCTGCAGCGCATGCGCAGCACGCTCAAGGAATTCGGCTGCGATCTGGCGAACGCCGTGCGCGTCGACCAGTACTACACCAGCGGTCAGGCGGTGCATGCCTATCACCTGGCGCGCTTTGCCGAGTTCGGCAGCTACATTCCGCCGAGCACGTCGATCATCATGCCGCGTTGCTTCACCGCTCGCACCAACATCCACACCTCCATGATCGCCGTCGTCCCAGGGAGCAACTGGACGATCGAAAAAATCACCCTTCCCGGCGAGGCGATTTCGGCGTCCGGCTACAGTCCGGCCGTCGTCGTCGACGACTTCGTCTTCGTCGCCGGCAATCAGGCCTTCGTGGAGAGCGGCGAGCTCGGTCCGGGCGTCGCGATTGCGCCCGCGCGCAACTGGGGCGGGGAGAACGCGTTCCGCCGCCAGGCGCATTACGTGATCAGGGAGCGGCTCGAGCCGTCGCTGAAGGCGGCGGGATCGGCGCTCGAGCACAGCCTCAAGGCGCAGGTCTACATCCGCGGGGTCGACAACTTCCCCGATTTCATGGACGTGTGGTCGCAGTATTTCCGCAGCATTCCGTGCGCGGTGACGCTGGTTCCGGCAAAGGACTATTCCAGCACCGAGAGCATGCTCGAGATCAACCTGATCGCACTCAAGACCGGCGCCGCGCGCAAGAAGGAGGTGGTGGACGTCGACATTCCCGCGCGCGCGACCTATGGGCCCTGCCTGCGCGCGGGCGAATTGGTCTTCCCGTCCGGTCTGATGGCGGTTGCGCGCGACGGGCGCGTCCCCGCCGCCGACAGCGCGGCGGCCTTCGACGCCCTCGGCCTGGCAGGATACGCCCAGGGCGCCTTGCTTCACGCCTACGCGCAGGCGGTGTGCGACGCCGTCGGCGTCTCCATGGGCAACGTCGTGCGCGCGCAGTACTTCCTGACTGACATTCGCGATTTCGCCGGCGTCGCCGCCGCCTGGTCGCACCGCTATGGAAGGGAGCCGCACCCGTTTGCGGCGGTGCAGGTGCCCGGCCCGTTACCGACCAGCGCCGCCTCGATCGTCAGCGACTTCTGGATCTACGCCAGGTGACGCGGCCGCGCCGAGCGCCGCGATCGGCCCCGCGTCAAGGATCGATGCGAGACGACGCGCGGACAGCGCGTGCTATGATTGCCCGAACAGCGATGCCGGCTCGACCTTCACGCCCGGGCCCATGGTCGAAGAGATCGCGACCCGACTGATGAAAGTGCCCTTGGCGCCGGCGGGTCGTGCCTTTTGCACCGCGTCGGCAACCGCCTTGATGTTCTGCACCAAGTGGTCGGCGGGGAACGACGCCTTGCCGACGCCCGCCTGCACGATCCCGGCCTTCTCCACCCGAAACTCCACCGAGCCACCCTTGGCGCCCTTGACCGCGTTGGTCACGTCCATGGTGACCGTGCCGACCTTGGGGTTCGGCATCATGCCGCGCGGGCCCAAGACCTTGCCGAGCCGGCCGACCAGCGGCATGAGGTCGGGCGTGGCGACGCAGCGGTCGAAATCGATGTTGCCGGCCTGCACTTTTTCGACGAGGTCCTCGGCGCCGACCACGTCGGCGCCGGCGGCTTTGGCTTCATCGGCCTTGGCGCCGCGCGCGAACACCGCCACGCGCACGCTGCGGCCGGAACCGTTCGGCAGGTTGACGATGCCGCGCACCATCTGATCGGCATGGCGCGGATCGACGCCGAGATTCATCGCCACCTCGATCGTCTCGTCGAACTTGGCCTTGGCCCGCTCCTTGACCATCTGCACCGCCTCTTCGAGCGGATAAAGCTTGGCGCGGTCGACGCCTTGGCGGACGGCGGTGGTGCGTTTTCCGAGTTTGGCCATGACGATTACTCCGCGACCTCGATGCCCATGGAGCGGGCGGAGCCTTCCACCATGCGCATCGCCGCCTCGATCGTATCGCAGTTGAGATCCTTCATCTTCTGCTGGGCGATCTCGCGCACCTGCGCCTTGGTCACGGTGCCGGCCTTGTCGCGCCCCGGCGTCTTCGATCCGCTCTCGAGCTTGGCCGCTTTCTTGATGAAATAGGACACCGGCGGCGTGCGCATCTCGAAGGTGAACGAGCGGTCCTGATAAACCGTGATCACAACCGGGATCGGCGATCCCTTCTCCATCTTCTGGGTCTGCGCGTTGAACTGCTTGCAGAACTCCATGATGGCGAGGCCGCGCTGGCCGAGCGCAGGGCCGATCGGGGGCGACGGATTGGCCGCCCCCGCCGGCACCTGCAATTTGATGTATCCGGTGATTTTCTTTGCCATGATCTAACTCCTGTCGTTGGCCTTAAGCGGCCGCTTCAGGGTCCGTGGTGCGGATTTAGGCGGTTGGCGGCCGCCGTCACCTCCCACGTTCACTCTCCACTCCGTCATTGCCGGGCTTGACCCGGCAATCCATCCTTTTTCGCAAGAAGATGGATGCCCGGGTCAAGCCCGGGCATGACCAACTCTAGCACATCTCTACTCTTCACCACGGGCCATTGGTCTTTACAACTTCTCCACCTGTCCCATCTCGAGTTCCACCCGCGTCGGGCGGCCGAAGATGGAGACCGCGACCTTGAGCCGCGAGCGCCCGTCGTCGACTTCCTCCACCACGCCGTTGAAGGAAGCAAACGGTCCCTCGGACACCCGCACCTGCTCGCCCACCTCGAAGGAGACCGACGGCTTCGGCCGCTCGATGCCCTCCTGGACCTGGTGCATGATACGCGCGGCCTCGGCCTCCGAAATCGGCTTGGGCTTGTTGTCGGCACCGAGAAATCCCGTGACCTTCGGCGTGTTCTTGATCAGGTGGTAGGCCTCGTCGGTGAGGTCCATCTTCACCAGCACGTAGCCGGGGAAGAATTTGCGCTCGGCGTCGACCTTTTGTCCGCGGCGCACCTCCACGACCTTTTCGGTCGGCACCATGACCTCCTCGAACAGGTGATCGAGGTGGCGCTGCTTGGCCTGCTCGCGGATCGAATCGGCGACCTTGCGCTCGAAATTCGAATAGGCCTGGACGATGTACCAGTGCTTGTCGGTCATTCCGCCGGCTCCTTCAACCACCGGTGCCGAGAATGAGGGTCACGAACATACGCATGAACTGGTCGGCCACCAGGAAGAATATGGCGGCGATGGCCACCATTACGAATACCATGGCAGTGGTGATGGCGGTCTCGCGCCGGCTCGGCCACGTGACCTTCTGCGCCTCGGCGCGCACCTCCTGCAAGAACTTAAACGGACTGATCTTCGCCATAGAGCTTACTTGATAGCGTCCTTTGCCGCCCTCTCGGGGTGCGGCCACAACCCATTGCGCTGTCTAGACTTTGCTGACCGAGCCGGACTACGCCTGGCAGGAGTGGAGGGACTCGAACCCCCAACCCCCGGTTTTGGAGACCGGTGCTCTAGCCATTGAGCTACACTCCTCCGGAAGCGCTTGCGGCGGCCCCGAGGCCCGCCGCAGGGTTGTAAATGCATGAACGGCAGTACCATTGCAAGCCGGAAGACGGACGCAGGCGACAGCGCGATCATGCAGTACCAAGATCCGTTCGTCCCCGCGAAGGCGGGGACCCAGGGCAATCTGGATTTCCCGCTGAAGTTCGCCCCCGCGGGGGCAGGAATGAGCGGAGTTTCGATGTGGCCTTCCTCACGCGTCGGTCCTGCCTTACTCCGTGATCGACACCACCACGCCGGCGCCCACGGTCTTGCCGCCCTCGCGGATGGCAAAGCGCTGCTTCTCTTCCATCGCGATCGGCGTGATCAACTCCACGTCCATGGTCGCGTTGTCGCCCGGCA
>WNGR01005650.1_pt1 | contig 13407 bp, 8 predicted proteins | sample 5407581 | NCBI WGS metagenome assembly WNGR01 (sample SAMN13153383, study PRJNA577476) | soil metagenome | isolation source: 80 cm soil or saprolite under Garry oak tree replicate 2 | place: USA:California | collected 2016-06-15 | reverse complement strand
TGACGTCGCGATGCAGATAGACTTTGTTCGGGGCATAGCCGATAGCGCCGAGGATGTCGCGTTCGCGTGGGTCTGCGTCGGACAGCATCGCAAGCGCCTGATCGCTATGGGCCGCGATCACGACGTGATCGTAAGTCTCGCGCCGGCCATGGCTGTCATGAACGACGCCGCCGCGCGCGGTGCGCTCGATCGACGTGACGGCGCAGCCGAGCCGGATGCTGTCCTTGAACGAGGCCTGGAGCTGCTCGACGTAGCGCTGGCTGCCGCCCTTGACCGTGCGCCAGACCGGCCGGTCGTAGTGCAGCAGGCGATGGTTGTCGAAGAAGGCGATGAAATTCTCGGCCGGGAAGTCGAGCATATCGCTTGCGGGGGCCGACCAGATCGCGGCGCCCATCGGCGCGAGATAGTCGGTAAGCAGGCGCTCCGGGAACGCTCGCGCCCGAAAATAGTCGCCGAGGGTCAGTCCGGCGAGACGGCCGTTGCGGAGGTCGTCGACGCTCTGTCTGCCGAATTTGAGGATGCCTGTAAGCATCCGCAGGTAAGACGGGGAGAGCAGGTTGCCGGGCTGGGCAAGCAGGCCCGCGGTCGTCGCCCACCAATCATTGCCGCCGCCGCGCCATTCGAAACGACCGCCATCGGCGGACACGGCAAAGCTCATGCAGCTTGCCACGGTCTCGGCGCCGAGATGCGCGAACATCCGGGTGAGATCGGGATAGTTGAGTTCGTTGTAGACGATGAAGCCGATATCGACCGTGACCGGCGCCCCCTGATAGTCGATGGTGACGGTGTGGCTGTGGCCGCCGGGGCGCAGCTCGCGGTCATAGACCGTCACCGGATAGCGCTGTGAAAGCGTCCAGGCCGCCGCGTTGCCGGCGATGCCCGTTCCGATGACCGCGATGCGCATGCGTAACTGCCCCTGCCTCGTGCTGGACAAGCTACGGTGCGTTGCGGCGCAGGTTTCAGTGGAGTGCGGGTGGCCTTCGCTGGTCTCGCTGCCGATGTGGCCACAATATCACATGAAATCTTGGTAAGCTTGAATGCGCTTCGGGATGGTGCGTGAATTCAAAAAGTCCCTGCGAGACAGGCACATTTTGTATTTTAATAGTCCAGTCACTGGCGCTTTCGGGTGTGTCTTTCGCAGGTGCGGGACTGTCCCGCAGTTCCGCACCCGGCTAGGATGGATTTCAGGTTCCGCAGAAAGCATCACCGCTGTGAACGAGTTGCCCAAAGCCCCCCGACTGTCCTGCTGCGAATCGGTTAATCCGGCTCCGCGGCGGCGGTTCGGTCTGCCCGGCAGGGGGTGGATGTGACACAGCGGGTTCCGGCGGTCGCCATACGGCGATCCCTTGGTTCGGTGGCCGGGACGCTGCGCACGGCGCGCTGGCTCGCGGTGCTGTGCCTTGCGTTGAGTTCGAGCGCCTGCGTCCTGACCCAGGACCTTCCCGATTCCGCGCTCGACGTTCCCGCGCAGTACAAATACGCCGGCAAGCCGGATGCGCCGCCGGCGCTGGATTGGTGGCGCGGCTTCCGCTCCGCGGAGCTAACGCAATTGATGGAAGAGGCGCAGACCGTCAACCTCGACATCGCCGCCGCGGTCTCGCGCATCGTCGAGGCCGACGCCCAGGCGCGGCAGGCGGGCGCGGCGCTGCTGCCGAGTCTGTCGGGCACTGGGCAGGAGACCTATTCGCGCACCTCCGGCTCCTCCGCCTCGGGGCTCACCAATGGCGGCCGTGAGGTCGTCAACTACCAGGCTTCGCTGAGCGCGAGCTACCAGCTCGATTTCTGGGGCCAGAACCGCGACGCGCTGCAAACGGCGGAAGAGACCGCCCATGCCAACCGCTTCGATCGCGACGTCGTCGCGCTGACGACCCTTTCGGGCGTCGCCAACGCCTATTTCCAGGTGCTGGCCTCGCAGGATCGGCTGCGCACCGCTCAGCACAACATCGCGAGCGCGCAGCGCATCCTCGATGCCATCCGCGAGCGTCGCAAGGCCGGCACCGGCACCGATCTCGATGTCGCGCAGCAGGAGGCCGTGCTGGCCAACCAGAAGGCACTGGTGCCGCCGCTGCGCCAGACGCTCGACCAGAACGTCAACGCGCTCGCCGTGCTGGTGTCGCGGCCGCCGGAGAGCGTGCGCGTGCTCGGCGGCTCGCTGGACCGGATTGCGATCCCGCGCGTGACGCCCGGCCTGCCGTCGGAACTGCTGACACAGCGGCCTGACATCCGCCGGCAGGAAGCGCAGCTCGCCTCCGCCACCGCCAATGTCGGCAATGCCCGCGCGCAGTTCTTCCCGACCATCCAGTTGACCGGCAATGGCGGCTATCAAAGTTCGGCGCTAGTCTCGCTGTTCCAGCCGCATGCGGCGTTCTTCCAGCTCGTCGGCAGCGCAACGCAGCCGATCTTCGACGGCGGCAAGATCCTCGGCAATTTCGAATATGCCAAGGCCCGGCAGGACGAACTGCTCCAGACCTACCGCAAGACCATCGTCCAGTCCTTTACCGACGTCGACAATGCGCTATTCTCGATCAAGCAGACCACGATCAAGCTGCAATTGCAGCGCGATGTCCTTGCCGCGTCTCGGCGCGCCTTCGATCTCTCCGAGCAGCAATTGCACGCCGGCACCGCCGACATCGTGACCGTGCTCAACACGCAACTGACGCTATTCCAGGCCGAAGACGCACTGTCGCAGGCGCAACTCGCACGACTACTTGCCATCGTCAGCCTGTATCAGGCGCTCGGCGGCGGCTGGGAGCCGCGAATGGAGAAACCGGTCAATGCTCTTTAAGCCGGATACGAAGGATGATGCGAAGGCGGCGATGGTGAAGAAATCGTCGCGCGGCCGCGGCTTCATCATGATCTTGATCACGCTCGCGATCCTCGGCGGCCTCGGCTATCTCGGCTGGACCGTCTGGCATCAGCAGCCGCAGCAGGCGAACGGTCGCAACCAGCGTCCCGATTTGCCGGTACCGGTGCTGGCGGCAACCCCGCGCGTCCAGGACGTGCCGGTCTATCTCGACGGCGTCGGCGCGATCCGCGCGCTCAACACCGTGACCGTGCGCTCGCAGGTCGACGGCAAGCTGATCGCGGTGAAGTTCACGGAGGGCCAGGACGTCAAGAAGGGCGACGTGGTCGGCGAGATCGATCCCGCGCTCTACCAGGCGACGTATGACCAGGCCGTCGCCAAGAAGGCGCAGGACGAGGCCCAGCTCGCCAACCAGCGCATCGATCTGACGCGCTACGAGCAGCTCGCCGCCTCCAACGCCGGCTCCAAGCAACAGGCTGACACCCAGCGTGCCGCAGTCGCGCAGACCGAGGCATTGGTCAAGGCCGATCAGGCCTCGATCGACAACGCGGCGGCGACGCTGAGCTACACCAAGATCGTGGCGCCGCTCTCGGGCCGCGCGGGCCTGCGCCAGGTCGATCAGGGCAACATCATCCACGCCGCCGACATCACCGGCCTCGTCGTCATCACCCAATTGCAGCCGATCGCGGTGTGGTTCAGCCTGCCGCAGCAGCAGATCATGCGCGTCAACGCGGCCGCCGCCAAGGGCGCGCTCGCAGTCGACGTGTTCGGCAATGACGGCGTCACCGTGATTGACACCGGCAAGCTCACCGGCATCGACAACCAGGTCGACCAGACCACCGGCACGCTCAAGCTCAAGGCCGAGTTCCCCAACGCCAACTACCAGCTCTGGCCGGGCCAGTTCGTCAATGTCCGCCTCAAGGTCGAGACGCTGATGCAGGCGCTGGTGGTGCCGACATCTGCGGTGCAGCGCGGTCCGATCGGGACCTTCGCCTACGTCATCGGCGAGGGCGACGTCGTCTCGGCCAAGCCTGTGACGGTGACGCAGCAGAACGAACATGACGCCGTGATCGCGAGCGGCCTGTCGCCGAACGACCGGGTCGTGACGACCGGCTTTGCCAATTTGTCCGACGGCTCCAAGGTGATCGTCGGCCGCGACGAGCAGACGCCGTCCGCCGATCTCGCCCCGCGCAAGCGCACGCGCGCGCCCGACGGGCAGAAAAAGGACGGCCCGTCGAAAGATGGCGCCAAGGACGGGCAGGAACGCCGCGCCAAGCGAACGAGCAGCGAGGGCGACCAGAAGGGCCAGACCGGTCCGGCACCGGCGCAGGGGGCTGACTCATCGGGAAGTGGAGCCAAGCAGCCATGATCCCGACAACAGCCGCTTAAGCGGCAGGCGCATCCCATGGGTGTCTCAGAACCCTTCATCCGCCGGCCAATCGCCACCTCACTGCTCGGCATCGCGCTGCTGATCGGCGGCGCGCTCGGCTATTTCGCGCTGCCGGTCTCCGCGCTGCCGCAGGTCGATTTTCCGACCGTGCAGGTGACGACGCAACTGCCCGGCGCGAGCCCCGACGTGATCGCCTCGCTGATCACCGCGCCGCTGGAGCGGCAGCTCGGGCAGATCCCGTCGCTGTCGGCGATGAACTCGACGAGCTCATTCGGCGTCAGCCAGATCTCGCTCCAGTTCGACCTCAATCGCGACATCGACGGCGCGACCCAGGACGTACAAGCCGCGATCAACGCCGCAGCTGGCGTGTTGCCGAAGACGCTGCCTTATCCGCCGACCTACGCCAAGGTGAACCCGGCGGATGCGCCGGTGATGACGCTGGCATTGCGCTCCGACACGATCTCGCTACGAGCGATGAGCGATATCGCCGATACGCTGCTGGCACAGCGGCTGAGCCAGATTTCCGGCGTGGGGCGCGTCTCCGTGCTCGGCGGGCTGAAGCCGGCCGTCCGCATCCAGGCGGATCTGGCGCGGCTTGCATCCTACGGCATCGCCATGGAGGACCTGCGCACCGCCATCGCCAACGCCAACGTCTCGGGGCCGAAGGGCTCGCTCGACGGCGCGCAGCAGTCCTACATCATCGCGGCCAACGACCAGATCGCAGCCGCCGACGCCTACCGTCCGATCATCATCGCCTATCGCAATGGTTCGCCGGTCACCATCGGCGACGTTGCGCAGATCGTCGACGGCCTTGAGAACGACCGCACCGGCGGTTGGTACCAGGGCACGCCGGCCGTCATCATCGACATCCAGCGCCAGCCCGGCGCCAATGTGATCGACGTCGTCAGCCAGATCCGGGCCGAAATCCCAAAAGTCCAGCGCGGGATTCCGGCCGGCGTGCACCTGACCATCGTATCCGACCGCACCGTCACCATTCGCGCCTCGGTCCATGACGTCCAGTTCACGCTGATCCTCAGCGTCGTGCTGGTCACTCTGGTGGTGCTGCTGTTCCTGCGCTCGTTACGAGCCACGTTGATCGCGGGCGTAGCGCTGCCGCTGTCGCTGATCACGAGCTTCGGCATCATGTATTTTGCCGGCTTCAGCCTCGATAACCTCTCCCTGATGGCGCTCACCATCGGCACCGGATTCGTGGTCGACGACGCCATCGTCATGATCGAGAACATCGTCCGCCATATGGAGAATGGCGACAGCGCGATGCAGGCCTCGCTCAAGGGCGCCAGCGAAATCGGCTTCACCGTGATCTCGCTGACGGTATCGCTGATCGCGGTGTTCATCCCGCTGCTGTTCATGTCCGGCCTTGTGGGGCGCATGTTCCGCGAATTCGCGCTGACGCTGACGATCGCGGTCGTGACCTCGGCTGTGGTCTCGCTGACGCTGACGCCAATGATGTGCTCGCGCCTGCTCAAGCACGCCCATGAGGAGCTGGCGGTGCCAGGGTTGGCTGCTGTCAGCCGCTTCATCGACCGTACCGTCGAGTTCTACCATCGGACACTGCTCTGGGTTTTGCGGCACCAGCGCGCCACGCTGGTCGTGACCTTTGCCACGCTGATCGCAACCCTGGTCCTCTACGTCGTCGCGCCAAAAGGCTTCCTGCCGCTCCAGGACACCGCCTCGATCACGGCGGTGACGGAGGCGGGGGCGGACGTATCGTTCGCGGAGATGCAAAAGCGGCAGGCCGAGGCCGCCGACGCGATCAAGGCCGATCCCGACGTGACTGGCGTCGTCTCCGTGATCGGCGCGGGATCGGTCAACCCGACCACCAATGTCGGCCGTCTCGTCATGACGCTGAAACCCCGCGGCGAGCGTCGCGACGATGTCAGCGCCGTCATCACCCGGCTGAAGGACAAGGTGGCCGGCATCCCCGGCATGACCGTCTACTTCCAGCCCGTGCAGGACGTGCAGATCTCGACCCAGTCCAGCCGTTCGCAATACCAGTACACGCTGACCGGCACCGATGCGACGCTGGTGTCGGAATGGGCGCACAAGCTTGTCGACGAGATGCGGCGCGACCCCTTGTTCCGCGACGTCTCCTCCGAGGCGCAGGAAGGCGGCCTGCGCGCGCAGCTCGACGTCGACCGCACCCGCGCCGGCCAGCTCGGCGTCAGCCTCCAGGCCATCACCGATACGCTGAACGATGCCTTTGCCCAGCGGCAGATCTCAACCATCTACGGCCAGGCCAACCAGTACCGCGTGGTGCTGGAGGCGCTGCCGATGTACCAGCGCGATCCCTCGATCCTGTCAAAGCTCTATCTGCCGGGCGGCGCGAGCGCCACCGTCGGCGCGCCCAACGCCCAGGTGCCGCTGTCGGCGGTAGCGACGCTGAAACGCACTACGGCGCCGCTCGCGATCTCGCACCAGGCGCAATTCCCGGCGATCTCGCTCAGCTTCAACCTCGCGCCGGGCGCGGCGCTGGGCGATGCCGTCGAGGCGGTGAAGACGATCGAGACCCAAATCGGCATGCCCAACAGCATCGTCGGCGTCTATGCCGGCGATGCGGCCGAATTCGCCAAGGCGCTCGGCGGGCAGCCCTGGTTGCTGCTCGCCGCCGTGATCACGATCTACATCGTGCTGGGCGTGCTCTATGAGAGCTATATCCACCCGATCACCATCCTCTCGACGCTGCCCTCGGCCGGCGTCGGCGCGATCCTGGCGCTGATGCTGTGTGGGCAGGACCTTTCGGTGATCGGCCTGATCGGCATCATCCTCTTGATGGGCATCGTCAAGAAGAACGCGATCATGATGATCGACTTCGCGCTCGAGGCCGAGCGCAGGCAAGGTATGCCGGCGCATGAGGCGATCGTGCAGGCCTGCCTGCTGCGCTTCCGCCCGATCATGATGACGACCTTGGCGGCGCTGTTCGGCGCGCTGCCGCTCGCGATCGAGAGCGGCACCGGTGCCGAGCTGCGCTTTCCGCTGGGCATCTCCATCATCGGCGGATTGCTGCTCAGCCAACTCCTGACGCTCTACACCACGCCCGTAATCTACTTGGCGCTCGACCGCATCAACCGTCGTCTCGAGCAGGCGTTGCCGCCGCCAGAGCCCGGCGCTCCGCCCACGGCCGGGGCGACCGAGGGGATGCAGTAATGGCATCGATCTCGGAGCCCTTCATCCGCCGTCCAGTTGCGACCACGCTGCTGTCGATCGGGCTGTTCCTGCTGGGGGGCGTCGCCTACGAGTTCCTGCCGGTCGCCTCCGTCCCGAACGTCGACTTCCCAGCCATCTTCGTCTCGGCGAGCCGTCCCGGCGCCGATCCTTCGGTGATGGCCGCGACCGTCGCCGCACCGCTGGAGCGACGGCTCGGCGAAATTGCAGGGATCAACCAGATCACCTCGACGTCTTCGCTCGGCACGGCCAACATCCAGCTCCAGTTCGACATCGGCCGCAACATCGACAAAGCGGCGCGTGACGTGCAGGCCGCCATCAACGCCGCGCTGGTTGACCTCCCGAGCGACCTGCCGGCGTTGCCGCGCTTCCGCAAGGCGAATACGGCCGGCGCGCCCGTCTTCGTGCTGGCGCTGACCTCGAAGACGCTGTCGGCAAGCGCGATCTACGACGTCGCCGATACGGTCCTCGCCCAGCGCATCTCGCAAGTGCCGGGCGTCGGCGACGTGACCGTGAGTGGTGCCGATCAGCCTGCGGTGCGTATACAGCTCAATCCGGTGGCGCTGTCCAACGCCGGGATCGCCACTGACGATGTTCGCACCGCGATCATCAACGCCAACCCGCTCGGTCCCGTCGGCATCTTCAACGGCGAGCGCCAGAGCGAGACGCTGTCACTGAATAAGCAGATGCGCACAGCCGCAGAGTTCCGCAACATCGTCATCAAGAGCTCCAACGGCAATTTCGTGCGGCTGTCCGATGTCGCCGACATCGAGGACGGCGTCCGCAACGCCCGCTCGATTGCCTGGTTCAACAAGCAGCCGGCGGTGCTGATCCAGATCACCAAGCAGGGCGATGCCAACGTCATCGACACCGTCGACCGGGTCAAGGCGCTGATCCCCGAGCTGAAGCAATGGATCCCGGCCGGGGTCGATGTGTCCACCCTGGTTGATCGTACCACCACGATCCGCGCCAGCGTGATGGACATGCAGTGGACGCTGCTGGCGACCGCCATCCTGGTGATGGTCGTGGTGTTCGTATTTCTGCGCCGCTTGACGCCGACGATCGCGGCCGGCATTTCGGTGCCGCTGGCGCTGGCCGGAACCTGCGCCGGGATGTGGGTCGCGGGTTTCTCGATCGACAATCTGTCGCTGATGGCGCTCGCGATCTCGGTCGGCTTCGTGGTCGACGACGCCATCGTCATGATCGAGAACATGTTCCGCAATCTCGAGCATGGCACGCGGCCGTTCGAGGCGGCACTGGAGGGCGCCAAGCAAATCGGATTCACCGTGGTCTCGATCAGCCTGTCGCTGATCGCAGCGTTCACGCCGCTGATCTTCATGGACGGCATCGTCGGGCGTCTGCTGCGCGAATTCTCGCTGACGCTGACCTTCGCGATCGTGGTCTCGACGCTGGTGTCGCTGACGGTCACGCCGATGATCTGCGCCCATTACATCCGGCAGACCACGTCGGGATCGGCCACCTTGTTCGATCGTGTCATCGAAGGCTCGCTGACACGAATCGTCGCTTTCTACGCCCGCACCTTGCGCACCGTGCTGGAATTTCCGCTGCTGACGCTGCTGGTGTTCTTCGCCACCATCGGCCTCACGGTGGTGCTCTACATCAAGGTTCCCAAGGGCTATTTCCCGACCGACGATTCCGGCTTCGTTATCGGTGCGACGCGCGCCTCGGCCGACATCTCGTTCCAATCGATGCTGAGCCTCCAGCAGCGGCTCGCCGACATCGTGATGCAGGATCCGGCCGTGGCCGGCATCGGCTCGACGGTCGGCAGCGGAGGCGGCGGCCCGGGCGCCGCGACTTCGAACCGCGGCACGATGTTCATCAGCCTGAAGCCACCGGAGGAGCGCGACCACATCTCGACGCAGGTCGTGATCGACCGTCTCAGGCGCGCTTTATTCCCGGTGCCCGGCATCCGCCTCTTCATGTTCGCGGCGCAAGACGTGCGCGCCGGCGGACGGCAGAGCGATTCCGACTACCAGTACACGCTCTCCAGCACCGATCTCGACTTGTTGCAGAAATGGGCGCCGATCGTGGCCAAGCGCATGGAGAGCGTCGAGGGCATCACCGACATTTCCAGTGACCGCGATCCCGGCGGGCTTCAGCTCACTTTGAACATCGACCGCCAGAAGGCGGCGATGCTCGGCGTCAAGGTCCAGGACATCGACAACGCGCTGAATAACGCATTCTCGCAGCGGCAGATATCGATTATCTACACCCAGCGCAACCAGTACATGATCGTGCTGGAAATCGATCCGAAATTCCAGGTCGACCCATCCAACCTCGATCGAATCTATGTTGCCGGCGCCAACGATGTGCAGGTGCCGCTGTCGGCCGTGGTGCATGCGACGCGCAGCCTCGCAGCGCTCGCGGTCTATCACTCCCAGTCGGTCCCCTCGACCACGGTGTCGTTCAATTTGTTGCCGGACGTGCCGCTCCAGGCCGCCACGCAAAACATCCAGCGTGCGGTCGAGGAGTTGCACATGCCGGAAGGCATCCGCGGCAGCTTCGACGGCAATGCCGGCGATTTCGCCAGGACCAGCGGCCGTCAGCCGCTGCTCATTCTCGGCGCGCTGGTGGCGATGTATATCGTGCTCGGTGTGCTCTATGAGAGCCTCGCCCATCCGCTCACGATCATCTCGACGCTGCCTTCAGCCGGCCTCGGCGCGCTCCTTGCGCTGCAAATCACCAACACGCCGCTGACGGTGATCGCCTTCGTCGGCATCATTCTATTGATCGGCATCGTCAAGAAGAACGGCATCATGATGGTCGACTTCGCGCTCGATGCCGAACGCCAGCGCGGCCTGTCCTCGGCGGAAGCCATCTTCGAGGCCTGCCAGGCGCGCTTCCGCCCGATCCTGATGACGACGATGGCGGCGCTGTTCGCCGGCATTCCGCTGGTCGTCGCGACCGGGCCGGGCACGGAGCTGCGGCGCCCGCTCGGCATTACCATCATCGGCGGCCTGTTCGTCTCGCAGATCCTGACGCTCTACACCACGCCCGTGATTTACCTGCTGATCGACCGCCTGCGGCGGCGCTCGGAGCCCCACGCGCTGGCCGCGCCGGCGGAATAGGCGGGTTGTTGAAGCGCCGCGCGGAGCGTATAGCGGCGGTCATGTCGAACCCATCAGACCTCACCGCCGCGGCGCCCGAGCCGATCCCCGAATGTCCGCACTGCCAGAAGCCGATGCCGCTGTGCATCTGCGACAGTGTCACGCCGATCCAGAGCCGCCTCGGGCTTCTGATCCTCCAGCATCCGCAGGAGCAGGACAGGGCGCTCGGCACGGCGCGGCTGACTGCGAAGCATTTCCCCAAAGCGACGGTGCGGGTGGGCCTGTCCTGGCCGAGCCTGTCCAAGGCGCTCGGGCATCCCGTCGAAAATGCGTCGCACTGGGCCGTGCTCTATCTCGGCTCGGCGCGCGCGGCCGATCTCGACGCCGAGGGCGAGATCGTGGCGCTGACCCGAAAGGGTGGGATCGCAGAGAACCAGCGCAGCATCCTGGGCAAGCTCGAAGGCGTGGTGCTGCTCGACGGCACCTGGAGCCAGGCCAAAGCGCTGTGGTGGCGCAATCCCTGGATGCTGAAATGCCAGCGCGTGATCCTCAACCCGGCGCGTCCGTCGCGCTACGGGCAGTTGCGCCGCGAACCGCGGAAGGACGGGCTCTCGACCATCGAGGCGGCCGCGACGATCCTGGCCGGCCTGGAGCGGCGCCCCGACATCGCGGATACGCTGCACGCGAGTTTTGAACGGCTGTTAACACGCTACCGCGAGGTTCAGGCCGAGATGCCGGAACTGGCACCCAAACCCGCTCCAAAGGGGCGCCGACGCGATTTCCGGCGCGGCAAAAAGTCCTGACTCCGGTCATATCATCCATACGGTTGATTGCCGGGAGAGCGGCGTACAGATAGAGCCCATCGGCTAACCGACGCGGTCGTCTGCAATTTGCGGGCACCATCGGAAAACCGGAAGCGGAAGGGGCGGTCGCATTCAACGCGCAGCGCAGGAGATCCTGGCCCAGGCGGCGCAGTTCGATCGTTGGGGCACGCTCGCCCTGATGGACATCTCGCTGCGCTACCGGCGCACCGTGATCGGCCCGCTCTGGATCACGCTGACGCTCGCGGCGACGATCGTCAGCGTTGGCACGGTCTATGCGGCGCTGTTCAAGCAGGAGATCGCGGGTTTCCTGCCGCCTTTCGCGGTCGGCTTGATCGTCTGGACCCTGATCGCCACGACGCTCCAGGAGGGGGCCAGCATCTTCGTGGCCTCCGGCCATTTGATCAAGGCGGTGCCGGCGTCGCTGATCGTGCACGTGTTGCAGATGATTGCGCGCAACGTCCTCATCTTCGCGCACCATCTGGTGATCGTGGTCCTGCTTTATGTCGTGATGCCATGGCCACTGCACTGGAACATCGTGCTCGTGGTGCCCGGCTTTGCGGTTCTGCTGGTCGTGCTCCTCGGCGGCTCGGTCGCGCTCGGCATGCTCTGCGCGCGGTTTCGCGACATCGGCTCGGCGATCGTCAGCGGCCTGCAATTCATCTTCTTCCTCACGCCGATCATCTGGACCGAGGACAGCGTGCGCGGCACCGCGTTTCACTGGCTGACGCGGGTCAATCCGTTCGCGACACTGCTCGATCTCGTGCGCAAGCCGCTGTTGTCGCAGCCGACGGATGCGGAGCAGTGGCTGCTCGGGCTGGTCTATGCGATCGCGATGGCCGTGATCGGCCTCGGCTGCTACGCAAGGTATCGCCACCGCGTGGCGTACTGGCTGTGAGGCGCGGATGAGCCCTGCTGCCCATATCGTGCTTCGCAACGTCTCGGTCAATTTTCCGGTGCTGTCGTTCCGCGACCGTTCGCTGCGCAGCCGGTTCGTTCGTGCCGTGTCGCTGCGCCGGGAGGCGCCGCGCCCGCACATCGTCTCCGCGTTGAACGACGTCAATCTTGATATCCGTGCGGGCGACCGCGTCGCCATCGTCGGCGCCAACGGCGCCGGCAAGACCACGCTGCTGAGGGTTTTGGCCGGGATCTACCATCCGACAGTGGGCAACGTCGACGTGCTCGGCCGCTGCCTGTCGCTGTTCGACCTGTCGGCCGGCTTCGACGAGGAGGCGACCGGTTACGAGAACATCATGCGCCGCGGCCTCGTGATCGGCGCGCGGCGCACCGAGATCGACGCGCGGCGCGCGGAGATCGCCGAGTTCACCGAGCTCGGCGACCGGCTCGATCTGCCGCTGCGTACCTATTCCAGCGGCATGATGCTGCGCCTGATCTTCGCGGTCGCAACCGCGGTCGAAGGTGAGATCGTGCTGCTCGACGAATGGATCGGTGTCGGCGACCAGCAGTTCCGCAGGAAGGCGCGGCAGCGGCTCGATGAGATCGTGGCGCGCGCCGGCATTTTGGTGCTGGCCTCGCACGACATTGATCTGATCAAGAGCACCTGCAACCGCGCGATCCTGCTGCAAGAAGGCCGCATCGCCGTAGCCGGCACGACCGAGGAAATTCTCGGCCGATACCTCGGTGGCGAGGCGAGGGCATAGCCGGCCCGGGGTTGCCTAAACCCTTGATCCCCTATATTGCTCCGCCCTCGTTGGGGCCACGTGGCGGAGTGGTTACGCGCCGGTCTGCAAAACCGTTTACTCGGGTTCGAGTCCCGACGTGGCCTCCATCACAAGCCTCTGATCTTTCAGCGTAAATTCGAATTCGACGCGGGTTCCGCCAACCAGGCGGACAGAGCCTGCCTGCGCGCGGTCACCGGGTTTGCCCGGGGCTTGCCGGAAACCCCCGATTCAGGCCCGATGGCATAGACTTCGCATCTGCGAAGGGATGCAGTCCCCAACAACCGAGCGCTGGAGAGCACGTGGGCGAGATCGTCCGATTTATCCCGAAATCTGAGCTGGAGCGGGCTCGTCTCATTCGCGAGGCCCGTGCGATCTATGACAGCATCTTCCCGCCGGCCGCACCCGACCGGGCGCCGCAGGACGGCGAGGAGAGCGTCAAGAATTGATCGTGGGCCGCGCG
>WNGR01005646.1_pt1 | contig 13410 bp, 14 predicted proteins | sample 5407581 | NCBI WGS metagenome assembly WNGR01 (sample SAMN13153383, study PRJNA577476) | soil metagenome | isolation source: 80 cm soil or saprolite under Garry oak tree replicate 2 | place: USA:California | collected 2016-06-15 | reverse complement strand
ACAATGACGATTCGCCAATTCTTACGTCGCATAGCTCCTTCCTCCGATCGGAAACATGAATCGTTGGGACCCAACGTCAGAGTTGACCCACGAGATGAGATTTGCTAGCTCATAGGGCGATTACATCCAACCTTCCACGCGCCAATCAAATTGCGAAACACGCCGCCCTCGCTCCGACGCAATGATTTGATAGATGCCGCCTCGAATGTCTGTACGAACTACTCTGCCTTCAGACGCCCCTTCATATCAGTGTATGCAGTTTCGATCAGCTTCATCAGAGCCGTGGGATCGACGTGACGTTCAGGTCTGAGTTTCACATGGCGCATGAACTTGCCAGTGCCTTCCAACAGGCGCTCGGGATCGGCAATCTCGGCGCCACGAAAGAACCCGACATTAACGTGAGCTTTGAAGGCATTGACATAGGCGAATGCCGCATCACCTACACACGCGGTCGGATGGCCATCATGCAATAACTCTCGAACATCGTCTCCGCAGTCGCGCATGGCCTCAAACCAGCGCTGCGCGATCGCTCCCAATTCATCTGAATGCTCACGCATCCAGACCTCGATAGCTGGATCTCGCTTGACCGAACTGGGGAACCGCAGAAGTTGGCTCATGGGAATTTCATTTCGACGCTGGACCACAAAGCTGAAATCTCGAGTCCCGCGGCTTCCAGCGCCGTATAACGTCAGAGTTGACGCGGCGGCGCGAATCAAAGCACCTTCCGCCGCACCAAGCAAGTTGCGAGAGGCGCTCCCGCCGCTCGCGTCCAACGAGGTTATCTATCTGGAGACTTTGAGAAAGAAAGGATCGCCGCTGCTCAAGTTCGCCGCTGACTATCGACCTTGAGATTTGTTACGCGCTCAAAACCTCTTTTTTCTTGACTTGTCACCCTCAGTTGAGTTCGGCATCGCCGCTAGTGATGATCGGATGCCTTGAATGTGAAATCCAGATTTCTTTGCTCGCTACCTGCTAAGAACACATCAACGCTTTGTTCCCCAAGTTTGTTCGGCGGCGGATAACCGTCGGCAATCACTTTGACGACGGCGTCATGTACCACACATCGTTGCTATAGATGAATCTGATATTTCCGTTCTCGGTAACTGAGTACTTGCCGCCCGTCATGAATAGTTTGCCATCATAGACGCAAGTCGCAACTCCGCCTCTCGGTGTCCACGGCGCGGTTTGCTCCGTCCAATTCACGCCATCGCTTGAAACCAACACAGCATTCTGAAAACCGTCATTGCGGTTAACACCCACGAGCCATATCTTGCTGTCAAAAACGATGGCGGAGCCCCCGAAGATCGCCCTGGCACCCATCTTGTCAGTGGCTTGTTTCCACTTCATCCCGTCTTCTGTGTACCAGACGTCATTGAACACTTGGCCGTTAATTATGCCGCCACCAATCAGCCAGATTTTGTTCTCAAACACAATAGCCGAAGGATTAGTCCTTGCTGTCCACGGACATTTTTCCAGGACCCGCCGCCACTTCACCCCGTCACTCGAATTCCAAACGTCGTTGTAATAGTTCTTCCCGTCAAAACCGCCCAGCAGCCATATTTTCCGGTCGAAGACTGCGGCACCATAGAATACTCTGGCTGGCAACTCTGACTGCTCAGCGACCACTTCCCACCGCTTCAGATCGCTGCTCGTCTTAGCGATGTGCGAGCCGATGGAAAGGTTGAGGTAATTCCCTTCGCTTGTGCCGAGGGCGTAAACCGCATCATTAAATTGAACATATTGTTGAAAGCCGGTCCTGAGTCCCAATGGCGGCAGTTCCGCTTTCGTCCAAGTCTTCCCATCTGCCGAATACCAGTTGCCCTGACTGTGAAAAGCCCACAGCTTGTTTCGGATGTTGAAGAGAGGAAAGTTATAACTTCCGGGGAAAGGCGCGTGGTCGATTACTTTAGTCCAACCGTAATTTGCGGCGGCGGTCGGCTGGTCATTTGCAAGATGGCTATCCGCGCTGGGAGCGCAAGCATAGGTTGCAAGGGAGATTAAGAAGAAAAAGGTGACGAGGATCGAATGATTGTGGTGATTGAGCAATGCGTTTCTCCTCTGACCGCTAGTCAGCGAAACAAATCTGCCTCACCCAGTTAGACGAACGAATCACTCTCTTTCTTTCATCCAGAAAGTGAGCCGCCCAACGTTTGAGTTGACCCCGTGAGATGAGTTCTTAATATCTCACGGGGCGAGCTCCGGAAGGTGATAATCCCCTTAGCAGGAGCCAAAAGCCCATTGTCAGTTCGAAGAAGAAGATAGGAGCTCCATAAATCTCAACGGCGACGACCTTCGCAAGCTCGGGAAAAATGATGAACGAGAATGCGCACGCTCCCATCAGAAACGACGCAAACATTCCCCATGCCGCCAATCCTCTCGGGATATAACTCGACTTGAACCACAAATAACAAAACAGCGTGCTTCGAAGTCCAGCAAACACCAAGCCCACGCCATATCCGGCGCCATGTGCGTTGATCGAAGCCCTGGCCAATGCTTGCAATCGATCTGGCTCAAATACTCGCAGGTAATCGGCGCCGCCGCTCAATAGTCGCAGAGCCTCGAAGTCATTGAGCAGGGTGACAACCAGAATCGCGGTCTCGATCAGCCCCCAGAACGCCGCGAGCAAGGCCAGGTTCCGATTGACGGGCTTGAGTACCACGTAAAGAGCTGTGATTAGTACGATATCGATCGCGAAGACGGTGAGGTTGCTGGCGGTGCCCAGACGAAAGAGTCTCTCGTGCGCCATGATATTACGAGCCGTGTCCACAGCGTTGTTGTAGACAATTAGTCGGCCGAGTACATAGAACTCGGCGAAGATCGCCGGCGGCAGCGCAAACAGATAACAGAATCCCACGACTGTCGCTGCTTTGCGTTGTGATTCGTCGATGGTGCCGATTGTCATTCTGCTTCCCCACCGTCTCGGTGCCGCCGAACGTTTGAATTGACCCCGTGAGATAAGTTCCTAATATCTCACGGGGCGATTACATCCAACCTTCGATTTAATCAATCAAGTTGCGAAAGAGGCGATCCGCACTTCGGTCAACGATTGGGTTGCGGCATTAGTCAGGTTTCTTGGCGGGCGTGCCAATGATAACGGTACCTGGATTAATGCGTTCGTATTTTTCGCCGGTAACCGAAGCGATCACGTGAGCCTGCGCATACCACCCCGGCATCGACATTCCCGCTGGTCCTTTAAAGTCGAAGAGAAATTTGGCCTCGTTGTCGCGGCCAAATTTAGATACATACCCAACAATGACATCACGATTACGCACGTGAAGGACAATGTAGTCCGTTTGAATAAACCGTTTTGAATGGAGTCCCTTTGTGTTTCCGCCGCCGGTTTGAAAATCGCTGACCTTTTGCCCGGATGTGTCAGGCAGGATTTTAAGAGATTCGGTGTTTTGAAAGTCATGTTGATATTCAAAAAGTAGCAACCCAACTGTTGAGTTGACCCCGTGAGATAAGTCTTACTATCTCAACGGGGCGAATCAAAGGACCCTCCACCGCACTCCCGATGCATCGGGATTGAGAAACGCGCTGCCGCCGCTCGCGTCCAACGATTTGGCTGATAGGTGACACGCGTTCGACGGCCACACTAGCTGCGAACGCCTCGATTCCGTAGCGATAGCGCCAGGCCAATGACCATCAGAGCGAACATTATCATGTTTACGATGGGCCCTGGCGGTGTTCCCGTGCGGACCACAGGGACGAACTGGAGAATCAGTTGGCTGGCGAGATAGTTCAGCATGAGCAGTACAAACATAAAGGGAATCGCGCTGCGATATCGCACCAATACGAGTACACCTAGCAAAGAGATGATCAGGCGCGAGAGCCCTCTTTGCGCCCAGAGTGCCACTATCGTCTGTGCGGCTGCGGGCGGGTATGTGTTGAGTGGGATTCCGTCAGCGCTCATGATCGTAGAGTAACCGCTGAAGATGACGAATACACCCTGAATGATCGTCACGCCTGCGACCAATCCAAAGAGCCAGAGTGCGAACTTGTAACCTCGATACATATTATCGATGGATTGGGGAAGAAGTTTATCGAACATGCCAGCTCCTTTCGTGATGACGAGCTAAAGCATCCAGGATGCGTACGAAGGTCTCGCCGAGGTTCGCGGACGCACCACGCGGGCGCTGGCCTGGGTGGCACCCAACGGTTGAATTGTGCCGCGACGGGAATTAAAGCAGCCTGCGCCGCACTCCCGATGCATCGGGATTGCGAAACACGCTCCGGCCGCTCATGCCCTGACGAATTGTTAGGCAGCGGTGTCGCGACGCTGAAGCTTTAGTAACAGGTCATAACCGAGCCAGATCTGGGCTACTCCGGCTAAGGTAGCACCTGCACCGACGACTCTAACGGAGAAGCCGGCAAGATACGCAATCGGTACAAAGAGAGTGCCGACGGCTAGTAATACTCCTGTCCACCGTGGGAATACCCTGGCGCGCACGATCGAAATCCCAAACAGGACGTTGCCTGCAACCCAACTCAACACGCTTCCGAGGCCTATCGCAATATGGCTGGTGTTGAAGATCTTCTTAAAGAGCGCAGGAGACTCCGCTGCGATCACCGGCACGAATGTCACGTCACTGCTAAAGATCCACGAGGCGAGGCTTGTGCCCAGGAGTATCACTACGAATGCTGTAATCCCAAGCCAGCCAGCCCTGGTTGCCTGTATGGCGTACATGGCGATCCATCCAAGTAATGCGAACGTAAAGGCGAGCCAAAGCAATGCGTGCGCGGGAACCCAAAGCGGATCTGTTCCATATGTCGCGTCTTCTCCGGCCGGGTGAATAGTGAAGCCGGCAATCAACAGGAGGCCAGCTACGATGCTGGCAATCGCGCCAATGCGAAGGGTGCCAACCGGAATCTCACGGTTCATAGTCCCTGTCTCCTCTCTTGCGCGCCGCTCGGATACTCGCGACCAACGGCACCGCAAAGAGCGTCAAGACGCCTGCGTCAACTCCTACATTGAACCATACGCCGAAGCGGACCGAGAAAGCCGCTTCGACGATTAACCATATGGCGATGCCAAGCAGCAAAGCCTTCATGAGCTCGGCGTCTTTTCTTCGGAACGCGACTCGGCCGACCAAGAAAAGTGTCGTTCCCCAACCTATCATGATGGCACCATAGATTGCGCTCTCCCATGAGAGCAACACTCGGCGATCGACGGGGAGAATTCCCAAACCGAAAAAGGAGAACGCGACTCCCCACAGCACCAGGATTATTGAGATTACGCCGAACCACCAGAGCCATCGCCTTGAACTCATACACGCACCTCCGCTTCGGTCCTGCTCGGGGTTTTGATCGAGAACGCTGCCGAAAGGTTGAGTTGACGCGGCGGCGCGATTTTCAAATCGGCAATTGGAAATCGGCAATCGGCAATTTATTCGCTCCCGCCGCTCGCGTCCAGCGATTTGTTCGGTTGCGATTCTGAAAAGACAAATTTACGATGACGCCAGGGTCCGACTAATGATTTCAATTTCAGATACGTAACCGGGATAGCGCGCCCCGCGAGCGTTGATTTGCTTTCGCCTTTTGACGTCCGGGCTGTCGATTATTCCGGAACGGTACTGGTAATTGTCGGCAACCGCAATGATGAAACTGTTTTCGCTGACAGCGATCATGTCGTACCAGTAAGCATATTCGTCCTTCTTCAATTCGGCCGGCGCGTTAGCCTGAAAGTCAGATGGCGGAGGCAATTTGCTATTGTATTTACGCCGGTTGGGTTTGAAGACGACGCCAAAGAGTTGTTCCAAGTCGTCCGGGTCAATCCATTTATCCTCCAATTCCGCATTTGGTGCTTCCACGCTTATCGAGACAAGCTTCCCGCCAAGGAACGAAAACTGCACTTGTTTGTATTCCTGTATCCGTTTGTAGGTAATCGTGCGGAAGAGTTTTTCTTTGCATTTATCAGAAAGCCAGCTCAATGGTCGTGGCACGTCAAGCGCAACTTTGTCCTTATCTTTGACCGGTGTGCCGAAGAGGCGAATCGCATCATCAGGCGTGCTGGCGTCGAGCACCATGCCGGCCCAGCGATCAGGCCGCGGCCGATCAGCTTGGGCAATAAGCGCGGTGGCGCATATCAGTGTGAGAAACAAAGTAAAGAAAATGTTGGTAATCAGTTTCATGACCACCGAAGAATAAGCATCGAATGGTTGAGTTGACGCGGCGGCGCGAATTCAATCAAGTATCGCCGGATGAATCAAGTTACGAAACACGCTCCCGCCGCTCGCGTCCAATGGTACGATGAAAGTCGGGCTTACAAATTAAGTCAGCAGATGTCTCCAGCAGGATAATCATCCTGCTTTTTATCCCCAATGGTTTTTTTCACAAATCGAAGGAGGAGACATCTGCATGAGCATAGTTTACGTCGGGCTCGATCTGGGGTCGAGTAATTTTCAACAAGTAGCGATGAATGAGGCCGGGGTGAGCCGGATCAATCGTGACTTCACGACCAGCGAAGCCAATCTGATCAAAGCGTTCACAGATCTGCGCGGTGAGATTCAGGTGCATCTGGAAGCGGGTGAGTTGGCGCCCTGGGCCGCCGCAGTAATCGCGCCGCTGGTAACCCGGGTGGTCTGTTCTCATCCGCAGAGCAACGCCTGGATCGCCAAAGACGCCGACAAGTGCGATCGCATCGACGCTTACAAACTGGCCGATTTGCTGCGGCTGAATCGGTTCAAGGAAGTGCATTACGCGCGGGAGCAGTCGCGGCGCGAGTTCAAGACGCTGGTGCAGCATTACGATGAGTTGACGGCGCAGCAGGCGCGCTTAAAGACGAAGCTGAAAGCGCGTCTGCGCATGCAGGGCGTAATCGTCAGAGGTGAGGAAGTGTTCTCGGCGCGTGGTCGTCAAGCAGTGCTGGAACAGGTTAAGTCCCCTGCGGTGCGCGCCGCGATCAAACAACTTTATGCCGTGCTGGACCAGAGTATTGCGTCCCAGACCGAAGCGCAGATGTTGATGCTGCGAGCAGCTCAGGCTTTTCCGGAGATCCGCATCTTTCGCACGGCGCCGGGCATAGGGCCGATCGGGGCTTGTCGCTTCAGGGCTTACATTCACATCCCGAACCGCTTCAGCTCGACGCGCAAGCTTTGGAAGTACTGCCGGCTCAGCGTGAGCCACCGGAGCAGCAATGGCAAACCGTTGCGCCGGCCGCGCCTGGACCGGATGGGCTGTGATCGTCTCAAGGATGTATCGCGAAAGCTTTCGAGGCCGCGCTGCGCCGGCGTGACAATAATGGGTTTAAGCGGGCTTATTATCGCGCGCTCGAGACCACCCATGACGCGACGCATGCGCGGCTAACCGTGCAGCGCAAGATTGTCTCAACTTTGAGAGCGATGTGGATCAACCAAACACCCTATTGTGATGAGCTGATGCGCTGACGGATCTTTAACATCTATCGCCTGGGAAACGCACCCAAGCGGAATCAGCGAGTGAGAGTCGATCGTCAACCGAAAACCAAACACCTTATGGGCTGGTGTGTAGTCTCTGAACAAAATCGTAGGCCGTCCCGTGAGACAAGTGTTCCTATCTCACAGGATGAGTCTCGTCCAAACCGGGGTCCCCGCGCGGGCAGCCCGCGCGGGGTGGTAGTGGTTAGGCCCGCACCCGTCCGCCAAACAGTTGGCAAGCCCAACCGGACCATAGGCCGGCGCCTGAGGTGAGGATAGTTTTTATCTCACGCGCTGAGTCTCACATACCTGAATGGCTGCTAAAGCTAAAGCAAAAGAAGGTCACTAAGAGGTGGCTCGCGTGAGACAGATGCGCCGAGCATCCCACATCGATTTTCTCTCACCGGCTGGTGCTTAGGTTGATTGGTAACTCGTAAGGAACTCGGTGAAGCAACCGGCCACGCCATCCGGCGATGCTAAACGAGCCCTCCGAAATCATTCTTTCGGTGGGCCAGGAGATCTCTGTCCTTGACTCCGACTTTCATACCCGATTTGTTAGACGTGCGCTCCCAGGTAAAGCCCCCTCCGTTTCCCGCCTTCGATCCGAAGTAAAGCTCCTGCCAAATGTCGGTCCGATTCTCATTTGCCGGATCGATACTCAAGCGGAACCGTTTCTTCAAGACCGGGACCTCCGCCGGGAACCTCCGCCATTCATCACCCACCTGGTAGTAGATGACCTCGCATGCATCCGGTTGTGGGAGATCGATCGCTTCTCTTATTTGATGTTGCGCCACAATGAGCGTTCGAGCCTTGTACGGGGCGTACCCTGAGGTTCCCCAGCCTACAGCGCGCAACTTGCCCTTCAGGCCGATCGCTCGGAGGTAATTGAAATCTTCATCGGTAAGGTGAAACTGATTCCAAAGACTAACATCCTCGATCTCTAACTCATCTGAGCCGGAGACTAGTCGAATGAACGCGCTGAAGGACGACTGTTGCCCCTCCTCAGGTATTTCGAATTCCCTCAGCCTGGGGTCATCCTTCCGGAACTCTTCGATGGTAAAGGAGCATTCGGTGGTTGAATCAGCGCTCACAACACGTCCTCCAGATCAAGAAGCGGGCTAACGGCGGAGTTGACGCGGCGGCGCGAATCAAAGCACCCTCCGCCGGACCAAGCTAGTTGAGAAACACGCTCCCGCCACTCGCGTCCAACAATTTGTTCGGCGCGTCGAGGCCCGAAATCACCATTGCGAACATTAAAGATGCTCCATAATAATGACCTTATTCCGGAAATCAAAAGTGGTTATGAAGTTTTGCAGTAATCCGGTTCCCGCGATGGCGCCGAATTCTTTTGAATCGCGATCAAAGCCCATTCCCTTACCGTAGAACAAGACCGGGACTTCGGTTAATTCATAGTCACCGAGATGTAGCGTGGTAACCTTTCCCGCACGGGGCGCACTCTTCTCTTGCGGTAGTGTTTGCCCAAGTTGTTTTGTCGCTGCCGGTGACAACGAAACGACCTGTGCGGTACCAGTATCTAAGACAGTCTTGATTCTCTTGCCATCAAAAGTAACTTCCTCGGCGATTGGAAGAGTTGTGTATTCATCATAAAAGCCCATCCGCAGAATGATTCGATCTTTCGATGAAGTGGCGCTGTCGGTGCCCAATTTGGGGAGAAACTTCACGAGCTTTCTGTCAAAGTCGAATTGCGCAACTCGCCCTTTGAAAAAATCAGCGCCCAACATGCCAAATACTTGTCTCCCGATTCTTTTTTCTATGTTTTGCAGTGAGCCTAGCCGCATAGTTAACGAGGTAGTCTTGAGCTCGCCCAGGATGATATTCGGAACATTAGCAAACGTATAGGTGCAGTCAGCGACATTGCATCTCTTAGGATCGTCCCATGTGTAACCGAAGGAGAGTTTGTATTTTTGAATCAAACTGCCATCAAATGTTGAATGCTCTGCGCCTGTTGCCAAGACCATTTCGACCGGCATCTGACCTAGAATCTTAGCTTGAACGATTACGTACCCCTTTTCAAAACTGAATGGTATTTCGGTTATGGGGTCATCAATCGTACGAGCACTAACGTGTATACAAAAACCGCAGAGAAGAATTGCTATCACGACAGTGAGTTTCGTCATATGGAAGTCTCCCGAGTCCTTAGGTTGCTCGTGGTGCTGAGTCAGTTGCCATTCTGTCAGCGCCATCGAACGCGCCGAACGTCTGAGTTGACGCGGCGGCGCGAATCAAAGCACCCTTCGCCGCACCAGGCAAGTTGCGAGAAGCGCTTCCGCCGCTCGCGTCCAACGACAGACTGTGTGAAAACTCTGATTGACTGAGCGACTATAATCAGCAACGCGTTCTTTTGACCTCAATTGAAAGGAGGAGCGTCGAATGGATTACATACGCGGCGTCACTCGCAATCAAGTCATACTCTTTCCCGAAACAGTCGAGGATTATATCACCGAGGATAACCCGGTACGCTTCATCGATGCTTTCGTGAGCAGCCTGGACCTGGCGAAGTTGGGATTCAGGCGAGCGCAACCGGCAGAGACGGGGCGGCCGGCTTACGATCCGGGCGACCTTTTGCGGCTGTATCTCTACGGGTATCTGAACCGGGTGCGCTCGTCGCGGATACTGGAGCGGGAAACGAAGGTCAATATAGAAGTGATGTGGCTGCTGGGGAAGCTGACACCCGACTTCAAGACCATCGCCGATTTTCGGCGCGACAACCTGGGCGGCATCAAGCGGGTCTGTCGCGAGTTCACGCTCCTGTGCCGGAAGCTGAAACTGTTTGGCGGCGAGTTAGTGGCCATCGACGGCAGCAAGTTCAAAGCGGTCAACGGGCGGCGGCGCAACTTCAGTGAGGCCCGGCTGCGGAAGGCCATTCACGCGCTGGATGAGAAGATCAGCACGTATCTCCGCCGCCTGGATGCGGCTGACGCCGCCGACACTGATCCTGATCAGCCACCGCCAAGCGCCGCGGAGTTGCGGGCGAAGATCAAGACTTTGCAGGAGCGGAAAACGAAGACATCGGAGTCAAAAAGATGATCGAAGCGGTGACCTGAAAGAACCTCACTTCGTCCTGCCTAAGAATCTCACCGCCCAGCAAACTTCTTACTAACCAATCGGTTACCGGCAATTCCAATCGCACGTTTGCATCCCGCTCAGATCAAAAAAGCTCACTCTTCACACGCCCTGACGATTTGTCAGGTACACGCAGGCTCATGGCTTCACCTTAACGATCACTTTGTTGCCGGTTGTGCCCCGGACGCTGAGGCTAACACGAACTTCCACGCTGTTGGCAATTTGATCCGGTAACTTCACGACGACCTGTTTGAGCCATCCGAAATTCGGAACGGCGCCAAAGTATTCGAGCGGCATCGGGAACAGCTGGCCCAGCGAATTTTCGGCCTGAGCCGTAATGACGCTAGAGCTTTCGCCGGAGCCCAGCTCCAAATTCATGACAAAAAATGAGACGCGCGTGCGCTGGTCGGCGCTGAAGTTGTACGTTCCGGTAATCGGAAAAGGCTCGCTCATCATCGTTACCGAATCGAGAGCCAACGCTCGCAGAGAATTTTCCTGCGTCAGCAAAATCGGCACCTGTCCGGGTGGCGGCGATGAGCTTGGCGTTCCCGTGAACGACGCCGTCTGGTTGCCGCTCACGCTGCCTGAGGACACGAATCCGATCGATTGCGGATTGAAGGAGTAGCCGGTTTTTGTCGGGGTTACGATGAGGCTGTGGCTCACGCCGGCCGCGTAATTGAACACGTAGTTGCCATTTTGGTCAGTGAAAGTGATTTGCGTTCCGGAAACGTCGCTAAGCAACACCATTGCCACGTCAGCTATTCCTTTACTCGTCGCATCCGTCACAACGCCCGAAACGGTAAACGAAGGCGTAGGCGATGGAGTGGGCGTCGGTGACGGTGAAGGCGTTGGCGTCGGCACCGAAACAAGAGGTTGCCAGGAAAGATCGTGTTCGTCGAACGAGCTGTTTGTGATTCGCCTGATGTTGCTTCCATCGGCGTTCATCAGAAAGATCTCATCGGCATTGGTCTGACCCACGCGGTTGTAGCTGGTGAAGGCGATGCTCGTACCGTCGGGTGCCCATTCTGGATCGCTCGAGTCGAGGGTTGTGCTCTGCGTGATATTTATTTGGTTGCTCCCATCTGCATTCATCACATAAACCAACGGCAAACCATCACGTTGCGATGTGAAAGCGATCCGCGTTCCATCTGGTGACCATGACGGCCCACTATCAGAGGTTGAGTTGTTGGTCAGTCGAACGGGATTAGTGCCGTCGGCATTCATCACGTAGAGCTCGAAACCGTTAGCAATATTTCCCGTGATGCCCGGAAAATCGCGCGTGCTGGTGAAAGCGATCCGCGTCCCGTCGGGCGACCATGCCGGGTCGAAATCAAAAGCTGGATTGTTGGTAAGCCTGGTTTGATTACTTCCGTCAGCGTTCATCACATAAATCTCGTCATTGCCGTCGCGGTTACTGACGAAGGCAATCTTCGCCCCATCGGGTGACCATGACGGCTGGCGGTCGCTGGTTGAATTGTTAGTGATACGCGTCTGGTTACTGCCGTCGGCGTTCATCACATAAATCTCGGGAGCGCTTATCTGAAATGTTGTGCGGCCGAAGGCGATCTTTGTTCCATCAGGCGACCAAGCTGGCAAACGATCGAAGGTACCGCTACCGCTGGGCGTCAGTTGTGTGATGCCTGAGCCATCAGGGTTTATCGTGTAGATGGTACTGTCGCTGGTAAACGCAATCCTGCCGTTGGTTGCCTGCGCTTCCGCCTGTCGCCACTCAATGCCTGCAACGAAGCAGAAAAATGCGCCGAGAACGATCAGTGGGCATATGAGCCTTGCAAGTTTTGAGGTTCTGTTCACTTCTTAAAGAAACTGAGCACAGCGTTGAATCTATGATCCAGTCTCTATTGTTCCGCGCGTCGGCACAAAGCGCAACCCAACGTCTGAGTTGACGCGGCGGCGCGAATTCAATCAAGCATCGCCGAACCAGTCATGTTGCGAAACACGCTACCGCCGCTCGCGTCCAACGATTTGTTCGGCGTCGTCGCCAGCATAACATCACGAGTTAATCCGGCGGAATAAAAGTAGCCGCAAACCATATTTTCAATTGACCATTCTCCCTTATCAGGATCAAGCCAACATGAAAAGGAATTTCCATGGTAATCAAGCGCATGTCCGGACGGGTCAGGTTAGCAACCGATGGTTTGCCCCAGGGATTTTTCGGTTCATTTAGATGACGAGCGAACGACGCGAGATTGTTTTTGAAGAATTCGGTTTCTTCAGGAGGATGTTTCGCCAGTTCTTCTTGAAGCAGCGACACGGTATGAGTTTTTATTGAATAGATCCACATTGCCAAGTCACGTGGTGGCGGTTCGCGTTCGGGTATTTTGATTGTTTTCGAATATTCGGCAATCGATTGAGGCGTGTAACGGTCGAGTTCTTCGGGTTTCAGTTTGTCCAACGAATCCAAAGAAATCTTGCTCGCGAGATTGAGCATCGATAAGTAGTCGACCGTAAATTTTGCGGCGTAGAAGTCCCACAATTCAAGATCCGAAAGATTTGCGCCGGCAGGAGCGTTAAGGTTTACCGACCTGCCCCAGAATGGATCGGTTAGGCCACTGCTTTTCAAGTCAGAGAGAAAGAACTCCGTGCGCAATGGACGCAGATCGCGCGTCTCACGTAACCGTCGAATGAAACGATCGGCGAGGTCATGAGCTTCGTGTTCCTCTTGGCTGGTGATCTTTTGGGCGGGAGTGACGGATGGTGCCGCGAGAATCGCCAACGAGAAACAAATGATGGTGAGAGTCTTGTACATTGAGTTCTGTAAGACGCCGAACGGTGGAGTTGACGCGGCGGCGCGCATCAAACCACCCTCCGCCGCGCCAAGCAAGTTGCGAGAGGCGCTCCCGCCGCTCGCGTCCAACGATTTGTTATACGCGCCCAATGTTATTGGCGATCTGTTGGCGCGAGTTTTGTCGCC
>WNGR01005644.1_pt1 | contig 13412 bp, 12 predicted proteins | sample 5407581 | NCBI WGS metagenome assembly WNGR01 (sample SAMN13153383, study PRJNA577476) | soil metagenome | isolation source: 80 cm soil or saprolite under Garry oak tree replicate 2 | place: USA:California | collected 2016-06-15 | reverse complement strand
GCCGAGTACGAACGCGCGCACGCGCCCGGTTTTCAGGGCGCGCCGGGCGGACAGCTCGTGCAGGAGACGGACATGTTCGCGCCTGTGCGCGGCGCGCGTGTCGTGCTGTTCGACGACGACGGCGTGCGCGCGAACATGACGGCTTCGTGGCTCGCGCAGATGAACATCGACACCTACGTGGTGGACGCCGCATCGCCGGACGACCTGACGGCAAGCGGCCCGTGGCAAGCTGCGAAGCCGCAGCCTGCTTCGACGCAAACGCTCTCGCCCCAACAACTCGCAGCGCTGCTCGCGGATGAAGCGAGCGGCACAGTCGTACTCGATGTGACGTCGAGCGCCAATCATGTGAAGGCGCATATACCGGGCGCTCACTGGATCGTGCGCTCGCATCTGTCGAATGCCTTCGACGATCTGCGCGCGTTGCCCGATGCGAAGCGCTATGTGGTCACGTGCGGAACGAACGCGCTCGCGCCGTACATCGCACCGGAAGTCGCGGCGTTGACGGGCAAGCCGGTGCATGTGCTCGACGGTGGAACGTCGGCCTGGGTACGCGCGGGGTTGCCTGTCGAGAGCGGCGATGCGAGCTTGGCTTCGCCGCGCATCGACCGTTATCGGCGCCCCTATGAAGGCACCGACAATGCGCGCGAAGCGATGAACGCGTATCTGGAATGGGAATACGGCTTAGTCGCGCAACTGGATCGCGACGGTACGCATGGGTTCTTCGTGATCTGATCTGCGATCGTCGGGCGTTGCAAAAAAGCTCAAGCCGCGCGCGACAAACGCGCGGCCTTGAAGCTCTTTTCGATGCTTTCCGACAGCACCGTCAGCGCCGACCGCATCTTGCCGAGCGCGCGCGAGCGCACCATCCACACCGCAATTTCAGGCTTGAAATCACTAAGCTGAATCACGTCGAGTTGCGCCGCGTACGCGCTTGCATCCAGCAGCGGCAACGGCACGAGACCCAGCCCGACGCCATCCGCGACGAGACCGAGTTGAAGCTCGGTGCCGAGCGTTTCCAGATTCAGCTTCAATGCGTATCCCTGCGCGGCAAGCGCATGCTGTAGCCCCGCGCGAAAGCCGCAGCCATCAGGATTCAGCACCCAGCCATACGCCTGGCATTCGGCCAGCGTATGCACGCGCTTTTTCATGCTGGCCTTGCGCGCGACGACAGCCAGCTTCAACGGACCGAGCACCTCGCCTACCAGCGCTTCCGGCAGCGCACGATTGGTGGGCAGCAGCACGACAGCCGCATCCAGTTCACGGTCTTCGACCTTTTGCAGCAGCGGATTGCCCCAACCCGTCGATACACGCGCCTGCAATTCCGGGTGCGCTTCACGTAACGCATGCAAGGCCTTGAGCATCGCGACGTCGGCGACCGTCTGCGCGACGCCGAGACGCAGCACGCCTGCAAGCGGCGCATCATCGGTGACGAGATGCCTGAGGGCTTCGACTTCGCGCACGATCGCGCGGCATTGCTCGTAGACGGCGCGCCCCATCGGTGTGGTCTTCAACGGCTTCGTGTTGCGGTCGAGCAAGGCCACACCGAGCGCTTCCTCGAAGTTCTGGATGCGGCGCGTCACAGCGGGTTGAGTGAGCGCCAGCGCATTGGCCGCCTGATTCAGCGACTGGCTGCGCACGACAGCGACAAAGGCCTCGATCTCATCGAGTTTCATTGAGTACTTTCCGCTTGATGAAGTATTGACGAATGATGTGTCGAGCTTAGCGTGATTGACGTATCGCATTCAAGGCCGAACACGCATTTCGATCTCGCATATTAGCAAAGCAGAACAATGCGTTTGCCTTATAAAAACCGCCTGCGTATCGTAGGCTTTTCATACTCTCTCGCATCCATCACGATCCATCATGCACCGTCTGCTCGCCCGTCTTCTTCTCATTGCGTTATACGCCGCGCCGTTCGCCACTCATGCCGACACGACCCTCAAGGTTGGCGATCAGCAATTGCAGACGCGCGGCATTCTCGAAGCATCCGGGCAGTTGAAAGACGTGCCGTACAAGATCGAATGGTTCAACTTCCCCGCTGCGCAGCCGCTTGGCGAAGCGTTGAATGCGGGCGCGATCGATGTCGGCGGACTCGGCGACGCGCCGTTGATCTTCGCCTACGCCGCTGGCGCGAAAGTGCGCGCCGTCGCGGTAACGCGCTCGCAGCCCATCGACCTCGCGATCATCGTCCCGGATCAATCGCCTATCAAAAGCGCCGCCGATCTGAAGGGCAAGCGCATCGCGACGACGCGCGGCTCGATCGGCCATTACCTCGCTATCGCGACGCTGGAGCGTGCGGGCATCAAGCTCTCCGATGTGTCGCTGCGCTTCATGCAGCCCGCCGATGCAAAGGCGGCGCTCGCGTCGGGCAACGTCGATGCGTGGTCCACATGGGACCCGTACGTCGCGCTCGCCGAACAGCGCGATCACGACCGCAGCATCGCGAATGGCGTGAATCTCTCGTCGGGACTGAGCTTCCAGGCCGCAACCGAAGACTCGATCAAGGCCAAGCGCGCGGAAATCGCCGACTTTCTGAAGCGCGTCGCGGCCGGGCAGCGCTGGGCGCTGTCGCATCCCGATGACGTTGCCGCGATGCAATCGCGCGTCACCGGCTTGCCGCCCGAAGTGTTGAAGACCGTCTATCAGCGCGCGCAACTGCATCCCATCGCCATTGACGACCATGTGGTTGCCGAACAGCAAAAGACCGCCGATCTCTATCACCGCGCCGACGTCATCAAAACGCGGCTCGACGTCGCGCCGAGTTTCGACCGTCAGTTTCCGCTGGAGGCGCAGTGATCTCGCGCCGCGCATTGTCTAGCTCCATCGACACACAGAGTCCGATATGACACGCCGCCATCCCGACAGTGCACTCATCGATACCGAGCGCGACGCCGATGCCCTCGAGGCGCTCGCGGATCTCGACAGTCCGCATGCCGATGCCTGGCTCGCTGCATTGACCGATGAGTTCGCCGCAAGCGCCGCCGCGCTCGACGCAGGGCCGCATTTTCCACACGACAACCTCGCGAAGCTGCGCCGCGCCGGACTGCTTTCGTTGACGGTGCCGCGCGCGCTCGGCGGCCGCGAAGCGACGCTCGCGCAGACGTTGAAGGTGATACGTGCAATCGCGCGCGGCGAGCCTTCGACGGCGCTGATCGTCGTGATGCAATGTCTCTACCATCTGCGTTTGCAGGCGAATCCCAACTGGCCGATCGCGCTCAAGGAACGCATTGCGCGCGACGCCGTCGAGCGCGGCGCGCTCATCAACTCGCTGCGCGTCGAGCCGGAACTCGGTTCGCCGTCGCGCGGCGGGCTGCCGGGCACCGTCGGCAAACAGGAAAATGACCACTGGATATTGAACGGCCGCAAGCTCTACTCGACGGGCAGCCCGGGGCTGACATGGTTTGCTGTATGGGGCCGCACGGATGAAGCGTCGCCGCGCGTCGGCACATGGCTCGTTCATCGCGACACGCCCGGCATCCGTTTCGGCGAACCGTGGAATCATCTCGGCATGCGCGCGACGGGCAGTCACGAAGTCATCTTCGACAATGTGCGCGTGCCGCTCGATCAAGCGGTCGATCTGCAAATACCCGTTCCAGCCAACGGCATGGACCCTGTCACCAGCCTCTGGATGAACGTGCTGTTACCTTCGATCTACGACGGCGTCGCGCGCGCGGCCCGCGACTGGTTCGTGCATTGGACAGCGCAACGCGTGCCGTCGAGCCTGAATGCACCGCTGTCGAGCCTCGACAGTTTTCAGCAGACGGTAGGACGTATCGACGCATTGCTCTTCAACAACCGCGTGTTGCTCGACGCGGGTGCGGCCGGCCATGTGAGCGCAACGGAAGCGCCGACGATCAAATACCTCGTGAGCCAGCACGCAATCGAAGCCGTCGAGTTCGCGCTCGAAGCGAGCAGCAACCCGGGTTTGAGCCGCAACAACGCGCTCGAACGCCATTATCGCGACGTACTGTGCGCGCGCATTCACACGCCACAGAACGACACGGTGCTCGGCAATCTCGGCCGCGCGGCATTCGCGTCGCTCCAATAGCGCGACCGTGCAAACCACTTGAACGTCGTGCCAATTCGACATTTGCGAGCTTCCATTCACCTGACAATGCATTCACACACCGCCGTGCGAGATCGATGCGGCGCCATGCGAGTCAGACGATCAGGAGACGATCGTGAACGATCGAAGCAAACGGTTGACCCTCGTGTCGACGCGGTGCCCAACGGGCACACGCTTGAATGCATTGGAAGAATCGCCTGTTGCTGAACGGTCTGCATGCCCGTTCGATTTGCGAGGCGCATACGATTCCGCACGAACGCGCGTCAAGTACTGGAGCGCAACGGGCGCGTTCTGGGGCGGCGCGTGGGGCCTGCTATGCGGCCCTACACTCTTCTATTCCGCAACGGGCGCGGGCCTCGAAGCCGATATCAAACAGGCACTCGCTTCGCTGATTTGCGGCGCCGCAGGCACGATGGTTGGCGCGGCATTCGCGGGCATCGCCGCGATGCTGACGCGTCGGCGTGCGCACTCCATGCAAGCACGTGCGTTCACTTCGAGTGGATTGCGTATCGTCGACATCAACGAAGCTCGCGCCTACGGCTTGTATAGCGATTATCGCCCGACGCATACAACCAGCGAAGAGCAGGAGCAATAACGCCGTTACCCGTGGCGCAATGGTTTGCGCCACGGGTAACGGCCAGATCCTGCCGGTGCCCGGATAACCGACAGGACTTGCAGGCGTCTGCTGTTATTCCTGAATGAACTGCAGCAGGTCGGCGTTGACGAGATACGCATGCGTCGTGCACATGCCATGCGGCGCGCCTTCGTAGATCTTCAGCTTGCCGTTCGGAACGAGCTTCGACGAAAGCTTGCCGGAATCGTCCAGCGGCACGATCTGATCCGCGTCGCCTTGCAGCACCAGCGTCGGCACGGTCATCTTCTTCAGGTCTTCCGTGAAGTCCGTTTCCGAGAATGCCTTGATGCAGTCGTACGCGCTCTTGATCGAGCATTGCATGCCTGCATACCAGAATGCGTCGATCGTGCCCTGCGACGGCTTCGCGCCTTCGCGATTGAAGCCATAGAACGGCAATGCCAGATCCTTGAAGAACTGCGAGCGGTTTTCGATCACGCCCTTGCGGATGTCGTCGAACACCGAGATCGGCAGGCCGCCAGGATTGGCAGGCGTTTTCAGCATCAGCGGCGGCACGGCGGAAATCAGCACGGCCTTGCGCACGCGTTGCGTGCCGTGGCGGCCAATGTAGCGCGCGACTTCGCCGCCGCCCGTCGAGTGGCCGACCAGCACCGCATCTTTCAGATCGAGATGTTCGATCAGTTCCGCGAGATCGTCCGCGTAGCGGCTCATGTCGTTGCCGTCCCACGGCTGGCTCGAACGGCCATGCCCGCGCCGGTCATGGGCGATCACGCGATAACCCTTTTCCGCGAGATACATCATCTGCGCGTCCCACGCGTCGGCATTCAGCGGCCAGCCATGCGAGAACACGACTGGTTGACCCGAACCCCAATCCTTATAGAAAAGCTGGGTACCATCTTTCAATACAAACGTAGCCATTACCTGAACTCCTGGATTGATGCCAATTCAGCCGTCGCTCATCTCGTCGATACGACGAACGCGACACGGCGAAATACGCGCTTCGCGCTGTGCGATCTTTATCGCGGCCAGTGCATCGCGTACCAATCCAGTATCCAGGCTATCGGGAGACGGGCGTTGTGTATCGCCCCGACACTTTGGTATCTGCACGACCATTCGCGTTCGATGCATTTGGGCGCGGCTCGCGCACAGGCCGTGCGGACCTGAATCGCGGCGTGCATTTGCATAACCCGGCGCGGCAACGAAGCTCTACAGTCTGCATACATTCGATGCGCGAAACGTTGTGCATCCGTTATTCAATTCCAGCATTCATTCCCACTATCATCATGGAAAGCAACATCAAGGGTCTTGCGTCGCAGGGCGACAAGGCCGCGAATCATATTGAACACGATGACCAGCCGCGCGATCATCTGCGTTTTCACTTTCCTTATGCGCATCTTTCAACCGTCTTCGGTAACGACTGGTTTGCGCTGAAGGCGGAATCGTTCGCACGCTTCTTCGGCACGCCAACGTTTCTGCTGTCGCAAACCTTGATCGTCGCTATATGGATTGGATTGAACGTGTGCGGCGTGACACGTTTCGACGTGTATCCGTTCGTTCTTTTGAATCTGGCGTTCAGCCTTCAATCGGCATATGCAGCGCCGTTGATCCTGCTCGCTCAGACGCGACAGGCCGATCGCGACAAAGCGCATGCGGACGCCGACGCGCGTCATCGCGAAGCATTGGCGCTTGCTGCGGAACGGCGCGACAAGGCGCTTGCGCATCAGACCGAGCAAATGCAGGCGCTTCTGCGACAGAACACCGAGCTAACGGAGTTGACGCGCGATCTCACCGAACAGATCGCGCGACTCACGCAGGACGTTCACGAGAAACTCACTCGCGACAAGCACGCGAAAGCGACGTAATCTTGCGCGGCTCACGCCTCGGCAAGGACGGGCACAGGAAGCGCGATTTGCATGCTTGCGCCGTGCGCCGAGGGTGTCACGCACGAGATGGAGCCGCCATGTCCTTCGACAATCGACCGGCAGATCGACAGCCCCAAACCCATTCCCTCTGTTTTCGTCGTAAAGAAAGCGCTAAAGAGTTTCGCTGCAACCTCGGGTGAAATGCCCACACCGGAGTCTTCGACCGTAATAGAGACGCGCTTCCCTTCCTCGATGCGTGTGTGCAGCCTGAGTTCGCGCGGCCGGTTTTGAATCGACGACATCGCCTGCAATCCGTTGACAGCCAGATTGATCAGCACCTGCTGCAATTGCACGCGGTCGCCGTTCACCGTCAACTCGCCCGGCGACAGGTCCATCTTCACGACAGCGCCGTATCGCTTGACCTCGCGGTCCAGCAAGTCGATCGTTTCGACGACGAGACTATTGATGCCAAGCGGCGCAAACGTCGGTTCGCTCTTGCTGGCCAACGCGCGTATGCGACGGATGATCTCGCTTGAACGACGCGCATTGCTCACCATGGCTTCGAACGCGTGGCACGCTTCATCGAGATTGGGTGTTTCGCGCCGCAGCCAGCGCAGGCCCGCTTCGCCATGCGTCGTGATCGCGGCGAGCGGCTGGCTGACTTCATGTGCAATCGACGCCGCCAGCTCGCCGAGCATCGTGACGCGCGTGGCATGTGCAAGCTCGGTTGTCGAACGGTTCAGCGCGTCGTGCGTCTGGTTCAGTTCGCGCACCTGCTCCGCGAGACGCGCGGCATCCGCCTGGATGCGCAACGTCAGGGCCGTCGTCGCGATGATCGACAGACAGGCCACCGTGGCGCGTGCGAGTGCGGAGAATGACTCTTCGTCGAGATGCCCGATCAGAAAGCCGATCACCGTTGCCCAGATGCAGGCAATCGCGACGATCAGCGTGCCGCGGCGCGACAGGACGGTGGCCACCAGCATCACGACGATCGAATACAACACCATGATCGCCGCGGCAAAGTGACCGAACGAATCGACCAGAAAGACGATCAACGCCAGTCCGCCCGCGAGCGCCAGCGTCAGCGTCAGAGAGGGGTTCTGCTTGCCGAGAAAAGACACGCGTTCCATGTTCATGTCGAGAGCGGGGAATCGGATTGGTCAAATCGCGCTCTATGCGGGGACGGCAACGCGGCACAAGCCCACGGCGTCCTGCTTTGCAGCGCAGCTCACCCCGAATAGCGGACCGTGCTTCGAACCGCCTCTCGTTGCAGGCGTTTCGAGCATGGCTGTCCGGGCGGGGCGCGATTCTCGCGTTGTGCGTCCCGAACTCTCGTTAACACGTCTCACCGATATTTATTCCAGTGCCGGTAGTGAGACGTGCGACTTGACAGGCACTGAAAGCAGAATTGAAGCTGACGCCTGTCGATGGCCGCCAATATGACGCGCGCGCGTAGCGCAAGCTTTCGTCGAGCGGGAATTTTTATCGGATTTGCACGGTGGCGTGTAGGTCGAAGTGAACCGAATTCGACATTGCACCGTCATGAGAGGCGTCGTTGTGCTTCGCGGTTAAGACCGCAAAGCACCAACTGCGTCGAAGACAAACGGCACGTTGCGTGCCGCCAACCAGGCCCCAATCGCTCAGGCGAGCACGTCCGAGAACACGCGGGTCGCGAATCGGTTCGAGTCCGTTCCCGCATTGATCACGCCGACCGACTTCAGATCGTCGGCATACAACGCGATCTCTTTCTTGAACGCGTCGCCGATGGGATGATGATGGTCCGTGTGGCTCTTCAGCATCGCCGTCAATTGCGCGACGTCCGCACCCGGTGCATTCGACGAGAAAATCGTCGCCGCCTCGGCAGGATGATTCGCCGTCCACTCGGTCGCTTCGAGAAGCGCCTGCGTCAACGCCTGCGCGGTCGCGCGGTCCTTGCGAATCAGCGAACCGCGCACGCCCAGCACGCAGCACACGCGGGTCGCATACTCGCCGCACAGGTTGTTCGACACTTCCTGCAAATGATCGGTCTCGCGCAGCGTCCAGATGGTCGGATCGCCGTCTGCAATTGCGTGCACTTCGCCTTTTTTCAGCGCCTCGCCGAGCAGCGGCGCGGGGTATTGCCGCCAGTGCACGTCATTGTCGGGATCGACGCCGATCTTCTTGAGCGAGATCGCAAAGAAGTTCTTCGCGGGGCTCGCCATATCGCTCACGCCGACCGTGCGCCCTTTCAGGCCTTGCAGATCGACGATGCCCGACGCTTTCGTCGCGAGCAGCCGCATGCAGCCGCCGTGGATACCCGCCGTCAGCTTCACGTCGAAGCCCTGCTCCAGTGGCTTGATCCAGCGCAGCGCCATGCCGACGCCCGCATCCGATTTGCCCGTGGCGATCGCTTCGAGCAACTGGTCGGTCGAACCGGCGAAGTTGATCAGTTCGACGTCGAGGCCATGCTTGCGAAAGAAGCCCTGCTTGACGGCGACGGGCACGGGCGCCGTGCAGATCGCGCCGGCATTCCACGAGAGCTTGAGCGGCTTGAGGTTCTCGTCGGCGACGGCGCGCATGCCCGGCAGGAACGATGCGCCGCCCAGCGCGGCAGCGCCCGCCGTCCACGCGGTCTTACGCAGCCATGCGCGGCGTGATGCGTTAGCGGGCGTTGGATGGTCAATCTTGTCGTCGGTTTTCATGTCGTTGTTGTCCCAATGCATAGTGTGGTTATGTGCAGCGTCATGCGACGAGGCCGAGTTGCGCCAATACTTCGCGGCGCAGCGCGACGAGTTTCGGGTCATCGCGATGACGCGGATACGGCGCGTCGTTGCGCACTTCCGCGACGATGCGCGCCGGCCGTTCGCTCAGCACGATCACGCGGTTCGCCACATACAAGGCCTCTTCGACGTCGTGCGTGACGAGCAGCACCGAGAAGCGCGCGGCCTGCCATAAGCGCACGAGTTCGCCCTGCATGCGGATGCGGGTCAGCGAATCGAGCTTGCCGAACGGCTCGTCGAGCACGAGCAGTTGCGGATCGTTGACGAGCGCGCGCGCCAGCGCGGCGCGCTGCGCCATGCCGCCCGATAGCTGATGCGGAAACGCATCGGCGAATGTTTCCAGGCCAACCAGTTCGAGCGCGGCGTCGATGCGTTTCGCCGCACTGTCGCGCGATGCGCGATCGCGTCCTGTTCGTTGCGCTTCAGGACCGAGACCGACGTTGTCGCGCACGGTACGCCACGGAAACAGCGTCGGGTCCTGAAACACCACGACGCGCGATGGGTCCGGCCCGACGATCGGCTCGCCGTTCGCATGCAGCGTGCCGTGTGCGGGCGCATCGAGCCCCGCGACCAGACGCAGTAATGTGGACTTGCCGCAGCCGCTCGGTCCGAGCAGCGCGACGAATTCGCCCGGCTCGACAGTGAGGCTGATGTCATCGAGCACGGCGAGCGCTTCGCCGCGCAATGCAAAGCGATGACTGACGTTGCGCACGTCGATGCGCGCGCCCTGCCGTCCATCGACGTGTGCGTGCGACGCTTGAGTAGCGGCTACCATTTGAGCAATCCTTTTTGCCAGGCCAACAGACGGTCGCGCACCTTGAACAGCAGCGTGATCAGCCCGGAGCACATCAGCGCCATCACGAGCAGTGCGGCATACATGTTCGAGTACGCAGCCCAGCCTTGCGCCCATTGCAGATACCAGCCAAGCCCCGCCTTCACGCCCATCATCTCGGCGACGATCAGCACGGAGAACGATGCGCCCAGCCCCATGAACAATCCGACGAACACCGACGGCAACGCGGCAGGAATCGCCACGCGCAGGATCAGGAACGAAGCGCGTGCGCCGAGCGTGCGCGCGACGTCGTAGTAAGCGGAGTTCACGCTCGCGACACCGGACCACGTGAGCACCGCAACGGGAAACGCGGTGGCGAGCGCGATCAGAAAGACGCTTGCGCTGAAGCTCGATGGAAAGAAGAAGAATGCGAGGGGCAACCACGCGGTCGCGGGCAACGGGCCGATCAGACGCAGCACAGGGTGCAGCCAGTAACCCACGGCACGCGACCAGCCGATGCTCACGCCAATCGTGAAACCCGTCAGCGCGCCGAGTGCATAGCCATAAGCCAGCAACACGAACGAATGCCCGACGCTCGCCGCGAGTCTCGGCAGATCGTCGAAGTACACGGCGATCAATGCCTGAGGCGGCGCGAAGAACGGGCGCGGCAACCATTCGAGCTGCGCCGTGACCAACTCCCACGTGGTAATGCCGATGGCGAGCGCGAGCAGCCAGGGTCCCGCCGCGATCCATGTGTCGATGCGTGCGCGTTTTGTGTCCGCCTGCGGCTTGACAGCGCCGTTCGTCAGCCACGCACGCGTGCCGATTGCCGCCGATAACGCCGCCAGCGCGAGCTTCAGGATCAGCAGTTCGCGCGTGTACGGCCAGTCGTCGGCCGCCGGCCACCATTGCGTTACGGCCGCGCCGCCCAGCCACGCGAGGGCCGCCAGCGCGGCGACAATCTGCCCGCGGACGTCGCGCGGCGCAGCGGCTTCGTCTGCCTGCAGACTCGCAAGATCGATTGCCTGAGTGTGTGAGGACATGTCGATACGCTCCTTGAAAAAGCGGCTTAAGCGTTGCCGATGGTCGTATCCGAAATCGCGCGCACGTCGATGCGGCGCGGCAGGATCGCATCGCGATACGCGGCGTCCGCCACCTTTTGCAGCGCCGCGATGTCGGCGTCGGAGACGAAGTGCTGTTTGAGCGACGCGCGCTTCGTGATCTGCTTCGCCGCGTCGAGCGGCGAGCGCGTGAGGGTTGCGAAGATTTGCGCGTAGGCGTCGGCATTCGCGACTGCCCAGTCGCCAGCGCGCTGATAACGCAGCAGAACATCTGCGATGGCCGCGCGCTTGCGCGTGTCGGCGAGCGCTGCGCCCGATGCCGTGATGAAGCCAAGGCCGCTGTTGATGCCCGTGCCGTCGCGCAGAACCCGCCCGCCGCGTTGCACCGCAATGCCGTAGTACGGATCGAACGTCGCCCACACTTCGATCGATCCGGACGCGAATGCCGCGAAGGCATCGACGGGCAAAATGAAGCGCACGGAGATATCGTCCTTCGACAACCCCGCTTCGGCGAGCGCGCCGTAAAGCTGGAATTGCGAAATGCTGCCGCGCGCCGACGAGATGAACACCCTGCGTCCCTTCAGGTCCGCGACCGTGCGGATCTTCGAATCCTGCGCAACGAGAATGCCGAGTTGCGCGCCGGAGCCGACACGCGTCGCGACGATCTTCAAGGTCGGATCGCCGACGGCTGCGGCGAGCACGGGCAGATCGCCAGCGGGCGCAAGATCGACGGCGCCCGCGCGTTGCGCTTCGAAAAGCGGCGCGGCGCCCTGGAAGTTGGCCCAGCGAAACGCGTACGGCGTGCCGTCGAGTACCTTTGCGGCTTCGGCGAGCGCACGCGTGCCGCCTGCCTGATCGCCGAGCACGATCGTGGTCGATGCTGCGTCGGCTGCTTGCGCGTCACGCGCGATCGATGCGGAAAACGCAGCGACGGCAGGCGCCGCCGCGAGCGCGCGAAGCACGCGCCGCCGCGCAGAAAAAGACGTTGGAACAGAAGCGCTCATAGGCCCTCACAGTCGATATGCAGGCAAGCGTAGCGACGAAGGACCACGGTGAGAATTATTCTATTTATATATGTTTATCTCACAGCAATATTTATGTTTTGCATCTTTTGAATGACGTGTCGAGCGTGATGAACACCACGTCTACGCTTATCGATAAGCGTGCAATCAATAGCTGAAACATTCGCTTAGGAAGCGTCAGTTCCGTTGCTACGATGGCGAATCGATCCACTGCTTCGCCCAATTCAACACATAAAACGGAATACACGTATGGCGTCTATCACACGACGGGCCTTCGCCCGCATCGCAGTGGTTTCCCTGTTTGCGCTGACCTCGGCGCAGAGCTTCGCGCAAGCGTCCAACGCTAATGGCGCGCCTGTGTCGTTGCGCATCGGTTATCAGAAATCGTCGACGCTCATTACGCTGCTCAAGGCACGCGGCTCGCTCGAAAAAGCACTCGCGCCGCTCAACGTGCGCATCTCGTGGAACGAGTTCACGAGCGGCCTGCCGTTGACGGAGGCGCTCAATGTCGATGCCGTCGATTTCAGCGCCGACGTCGCCGACACTGTGCCGATCTTCGCGCAGGCCGCGCATGCGCGCTTCGTGTATGTCGCGCAGGAAGCGCCTTCGCCCGGCGCGCAGGCGATCATCGTCAAGAAGGACAGCCCGTTGCACGCGCTCGCCGATCTGAAGGGCAAGCGCATCGCGGTGACGAAAGCGGCGGGCAGCCACTATCTGTTGCTGGCGGCATTGAACAAAGCAGGCCTCACAGCGACCGACGTCAAGATCAGCTATCTCACGCCCGCCGATGGCCGTGCGGCATTCGAGCGCGGCAGCGTCGATGCTTGGATTACGTGGGACCCGTATGTCGCATCCGTCGACAAAAACGCCGATGTGCGCATTCTTGCGAATGGCGACGGGCTTGCTTCGTATCAGCGCTACTATCTCGCGTCGAGCACGTTCGCCGATGCGCATCCCGAAGTGGTTCAGGTCGTGTTCGATCAACTGAAGGAAGTGGGCGAATGGCTGCGCGCGCACCCCGATGACGCAGCGAAAACACTTGCGCCGATATGGGGCCTCGACGCGACCACGATCGAACGCGCGAATTCGCGGCGCAGTTATATGGTGCGGGCAGTAGCCGTGCAGAATTACAGCGAGCAGCAGATCATTGCCGATGCGTTCTACAAGAATGGTCTGTTGCCCGCGCGCGTCGAGACGAATCAGGCGCAGTTGTGGGACTTCGCGGCGAAGCGGGCGAAAGCCATCGGCAGCTAGCGCATGAACGGTTAGCGCACGAAC
>WNGR01005643.1_pt1 | contig 13413 bp, 12 predicted proteins | sample 5407581 | NCBI WGS metagenome assembly WNGR01 (sample SAMN13153383, study PRJNA577476) | soil metagenome | isolation source: 80 cm soil or saprolite under Garry oak tree replicate 2 | place: USA:California | collected 2016-06-15 | reverse complement strand
TAATAAAATTGAGTTTCTACTTTTGGTGAATGAATAAGCTACTTAAAATGACGCATTTTTGTGTTTCAATATTGTTTATAATCCAAAAGACAAGTAGTTGTATTTGTGCTTACTAAAAATACTCCCATCTGAGTTCAAATGCTAATTGGAGTGACAGTCTCGTTATGGACAGCCAAAAACGTAACGTCTTGGCACCTTCCTTTTTGGGAGAGTGACTCCGTGCGGAAAAGTCGCAACTAGGAACGGTCTATGTTAGTGGTAATACGAAAATAGTTCGACAGCGGGATAGTATCCGTGCAGGGTCGCGCCGCACTTCGCGCCCGCTGGAATCTCAACAGGATGGGCGCTTCTCGAAACACGTACATCATTTGTGGTCGACTTGTAAAGGTGACTCAGACGCTTTCTATTATCTCGATAGATCACCGCGTTGACCACTCTCGAAACTTGAGTGCATTTTGATCACTTTCTTTCCGAACTGGGCGAGCCTCCACAACCTTCTCGTGCCTGGCATTGGCCATATCACCGCGCCGGACACCGTCCCAAACCTTCTCTGTTGCCCCTCCCCGCGGGTAACTGCCTTCGCAAGAATACTAAGTTGGTGTACGGATGTATGGTCACTAAGTATCAGACAAGGTTCGATGGTCGGACGTGTGACTGACCCCATATGGTGGATGACACACATGTAGCTTCGGGAGTGTTTCATATCGTCAACTGTGCGTCTAGGTGGTGAATGCGAGAAGCAGTGCTGACGTGGGTCCGCAGCCTTGCTTGACTTAAGTACTGACTGAGCGCCATTCCCCCACCCACTCACCCGGTACTACTACCCAAGCACATCTCTGCGAGAGGCTGTGAACAAATGTCTTCAATATCATTTCAACCGATCCTTGACGCAGCTCTCGCCGACTACAACAAGCAGGTTGGAATAGACCTGGCAACGCACCCCCTTGCCGACGGCCTTCGATCTTGCGGTTCTCCTGATGATGTCCTTAAGCTACTCGAAGACAAGGCAAACGAATTCAAAGACTTCCGCGACAGAAATCGCAAGTTGCTCAACTGGCTTAGCCCGATAGTCCACGTCGTTCATACCTTATCTGCTGTTCTTGGCGCGTCCATTACCTTGGTGAGCCGGAATATCCTCATTCTTTCCATTTACTTTTTTCACCCAGGCTGTTACCAGGTTCCGTTCGAACCAGCAAAGGCGATCTTTGCTGGCATGGATGTTCTCGTCGCAGTACGTATTCCATTACATTCTCCGATCGTATCGCCTCGTCATATCTGGATGCTGCAGGCAGGTAGTGGCGTTAGCTCGAGCTACGATGCGCTCGTCGATTTGTTTGAATGCCTCGGAAATTTCCTCAAACGCCTTCGAATCTACACCGATCTCCCCTTGACTCCTTCGATGGCCGAGATAGGCGTAAAGATAATGGTCGAGTTACTTTCCGTGCTTGCTCTCGCTACCAAACAGATTAAGCAGGGTAGATTCAGTAAGTGGATCCATCTCTTTGATATGAGAAGGCTCAACGTTTCGCAGAGAAATTCGCAAAGAAGCTGCTAGGAGAATGCGAGATTGAGGACGTCCTATGCAGGCTGGACCGTCTCACGCAAGAGGAAGGTCGGATGACAATGGCCCAGACGCTCGAAGTCATCTATGGACTTGTGAATAATGTCAAGGTGGTCATAAATGGTATGCAAAGGTTCTCAGCTGGTAATGGACGTTCAAATGAGGAGTTGTCTTAATAGATGGAAAAGCATCAGTGGACGGCATCTGGAAGGCTTTGGGTGAGCCTGGGCCGTGTTTGGGAATCGGCGTCGCAGAAACTGATCGGGACTGCAGATATGATGCAACAAATTGCTAACGATATAAACAAGATGAAGCGTTCGTTATTAATCGATTCTACCATTGCGGTCCCGTGGCGCTTAAGCTGGGCACAGGTGATCGCTTGCAAAGGGAGTCCAGAAGTTGGCTCACCCCTCCGGATCCGTCACCCAACTACAACATCGCGCGCGAGATCCATCAAGATGGAACTGCAACGTGGTTCTGCGAAGGAAGCGTCTTCGCCGAGTGGAACACGAAGGGCTTCCTGTTGTGGATCTATGGAAAACGTGGGTTTCCAATATTGGCCTTGCGACAATCCTGACTCATTTCCCTCACTGTAGCGGGTTCCGGAAAAACTATTCTGATGTACGTAGCATTTCATCACCTTCGATTGCGGATATTCACGCACTCTTATAGGTCCACGATCATCCGAGAAATTGACAAGATGCGCAAGGCCGGACTAGCTTTAATGGCCTACTTTTTCTTCGACTTCAAGGACACCAAGAAGCAACACCGACGTGATCTCCTCTCCTCCCTCCTCTTCCAGCTTAGCGCCAGGTCTGATGCCTACCATCATATTTTCTCTCGTTTCTATTTGGACCACGACGAAGGAGCACAGCAGCCTTCAGATGACGCGCTCTCGCAATGTCTTACGGACATGCTCAAAGTCCAAGGACAGCCAGCAACGTACATCATCATAGATGCTCTCGACGAATCCCCTAACATCTCCGGGACTCCCACCGCTCGTGAAAAGGTGCTTCAGTTTTTGGAGGATCTTGTCGGTTTACAACTTCCAAATGTACATATATGTCTCTCCAGTCGTCCGGAGATCGATATTCGGACCATTCTCGAACCTTTGGCGATGTTCCGTGTTTCGCTTCACGAAGAGAGCGGGCAAATGGCAGATATCTCGGGCTATGTCGAATCATTCGTGCACTCTGATCGGAATATGCGAAGATGGACGGCAGAGAACAAGCAGCTCGTCGTCGATACACTCTCCGAGAAAGCAGACGGCATGTAAGCGATTCTTCTAATGGTTTCTCTGGACTGTCGCTTAGTATGTGTCGCAGGTTCAGATGGGTTTACTGCTTGTTGGACATCTTGCGTCGATGCTTCCCCGCAAGTATCCATAGTATTTTGGACCACTTGCCGGAGACGTTGGATGAAACGTACGAACACACTTTACTTAGGATCGACAAAGTGAAGCGACAGTTCGCACACCGACTCTTCCAATGCCTCGCGGTATCTGTCAGACCACTTCGCGTTGAGGAGCTCGCAGAGATTCTGGCAGTCCGGTTCGATGCAGGAGCGCTCCCACAGTTTAACACGGGCTGGCGACTAGGCGATGCGGAAGAAGCTGTACTCTCTGCGTGCTCCAGTCTCATCACTGTCGTCAATGTGAACGGGTCTCGGATCGTTCAGTTTTCCCATTTTTCTGTCAAGGAATTCCTGACATCGGATCGCCTTGCCACCGCGAGCGAGGATCTCTCTCACTATCACATCGTCCCTCACTTGGCACATGCCACTCTCGCGCGAGCGTCCCTTGGTGTCTTACTTCAGCTCGACGACCGCGTCGACAAAGACAGCATTAGCGACTTTCCGCTCGCTGATTATGCCGCACGACACTGGTTCGAACACGGCCAGTTCGAGAATGTGTCATTGACCATCCGGGATGCCACGGAACGCCTGTTCGATCGAGAGAAGCCATACTTCTCAGCGTGGGTCTGGATATACGACATTGACGACCCTTGGCGAGAACCCACCCCTACGACGCACCCAGAATGGCCAGAGGCACCGCCATTATATTACGCCATACTTTGTGGTTTCCGCTGGCTCATAGAACACCTAATCGCAACCTACCCTGGGGATGTCAATTCCAGGGGAGGGTGGCACGAGACCCCATTGCTTGCAGCACTCATGACGGAAGACACCGACACCGCTTTGTTACTTCTTCGGTGTGGCGCCGATGTAAATGTGCTGGACAACGAGGGCTGGAGTCCACTACATCGGGTATCGTTCTACGGACGCGTTGACATTGTGCGGTTTTTAGTCGAGCACAGCGCAGATGTCAATCTTCCAGGCTACAAGCACTTTACTCCATTGACACTAGCTTCTCGTATCGGAGAAATGGAGATATCACGGTTCCTTGTTCAGCATGGGGCGGATGTGAACGCCGGGACCATAGTCGACTGGACTCCACTGAGTCACGCTACGTTGGGCGGACATTTGGATCTCGTTCAGCTCTTAATTGACAATGGCGCAGACGTGAACTTCCCCAATTACGAAGGCTCCACCTCACTTCACATGGCAGCAGACATTGGCCGCCTCGATATTGTGAAGCTCCTACTTGAAAGTGGCGCGGATTTCAACATACGTAGTAAAGACGGCCGGACACCCTTGGACACGGCATCCGACAGTGTGAACCATGAAGTTGCAAGCTTCCTATCCGGGCGCATGGCAGCCTCAATGTCCTTGGAGGGCGTGATGAACCCAACGCCGTCGACTATCAAACGACGAAATCGGTTCCCCAAGGTAGTGCAGGCGCTACAGAAAAGTGGAGAAGAGGTAAATTCCTCCGAGAATGAGCAGCCCTCGCTGTATACCGCGTCAGAAGATGGACAGCTTGACACCGTGCGGTCATTCCTTGACTGTGGTTCTGATGTCAACGCATTGTTCAGAAATCGCATGACCGCATTGCATGCAGCATCATCCAAGGGGAAACTTGAGGTAGCAAAGTTGCTGATTGAGCGCGGTGCGTACGTGGACTTGCGAAGCCGAGCCGGCTGGACTCCTCTGCATAATGCATTGAGAGAAGGAAATCTGGAGGTTGCGCGGTTATTACTCGACCATGGCGCCCATGTGAATGCAAAAACGAGGAACGATGGCAATGCATTGCACCTCGCATTGTTGGCAACCTTTGTAGCTTTCGAGGCCACCCAGCTCTTACTAGAACGTGGCGCAGATGTGGATGTACGGAACAACAGAGGGCGAACTCCAAGACAAGAAGCAAAGATATATGGAGCCCACAAGACCGCGGGGTTACTTTCGGACCGCCACTGTGGTACTTGTTAAGCTTAAGCTTTCAAAGTTGGAGGGCACGGTCACTATACAGGTAATATTCACCCGATCTTCGATTTGTACCCCATCACTGACATTGACCCTCTGAGGGCTAGCAGGAGCTGGTCCCGGTTGCACCAAAACGGTAGTTTTATTCGCAAAAACTTTGTTCGGGTTGTTCGGATGTGACTTGTACTGTCCCAAGTATATCTCTATTTTCTCGCCAATGTATCTTCCATAGCATGTGTAGCCGGTCTGAGGCGGAGTGAGGCACGAACGGAGGCGCAGAACAGATTCGTTGAATGAGCGGATGAGGCGACACGTACTCAACCCTCTCTTGCGTGCTGCCACGTGTCCGCCAACTGTTGTGATGTCGCTCACTTCTTGTGACAATGACGGTTGTACCCGGAGAAAGAGTGAGAGAATTCTGATCTATTTCGTAATGACTATGGCGCTTAAATACCTAGTAAAATACTCTTGGCGCTTACAAGTCGAATGACTTGTTCATTGCCTTTTTAGAGAGACTGGGAGAGAATTATTGGTGGATACAAATTATATAACATACTCGAATCATTGTGAGTCACTTGTGACCAATCTCGCTTATGACATCATCCCCTCCTTAATTCCTGTGACTCCGATACAGGCAGAAACAGAGATAAGCGTAACACTATCATCACATAATACAACGTGATGCCTTTCTTGGCGAAACACAAATTAGCAACGAGGCGCATACCGAACTGAGACTTGCTTTTTCTTGTTTTTTCTGTTTTGTTGTTCACGGAACCTTGAGTCTTTCTTCTTCAAATCCAAACTTGCAAACCACAACAAGACTTGAGACCCAGGCGAAGGAAAATATCGGTGAAGCCGATTGTGATTATAAAGGTGGCGAAGTACGTAACCATTTTGTGTCTGAAGCTGAAAGACATTCTTGTCAGTCAGATCCTTTATCATGAAAGGCCCGTCCCATCGTGGGTGTAACTTCGTACTGGCCTCATTCTTTCTCAAAACAAAATCTCCAGGACCTAGGGGGTCCTCTCAATACACTTCTTCTCGTTTTTCAGCTTTGTGAGCCATTCTTCTTTTGGCGTGCACACTCGCCTCAGTCCGATAGTGGGCCAGATCTGGTATGTGCTCAAGACGCCTCTCTCTGAGCAACTCAACTTCTCCGTCCGTAGGTGGCCTCTGTGTTACGTTTGCGCCCAAAGACACTTACTCATAGGTTGTGACTACTCAAGTAAGCGGTAATTAGTCACGGACTTACCATCAGTCAGCGAGAGTATCACATGTACGATAGGATGACTCGATCCTAGGATAGCAGTAGTTGGTTTCAGGTTCAAGAGGCGCTTTAAAGCCCTCTTCTTGTAGTACTTAAGATGTAGTCGACGAAGACCAAGACTCCAGCTTGGTCTTCTTGAATCGCCACTAGCATTCCTCTTCTACTTCTGCGAGATCTAAGGGCTCTCTCCCTTTCTCTACTTCATACGTGACCATTGTCTCAAGTCCAAGTGTCGTCGGACCTTGTGACCATCGTATCACGTGACTTAAGGAAGGTCCGTGTATACATATCCGTGCTAAAGGTGTATCGCGCGCACTAGGGGTTTATGTCAAGACCAACGTTCCGTGGCAACGTAACATTAAGACCAAGCTAGCCGTGGCGCGCCTTACAACTCGAGAATGCTGGGCCTTCGCGCCCTACACAATAGAAGACAGGGGGGAACGAAACGTCCCTCTAATCTATCTCAAAACAGCTAGGTGGAGGACGGTTAGAGGAAGCACCGGATACTTTGTCAACATCCCCACAAGACCAAGTCAATACTACCCAGTTGAGTTCAACCATATCTACGTGTGCTGGTGCGAAATCACTTGGAACGCACCTGAAGCAGTGTGGAACGTAGTCCAACCAGCAGGACCTGACTACTGCTGTGACATATTTGAAGACGAGGTACAAACATCCAGAAACGTGGGAGCAATAGACGGGCAAATTCCCCCAACACCAAGGACTCCTGCCCCCTCTTCAGACAGTCAGGAAGAAGAAGAGGAACGAGGAAGTGAACCTTCAGAAGACACCATCGAATCAGGACAGCCCGGGAATACCACCGAAGAAGAAGGCCTCGCTAATCTAGCTGAGTCCATTCATATTAATCCACCAGCAATGGCTACCATGACCGAAGAACCGAGGACAGAGGAACTCATCGATGACAACACTGGACATCGAGTCAGACGCATTGTCAATATTGTAGATGAAGAAGCATCCCTACGAAGAGCCACTGGACCCGACAGAGCAGATCCACCAAGTGGGGGACCGGAATGACTACCAGAACTTCCCCCTATTCGACTTCCACAAGACGACCAACCCAACAGAAGGGCCCCCGCAGGCGGAAGATTCCCTGAAGGCGGAGGATTCCCCGGAGGAGGAGGATACCCAGGAGGAGGAGGGGTACCGCCAGGAGGACCACCGGGAGGCGGCTGGGGACCACCACCACTACCCATGCCCCAAGCGCATCAAGGAAAATTGGTGGGAGAACCACCTACAATATACGACGGAGATAGGAAGAAGACAACTCTCTTTATCAATGAATGGGAACTATACTGGGCAGTCAACAATGACAACGCCCTCATGATCAACCCATATCGACGAGCTATGTTCTTCCTCACATACATCAAAGGAACTAAAGTTAACGAATGGGTAATGGCCATCAATCGATGGCTGGCCCGACAGATACAAGGAGGAATCAACATGGCAGATGAACGACTCTGGAACGAAGTAGCCGCCTCCTTCACACGACGATTCGCTGACAGTTTGGCCAAAGAAAACGCACAATCAATACTTCGAGCGGGAGTAAAGATGAAAGGAGAAGACATCGATGCGTATATCGTGGAAATAGAAGAACTCATCCGACTAGCTGAGTACCGGTTCGACGTACCGCAAACTATCGAGACATTCACCGATGGACTGCCTACTGGGCTCTATCAAAAGATCTTAGAACTTGACAGGCCCGCTACTTACGAACAATGGAAGCAGGCGGCCATCAACCGACAACAAGACTACATCCACATGAAAGCACGATTGAAAGCACACCGAGGAGGAGTAACCACGTCACGACCAAGGGGATGGATGCCACCACGAATGCTTGCGGATCCAAATGCAATGGATACATCCGCAGGAAGGACCAGAGGACGCATCGCAGGGAGCGAAGAAATGAATCCCGCAACTATGCCACGTGGAGGATACACCCCTCGAGGAGGATACCTACAGAGAGGACGAGGAGGAAGAATAGCAAGAGATCTACGTGAAGTTGAGTGTTATACGTGTCACAAAAAGGGACATCTGAGTCACAACTGCCCTCAGCATACGTGGAACTGATCAAACAATAATGAAAGGCAGCGTAATTGGACTCCACATCCAAGTCAAGGACGTGAGGCAATAGTGGACGACAGAAGCGTGTACGGAGGCGAAGAAGAACAACCAATAGTGGCACGATCGACCACTCAAACTCCTCAACAACAAGCCGATTCATGGCTCCGAGGAGTAGCAACAGCAGGAGAAGACGTACAAGAACTAGTAATGAGAGACCTCATTGGGAGAGAGGGTTTTCAGAACGCCTGAACCCATCGGCCTGGGTGAGGGCAGTCCATAAATTCAATTCTGTAATAGTGACTACGTGATTTCGATCTATGCACGTCCCTGTCTCTATCAGAACCAGCAACGCAATGGCCGACACAAAAGCACTTGTAGACTCTGGAGCAACCGATTGTTTCATGAGCAAAAACTTCATACGACGAATGAAGTTGGGGAAAAGACCCCTACAAAAACCCCGTAAAATATGGAATATCGACAATACCGCAAATCAAGCAGGGGCAATCACGCACTACATCACCCTTAACATACAAACCAATGGGATCCAAAAGCAAATACAATTCCTTGTCACAAACATAGGAAACGAGGATATCATACTAGGATATCCATGGATGGCAGCTTTTGAACCCCAATTCTCATGGACAAATGGGGTAATCAACGAAAAAGCATTACCTATCATCCTCCGGTCAGTAAATCCTTCCGTTCCGGGAAAAGGACCAATAATTGCATGAATGAAAGGAGAAGACGACTGTCACCTGCGGGCTACAACCTCTACGGAACTTGCCATCAAAGCACAACAATATACACAAATGAAAGAGGTCCCCAAAGAATACCAACAATTCGCAAGAATATTCAGCGAAGAAGAATCAAAACGCTACCCACCAAAATGAGCCTGGGATCACGCTATCGAATTCAAAAAGGATGCACCGGAAGCAGTAGACTGCAAAGTGTACCCCATGAACCGAATTGAAGACGAAGCAGTGCAAAAATTCCTCGACAACAAGCTGGAGAAGGGATATATCTGTGAGTCCAAATCACCCTACGCATCATCATTCTTCTTCGTCAAGAAAAAGGATGGTAAACTGCGGCCTGTGCAAGACTACCGAAAGATCAATGCACTCACGATTCAAAATCAATACCCCCTTCCTCTCATCGCGGATCTCATCCGCGACCTCAGCAACGCACACATATACACAAAGCTCGATGTCCGATGGGGGTATAACAATGTCCGCATCCGTGAAGGCGATGAAAAGAAGGCAGCATTCAAAACCAGATACGGTCTTTTCGAACCCACAGTCATGTATTTCGGACTCACAAACTCGCCAGCGACCTTCCAGACCATGATGAACTACATCTACCGTGAAGTCATCGCCAAACATGAACCGCTGGGGACCACTATCCGTGTCTACATGGACGACATCGGTATCGCCACCCGCACCAATCTTGATGACCATCGACGCGCAGTCTCTGACGTTCTCCATGTGGCCCAACTCCATGACCTCTACTTTAAGCCGGAGAAATGTCTCTTCCATTCCGCATCCATGGATTACCTGGGGGTAATCCTTGAAAAGGGGGTGACACGAATGGACCCTGTAAAAATCGCGGGCGTTGACACGTGGCCAGTACCCAAAAATGCCACTGAAGTACAAAAAGTACTCGGCTTTTTCAACTTCTACCGCCCCTTCATCCAAGATTTCGCATTCATTGCAAGACCACTGCACAAACTCATGCATAAGGATCACGAGTGGCACTGGGGAACGGAAGAACAAGAAGCCTTCGACATGCTGAAGAAACATGTCACAACAGAACCTGTATTGGCGCACGCCAACCTGAATGACCAATTTGAGCTAGAAGTGGACACTTCGGGATATGCGGTAGGGGCAGTACTCTTACAACGAAAAGAGGACGGTAAAAAGCACCCCATAGGATACTATTCGGCCACGCTTAACGAAGCACAACGAAACTACGACATTTACGACCTCGAACTCCTGGCCATTGTAATGGCACTCAAGAATTGGAGACCTCTATTGGCGGGATCCCCCCACAAGATCATTATATACTCCAACCACCTCAATCTACAATATTGGAGATTACCACAAAGAATATCGCGACGAGTAGCCAGGGAAGTATTGGAATTATCGGAGTATGACTTCAAGATACGTCATCTTCCAGGACGACTGAACGGGAGAGCTGATGCACTATCGCGAAGGCCAGGGTACAACCAAGGAGAGGACGACAACAAAGACGTAGTCGTACTACCAGATCGTGTCTTTGTGAGGGCAGCGGCAATGCAACGCGCCCCTCCTATGCGATGAATCATGGCTCAAGAAGAGATGGAAGCAACGGACCCAATATACACCCAAGACGAAGCACTACTCAAACCATGGATCAACGCCCATCGCCTAAAGAAAGTTGAAGGAGTATGGTATAAGGACGGATGCTGCATAGTAACAGGCAGAGTGGAACACAAGCGAACCTTCATACGAGTCCACCACAATGCACCAGTGTATGGACACCCCAGGATCAACAAGACGTATCAATTGGCAAGCCGAAGATACTGGTGGCCGAACATGCAACAAGACATCAGGGACTACGTACAAGGATGTGCGGAATGCCAACGGAACAAAATCAACACGCGGCCTACCAGAGCCCCACTGTCGCCCATATTTCCCGCACACGAAGCTATGCCGTTCGAAACTGTAGCTCTAGACTTCATCACTAAATTGCCAGTCTCGCAGGGCTACAACTCAATACTCACCATAACCGATCATGATTGTACCAAAGTGGCAGTATTCATCCCTTGCAAGGAAAGTATGACTGCTGAAGAAACTGCGGGACTGATAGTCCAACACATATTCCCACGATTTGGACTCCTGCTAAAGTTCATTAGCGATAGAGACCCGAAGTTCGCCTCACGGTTCATACGAGGACTATGCAAAGGGACAGGGACGACGCAAAACATCTCGACAGCATATCATCCCCGAACGGACGGACAATCAGAACGTACAAATCAGTGGCTAGAACAATACCTACGATTCTGGGTCAACGAGCGCCAAGATAACTGGCACGCTTATCTGCCATTGGCAGAATTTGCGCATAACAACTGGCCGAATGAAACCACAGGAGAGTCCCCTTTCTTTGTCCTATACGGGTTTAACCCACGAGCTGATTGGACGGATAAGCCATCGCCAATACCACAAGTGGCATTACGACTGGACCAGTTCAAGAGGGCCAGACAACGCGCCCAGGAACTGATGATCAAGGCACAAAAGTCATGGGTACAACACAAAGATACGCCCAAATACCAAGAAGGAGACCTCGTGTGGCTCGAAGGACGTCACCTCCGCACGAACCAGCCAACCGCCAAGCTTGCGCCCAAGAGACACAGTCCCTTTCCCATCATCCAGGTGATGTCCCCCGTCAACTATCGATTAAAACTTCCCACACAGTGGAGCATTCATGACGTATTCCACATCGATCTTCTCACACCTTACCGAGAAACTGATCTCCACGGATCAAACTATTTGAGACCAGCTCCAGACCTTATTGATAACGAGGAAGAGTACGAAGTCGAGAAGATTCTAGACTCCTGGCAATTCGGCAGAAGATGTAAAAGACAGTATCTTGTCAAATGGAGGGGATACCCGGACTCAGATAACGAATGGGTGGACAAACAAAACGTCCATGCCCCTGAAGCGATAAGGGAGTTTGAAAATCGAAACCCCGCAGGAAGAGTACATATAAACCGGGGTAACACAAGTGAGTTCCCCATTCTTCCTTCCTCCCTTCCTACCACCACACTCATAAAACTCATTTCTTTCATGACCGATGTCAACAAATACTACCTCAGCTCACCCGAGCGCATCTTTGGGGCCGAACTCGAAGAAGGACTTATCACAAGGTCCGAAGCCAGAGAGCTCTGCGCTAAAAAGTATATCCGACCCCATATCACCGACGAAAACCTCCTTGCCGCTCCCCTTACCGAACAAGAGTGGGCATCAGTCCTACTCGTCTTTCCAGACCTCGACACGAAGCCAATGCCCCCGCGTGCACTATCACCCATGGTGCGAAGAATGTCAGACCCTGACGATATGGGAGCAACCCCCACTCACCAAGCAGACGTGCAAGAAGTCGATACCGACATTTGGGGCCCTAAAGACGGCCATCTGGGAGAGATCCCATTACCGGTCCCCTTTTACGAACCAAAGCGCATCACAAATAGCGCTACGGAAGGTCTGCTCAACGTGGAGGGACGAGCAATTCGCCAAAGCCGTCGCCAAGAGAAGCACAAGGATGGCAGCGCGGGAAGCACTGCGCCAGTCAGTACACCGGCAACGCGCGGACCGTGGAGCCGCACCACTAGCTACAGGAGCAAGGGAGATCTTTACCCAGATGAGCACCCCTTTATAAGGACACTCAAAGATTCTGACAACCCTCACGAGACGCCATACACGGCCACCACTCTCGGCTTCCCTCTGTACAAGGGGAGCTACCGCGTCAAACGAGACGAGGTCCCATTGGGGTTCAAGCCCAACCGCGGGGACCATTTCATTCCCTTCCCCATCACCGACCCAGACAGCACCGTCAAACAAGCGGAGTATGTACAAGTCATACTCCATCCAAACCCCATTGTCGTAGGGCTGCAGGATGACAGCGACAAGGTTTACACCAAGCCGCTGTACGCCGCGCCCATCTTCCACTTTGACGGGAAGCCTGTGTATCGAGCTCAACAGCTCGAGACGCTCAAGCTGGGGGCGGAAGGACAAGACCAGACCGATCAAATGATCCGTCGCCTCAACGACCCTTCGCTTGAGGCTGAGATACACCAATTCCGTGTCTTGGCGCAAGAACTAGGACGGCTTGAAGAAGCTATTGCGGCAAGTGAGGATACGTGGGGGGAGATGGCTGGTATGCATTGTCGTACCATTCGATGGCTGGAGATGGCCGACGCACTGGCGAGGATTCAAGATCAAGATGAGGGACTGGTGGATGACGCACTGAGGATGGTAGGAAAGGACGAGCAACGTGGGCGTTGCGCTTGAAAAGGGGGTGATGTTACGGACGCGCACAAAGACACTTACTCATAGGTGATGACTACTCGAGTAAGCGGTAATTAGTCATGGACAGTCAGCATCAGTCAGCACGAATCACGTGTACGATACAATGACTCGATACTAGGATC
>WNGR01016207.1_pt1 | contig 13414 bp, 13 predicted proteins | sample 5407581 | NCBI WGS metagenome assembly WNGR01 (sample SAMN13153383, study PRJNA577476) | soil metagenome | isolation source: 80 cm soil or saprolite under Garry oak tree replicate 2 | place: USA:California | collected 2016-06-15 | reverse complement strand
CCGCTCGGCCGGCTGGTCGCCTGGGCCGTCGCGGGCGTCGAGCCGAAGCACATGGGCATCGGGCCCGTCCCCGCCGCTCGGAAGGCGCTCGCGAAGGCTGGGATGAAACTCGAGCAGATGGATCTCGTCGAAGTGAACGAAGCGTTCGCGCCGCAGTATCTCGCGGTCGAGCGGGAGCTGGGGCTGGATCGCAGCCGCACCAATGCGTGCGGGGGGGCGATCGCCATTGGGCATCCTCTCGCGGCCACCGGCACGCGGATCACGATTCACCTGTTGCACGCGCTCAGGCGCGAGCAGAAGCGCTTTGGACTCGGCTCTGCCTGCATTGGCGGCGGCCAGGGCGCGGCGGTCATCGTCGAGGCGTTATGAGCGACATTCTGGTCACCGCGATCGGAGCGATCGCCCTCTATTTGTTCGCGGGGCTCCGCGTGCTGCGCGAGTACGAACGTGGCGTCTACTTCCTCCTCGGCCGCCTGCGTCGTTGCGCGTGATGGCGATCGACATTCCGCCGCAGGACGTGATTACGCGCGACAACATCTCGATCAAGGTGAACGCGGTGTTGTACATGCGCGTGAAGACGCCCGACAAGGCCGTGGTGGGCGTCGAGAACTACCTGTACGCCACGAGCCAGCTCGCTCAGACGACGCTGCGCTCGGTGCTGGGCGAAACCGAGATGGATCAGCTCCTCGCCGATCGCGACAAGGTCAACGCGATCCTGCGCCAGATCATCGACAAGCGCACCGAGGAGTGGGGCATCGAGGTCTCAGCGGTCGAAGTGAAGGACGTCGACCTGCCGCCCGAGATGAAGCGCGCCATGGCCCGGCAGGCCGAAGCCGAGCGCGAGCGCCGCGCGAAAGTCATCAACGCCGAAGGGGAGCTGCAGGCATCCGAAAAGCTGGCGCAGGCCGCGCATATCATCGGCGCGGAGCCTGCGGCCATTCAGCTGCGCTATCTGCAGACGGTCAACGAGATCGCTTCCGAGAACAACTCGACGACGATCTTCCCCATCCCCATCGATCTGTTCAAAGTTTTCATCGAGCGGCTCGCTCCCCCTCCCAATCCCACCGGCAATGCCCCGGCGGCTCTTCCGGAACGAGCCGCGGGAGCGGGTGAACGTCTCCCGGTGGTTCAGAACAAGGGCAAGGCCAAAGTCTGATGGGGAAGGATCTCATCAGCCGTGACGCGCTGGAGCGGATCATCAAACGCGCCGCCGAGCTGCAGGCCGGCGAACGGGACATCGGCGAGGGGCTCACAACCAATGAAGTCCTGGCACTCGGCAAGGAGGTCGGCATTCCCGATCGCTACCTCCGCCAGGCGATGCTCGACGAGCAGACGCGGATCGCGCCCGAAGTCGCGATCGGCACGTGGGCCTGGCTGACGGGTCCGCGCTCCGTCGTTGCGCATCGCGTGGTACCGGGCGATCAGGCCGCAGTCGAGCGCGCGCTGAGCCGCTGGATGACGGATGAGGAGCTGCTCCAACCCAAGCGACACTACGCCGACCGGACATCGTGGGAGCCGAAGGCCGGCCCGTTTGCCTCGATTCAACGGGCGCTCGCCGGGGGCCGCCGCTACTCGCTCGCGCGCGCCAGCGAAATCACCGGGCAAGTCGTGCAGCTCGAACCCGGGTTTTGTCTGGTGCGGCTCGAGGCCGACGTCCGCGAGCAGCGCACGAAACGCATCACCGGCGCCAGCGTGCTGACGATCCTGGGATGGGGCATGACGGGAGCGACAGCGCTCATCGCGCCGCCCGTCGCGCTCGCGCAAGCGCTCATGCTGGTCCCTGGCGTGGGCCTGACGCTCGGCGCTACCCTGGTCGCACGCACCTTCCGCGCCGCGAACGAACGCGTCCAGATCGCGCTCGAGCAGGTGCTCGACCGGCTCGAGCGCGGCGAGACCCGCACCGCCTCCAGCCCGGCCGCGCTGCCCGGCGCGCAGGCATTCGTCCGCATCGCCGAAGAGGTTCGCAAGGCGTTCGAGAATCCGCGTCCGAAAACACGAGGCTAAAGAGGCGATGGCCGATATCAAGCGGGTCGGGGTGCTGGGGTGTGGCCTGATGGGGAGCGGGATCGCCCAAGTCGCCGCGACCGCCGGCTACGACACGATCGTGCGCGACGTGTCGAAAGAGGTTCTCGAGCGCGGCCAGGCCGGCATCGAAAAGTCGCTGGCGAAATTCGTCGAGAAGGGCAAGCTCCCCGCGGCCGATCGCGACGCGACGCTCAAACGCCTGAGCTTTACGACGACCGTCGCCGATCTGAAACCAGTCGACATCGTGATCGAAGCAATCACCGAAGATCTGGGCCTGAAGAATGCGCTCTTCAAGGAGCTCGACGGGCTCTGCGGCCAGGGGACGATTTTCGCCTCCAATACCTCCAGTCTCACTATCGCGGAAATGGCCGGCGCAACCAAGCGAGCGGATCGGTTTGTCGGACTGCACTTCTTCAATCCGGTGCCGCTCATGGCGCTTGTGGAGGTCGTGCGCACGGTGACCACGTCTGCAGAGACGTTCAAGCGCGCCTTCGCGTTCGCCGCGTCGCTCGGCAAGGAGCCGATCGCCGCAAAGGACACCTCCGGCTTCATCGTCAACCTACTGCTCGTCCCCTATCTGCTCGACGCCATCCGGGCTGTCGAGCGGGGCGTGGGTAGCGTGCCCGACATCGACAAGGCGATGCAGCTGGGCTGCAGTTATCCTATGGGCCCGCTGACGCTGCTCGACTTCGTCGGCCTCGACACGACGCACCACATTGCGGAGATCATGTTCAAGGAGTACCGGGAAGCGCGTTATGCGCCGCCGCCCTTGCTCAAGCGCATGGTGCTGGCAGGAATGCATGGCAGGAAAAGCGGAAAAGGGTTTTACGACTATTCGGCCAATCCACCCATCGTCAACAACCTAGGACTCTGATGCTCGGTTACGACGCCGCCCGTTGGCACGCCGTCCTTAACGATCTCCCCGCCGCGCTCCTGTTCGTGGCCGTGCTGTTCGATTTAGCCGCGGCCGTCACGAAGCGCGAATCCCTCATGTGGGCCGCGATCTGGACGCTGTGGGCGGGCGTCATCGGCGGATGGGCCGCCGTGGTTGCCGGCAAGATTGCGTCCGGCTCGATCGAGCATGGTGAAGCGATCCACGAAATCATGGAAAAGCACGAGAACGTCGCGCTGATCACGATGTCGCTGTTTACAGTGGTGCTCGGCTGGCGACTCATCCGCCGGTTCCAGATGCCGGCGCAAGAGCTGGCACTGACCCGCATGCTGAGTGTGGTCGGACTCGCGGGACTCGTGTGGACCGGCATCCTCGGCGGCAGGTTGGTGTTCGACCACGCAGCCGGTATTTCGTCGCAAAAGCTGCAGGCGGAGATCGAGAATCGTAAGGAAGGCCATCATCACGAGTCGGGCGAGGAGACTTTGGACACGGCGAAGGCCGTCGCGCCTCATACCCTCCCCCCAGGGACTCCACCGCACAGCCATTGATGCGGGTCATCGCGCTTTGGGCGTTCCTGGCTGCGGCCTGCACGCCGACCACGACGCGTCCTGCGTTTGCTCCCATGCCAGAGGCGCTGCATGCGGTGATCAACGCCCCGCCCGCCCGCGTCACACAGTTCGTCGATTCGTTGCTCCGCGCCGACACGATCGGCGTGCGTTTCGTGAGTCTCCGCGACGCGTTTCTCGAAACTGGAGCGTTCGCAGGCGCCCATCGCGTGCGCGTGTGGGCCGATCCCGACGTGCCGGGGAAGGCGCGCGTGACTATCGAGGCGGTGTACCGGCCGATCGAGGACCCCTCGCGCACGACGCGGGATCTCGAGCGCGCCTCCCCGCCCGGCTCACCCGGTCAGCTGCGCGCCCAACGGCTCCTGGCGGCGCTCAAGGACAAGCTTGGAGTCACCACCTACTAGCTCGCCCCTGAGGCAAAGCCTCGGCGCCCTCGAGTACTTCACATTCGGCTTCGGGAGCATGGTGGGCGTTGGCTGGCTGGTCATCATGGACGACTGGCTGGGTCGCGGCGGACCCGGCGGCGCGATGCTCGGCTTCCTCGGCGGTGCACTCCTGCTGCTGCCGATCGCGTTGACATACGGCCGTTTGGTCCGCGCCATCCCCGATGCCGGCGCCGAGATCGCCTACACGGAGCGCGTGTTTCCACGCCCGGCGAGCTTTGCCGCCGGTTGGATGATGGTGCTCGCCTATGCGATTGTGTGTCCGTGGGAAGCGGTCGCGATCGGCAATCTGCTCGCGCGAATCGTTCCGGCCATGAACGACATGGTGCTGTACTCGGTCGCGGGCAAAGCCATCACATTGCCGAGACTCGTGGCCGGGCTCGTGCTCACGGCCCTTATCGGCGTCATCAACCACCGCGGTATCCGTACGAGTGGTCGCTTTCAGGATGCCATGACGCTGGGCTTGCTCGCCTGCTTCGCGGTCTTCGTCGTCCTCGGCGCCAGCCGCGGTAATGCCTCGAATGTGGAGCCGCTGTTCGCCGCCCCGGGGCCGTTCGTGTCCGTGCTGCTCGTCGCGCAAATCGTTCCGTACTTCATGACGGGATTCGAATCGATCCCGAAGGCGTCCGAGGAGGCCCGCCCCGACCTCGGCCCACATACGCTGAGCCGGACGATTACGGTCGCCATGATCGCCGGCGGCGCTTTTTACGTGCTCGTGATCGGTGTCGTGGCGTGGGTCTATCCGTGGAGGGAGATCGTCGGCCAGCATCTGGGGACGGAAGCCGCGTTCGCGCGAGCGTTCGGCAACACGTGGATCGCGCGACTCATCCTCGCCGGCGCGTTGCTTTCACTGTTCAAGATCTTCAACGGCAACCTCGTCGCGGCCACGCGCCTGCTCTATGCGCTGGGACGGCGCGGGATGGTCCATCGCTCGATCGGCACCATCGACCCGCGGTACGGGACTCCGTCGATCGCCATCCTGCTCGTCAGCGTACTCACTGCCGCGGCGGCCTTCCTCGGCGATGCGTTGCTCGTACCGATCACCGAGGTCGGCTCGGCGGTTTCCGGCGTCGGCTGGTGCGCGGCATGCCTGGCGTTCATCGCGCTCGCACGTCGCAACGGTAATCGACAGGGGACGACAATCGCCGCGGCAGGGGTGCTCGTAAGCGTTGTGATTGTGTTGATGAAGCTAATTCCCGCGGTACCGGGGAGCTTCGGCAAGGCGGAGTGGATCGCGCTAGGAGGCTGGGGCGCCTGCGGGTTCTTGCTGTGGCGCGACAAACCCTACTAGTCCCTGTACCCACCGTTCCATCTGATGCAGATCGATCGCGGCATCGCGACACGGCCCGTTCGGCAGCTGCATCGTGAGGCCGAGCACGGGAAGTTTGCCCGCGACGTCGCGCAGCCCGGTCATCATGTCGCGCTCGCATGCAACGGCGACGACCGCGCGCGGGCGCCGCTCCCGGATCACCCGTCGCGCAAGTTGGCCGCGTGTCGCGACGAACACGGGCACCTCATACCGGCCGGCGATTTCCAGGACGCCATCGAGCGCTTGTTTCGAGAGACACCGAGGGATCAGAACCAGCAGCTCACCCTTCCTCACCCTGCGGCCCCGACGCTCCGCGAGCGTGTTGTAGACGTCGATCGCCGCATGTTCGACCCAGTCGCGCTTCCCGAAGGCCCGCGCCATCAGGGACGTGTAATTCATCAACTGCAGGTACGGGCCACGTTCCATGAGTCGCTCGGGCAACACGTTTCGGCCGCTATAGAAGGAACCCGCGAGCACACCCAGGTAGAGCCATTGCAGCGCCGCGAGCACGCCGAGCGCAGTCCAGAGAATCCGGGGTAACGGTGTCCAGAGCGTACCAAGCCGTGGTCCGATCAGGTAAAGAAGAAGGGCGATGGCGGCACTCGCTACCGCGACGGTCAGCGCCGCGAAGCGGAAGAACAGACCGGGTACCGCCGAAAAGTCGCCCCCACGGGGCAGCGGGCGCCCGTTCCACTCGTCCCACTCATGACCCAGCCGCCGATCCACCTCGATGTGGATCAGCTGCGCGCGGGACGGAGCTGGAGCAGCGGCGGTCGGGGAAGCGGGCATCGAGAAACGAAGCTTCACGTTGCGGTTCACCGGTGTCAAGTTTGGAACGTGTTAGTCACCGACCCGCGGGTCCGCGCGGCGTACGCGGAAGGCGCAGGCGTGTATCGCATTATGCCTGCGGCCGTCGCAATCCCGCGCGATATCGACGCAATCGTTTCGATCGTTCGTCAGGCGACCACGTCACAGCTGCGGTTAATCCCGCGGGGGGCGGGGAGCGGCATGCCAGGCGGCAACGTCGGTACTGGTGTCATCGTCGATCTGAGCATCGCCTTCGGCGGCCTGACGATCGACCCTCACACCCGAACCGCGCGGGCTGGCGCGTCCGTCACGTGGGCCAAGGTGAATGAGGCCGCGAAACCGTACGGCTTGCGGCTGCCGCCGGATCCGTCGTCGGGCGCCTTCGCGACGAGCGGCGGCATGGTGGCTACCAACGCGGCCGGCCCGCGCTCAGTGAGATGTGGGAGTGTGCGAACGTGGGTGGAGGCCGTGGAGGTTGTCGAGCCGGACGGCACGGTGAGACTCGTGAAACGAGGAGCCGGGAGCGGGGAGCGGTTCGCGCTGACACCAGACACCCGACACCTGATTGCCGAGCGCTTTCCAAAGACCCGAAAGAATTCCTCGGGCTACGCGCTGGACCGATTCGCTGAGACCGGAGACGAGGTCGATCTGTTCGTCGGCTCGGAAGGCACCCTCGGCATCGTCACCGAAGTCCATTGGAAACTCGACGCCATTCCACCGCACACTGCCGGCGCGGCGCTCGGATTTGCCGATCTGGAGTCCATGAGCGAGGCCGTACCGTACCTCGCATCGCTCAAGCCCTCAGCGATCGAGCTGCTCGACGAGACGCTGCTCCGCTTCGTCCCGGAAGCCCCGAGGGTCGCCTGCCTGCTGCTCGTCGAGTTCGAACGCGAAGACGCGGCGGCGGCCCGCGGCGCCGTGGGGGACGCGGTGCGCGGGCTCAAAGCATCGGCCGTTCACGTGGAGACGGCGGTGAACCGGGCCGGACTCGAACGACTGTGGAGCGTGCGGCGCCTTGCCTCTCCGGCGCTCGCGCGGCTCCCCGCCACGCAGCGCTCGCTCCAAATCATCGAGGACGGGTGCGTCCCGCTACACGCCCTCGGCGCGTATGTCGCGGGGCTGCGGGAAGCCGCCACGCAGCGCAACGTGCCGGTCGCGATCTTTGGCCATGCCGGAGATGGCCATGTGCATGTGAACGCATTGCCTGATACCACGCGTGACGGCTGGCGTGAGGCACTCGCGGCACTGTTCGAAGACGTGACGGCGCTGCTGCTTCGACTCGGCGGCGTTCCGTCGGGCGAGCATGGTGTGGGCCGGCTGCGCGCGGGGGTGCTCGAGCGATTCTACGGGAAGGCCGTCGTCCATCTATTTCGTGAGGTCAAACGCGCTTACGACCCGCTGTCCATCTTCAACCCGGGTGTTATCATTCCCGCGACTGATTGGTCACCCGTGGCCGCGCTGAAGGTCGGCGCTGAGGCTGCGGCCATTCCGGACGACATCGCAATGCGACTACGTGAAGTGGAGCGCAGCGCCGCATGGGCCACGCCGAAGCTCGAACTGACGCGCCAGACACCATAGACTCCGTGGAGGTTTTCCGCGCCCCGAGAGTCTCGTTGATCGCCCGGCCTGAGTTCTTGGAGCCGGCGCACTTGGCGGTGAAATGGCGGGGCGAGGCGAGCGATGGCGAGCGCCTGGCCGAGTACGCGGGCCGGCTGTGTTACATGAGCCAGCACAATCCCGTCAATCGCACGACCGCCGAATACCTCGAGAACATCAAGAAGCAGGGCCATGGCTCCGTGCTGGAGCACCCGGTGTATGTGCTGCTCATCGAAGGGATTGGTGCGCCATCGCGCCGGCTTCGGCTATTCGCAGATCTCGCAGCGCTACGTCGATGAATCGCACGCCGCGTTCGTCATCCCTCCCGCCATCGCGGGCGACGCGAAGCTCGAGGAAGAGTGGCTACAGCAGGTCAGCGAAGCGCAGGCTGCCTATGTCCGCGCCGTCGAGGGATTGATGCAGCGCTACGAGTGGGTGACCGACAAAGTCCAGCGGCGGAAGCTGGCGCGCGAAGCGGCGCGCAGCGTGTTGCCCAACGCCACGGAAGTGAAGATCGTCGTCTCCGGCAACGCGCGCGCGTGGCGCACGATGCTCGAGCTCCGTTGTGGCGAAGGCGCGGAGCTGGAAATCCGCCGCATGGCGATCGCCGTGCTCCGAGTTCTCCAAAAAGCAGCGGGTACGCTCTTCTCCGATTTCGAGATCTACACTGCCGACGACAAACAAGAAGCAGCTCGCGTCACGTATCACAAAGTTTAGTTCAACGATTTTCCTTCGACGATTTTCTTTCGACGTCTTTTTTCAACTTTTCTCTCTTGCGTATCTAACAATCGTTTCGTATTCTGTTTTACAGCATGCGAATAGGCCTCGCCTACAACGAGAAGCCTGACGCGAATTCCGCGTCTGACGACTACGCAGAATGGGATGACCCGTCGACGATTGACGCGGTCGAGGAGGCTCTAAGTCTCTTCGGTAACGTCGTTCGACTCGAAGCCGACGAATTCCTCCCGCAGAAACTTTCGCTCGCACACCCCGAGATTGTCTTCAACATGGCCGAGGGCCTGCACGGCCCCTGCCGCGAGTCGCACGTGCCGGCGTTGTGCGAGTACTTGAACATCCCCTATACCGGCTCCGACCCGTTGACACTGGCGCTCACACTTCACAAGGGACGGACGAAAGAGATCCTCGCCTACCGCGGCGTACCGACCGCGCCGTTCCGCGTGATCGACAGCGCCGCCGATCTCGAGCGCTTACCGCTGCCGTACCCGCTGTTCGTGAAGCCGGTCGCGGAGGGATCAGGTAAGGGCATATTTGTCAACAACTTATGTGGGACCCCGGCGCAGCTCGCCGAGCGTGTGCCTTTCCTTTTGGATCGCTACAGCCAGCCGGTCATCGTCGAGACCTATCTGCCCGGACCAGAGTTCACCGTCGCGATCCTCGGCAACGACGGCGACGTGCGCTGTTTGCCGATCGTCGGATTCGATTTCGCGACGCTGCCGCACGGCGCGCCGCCGGTGTACGGCTACGAAGCCAAATGGATCTGGGACACGCCCGAGCATCCGCTCGCGATCTTCCAATGCCCGCCGGCCGGCGTCTCCGAATCGCTCTGCCGGGAGACGGAGCGCGTCGCGCTCGATGCGTATCGCGCCCTCGGGTGCCGCGACTGGTGCCGCATCGACGTTCGCGTGGATCGCTTCGGCGTGCCCAATGTCGTCGAGCTCAACCCACTGCCCGGCATCATCCCCGATCCCGCGATGAATTCTTGCCTCCCCAAAGCCGCGCGGGTTGCTGGCTACAACTACGACGAGCTCATCCAGGAGGTCCTGCGGATCGCCTGGAGGCGCCTCACGGGACATACGCTCCCGGTGGCCGCCGCCGCGGCGGCCAGCGCGTGAGGGTCGTCATCCTCTATGATCCCGGCGCCGACGATTGGACCGCCGAGGATATCGCCGGTGTGATGGAGGCGGTGGACGGCATCGCCAGGATTTTCGTTTCCCTCAATCATCAGGTCCAACGCGTTCCCGTCCGCCACGACATGCGGTGGTTCAATCACTGCCGGGGGGGGCGCGCCGATCTGGTCTTCAATCTCTGTGAAGGTGTCCACGGCGTCGCGCAGTGGGAGGATCACGTCGTCGGCACGCTGGAGCTCGCGGGGATCGCATACACGGGTTGCGGCCCCTGGACTACCGCAGCCTGTCGCCGCAAAGCGGTGGCCAACACGATGCTCGAGCGCGCGGGTCTCCCGGTGCCGCGCTGGACGGTTGCCCAGGGAAAGATCGACGACGACTTTCCGTTGCCGGCCATCGTAAAGCCCGCCGCGGAAGACGCGAGCACCGGGCTCGACCGGCAATCGGTGGTGAGCGACCGCAAGAGCCTCAAAGCACGCATCGCCGCCATGACCGAGCAGTTCGACGAGGTGCTGGTGCAGCAGTACATCGCCGGCCGCGAATTCAACGTCGGGATCGTCGGCACCCGCACGCTTCCCGTTGCCGAGATCGACTTCAGCACGATGCCCGAAGGCACGTGGCCGATCCTTACCTATGCCGCCAAGTGGCACGTGGGCTCGCCGGAGGACATCGGCAGCCGACCGGTGTGCCCCGCGCAGATGCCGCAGCGGCTCGCGGATCGGCTCTGCCGGCTGGCGGAAACGGCATGGCGGACGATGCAGGGCAAGAGCTACGGCCGGATCGATTTGCGCGTGGACGAGGCCGGCCGGCCCTGGGTCCTCGAGGTGAATCCCAACCCTGATCTCACCGACGACGCGGGCCTCTCGCGCATGGCGAAGGTCGCCGGGTGGGACTATGCCGAGCTGATCCGTCGCATCGCCGAGTTGGCGCTGCGGGAAGCCCAAGGCACCAAGGCCGCGCGTGAGCTGCTCGCTGCATCTCCTGCGCCCCGTCGGGCGCGCGCACCGCGCACGGCTTGAGCAACTGACGCGGGGCGCCGGACTCTTCCGCGAGGAGGAGGTCGCCACCGCGGTCGAGCTGCTCGACGAGAGCCTGGCAGGCGACGACGACTATCGGTTCGTCGGGGCGTTCGACGGCGCTGAACTCGTCGGCTACGCGTGTTGGGGTCCGACGCCCGGTACGGAAGGCACGCACGATCTCTATTGGATCGTGGTGAGCCGCGAGCACCAAGGGCAAGGAATTGGCACCCAGCTGCTCGCCGAAGTGGAGCAACGACTCACGACGCACGACGCACGATTGATTGTGGTCGAGACGTCATCGCGCGACGACTATGCAGCGACTCGGCGGTTTTACGAAGCTCGCGGCTACACCAGAGCCGCGACCATCCCGGGCTACTATGCCCCCGGAGACGACCTGGTGATCTACATAAAGGATCTGACTACTGGAGACCTGGCAAGAACTGCTCCGTAAGAGAAGCATCGCTTCTCTGGACGCCTTGGCTGCTCGCTTCGGCGCCGACCATGTCGGAGACATCACCCGCCTCCGGCAGGCCGCCGAGAATTTCGAGTTTCGCATCTCTCCGGCCATGGTCGATCTCATCAAGTCGCCAGGCGATCCCATCTGGCGGCAATACGTGCCCACGCTGCAGGAGCTCGAAGTCCATGATGGGCTCGTCGACTCGCTTGCCGAGGACGAAAATTCGCCGGTGCCCAACATCACGCACCGCTATCCCGACCGCGCGCTGTTTCTGGTCTCGCCCGTTTGCGCCTCCTACTGCCGCTTCTGCACCCGGCGGCGCAAGGTGGGCGATCCCGAGAAGATTCCGATGGCCCAGCTCGAGTCGGCCTTCCGCTATTTGGAGGAGCATCAGGAGATCCGCGACGTCATCATGTCCGGCGGGGATCCCCTCCTGCTGTCCGACCGCCGCATCGACGATATCTGCAGGCGGCTGCGGGCGATTCCGCATCTCGAGGTGCTCAGGATCGGGAGTCGTGTCCCCTGTCATCTCCCCGAGCGTGTGACCCCGGAGTTGTGCGCGATTCTCAAGCAGTACCATCCGCTCTACATCAACACGCATTTCAACCACCCCGACGAGCTCACGCCTGCCGCCGTGCAGGCGCTCGGCATGCTCGCCGATGCCGGCATCCCCCTTGGGTGTCAGACGGTGCTGCTCAACGGCGTGAACGACGATCCCGAGGTAATGAAGGTGTTGATGCAGCGCCTGCTCGCCGCGCGAGTGCGGCCCTACTACATCTATATGTGCGACCAGGTGGCGGGTGCCGAGCACTTCCGGACGACGGTCGCGAAGGGGCTCGAGATCATCCAGGCGTTGCGGGGATGGACGTCAGGGCTCGCGGTCCCGCACTTCGTGATCGACGCCCCGGGCGGCGGGGGCAAGATCCCGCTCCTGCCGGAATACGTCGTCAAGCTCACCGACCAGGAAGTCGTGCTGCGCAATTACGCGGGCAAACTGTACCGCTACAAACAAGGCAAGGATTCCGCGAAACCGCTCGAGCCGATCCTCGTCGGCTGACGCCTCTTGACGGGTTCCCGGCCCGTCGTATATTTATGTCTAGCGATGCATAAACATACGCTGCACCCGCTGGCAAATATTACCGGCACACCCTCTCGAGGGAGCGGCGGGGCGCGATAGCGTGACCAAACGACCAGACCCCAACAAGCCCGCTCCCACAGCCGAGCGGGCTTTTCGTTTGCTCGATCCCTGGCGCGAACGCGACGCCTGCGGCGTGGGCTTCGTGGCGCGCGCCGACGGCGGCCGCAGCCACGACCTCCTGACGATGGCCCTCACCGCCGTCGCGCGGCTCGCCCATCGCGGCGCCGCGTCCAACGACAAGTCCGGCGACGGCGCCGGCGTCCTCACGCAGATTCCGCACCGCTTGCTCGGTGTCGGGCCGGTGGAGCGGGTGGCGCTGGGGATGTTCTTCCTGCCGCAAGCAGCCGCAGCACGCGATGTCGCGATCGACCTGATCGAAACCGTGCTGGTGAGCCTCGGGATGTCTGTGTTGGGCTGGCGCGTCGTCCCCGTGAACGGCGACGTGCTCGGCCCGCTCGCCGCCGCAAGCCAGCCGACGATCCAGCAGGTCTTCATCGGCCCACCGTCGGGGCCGGCTAATGCCCAGGTCTGGGAACGGCGACTGTATCTCGCGCGCCGCGCGATCGAGCGCCGTGCGGCGAGTGCCGGATTGCCGGTCTTCGTCTGCTCACTCTCGTGCCGGACCGTCGTCTACAAGGCGCTCCTCGTCGGCACGGAGCTGCCGGGCTTTTACGCCGATCTCCAATCGCCGCTGTTCGAGACCGGCATCGCAGTATTCCACCAGCGCTACTCGACCAACACGCTGCCCTCCTGGCCGCTCGCGCAGCCCTTCCGCCTGCTGGCGCACAACGGCGAGATCAACACGCTCTGGGGCAACCGCAACGCGATGCGCGCCCGAGAACCCGCGTTGGCGGCGCCCGCCTGGCAACGGGATGTCGAGCAGCTGAAGCCGGTCATCTGGGCCGACGGCAGTGACTCCGCCAGTCTCGATAATGCGTTCGAGCTGCTCGTCCGCTCGGGCCGTGATCCGGTGCATGCGCTCATGATGCTGCTGCCGGAGGCGTGGGAGCGGATTCCCGACATGGATCCGGCCCTGCGCAGCTTCTACGAGTATCACGCCGGACTCATGGAGCCGTGGGACGGGCCGGCCGCGCTTGCGTTCAGCGATGGCATCGTCGCCGGCTCCGCGTTGGATCGCAACGGCCTGCGGCCCTGCCGCTACAAAGTCACGCGCGATAACGTCGTCGTGGCGGCCTCGGAAGTCGGCGTCGTCGACCTCGACCCAGCCGATGTCGTGGAATCGGGTCGCCTCGGCCCGGGCGAGCTGCTGGTGGTCGATACGCTGCGCAACGTCGTG
>WNGR01015601.1_pt1 | contig 13414 bp, 10 predicted proteins | sample 5407581 | NCBI WGS metagenome assembly WNGR01 (sample SAMN13153383, study PRJNA577476) | soil metagenome | isolation source: 80 cm soil or saprolite under Garry oak tree replicate 2 | place: USA:California | collected 2016-06-15 | reverse complement strand
ACCGCGTGCGGCAGGAACAACTGGAAGAACGACAGGTCGCTGGCCGGCCGCAACTGGCAGGCGAGGCGGATCGAGGGGTCGATCGTTCCCACGCGTCCGAGCACGAACGCCTCGCGCTGCGACGGCTCGGGCAATCCGCTGCAATCGCCGATGATGCGGATGCGGCAGGTCGAACAGCGCGCGCGACCGCCGCACACGCTGGCATGGGGCACGTTGTTGCGCAGGCTTGCCTCGAGCACGCTCAGCCCCTTCGGCACCCGCACCGTGCGACCGTTGCCATAGGACAGGTTGATCATGCCGCCGCGCCGCTCGTGCAGCGCACGGGCGCCTTTCGCGAGCAGGACGAAGCCGAGCAGGCCGAGATAGCCGATGACCATGGCGCCGGTGATGCGGTCGAGCACGTTTTGCTGCGCCGATGTGCCGAGTTGGCGCTGCGTGAGATTTTCGGCCCGCCAATCAGCCTCGCCATAATTGTCAGCGACGCTGCGGCCGCCTTGATAAAGACCGAGCAAAGCCAGCGTCGGAATCAGCACGGCCGTCGCCAGCAGGAACGGTGCCGCGCGCTTGAAGAACGCCTTCATTCGCAGCCAGAAATAAAGTCCGATGCAGCCGTGCACCCAGGCGATGACGAGGACCGCGAGCATCGTCCACAGCCGGAACGGCGATGCGACAAAGAACAGAAAAAGCTCCTGTGGATAGAGCTTCTCATGTCCGAACAGGGTCTGGCCGAGCCGCACGCCGACGATGTGGGCGATGACGAGCAGCGGAACGCTCAGTCCCAGCAGGAGTTGCAGCGGTTCGACCGCCTTCCAGCCGAATTCGCGGCGCTGGTACAGCGCCCAGACGCCGAGCGCGGCGTGGACCAGGCAGGCGGTGTAGAACACGATCGCGACCGGCAGGAATTGCCAGAAGCCCATGTGGATACGGACGCCGGCCGCCAGCGCCTCCGCCGAGATGTTGCCGAGCGCGTGGTTGAGGAAGTGGCTGACCAGATAGGCGAACAGCACCACGCCACTGGCAAGGCGGACCTGCCGCAGGCCGATGCCGCGGAAGAAATTTGACAGTCGTTCGCGGGAGGAGGCCATGCGATCCATCAAGTATATATCGGCGATCCTATTGTTTAATTCCAGCCGTGAATACACTCCTCATCCCGGCCGCGATACAGGACGACGACCGCGGCAAGGGCGCCGCACGCGCGGCACATTGACACGTCGCGATCAGTCGAGGAAAAGCGCGCCGTGACGAAAACCCCGCCCGATAGCAGCCGCCCCAGACCCGCCCCGTCAGCCGTCCGGCCATGGCTTGGCGTTGTCGGAGTGGTCGCCGTGTTGACGGCGATGCGGCTGGTTTACGCCGGTGTAATCGAGCTGCGCACCGATGAGGCCTATTACTGGACCTGGTCGAAGGAAAGCGTGCTTTCCTTCCTCGATCACCCGCCCATGATCGCGTGGTTCATCCGCCTCGGCACCGCGATCTTCGGCGATACCAATCTCGGCGTGCGGTTTGCCGGCATTTTGGCGATGCTGGCGACCCAGCTCCTGCTCGCCGATATCGTGCGGCGGGTGACGCATAATGTCCACGCGGTGGTGCTCGCCGTGCTGTTGCCGGAGGCCGCGCTCTATTACGGGCTGTTGATGGCCAAGGTCGCGCCCGACACCGCGTTGATACCGTTTGCGGTCGCGATGCTGTGGTCGCTGGTGCGGCTCAGCCAGATCGGCGACGGGCGCTGGTGGCTTGCGGCCGGTCTGTTTGCGGGCTTGGCGCTGCTGTCGAAATTCACCGCGATCATGCTGGTGCCCGCGGTATTGGCCTTCGCATTGGTGCCGGACTGGCGGCGGCGCTGGCTGCTCAGCCCCTGGCCGTGGCTCGCGGCGGTGATTGCGATCGTGGTGTTCTCGCCGGTGCTGATCTGGAATTATCAGCACGATTGGGCGTCGTTTCGTTTCCAGGCCGTGCGGGCGACGACGGATTATGACTTCTCGTGGCGCACCTTCGGCGAATTCTTCGGGTTGCAATTCGGCCTTGTCGGATTCGTGCTGCTGCCGGTGGTGCTGTCGGGCGTGACGCTGACGGCATGGCGTGGCTATCGCAAGCGCGAACCGGTTGCGATCCTGCTGTCGACTGCGGTGCTGGTGCCGTTCGGCTATTTCTGCTGGAAGTCGCTGACACTGCGCGTCGGCGATACCTGGCCGATGTTCCTGTGGCCCGCGGGCTTTGCCGCGGTCGCCATCAACGTCACCCGGTTGCCGTTCGAGGGCTGGCCGGCGTGGATGGTCCGGTCGACGGTCTCCTGGGCAAGGATCGCGGTCATCTCCGGCATCGCCTTCGTTGTCGGCGTGTTCTTCTATTATGTCGCAGCGCCCTGGAACCTGATCGGCCGCACCGATCCGGTCGGCGGCGAAGCGGGCTACGAGGTGGTTGCAGCGCGGGCGCGCAATCAATTGAAGAGGTCAGGCGCGACCTGGATTGCGACCTCGGACTATCGCACCTACGCGATGCTGCGATGGTATTTCAACGGCCGCGTCCCCGTGATCCAGATCAACGAGCGCGGCCGATTCCAGGGTTTTGCCGATCCCGGCATGGACTGGATCAAGGATCACCCAGGCCTTTACGTTGCGCGCGAACCTGATAATGCGCAGCCGCTGTGGAACGCGATCAAGGCGGAGCGGCAACCGCTCGAACGCGTCGAGCGAAGCTGGCGCGGGATCGTGATGGATACGTATTCGCTGGAGAAGCTGACCGGCTGGACACCGGAGCTCTCGCCGCCGCCGGACTCGCCGCTGTTCCACTGGCGCGTGCTGGCCTTCTCCTTCTCCCCTTGTGGGAGAAGGTGCATAGGCGGCCCTTGGGCCGCCGTTAAATCAACGCCGATGCTGTGCATCGGCTATGCGCAGGCTGCCGGATGAGGGGTCTCTCTCCGCGAAAAGAGTGCCTGTGGCGCGAACCCCCAGCGAGTTTGTTGTCGGCGCCGGTGCTGCCCTCTCCCACAAGGGGAGAGGGCGCTACAACTGGCGCCAGGACTCACTCCTCGCCGTCGCGCTTTCGCAAAAGATCCTTGGCGAGATCGGCGAGTGCCGGGCGCGGCAATGCGGTGAAGGGGAGCGGGCGGGTGACGTCGATGGCCGCCAGGCCCAGCCGTGCGGTGAGGAGACCGTTGAGCACGCCTTCGCCGAGGCGCTGCGAGAGCTTTGCGGCGATGCCGTGTCCTAGCATCTGCTGGATCAGGCTGTCGCTAGCGGCCATGCCGCCGGTGATGGCGAGATGGCCGATCACGTGCCGCATCAGCCGGATCATGCCGAGCGTGCCCGGCCGGCCGCCATACAGCAGGGCCAGTTGCCGGATCATGCGCAGCGAGGCCACGAATACGAACAGCACGTCGATCATCGCGCGCGGACTGACGGCGGTGACGATCGACACGCGTTGTGCGGCCGAAGAGACCAGCCGCCGGGCCTCCTGGTCGAGCGACGTCATCAGTTCGCGTTCGGCGAGCTTGATCATGTCGGCGCCGTCGATGATGTCGTCGGTGTGGCCCTGCAGCGCGGTGCGGGCGCGCGCCAGTTGCGGATTCTGGTGCGCGAGCTTGAGCAGGTCGCCGACGATGGCCCGGCTTGCGGGACGATCATCGCTGAGCAACACCTCAGTAGCGCGCAGATGCAGTTTTTCGATGGCTCCGAGCCGCGCCAGCCCGATCGCCTCGCGCGCGATCACGACCATCAGCGCCAGTGCGGCAATCAGCGCAAAGCCGAGCCCGAGGAAGCCCAGGCTTTGGCTGCGCGCAAACAGATCCTCGATCAGATTGACGACGCCAAGCCCAGTGCCGAGCAGCACCAGGCCACCGACCGCGCTCCAGAACAGCGTGCCCCAGCGAAAGCCCTGGCGGGCAGGAAGCAGCGGCGCATCGATCGGCACCGGCAGCAGCGCGGGATCGGGTTCGGGCGTGATCTGGATTGTGCCGCGGGCGGGACGGCCGGTCTCGTCCGGATCCATCACGACCACGCCGGGATCGTCGAGCTTGAACGTCGCCGGCCGCCGGTGGGGCGTCTTCTCGCTCATAGCAGTCTGTCTCCGATCAGGAACTGAAGGGCGCGGTCAAGGCGGATGTGAGGCAAGGCAGGCTCCTCATTGCCCTCGCGTTCCAGCTTTGGCGGCCGGAAGCGCAGGAAGCGGTAGTCGGCCTTGTCGGCTGCCGCGCTGGAAAGGCCGCGAAACGTGCCCTTGAACAGTTCCTCGGGGTCATCAGGCAGATCGCCCGGAAAGGTCGCGACCTCGGCCTCGCCGTCGAACGTCTCGCCATTGGCGACCTCGCCGGGCGCGGGCGTGCCGAGGAGCGAGGGCAGTTTGTCCCGGCCGCGTGCGACCATGGCCTCCCGGGTGGCGCGCACTGCGGCGAGCGCCACGATGTCGATCGTGGCGCCGGCATATTCGGCGCGGTCGGCGGCCTTGGCCACCGCGCGCCGCAGCACCGCCTCCAACCGGTCGTGGCTCGAATGATGCAGGTGATCGGCCTTGGTAGCAGCAAACAGGATGCGGTCGATCCGCGGTCGGAACAGATTGCTGAACAACGTCCGCTGGCCGATCCGGAAACAATCGAGAATGCCGGCCAGCGCGGCCTCGAGGTCATGCAGCGCTTCCGGCCCGGCATTGAAGGCGGCGAGTGCATCGACCAGTACGACCTGGCGATCGAGCCTTGCGAAATGATCGCGGAAGAACGGCCGCACCACGACATCCTTGTAGGCCTCGTAACGCCTGCGCATCATCGCCCACAGCGAACCATCCGGCGCGGTGCCGTCCGCGGCCACGTCGAGCGGGGCGAAGGTCAGCGCCGGCGAGCCGGCCAGATTGCCCGGCATCAGGAAGCGGCCGGGCGGCAGCAGGCTCATCGCAAACCGCTCGTCGCGGCAGGCACGCAAATAATCCGTGAACAGTTTTGCGGCCGCGCGCGCCGCCTGCTCGTCCTCGCGGCCTGCGGCATCGAGCGTCGTCAGATGCTCATGCCAGGGGCTGGCGAGTTTGGCGCGAAGCGGTTCGCGCGACAGAGCGAGGCTCTCGGCCGACCATTGCTCGTAGCTCTTGTTGAGCAGCGGCAGGTCGAGCAGCCATTCGCCGGGATAGTCGACGATATCGAGCGTCAGCGTGCTGTCAGCGCCATTTTGTCGCTGATAGTCGATCACCAGCCGCAGTTCGCTGATGTCGACGGTCGAGTTCGGCCAGCGCCGCTGCTCGATCAAGGTCGTGACATGGTTTTCGTAATCAAAGCGCGGCACCGCGTCGTCCGGCTGCGGAGTGAGCAGGGCCTGGGCGATCCGCCCCGAGGCGTAGGACTCGAATACCGGAAACCGGCCGCCGCGGGTGAGGCCGTGGATCAGCGCGGTGATGAACACGGTCTTGCCGGCCCGCGACAGGCCGGTGACGCCAAGCCGCACCGTCGGATTGAAGAAGCCCTCGCCGTAATCCAGCAGCGCCCGCGCCGACAGGCGCGCTTCCTCGACGAAATCTTGAAAACGTGGGGCCATTCGAATGCGGGGGAAGCTCGGCGGGAGGGACCAATTGGTGGTGGGGCAATTACCCCCGAAAGTGGCGATTGGCGGGTGAAAATCAAGCATCACGATTCCGACGCGATTACGGGCGAGATGAAACGAGCCGGTGCGACATGACAGTCTTCCAATTGAAGCAACTCGCCTCGACTTCGATCCACGCGGCGGCGGGCGCCGTGCGCTGGAATTACGACCGGGCCGAGCTGATCGCGGACGGAATCGTGCACATTGTCGGCGTCTGCTTTGGTCTCGTGGCGGCCAGCGTCCTGGTGGTGCTGACGGCCGTCTACGCCACCGCGCTCGATGTCGTGGTGGTGTCGGTCTATGTCGCGGGGCTGCTCGCGATGCTGGTGCTGTCGGCGACCTATAATCTCTGGCCGGTGTCGCGCGCTAAATGGGTGCTGCGCCGCTTCGACCATTCGGCGATCTACGTGCTGATCGCGGCGACCTATACGCCTTTCATCGTGGAATTGAAGGACAGCTATTTCGCGATCGCGCTCCTGGTCGGGGTGTGGTGCGTGGCGATTGTCGGAGTCTGGCTCAAGCTCGCCTTGCCGGGCCGTTTCGACCGTGTCGCGGTCGGGCTTTACCTCGCGATGGGCTGGAGCGGGATGATGCTTTATGACACCGTGGTGAAGGCGCTGCCGACGATGGCGCTGGGTTTCATCGTCGCGGGGGGCGTATCGTACAGCCTGGGCGTGATCTTCCACGCCTGGCAGCGGCTGCGGTTCCAGAACGCGATCTGGCATTGTTTCGTGTTGCTGGGCGCAGGTTGCCATTACACTGCGATCCTCGATCTCGTGCTGAAGAGCTGAAAAAACCATAACGGGAGGGTGGCCATGCAGGTGGCAGATAAAGTCGTCGTCGTCACCGGCGGCGCCAACGGCATCGGCAAGGCGTTGTGCGAAGCCTTCCATCGCGCCGGCGCCGCCAAGGTCGTCGTTGCCGATATCGATCCCGACGGCGCGCGCGCCGTCGCCACGCCGATCGGTGGGGCTGCGTTCAAATGCGACGTCGGCAAGGAGAAGGACGTCCTGCACGTTATCGAGGAGACCGAGCATCAATTCGGCCCGATCGCGCTGTTCTGCTCCAACGCCGGCATCGGCGGCGGCTTCGATCCGTTGTCGGTCAATGCCGGCGGCACCTCCGACGAACCCTGGTCGCGGAGCTGGGCCGTCCACGTCATGGCGCATGTCTACGCGGCGCGGCACCTGATCCCGCGCATGAAGGCGCGCGGCGGCGGCTATTTCCTCAACACGATTTCCGCGGCCGGCCTGTTGTCACAGGTCGGAAGCCCGGCCTATTCGGCCACCAAGCACGCCGCGGTGGGCTTTGCCGAAAATCTCGCGATCTCGCACCACGCCGACAACATCAAGGTGTCGATCCTGTGCCCGCAGGGCGTCGATACCAACATGCTGCGCTCAATTCCAAAGGGCCCGCAATCCGGCGACGGCGATCTGTCGCCCGAGCAGGTGGCGCAGGACGCGCTGAAGGGGGTCGAGCAGGAGACGTTCGTGATCCTGCCGCACCCGCAGGTGCTCGGCTACATGCGCAAGAAGACCGAGAATTACGACCGCTGGATATCAGGCATGGCCAAGATCCAGGCCAAGATGCGGCAGAGCTACGGCAAGTAACAAATCCCCCTCACTGATGGGGATGCACGCCTTCTTGCGGGCGTCTCTCCAAAAGTTGATAGGGATTGTGCGTATCAAAAAATACAATTTGAGGTTACGGTAGCTTCCACGGCAGCGCTAGGCTGCGTCGTTTGACAGACATCGTCGACGATTCATCGCGGAGGGCGGCATGAAGACCATTGCACAATTCGTGTCAGACGGAATCTCGACACTCTCCGACCTGCAAGCCGCGCTGCAAACGGCGATGCAACTCGAGTTCGCCACCATCCCGCCCTATCTCTGCGCGCAATGGTCGATCAACAGCGACCCGAGCGGCGTAGGAAGCCTCATCGAAGATGTCGTCGTGCAGGAGATGTTTCATTTCGCCCTCGCGGGTAACATGCTGTCAGCCATCAACGGCACGGTCGATATCGCGAATGTGAGCTTCGTGCCGACCTATCCGACCAACGTCTTGCCCGGCAAGATACCGCAGAAGCTGGCCGTCGACCTGCTGCCGCTCTCGACGCAACAGCTCCAGGTCTTCATGCAGATCGAGCTTCCGGAATTTCCACCGGTCGCGCTCACCGCGCTTCGCGATGCGCCGGCAACGATCGGCGCGTTTTACGATACGATCGCCGCTGGCTTCACCGCGATCAATCCGGCCATCAATCCGAACGCCAACTTCGTCAACATGCAGGAGGCCGTCCAGATCAAATCGGTCGCAGATGCGTTAGCCGCCATTGCGCGGATCAAGGCCGAAGGCGAGGGAACTGTGGGCGATCCCGACCAGCCTCCCCCCGAAGCCACGGAACTCGCTCACTACTACAAGTTCAAGGAGATCCTGGAGGGCAAGCAGCTCGTTCAAACCAACGGAAAGTGGGGGTTCACCGGGCCCGCCATTCAAATGCCGACCGTGTTCAACTTCTCGAAATCGAACGTCACGCCCAACCCATCGACGGCCTTTAATCAGGCAATGTCACAGCTGCTGATCGGCCTGCAGTCCTGCTGGACCAACGGTGCCCCAGTGAGCATCGGCGACATGTTCACGCTGAAAGGTCTCGGTCAGTCCCTGATCAGCCAGGGAATTCAGCCCCAATTTCAGTGGTCGGACCCGAACGGGAGTTAGTCGGCAACTTTATCCCTTCTGCGCGTAGAGCAGCGGCACTGCTGAATCCACCATCACCTCGATCAGGCTGGCGCCGTGGTGCGACAGCCCGCGCTGCAGCGCGCCGACCAATTCCGCCGACCGCGTCACCCGCGTTGCGTCGCAGCCCATGCCCTCCGCAAGCTTGACGAAATCGATGCCGGGCAGTTCGAGGCCCGGCACGTTGCGCACTTGCATGACCTGGCTGAACGAGCGCATCGCGCCGTAGCCGGTATTGTTGAGCACGACGACGGTCACGGGCAGCTTGCGCTGGGCTGCCGTCCACAGCGCCTGGATCGAATACATCGCCGAGCCGTCGCCGATCAGGCAGACGATGCGCCCGGCGCTGCGTCCGAGCGCCATGCCAACCGCGGCCGGCAGGCTGTAGCCGAGGCCGCCGCTCGACATGGTGTAAAAACTGTCCTGCCCGCGCATCGGCATGAATTTCTGCATCGCCGGCCGGTGCGACGGCGCTTCCTCTACCAGCACGTCCTTAGGCCCCATCGCGGTGGAGAGCGCATGCAGCACATATTCGACCGGGATCGGATCGGCCGCGGACGGCGCAGGCGGTAGCGTGCGGCCGGCGGGAACGGCACGCTTGGTCTCCGGCAGCATGTCGAGCAGCATCGACAGCGCCGGCTTCATGGTAGCGACGATGCTGTGACCGGACGGCGTCACGGCGGCCGCCGTCGGATCATCCGTGATCTGGAAGATCGTGGCGGCGCCGTCGAAGATCGCTGCCTGGCCCTCGACATGGAAGGTGAACACCGGCGCGCCGATCACGACCACGAGATCGTGCGCGCGCAACGCATCGGACAGCTGGCCGGGCGAGGCGTGCAGGAAGCCCGCGAATTGCGGATGGCGCTCCGGGAACGAGCAGCGCGCCGAGAACGGGCTGACCCACACCGCCGCTTTGGTCCTCTCGGCGACCTTCACCATTAGATCCACGGCCTGTGAGCGATCGACCCCGGGGCCGACCACGAGGGCAGGGTGCCTGCTCTCAGTGAGCGCCGCGACGAGTGCCTGCATCGCTGATGGATCGGGCCCGAGCTCGCGGCTGACCCGGCGCGCTTCGACCGGCTGGGTCGGATGGGTCCAGTCGTCGATCGGCACGGAGACAAAGGTCGGCCCGCAGGGCGGCTGCATCGCGACATAATAGGCGCGCGCGATCGCGGCCGGCACGTCCTCGGCGCGCGCCGGCTCGACGCTGTATTTCACGTAAGGCCGCGGAAATTCGGATGCGCGCTCGGCATAGAGGAACGCCTGCAGCGGCAGGATCGAGCGCGCCTGCTGCCCGGCGGTGATGACGAGCGGCGTCTGGTTGCGGTGCGCGGTATAGATATTGCCGAGCGCATTGCCGACGCCGGCCCCCGAATGCAGATTGACGAAGCCGGCATTGCGGGTCGCCTGCGCGTAGCCGTCGGCCATGCCGACCACGGAGGCTTCCTGCAAGCCAAGCACGTAGTCGATGTCGTCGGGCCAGTCGCTCAGGAACGGCAGTTCGGTCGAGCCGGGATTGCCGAACACGCGCCTGATACCGAACGCGCGCAGGAGGCCGAAGGTGGCGTCCTTGACGGTGATGGCTTTTACCACGTCGCCGTACCCTTCATGGTCGGCTGTCCTTCCGAATTCGCGGCCCACAGTTCCATGCCGGCAGCGTTGTCATTGGCGTTGATCGAGAACGCGCTGCCCTCGAACAGCGGCTGCACGCCGCGATAGCAGAATTTCTTCGGCGCCGTGCCGCCATGCAGCTTGGCGGCGAACTCGACGAGCAAGGCCGCCTGCAGCGGGCCATGGAAGACCAGGCCAGGGTAGCCCTCGACCTTGGTGACGTAGTCGCGGTCGTAATGAATGCGATGGCCATTGAAGGTGAGTGCCGAGTACCGGAACAGCAACACGGGATCGGAGACATGGCATTCGCGATGCTTTGCAGTCGGCGGCGGTGGCGATGCCTTGGCAGGTGCCGCCGGCGCCGCGTTTGAGACGTCGCGATAGACGATGTCCTGCCGCTCGCGGATAGCTGTTCCGCGCGTCGTCGTGATGAGATGCTCGACCGAGACGAAGCACAAGGCGCCCGTGGAGCCCGTCTTCATCGCCACATCCGAAATGCGCGAGGAGCGCTTGGTGTCGTCGCCGACACGCAACGTATCGAGGAATTCCAGTTCGCCGCCAGCCCACATCCGGCGCGGCAACGGCACCGGCGGCAGGAAACCGCCGCGGGTCGGGTGGCCGTCCGGGCCGAGCTGCGACATCGGAAACACCGGCGGCGCCAGGCACCAATGGGTGGTGAACGGTGCCGCATCGCCCGCCTTCTGTTCGCCAATCTCCTGGAACAGCGTCGCGCGCAGGCCCTTTACTAGCTGCGCGGTGACGATGTCGGAGGCTTCCGTGGAGCGGCCGATCCATTGCCGCAGGTGATCGATATCGAGCTTTTCGGTAAATTCGCTCATGATCACTTGGCCTGGGCGCGAGGGGATTTCGGAAGTTCACTGTGCTGGCCGATGCCGGGCACGGCGCCATAATGGCGCGCCTCGCCGACGAAGATCGCGGCTGGCGCGGCGTAGCTGACCTTGCCGTTCGGCGTGTCGACTTCGATCCGGCGCAGATGCGGATGCACGGCGAGATCGGCCATGGTGTTGACTTCGGCAAAGGCGATGTCGGCCTCCGCGAGCTTGCTCAACAATTCGTCGCGGATCAGTTGGGCAAAACTGTCGCCGACCGTCTTGTCGGTCAGCGCGCGGTTGCGAACGCGCTCGACCATGTTGGCGAAGCGGGGATCATCAAGCAGGACAGGCTGGCCTAGCACCTCGGCGCAGAGCTGTTTCCATTCCCGTTCGCTCTGGATCGAGATCAGGATGTCCTTGCCGTCCTTGGAGCGGAACACGCCATAGGGTGCGATCGACGGATGAGCGAGGCCCATCCGCTTCGGTGGATTGCCGGCTTCTGAATTGATCAGGGGGACTGCCATCCAGTCGGCCATCACGTCGAACATCGAAATCCGGATGTCGGCGCCAATGCCCGTGCGTCCCCGCGCGATCAGCGCTTCGAGGATCGCGGCATGTGCGGTGGCACCTGTCGCGACATCGACGATCGAGATGCCCACGCGAGAAGGCCCCTCCGGCCCACCCGTGATCGAGGCCAATCCGCTCTCGGCCTGAATCAAAAGATCATAGGCTTTGCGATCAGCATAGGGCCCGGTGTCACCATAGCCCGTAATGGTGCAGCAGATCAGTGCCGGATAATCCCTGCGCACGCGCTCCAGCGAAAAGCCAAGCTTGTCCATCGAGCCCGGTTTCAGATTCTGCAGCAGCACGTCGGCGCTCGCGATCAACTCCTCCAGCACAGCGCGGCCTTCGCTGGTGGCGAGATCAATCACCACCGAATCCTTGCCGCGGTTGAGCCAGACGAAATAGCTGCTCTGGCCCTTGGCGGCGGCGTCATAGCCGCGGGCGAAATCGCCTTCCGGCCGCTCCACCTTGATGACATGGGCACCGGCGTCCGCCAGCCGCGAGCTGCAGAACGGTGCGGCAACCGCCTGTTCGACGGCGATGACGGTCAATCCCTCAAGTGGCAGCATGCTGGCTTACTCAGTAGGAGCGGGGCATGCCGAGCACGTGCTCGGCGACGTATGACAGGATCAAATTGGTCGAGATTGGTGCCACTTGGTAGAGCCGCGTCTCGCGAAACTTGCGCTCGACGTCGTATTCCTCGGCAAAGCCAAAGCCGCCATGGGTCTGCACGCAGGCGTTGGCGGCTTCCCAGGACGCATCGGCCGCCAGCATCTTGGCCATGTTGGCCTCGGCGCCGCAATCGAGCCCGGCTTCATATTTGCGGGTGGCTTCCTTCACCATCAGTTCAGCCGCGCGCATCGAGGCGTAGGCTTTGGCAATCGGGAACTGGACGCCCTGATTTTGGCCGATCGGGCGGCCGAACACCGTGCGCTCCTTGGCATAGCCAGTTGCCTTCCCGATGAACCATTTGGCGTCGCCGATGCACTCGGCTGCGATCAGGATGCGCTCGGCGTTCATGCCGGAGAGGATGTAGCGAAAACCCTTGCCTTCCTCACCGATCAAATTCTCAGCGGGCACCCGCATGTCCGTGAAGAACACTTCGGTCGTGGCGTGATTCATCATGGTGCGGATTGGGCGGATTTCGAGACCCTTGCCCTTCACTTCCCGCATGTCGACGATGAATACCGAGAGGCCATCGGTGCGCTTCCTGGCCTGTTCCTTTGGCATGGTGCGCGCCAACAGGATCATCAGGTCGGAATGCTCGGCGCGGCTGGTCCAGATTTTCTGGCCGTTGACGACATAGCCGTCATCGCCTTCGCGCTTCGCAAATGTCTTCAGCGACGACGTATCGGTGCCGCTGCTCGGTTCGGTGACGCCGAATGCCTGCAGGCGCAATTCACCGCTGGCGACCTTCGGGAGCCATTTCGCCTTCTGCGCGGCATTGCCATGCCGCAGCACCGTGCCCATGGTGTACATCTGGGCGTGGCAGCCGCCGCCATTGCAGCCGGCGCGCTGGATCTCTTCGAGAATGGCGGCTGCGGCAGAAAGTTTCAGCCCGGCGCCGCCGTACTCTTCCGGGATCAGTACGGAGAGATAGCCAGCCTCCGTCAGCGCATCGACGAACTCCCTGGGGTAAGCCATCTGGCGATCGAGCTTGCGCCAGTACTCGCCGGGGAATTGGGCGCAGAGCTTGGCCACTGCGTCGCGGATGTCGGAATGTTCGTCTTGTTGCTCTTGTGCAGTCATCGAGATTTACCGTTGGGACGTTTCGGATGCGGGCCGGCTTGACGTTGTGAAGCCGGCGTAAACTCCCTATGCTGGTTTGTTATAGCGTATGAACCTGCATTCGAAGATTGGCAAGGATGGACTTCCGTCAGCTTAGGACGTTTACCTGCGTAGCGGAACTCGGGAGTCTGAGCAAAGCCTCCGACACGCTGCGCATAGCTCAGCCTGCGCTCAGCCGGCAGATCAAGTTGCTCGAGCATGGATTGCGCGCCGAACTGTTCACGCGAAACGGTCGCGGCATGGTGCTGACCGATGCGGGCCGCCTGCTGCTGGCGAGGACGTCGGGCATGGTCCGGCAGATTGACCAGATCAGGGACGACATCCAGT
>WNGR01010535.1_pt1 | contig 13415 bp, 14 predicted proteins | sample 5407581 | NCBI WGS metagenome assembly WNGR01 (sample SAMN13153383, study PRJNA577476) | soil metagenome | isolation source: 80 cm soil or saprolite under Garry oak tree replicate 2 | place: USA:California | collected 2016-06-15 | reverse complement strand
CTGGTATTGCCCGGCGGCGAAGTCCGCCGGTAGGCCGGCGGGGGCGGCGGGGGCGGCGGGGGCGGCCGCGGGCCGGGGGGCCAGCGCCTCGACCGGCGGGGCCGGGACGGCGACAGCTCGGGGCGGCTTGGAGGAGGCTGGAGCAGCGGCGCCCCCCGCGACAGCGGGCGCCCGCTGGGCTGCTGGAGCGGGGGGCGCCGCTGCGACGGCCTCAGCGGGAGCAGAACGCTCCTTCGGGGACACTACCGCGGTCAGCCGCCCCATCTCGGGGACGATGCGCACCCGGACCATGCCGCGGTCCGCGACGTACTCGAACTCGGTCTCGGTGCCGGTGTCGATATGGTTCGCCGATTCCGAGGGCGCCACCTCGACCAGCAGGGCGTAGATGTGCTGGTCGGTGAGTGGCTGCTTCGAGACCTTACGCGGCTTGCCGTCCTTCACCAACGTCACCGGCTCGTCCGGGAGTAGATAGAGCTGGTCGCCCCGCTCCCGCAGCAGCACGTCGACGAACGGATCGAGCTTCGCAGCCATAGGTCAGTCCAGCGGCCGTGCGTACAGCACGTGCGCGCGGTTCACGTAATGGGTGGCCGCGTGGGTCCACACGGCGAAGAACGGCTGGGGTGACGCGTTGAGATAATCGAGCAGCCGCGCGTGGGGCATGGGCAGCTCTACGCTGGCCCACCCGCCCAGGGTCGCGCCGCCCACCAGGATGAGCTCGGTGCCGAGCAGCCGCGCCGCCGACAGCCGCGCCGGGTCGGCGATGGGGGCCTGGCGGTCCTGCGAGAGCCACATCGTGTGGGCCTTCGACACGAGCAGGATGTCGTCTGCATCGGCGGGCCGGAAGGCGAAGAATCCCTCGGGCCGGTTGAGCATTTCCAACACGGTCTCTGGCCCGTCGTGGTCCGCCACGCGCTCCATGACGTAGACGACGCCGGACCGGGACACCCCTTGCGTTTGCAGGAGATGCGCCGGGAGGGGGGTACGAGGCAGGGAGAAGTCGGACACGGCACCAAGCTAAGGACGTCAAGCGAATACGTCTAGCGAAGACGTCGCGCGACGACTTACCGGCGTGCTTGGCATTGCACGGAGGCGGGCGGTGAGCGGCCGCATCCGATCTGCTCGTCCATGCCGCTCGCGATGGGGCCGCAGGCGGTCGACTGCGCGCCTTCGCGGGCCGCCTGCTCGGTCGGGCCGACGGCCGTGGCGCAGTTGGTGCGCCCGCGGAATTCCATGCACACGCGACACTGCACCTTGGCGCGGGCCGTGGTCATGAAGAAAAACAACGCGGCGACGGCCAGCACCGCGGCGAGGCCGTACAGTGTGGAACGCTTCACGCAACCGCTTTTCGGGGCACCCGCTCGCTAAGGTAGGTCGGTCGGCGGGGCTGTCAACGACGGCCTCGCAGGGAAGCGTTGCGCGCGAACATCACCGTTGCGCCCACGCCATATTAGGGGTGTGGGAAAGCGCCGCTGCGGCGGCCTTGAGGCCGCAAGCATGTGGGTTGCAACCGCCGGAGGCATCTCTTCGATGGCGGGAACACCTATGGGTCGCACGCTCGGTCTCGTGCTCGTGGCGGTCGCCTCGGTCGGCTGCCGCGACCCGATCCTGGCGTCACCTGCGGCTACGCCGGTCGCGCCGCCGGACTCGGTCCCGTACGAAATCGTCGACCTCGGCACGCTGGGTGGGCTGTACGCGGACGGCAGAGATATCAACGACCGGGGACAGGTGATGGGGATGAGTTACGTCGCGGACGGCGCTCCGCGTGCCTTCTTGTGGGACGGGGGTGTGATGCACGGCTACGGTCCCCTGGACGAGCGTTTCCCCGCTATTCCCTACGCGTTCAACGCGATCGGCGAGCTCGCCGGGCTGAGTTGGGTCACGTCGCAATACTACCACGCGGTGCTGTGGCGGGACAGCACGGCCCAGGACCTGGGGACGCTAGGCGGTCCGAGATCCTACGCCAACGCCCTCAACAGCCGCGGTCAGGTGGTCGGGTCGAGCGGAGTGGGAGGCACGGCCGATTCCCTGCATGCCTTCCTGTGGGACAGCGGTGGGATGCGCGATCTCGGCACGCTGGGCGGCAGCGGGAGTGAGGCCTTTGATATCAATGAGGCTGGTCAGGTCGTGGGGTGGAGCAACGTGACGTCGGGTGCGGTTCACGCCTTTCTGTGGCAGGCGGGGGCGGGGGCGGGGGCGATGCAGGACCTCGGCACCCTTGGGGGCGCCACCAGCTCGGCGTTCCGGATCAACGAGCGTGGGCAGGTCGCGGGCACGAGTGAGACCGCTGCCGGCGAGACGCACGCGTTCTTATGGTCGGCTGGAGTGATGCAGGACATGGGGACGCTGGGTTTCTTTGGGAGCGAGGCAGTCGCACTCAACCAGCGTGGCCAGGTCGCCGGCAACCTGACCCGCCCCTACGAGTCGCACGCGTTCTTGTGGGACAGCGGCGTGAGCACCATGCTGGACGACGGGCTCTCGAGCCACGAGACCGTCGTCCACGACATGAACGACCAAGGGCAGGTCGTCGGACGAATGAAGGTGGAACCGCAAAACGGCGAGGACCGCTTCCACGCTTTCCTGTGGGAGGACGGCCGCCTCTACGACCTCGGCGCACTCGGATCTGAGAGTCAGTACGCCAACAGCTCCGCCACCGCCATCAACGCGCGGGGCGATATCGTCGGCACGTCGGGTATCCACCCCGTGCTGTGGCGGAGGGTAACCACGCCCCCCACGCGACAGGTGGCGATGACGAGCCGCTAGCAGCGCCCGCGCTACCGTCCGGCCGGCGTCGTCCGGCGCCCGTCCTCGCGGAACTGCTCCTGCTCCGTCGACCCTTCCATCGCGGTCACCGACGACTGTCCCCCGGTCGCGATCTGGGTGATTTCGTCGAAGTAGCCGACGCCCACGAACTCCTGGTGCCGCACGGCGGCGTAGCCGTCGCGCTCCGCGGCGAACTCGCGACCCTGCAGCTCCGCGTATGCCGCCATCCCCTTGTCGCGATACGCCCGCGCCAGTTCGAACATGGCGTGGTTCAGCACGTGGAACGCGGACAGGGTGACGAACTGGAACTTGTAGCCCAGGGCGCCCAGGTCTTTCTGGAACGAGGCGATCTGGGCCTCGCTCAGGTGCTTGCGCCAGTTGAACGAGGGCGAGCAGTTGTACGCCAGCTGCTTGCCGGGGAACTTCTCGTGAATCGCGTCGGCGAAGCGCGTCGCCTCCTTGAGATCCGGCTTCGACGTCTCGAACCACAACAGGTCGGCGTACGGCGCGTAGGCGAGCGCGCGGGCGATGGCGGCCTCGACACCATCCCGCACGCGGAAAAAGCCCTCCGCAGTGCGCTCCCCGGTGACGAAGCGGCGGTCGTATTCGTCGCAATCGCTCGTGAGCAGCGTCGCGCTGTTGGCGTCGGTGCGCGCGATCAGCACGGTGTCCACGCCGCACACGTCCGCCGCCAGCCGCGCCGCCACCAGCTTGGTGACGAACTCGCTGGTCGGCACCAGGACCTTGCCGCCCAAGTGCCCGCACTTCTTCACCGACGCCAGCTGGTCCTCGAAGTGCACGCCCGCCGCCCCGGCGTCGATCATGTTCTTCATGATCTCGAAGGCGTGGAGCGGCCCGCCGAACCCAGCTTCGGCGTCGGCGACGAGCGGCGCGAACCAGTAGAGCGAGTCGTCGCCCTTCATATGGCCGATCTCGTCGGCGCGCTTGAGGGCGTTGTTGATGCGGCGCAGTAGCGTGGGGACGGAGTCGGAGGGGTAGAGGCTCTGATCGGGGTACATCTCGTTCGCGTTGTTCGCGTCGGCCGCCACCTGCCAGCCGCTCACGTAGATCGCCTTCAGCCCCGCCTGCACCTCCTGGATCGCCTGATTCCCGGTGATTGCCGAGAGCACGGCGACGTAATCCTCCTCCTGCAGCAGCCGCCACAGCCGGGCCGCGCCGTAGCGCGCCAGCGAGTACTCGATGTCGATCGACCCACGCAGGCGATGGACATCAGCGGCCGTGTACGGTCGGGTGACGCCATCCCAGCGACTGTCGGTCTTCCAGGCGCGCTCGAGCGCGCTGGTGAACTCGTGCTTGTCCATGGCCGTCCTGTCCGTGTTGAGGCGAGCCGTGCGTCAGTCGAGATACTCGTACGCAACCGTCGTCAGGAACTCCGCAAACTCCGGGCCGGTCGCGAGGTCGGACAGAATTCGTCCCGCAAGCGAAAAGTGAGTAGTGCCAGGGCCTTCCGCACCTACCCGTTCAGGTAGGGACTCCACCAATTCGGACAGGGTTTGTTGCACCGCTGCGGCGGTCACTGGTCGACCGCTGTCCAGCCGCGCGCCGTGCCGCAGCCACTGCCACACCTGCGCGCGGGAGATCTCGGCGGTGGCGGCGTCCTCCATGAGGTCGTAGATCGGCACGCACCCCGTGCCGGCGAGCCAGGCGGCGAGGTAGCGCAACGCCACGTCGATGTTCTTGCGCAGCCCCTCTTCGGTGATCGCTCCCGCGGGCGCCGTGAGCAGGTCGCGCGCCGTCACGCGCACATCGTCGCGCTTCAGGTGAATCTGATTAGGCCCGCGCATGTGGGCGTCGAACACCTCGCGGGCTACCGGAACCAGCGCCGGGTGCGCGACCCAGGTGCCGTCGTGCCCCTGCCGGACTTCGCGCAGCTTGTCTTCGCGCACCTTCTCGAGCGCCTGCGCGTTCAGCGCCGGGTCGCGCTTGATGGGGATCTGGGCCGCCATGCCGCCCAGCGCGTGGATGCCGCGCCGGTGGCACGTGCGGATCACCCACTCGGCGTAGGACTTGAGGAACGGCCGGTCCATCGTGACGAGGCCGCGGTCGGGGAGCAGGCACTCGGGACGGAGCCGGAATTTCTTGATGTAGCTGAAGATGTAGTCCCAGCGCCCGCAGTTCAGTCCCGCCGAATGATTGCGCAGCTCCCACAGGATCTCGTCGGTCTCGAACGCCGCCAGGATGGTTTCGATCAGGACCGTCGCGCGGATCGTGCCGCGGCCGATGCCGAGCGCGTCCTGCGCGGCGTTGAACACGTCGTTCCAGAGGCGCGCCTCGAGGTGGCTCTCGAGCTTGGGCAGATAAAAGTAGGGGCCGCTGCCCTTCGCGATGAGCGCGGCCGCAGTGTGAAAGAACGCGAGACCGAAATCGAACAGCGCGGCCGAGATCGGCCGGCCGTCCACCACGACGTGCTTCTCGACCAGGTGCCAGCCGCGTGGCCGCACGATCAGGGTCGCCGTGCGCGGGTTGAGCGCGTAGCGCTTGCCCTCCGGGCTCACGTACCCGATCGTCCCCGCCACGGCGTCGCGCAGATTCTGCTGGCCGACCACGTTGTTCTCCCACGTGGGCGCGTTCGAGTCCTCGAAGTCGGCCATGAACACGTTCGCCCCGGAATTGAACGCGTTGATCATCATCTTCCGGTCTACGGGACCGGTGATCTCGACGCGCCGCTCGAGCAGGTCGGGACGGATCGCGGCGACGGTCCAGTCGCGCTCGCGAATGTCGCGCGTCTCGGGGAGGAAGTCGGGGAGCTTGCCGGCGTCGATCTCCAGCTGGCGCTGGTGGCGCCGCTCGAGCAGCTCCTGGCGCGTGTGCTCGAAGCGCCGCGCCAGCATGGTGAGAAAGGCGATCGCGTCGCCGCTCAGCACGCCCTCGCACCCCGGCGGGGGCGGCTTGAGGACGTGTACTGCGGGCTCGATCGCGGCCATGTTTAAGACTAACCAAACTGCATACCTTAGACGACCGATGCCAACGCCCTTGGTCATTGTCGCGCTCGGCTGCCTCGCGCTGGGAGTGTGGTGTGTGGCGGCCGCCCTACGGGCCCTGCGCCAGCGCCGCGTGGTGGGCGGCGCGGGGCGGGGCCTCGTGGGGGCGCTGCTGCTGTGCCTCGCCGCCCTGGGGGCGACGATCGCCGCGGGAATCCGGGGCTACCGGGCGCTCACGTATGAGGAAGTCGCGGCGACGGTGAAGACCCAGCCCGTCGGGCCGCAGCACTTCCGGGCCACGATCGTCCTCCCCGACCAGCGGCTCGCGATGTACGACCTGGCGGGGGACGCGTTCTACGTCGACGCGCACATCCTCAAATGGCACCCCTGGGCGAACTTCATCGGCCTGCACACCGCCTATGAGCTCGATCGGGTGACCGGCCGCTACAACTCGGTGGCGGACGAGCGGACCAAGCTGCATACCGTGTATTCGGTCGCGCGCACCCGGCCGGTGGACCTGTTCTTCTGGGCGCGGCGGCTCAAGTTGCTGCCGCTGGTGGACGCCGAGTACGGCTCCGCCGCCTTCGTGGCCGGGACCAAGCCGGCGGAGTACGAAGTGCGCGTGTCCACGACGGGGCTGTTGATGCGGCCGGTGATTCACTAGCAATTGGCAGTCCCGTCGTGTGTGATCAGGGGCTGAGAGTCCCTGCTCGGCGCGGGGGCGTCCCTTTGAGTGTCGTGCGACCGCTCGATGTGTTATAAGGGACTGAAGTCCCTGCGCGGCCCGAGGGCGTCCTAAAAGGACGCTGGTCGCGGGCGTGGGTTTGCGTCCTTCAGGACGCGCTGCCGCCGAGTAGGGACTTCAGTCCCTCATACCCGACGGACGGCGGGTCGTCATGCCCGAAAGACGTCGGAGGGACCATCTGTTCGGAGGACCATCTGTTCGGAGGGCCATCTGATCATGAGCGACTCCATCTCCCGTCGCGCGTTCGCCGAGCGGCTCGCCCTGGCGGCCGCCGCGCCGTTCGTGACCGAGGGGCTCGGGGTTCGGGGCTCGGGGCTCGAGACGGCACGCCCCAGCCCCGAGCCCCAAGTCCCGAGCCCCGATCCATCGGCCCTCGCGAAGACCCTGGCCGAGGGGATTCGGCTGCGTTACGGCGACCGGCTCTCGGCCGATGACCTGAAGGCGATCACCCAGGGCATCGAAGCCCGCCTGCAGGGTGTCGAGCGGCTGTACCGCGTCGCGCTCACGAACGGCGATGAGCCAGACTTCGTGTTCTCCGTCTACCGCGGAGCGGATTGATGGCAGGCGATCTCGCGTTCGCATCGATTGCGGAGCTGGCGCGGCTGCTCCGGTCGCGTCGGACCTCCGCGACCGAGCTGGCGGAGTTGTTCCTCGAGCGGCTGGAGCGATTCGGGCCGCGCTACAACTGTCTCGTGACCGTGACGCCCGAGCGCGCGCTCGCCGAAGCCGCGCGGGCGGACCACGAGCTCGCGGCGGGCAAGATCCGCGGGCCGCTGCACGGCATCCCCTACGGTGTGAAGGACCTGCTCGCGGTGCGCGGGTACCCGACGACTTGGGGCGCCGAGCCGTATCGCGCGCAGACGTTCGAGGAGGACGCGACGGTGGTGACGCGACTCGGCGCTGCGGGCGCCGTGCTCGTGGGCAAGCTCGCCATGGTGGAGCTGGCGGGCGGGATGGGGTACAGCCAGGCCAACGCATCGTTCACCGGACCCGGGAAGACGCCCTGGAACACCGACTACTGGAGCGGCGGGTCGTCGTCCGGTCCGGGCGCGGCGGTGGCCGCGGGACTCGTGCCCTTCGCCATCGGGTCGGAGACGTCGGGATCGATCCTCACACCCGCGGCGTACTGCGGGATCACCGGCTTGCGCCCGACCTATGGGCTCGTGAGCCGGCACGGGGCGATGGCGCTGTCGTGGACGATGGACAAGCTCGGTCCCATGGCGCGGAGCGCCGAGGACTGCGCGCTGGTGCTGGCCGCGATCGCCGGCAGAGACGCGCTCGATCCCTCGTCGGTCGCGCGGGGGTTTCGGGCGCCGCCGCCCGAGCTGAAGGGTCACCGCCGGTTCCGGATCGGGGTGCCCAGAGGCGTGATCGACGCGGTGCAGGGAGAAGTGGCGGAGAATTTTACTGTCGCGCTCGACGTGGTGCGCGCCATCGCCGACATCGTGCCGGACGTCGAGCTACCGGACCTGCCGTTCGGCGTGGTGGGAGGCACGATCATCGCGGCCGAAGGCCTGAGCGCGTTCGACGACCTGATCGACGGCAACCGCCTGAAGGATCTCACCGCGCCCGAGGACCGCACCGGCGGCTACGGGGCGCTCGCCCTCTCCGCGCGGGACTACCTCCGGGCGCTGCGCGTGCGGCGCCTCATGGGACGGGCGTACGACGAGCTGCTCAAGCCGTTCGACGCCATCGCCACGCCGACGCGCACCACCGTCGCGAGCCCGATCGACAAGCCGTTCCGCGACGCTTATCCCGACGTGCGGGGGGGCGTGTCGCTGATCGGCTCGAGCAACGTGGTGGGCGTCCCGGCGATCTCGCTCCCGAATGGCTTCGGCCTCGCCGGGCTGCCCACGGGCCTGAGCCTCGTGGCACGGGCGTTCGACGAGGCGCGGCTGGTGCGCATCGCGCGCGCCTATCAGGCGCGGACCGACTGGCACACGCGGCGGCCGGAGGTCGCGTAGGCCCGCAGCGGCGACGCAGCGCTCAACCAATCCTCCCCCGGCGGCATCGTATCCACGTGTGACCGACCTCGTCCGGCAGGCGCAGCAGGGCGACCACGCCGCGTTCCAGTCGCTCTACCGCGAACACGTGGGGCGCGTGTACGCGTTGTGCCTGCGGCTCACCGCGGATGCGCGCGAGGCCGAGGAGCTCACGCAGGATGCCTTCGTGCGCGCGTGGGAGCGGCTCGGGAGCTTTCGCGGCGAGAGCGCGTTCGGCTCGTGGTTGTACCGTCTGACGGTGAACGTCGTGTTCATGAGCCGTCGCACCACGCGCCGCCGTGCACAGCGGGTGTTCGCGACCGAGGACCCGGGCGCGCTGGAGCGCCCTGGGGCGGGGCGAGAATCCCACCCCGGACTCGCGCTCGATCTCGAGCGGGCGGTCGCGGCGCTGCCGCCCGGGGCGCGTGAAGTCTTCGTGTTGTACGATGTCGAGGGATATGGGCACGCCGAAATCGCCGAGCTGACGGGGATCGCCGTGGGGACCTCGAAGGCCCAGCTGTTTCGGGCGCGCCGCCTGCTACGGGAGATGCTGGAGTCATGACGGACCGCGACACGCCCCTGGAGTTTCGCGAGCTGCTCGAGCGAGCGGCGCGGCTCCCTAAGAACATCGAGCCGGGGCGCGATCTCTGGCCTGGGATAGAAACCCGAATTGCCGGGAAAAGGCCGGGGAAGGGGGAAGCGGGAAGGGGGAGCTGGTTGCCCTGGTTGCTCATCCCGCTCGCGGCGGCGGCGGTGCTCGCTGCACTGCTGCTCGGCCGGCGGGGCACCGACGAGCGGCGCGCCGCCTGGGAAGTCACCCGACTAGCCGGCCTGCCCGTCGTCGGGAGCTCGCCGCTGGCTGCCAGCGGGGCGATCCGCGTCGGCCAGTGGCTCGAGACCGACGATTCGTCGCGCGCCGTGATCCTGGTGGGATCTACGCCAAGGTGGACGCGCCACCGCGCTTGTTCTTCGTCGACACTCCCGCCGGCACGGTGGTAGACCTGGGGTGCGCCTATACCCTCGCAGTCGACTCGAGCGGCAACGGGACGATCCACGTGACCGGCGGGTACGTGGAGTTCGCTTGGGGAGGCCGCCGCTCGATCGTGCCCCTCGGGTTCCGGGCGGAGACTCGACGCACCTTCGGGCCCGGCACACCGTACGCGGAGGACGCGCCCCAGGCGCTGCGGCAGGCGCTCGCGGCCTTGGACTTTTCGAGCGCCGGCTCGGGCCCCGGCGCCGTGCGCCGGGCGCTCTCGCGCGGGTGGATCCGTCGTTGCGCCGGGCAGTGTACGACCGGCTGGCATCGCTGGTGCCCCCGCCCGCAGGCGTCACCCCTGAAGGGGCGTTGCGGCTCGACCGCGCGACGCTCCAGAGATACTGGAACACGATTCGGCGGATCGCGTGGCGTAAGACGATCCTCCAGGGAATTCGCGACATCGATCCGCGGACGGGAACGGCGCGGTGATGCGCGTCGCGGCCGTACTCGGCTGCGCCGCGTGGAGCACGGCGCCCGCCCAGGACGTGCCCGAGCGCAGCGCCGATCTCCGCCTCGAGATCGTCGCGCGGGGACTGAGCGACCCGCTGTACCTCACCGCGCCGGCGGGGGACGCCCGACTCTTCATCGTCGAGCAGGCGGGCCGGATCCGGGTCGTCAAGGACGGCCGCCTGCTGCCGACGCCGTTCCTCGACTTGCGAGACTCGGTCGGCGCGGGTGGGGAACGCGGGTTGCTCGGGCTTGCGTTTCACCCGGCGTACGCCCGGAACGGCCGGTTTTACGTCGATTACACCGACAAGCACGGTGACACGCGCGTCAAGCGCTTCGCCGTGAGCACCGATCCCGACCGGGCGGATCCCGCGTCGGGCACACAGTTGCTCTTCATCGCACAGCCGTACGCCAACCATAACGGCGGGCTGGTGATGTTCGGTCCGGACGGCATGCTGTACGTGGGGATGGGGGACGGCGGCTCGGGCGGGGATCCGCACGGCAACGGCCAGAAGCGGAGCACGCTGCTCGGCAAGCTGCTGCGCCTCGACGTCGACGGCGGCGACCCGTACGCGATCCCGGCCGACAACCCCTTCCTCGGCGCCGCGGGCGCGCGCCCCGAGATCTGGGCCACCGGACTGCGCAACCCGTGGCGCTTCGCATGCGACCGGGTGACGGGCCTCGTCTACGTGGCCGACGTGGGGCAGAACCTCTGGGAGGAGCTGGACATCGTTCCCGCGGCGCGAGCCGGATTGAACTACGGCTGGAACGTGATGGAGGGAGCGCATTGCTACGCGGGAACCGGATGCGATACGACCGGGCTCGTCGTGCCGGCGCTCGAGTACGACCACTCTTACGGCTGCTCGATCATCGGCGGCTTCGTCTACCGGGGGCGGGCGTCCCCTGCGCTGGCCGGCCAGTATTTCTTTTCCGACTATTGTCAGGGGTGGCTGCGCAGCATCACCTACCAGAACGGCCGCATCACCGCGCGCACCCTGTGGAACGTGCCGCGGCTCGGCCAGGTGTTGTCGTTCGGGGAGGATGGCGTGGGGGAACTGTACGTGTTGTCGGACAATGGGAACGTGTATCGGATTGCGGAGGCACGCTGAGGGGGTCGGCGTTGCCGCGATGACGACGCGTGTGTGGCGTCGATGACGACGTGGGTGTGGCGTCGATGACGAGATGATTATGAGGGACTGAAGTCCCAACTCGGCGGCGGCGCGTCCTAAAGGACGCTCGTGCGAGCCGGCGTCCTTCAGGACGCCACTCGGGCCGAGCAGGGACTTCAGTCCCTCATAATTCGACGGGACGGCTCCATGTAGTGTGTGTGTCGATACGCGTGTCATCCTCCGAGCGCGTGTCACCCTTCGGCAGCCAAACCAGTTCGTGCGATATCGGGTCACATGGGTCGGTGGGAGTTTATGTCGGTGGGAGTTTGGAGGGACTTCAGTCCCTCACTCTTCGACGGCCAAACCTTCTCCCTCTGCCCGGCATCCCATCAGCAACCATTTCGAGGAGTCTCTCATGCTCTCCCGCATCCGTTCCCTCGGCCTCGCCGCCCTAGTCTCAGCGCTCGTTGCCACGCCCGCGCTGGCGGGGCCTCCGTGGATCTCGATCGAGCTCCCGGCCAACCCGTACGACCAGGCGACGCGCGGCGCCTTCCTGCTCGTCCACGCGTTCCATCACGGCACGCCGATCGGCTACCTCGTCACGGGCACGGCCGAGGGGATCGTGGGCGGCGAGCGTCGCTCGATCAAGCTCGAGTTCAACGAGACATCGCGCGATGGTGTGTACGCGCTCAAGCGGATGTGGCCCACCGAAGGGGTGTGGACGCTCGTCATCAAGGCGAATCAGGGGCCGGACGATGCGGCCACGGCGGTGATCGAGCTCGGGCCGCAGGGTGAGGTGGCTTCGGTTCGTGTCCCGACGATGCAGCGAGGCGGCTGGACGGTGCCGGCGCCGGTCTCGCTCGCGGACATCGACACGGCGCTCAAGGCTCGGGCCGAGCAGCTCGCGCGGCGCTGAGGACCCCCTTTCTATTGCTAATGGCGGCTTGACAAGCGCCGGTCGGCGGGTATGCGTAAGAGCGACACTGGTGCAGTCCTTCTTCCACCTCTAGGGGTACGGAGGCGCTCATGCGCAGACACGTCTGGTTCGGTGGAGTAACGCTCGCCACGCTCGTGGCGGTCGGGAGCTGCAGTGACAACGACGCGGGGCCTGAGATTACGAACTTCACCGCGACCCTTGCGAAGGCGCCGATCGGGACCCCGGATACCAACTCGACCACTGCCACCGGCTCGGCGACGCTCTCCGTCGTCGGTGGCACTATCGTCTATAGAATCGACGTTACGGGCATCAGCAACGTGACCCTCGCACATATTCACGGGCCTATGCTAACACCGGGCGGGAGCGCGGGGGTGATCGTGAACTTTTGCGGCACCACGCAGGGGGGCACGCCGACCACTCCGCCGTGCGCGAACGTATCGCCACTCACCGGAGTGCTGGCCGCCGGCGTCTCGTCGCTGACGCCGGGCGCGGGCATGACGTTCGATCGGCTGCTGACGCTGCTCCGCACCGACAGTGCCTACGTCAACGTCCACACGTCGGCGCATCCGGGAGGCGAGATCCGGGGTACCATCACTGCGCAGTAGCAGACAAGTAGCGCGGGGAGCAGGGAGCAGTACGTGACGGCGCGAACTGGAATAACGGCTCGCACACGAGCGTACGCTGCCTCGCTCCCCGCGCGAATTGTTAGCCGATCGAATGAATCTCAAGGAGGCTACCGATGCGGCTCGCGTGTCTGACCCGCCTGGCGGCGTTGGGAGTGGTATCAGGCGCTCTCGCCTGCGGAGGGAACGGCGGCGGCACCACGCCCCCCGGCCCGCCGGTCGATCTCTTGAAGACTCCGGCGGGAGACAATCAGAGCTGGTACTTCAACAACCCGCTGCCGACGGCGTTGAGCGTGACCGCGGTGGACGTGGACGGTAGGGCCGTGCCGGGCGTGGTCATCACATGGGCGGTGACGACCGGAGACGGCGCCGTGACTCCGACACAGAGCACGACTAAGAACACCGGCATCGCGAGCACGACCGATTCAGTCGGGTCCGCAACGCTGCAGAGGGTCAGCGCGACCTTCAGCGGTCTCGCTGGCCCGGCGACCTTCACCGAGGCCGCCACGACGCCGCACACGACGGCGACCGTGAGCGTGGAGGACAACCATTTCACCCCGCAGAACAGCGTTGTCCAGACCGGCGGGAGCGTGACGTGGAACTGGACCGGCGTTGCGGTCCATAATCTGACCTTCACGTTCGGTCCGACGCCGCTGCCGGCAGACCAGGCCAGCCAGATCAGCGGGACGGTGCAGCGGACCATCGCGGCGGTGGGGACGTACAATTACACCTGCACCAACCACGCGGGGATGAACGGCACGGTGACGGTGGTGCACTAGCCTTCCAGCACCCCGAGGGTCTGGGAGTTGTTGGGTTTGGTTTATGACGGACTGA
>WNGR01009662.1_pt1 | contig 13418 bp, 21 predicted proteins | sample 5407581 | NCBI WGS metagenome assembly WNGR01 (sample SAMN13153383, study PRJNA577476) | soil metagenome | isolation source: 80 cm soil or saprolite under Garry oak tree replicate 2 | place: USA:California | collected 2016-06-15 | reverse complement strand
CTGTAAGGGTTTAGGGGACTCGGTTAGCCATAGAATTTACAGAGCAATAAAGCTGACCTTGACTGCCTTTTCTACAGCCTTCTCGGGGTCGATAGTGGTCCTTGCACGACCTGTCTTCGGTGCGGCCATTTGGTTCTCGTCGCCTGCGGCATTCGCGGTCCTTTCAGGTGGTTTGTCGTCCGACGCATTGGACATGGTTCCCGCGATTGGCGAGGCTTCATTCGATGAGGCACGTAGCAAAGGTTGCGACTTCGACGGTGAGGTTGCTAGTCCTTTCACGCCAAGTAGAACGTTCCTTTCGGTAACGGGAAGCGCGTCAAACATAGCTTGAAGATCTTTCTTATACTAAAACCAATCAGAGTCAGAGCGAAGTAGGATTCATCAACTCACTTGGATACGGTCTGCCAATCTGGCGTCTACCTTCTCTCGAGATACCTTCGGGAGGTCTACCTTCTCTCGAGATACCTTCGGGAGGAAGGGGAGATATTCCTGATTCAATTCCCATCGCCAAACGCAGAGCGCGGCAGGAGTTTTCGCGAGAGGAGATTCGACGCCATAGTTGACGCGGGTCGCCAACAGTTTCACCACGTCTTCAATGGCGCTCAACGGGAGAATAGAGACTGAGCAGTCAGTATCGTCGTCATCGTCAGGGGCCAGCTCTTGTTGTATGTACTTTGACAATGCCATGATTGTTTTGTCACTGGGGACACGTTTACCTTGAGTCAAAAGCGGGAGAATGGGGCACACCTCTCTTGAGTGAACTTGGCGATGAGCGGCCAGTAGTTCTGGGGTATTTGGACCAATGCAGGTTCCTGGCGCTGTGCGCGCGATTCTAGCCATTCCCTGAAATTGACCATCTCTTAAGACGCGTCGTGTGAGTTACAAGACCGATCCCACACCACGATTGCGCACCTTGCATAGTCTCTGTCATCTTCTCGAATGACATGGGCTTCTGCCTAAATATCGCTTTCCCGTTCTTGATATCCACGCTTGGCTTTGCCTGTCGTTCCGCTAAGAAGTCACCAGTCTTACGAGTTTCACACGATGCTAAAGGCACAAACTCACTGGAGGGTGGAGGTAGGTCGCGAGCATCATCTACACGAAGCGGTGAATCGCCCGTGCCTACTGCAAGGCATAGAAAGGTACAGACCTATGTGGGGTGCCAATTCCGACATCGCTGGCTTAGACGCGTGTTTCTTTGCAGCTATCGCGGGATGATGCAAGTCACGGTCGCGTCAGACGTGTGTAAAGGGATAAATAAACAGAAACAAGACGCGAACGCGTCTTGGAAAACCAGTCGCGCGTTTCCTTATACAGCATTCGCAGATGGCCACCACTTTCTTCCAGGCACGGGCCTCAGGCAAAAAAAAGTCGGGAAAGGAGAAAGAGAACGTCGTCAACCCTAGCTTGCAACCATGGGTGGAGAAGTAGTGAGTGGTTCTCTCGTCCTCGCGTCTGGCGGACTGAGCATTCCAAGTCGGCCGGCAACTATCGACGACGTATCGTCTCAAGAGCATATCGTTTCCGTGTTGCGAAAGACGCTTTCTTCTTCCAACGTGTGCTTGTTTCAGGTCTTTCCGTGGCTTTGGTCTCACCTGCGCGGCAGCTTCCACACATGTTATTCTATGGCCCTCCCGGCACAGGCAAAACCTCTACCATCCTCGCCCTCGCGCGTCAGCTGTTCGGGTGCGTCTCCACTCGATCTACGTTGGCGTTCGTATTTGACGTCCACCAGGCCTGATAACTTTCGGTCGCGCGTCCTTGAACTGAACGCTTCCGACGAGCGCGGCATATCCATCGTGCGCGAAAAGGTGAAGAACTTTGCTCGTCAGACACCGCGCGCAGAAGCTGTTTCATCAGACGGGAAGAAGTACCCGTGTCCGCCCTACAAGATCATTATCTTGGACGAGGCGGACAGTATGACCCAAGACGCGCAAGCCGCCTTACGGCGGATCATGGAAAACTACGCGCGCATAACGCGGTTCTGTTTAGTTTGCAACTACGTGACGAGGTATGCTCATCACTTCTACTACACTTTTTCGATCCAAAGCCGGTACCTAGAATCATCGAACCGCTCGCATCTCGATGTTCAAAGTTTCGTTTCAAGCCGCTCGATTCTTCATCAGCGAGACAACGCCTCGAGCATATTGCACTCGCTGAACAGGTTCCCGTGAATCAAGATGTTATCTCCGCCCTCGTTTCTACATCCTCAGGCGATCTACGACGCGCCGTCACATATCTACAGTCGGCAGCACGGCTTTCGGCCGCATCCGAGCCACCGTCTCCCATACTTCCTCGAGATATCCAAGAAATAGCAGGTGTCGTTCCTGATGCGGTAGTACGAAAGCTTGCGCAGACCCTCGGGGTCGACGTAACACTCATTGGAGGACGGGATGGGGACGTGGAGATGGGCGACGCTGCATCCCTGACCGTGGAGCCTGACCTTCGCGGTTTTGATCTCATCCGGGGGACCGTTAGGTCACTGATTCGAGAGGGTTATTCCGCGTCACAGGTACTATCACAGGTGTGTGCAAGGAGTTTGCTCCCATTCTGTTGCGGCGACTAAAAAACTATTTCCCAGCTCCATGACGTTATCGTCGAGCACCCAACTCTGACAGGGCGCCAAAAGTCGGCTTGCGCGCTCGTCATGGCAGAAGCAGACAAGGCATTATGTGATGGCGCGGACGAGGAGCTCTGGATTCTCGAGGTAGCATTGCGGGTGCACAAGGCCGTCACATCCTAAATAGCACGACCCCATAACCATGTATGCTATTGCACTATGAGTTGGCCATTCCGACATCGTTTGGCGCAAATTGACTGAGAAGAACCATACGATCCCAAGGGTGGAGGTGCACCGAATGTGCTCACAGCAGTGGCACACTTCTCGCGACCTACACATAGTCGAGTGGGGTCACTGCTTTGGCGGGTCTGCCCAGACGGGTTTTGCGGACTCCGGGTCGAGCTGCAAAGAACGAAAGGGGATGTGTGATGAGACACGGCACTGAATGACGAGCCTACCTGAGCATTTTGTTGCTGCTTCATGCCCTCTTCAAGTGCCAACCTAGCTCGTCGGTTTTCGTCAACTTTTCGCTTGAGATCAGGCGCCATAGCCTTGTACGCACAGTCATGGAAGGGACTTTCTTTTAGAGAATTGTGCTCACATTATATGTCTCCTCTGGACTTGGAACAATCACTGCACAAACATTGAGAGACTCCGAATTGGTAAACAGGCTCCAGAACTTGGCTCACCACGCAACAGCGTATAACCAACACCCATGACTGTATATGCGCCATTTAAGTCTATAAGAAAGACGCCGAAAAATAAACCCGCGTACTTCCCGCGCTAACGACCGTTAACTTTAGCCAGGAGAACTTTCCGGACATGTTGTTCAAGTGCTGCGATACCGTGACTGAGTTGGGAACGAGGGAATGACGTAATTCCAGGTCATGTTTCACCAATGATTACGTAAATAATCATCCTCTCCCATGCCTCGCAGCATCAAGCGGAAACGTGCCTCACGCGTACAAGCCGAAATTCCGGATGAAGATGACACACCTGGTGTAGTCTCAGTGCCGCCGGAAGACGACGAGCTGGATACAGAAAAGCCTGAATACAAGGAGGAGAGCGTCGAAGCTAGCAGCCGGCTCGAGGTGGAAGCAGAGCTATGGGATTTGTTCAGAGAGGAATTTCATGAGGGTATGCGCCGTTTCTCTCTTCAATGATCTACGACTAAAGGGAACCGACAGCGGTGGAGCAGCTTCCTCTGTACCTGCACCGGACCTACTCGCTGTTACGCGAGTTAGATGAACAAGTTTCAGGTAAGCCCCTCATCGTGTCTCGGTATTGACTGGAGGGAGAAGCGACGCGTCACGACTGTCTGCTATAGGGCGTTATAACGAGATACTGCCCAGTCTCCAGAAATACATTCGACTACGTCGCTCATTTGCATGGAAACAAGACTCGAAGCCTCTCAACGAGCAAGGGCATCCAACCGAGTTAGAAGATGAGCAGCTCGCAGACACCACTTCGGACGTCAAGGGATCCATAAGTGAAACGAACGGTACGCATTTTGTACAGCTCCCTATCTCTTTTTAACAATTGACGCGATGCTGGCGCAGAAACCACACGTGGGCACCTGCGTCATATTGGTTGGTTGATGGAAGAAGTCGTGCGGGGATCTCAAGAGAAGGTTGGCCTCGCGCAAGCTGCCTACGACTCCGTACGTGCCCGTTTTAGTGCGCTTTTCTTGAGCCTTGAGTTGAAGCCGACGGGATTTGAAGGTCGACAGACACGTACGACAACTTGAACAGTCCATCCGCGAACAGGAGATGTCCATCTCCTTTGGACTTCGGCAAGGCACACACCCCTCTCTTCTTCCTGATCTCGCTGCTCCGTCGCGCTGGGCTCGTCCTACGCGAGTCACGCACAGCCCAATTCCAGGTCTCAGCGATGACGAGGACGTCACAGCGCCCAAGATCAGCGCCAGTAGCGAAGTCACTATCGGGATGGCTACGGGAAGCGAGGCAACCCGAGGGCCCCCCTCGAAAAAAGGCAAAAAGGGCAAGAAGAGAAAGTTAGATAAGGCCGCAGTGGCGGAAATTGAAGTAGCCCCGGAGATCGTCGCACCCCCCACGCGGAGCCTGAGGCTCAAGTTGCCACCACTAAATTCAACAGCGCAAGCCGACGCAGCAGCAGATCCTGACGAACCGAAGTATTGCTATTGTAACAGGGTATCGTTTGGCAATGTGAGAGTACAATTCAATGCACCTAGCCCACTCTGACCCTACTTTCTCTCAGATGGTAGCTTGTGACTACCGTCATTGCAAGCGCGAATGGGTAGGGACCCGAGTGACATATCCTCGCGCTGTGCTTACTGTCTCCTCTTTGACAGTTCCATCTCGATTGTGTAGGTTTGACAGAAGAACCTCAATCTCGAACATGGTACTGTCGGGACTGCGAGCCACTTGTACGCAAGACTGAGCAAGGCGGCACAAGGAGGAGAGGGCGATGAGTACGTATACTGCTTATCCCTTGTACCATGGTATACTACAGGTGACTTTGTAATATGCCGTCTGTGACACCCTTCCGAATGTCCACTGCTTCGTCTATTGCGGAGAGTAGTCGATGATTCTAGCTCCGAACAGACACAAACAAGTAGAGACGCCATGCTGCGTGAGCGGTCGACGTCGCGATGGCAGGCCATGACAGTCTGAAGTAGCCTACGCGAAAGAGTAGGAGGGTCCGGCACATGCACGCTGGAAGCAGCGTAGCGATGTACTCGCCCCGAGCGGAAGGGTAGATTGTAGAGAAGAGAAATGGCTGAACGCGACGCAGACAGACAAAATTCACCTTAACATGCAACTGAAGCCATCAGAGTTTTATATATGCTTCACGAGCGCTTGGTAGGTATTGAGATATCAAGTATTAGCTATGAGCTGGGGCTGCGTCCTCTCCGAGTTGTGGGTAGGAACGAAGACATCTTTGCTACTCAAGCTATGCACCTTCGCAGCATCTGCAAGACGTATTCCGCATGACCAGGACGCGGGAAGGCAACCACGTATGATAGACTTGGAGGTTAGTGCGAAGTGCGTGGGCGGATACGTGCAAGAAAGCCTAATCGATGCGGCAAGTGTCACAATGTACAGTAATCCAATTCAGTCGGCTATTTCACGAAATCTGATTGGTCAGATTTTTGGGACTGAATTGGGTTACATTGTGAAATGCCCACACAATCCATTGAGAGACAATGATGCACATTTCCCATGCTTGGGGTATCAATATTGCTTTGGGTTTTTGGTGATGATAAATGGTCGAGGAGATGTATGCGCTCTGGTGGTGCAGAGATCACGAGACGGTCAGGACTGTCAGGTGACCGTGCCAAACTCGTCGACGCGTTCGAACCTGGAATGGGTCATTGACCTTGTAGGGAGTGTGGCGTTAATCCTTGCTTAATTCACACCCACACCCCGGCTAGACACCGTCCCCTTCCTCGCTTACCGCACATGCCTCCTTAGACCCTCTTAGACCCTACCACTACCATTCATGTCGCAACCTAGGAATAATCTCGAGGCTTTGCAGCATCAGATCCCTCCTCAACAAAAATCGACATATTTTCCTGCCACTCAAAGTCCCAAGGTGCGATCTGATCGAACCTTCTCATGTGAGTCATCCAAACACGGCTTCGACAGCCCACCAAATTCAAGCCTGCGAAGGCCATCACTGCGATAGGTACGTTCACTAATTTTTGCTCTTTTGTTTGTGATGCTTCACGTCATTCAACATAACGTACAGCACAGAATGGCACCACGCAGCTCCCGTCTTTTTCCAATCCCAGTTGCGGCAAAGAAAATTCTTACCTCCCCGCTCCTGCGGTCCCGCGTGCTCATCCGAGCAACGAGGCGATTGACATATGCTCTTCGGATTCGACTTCTCCTGGTTCGACGCGCTCGATCCCCTACAAGCGAGCATCCTCTGACTCAGGCCCGGCGCTTCCCCTTTCTCCCAAGCGCCAGAGGATTGCCGTCTCCATTTCTGATAAGGAGAATGCATATTCCGTGTCTCATAAGGGGAAAGCCAAGGAGGGACAGTCTCCACCGCCGTCCCACGGGTTCTACGCGCTCGCTCCACCGTCTGAAGCCCCACAATCCACATCCTTTGAGCCCCTTCGGCCCACGAAAAGACGCAACGCTACCCGGACTGTTGTTTATAATTATAAAGTTCATTCCGATCTACGAGATGTAAATTTCGTGTCCTTGTGCAATGTCTGATACTAATCCGGAGAGTAGAGAACGGCTGAGGAACTCCAGCTGCTATACGAGATCGATGACACTCATTTTCATCAGGTTAGGAGGCACCGCGATCAATATCGCATGCGCAAGGCCTCTAACCATGACCCATACATCTTGGACGGGTTATTGTGCGTATTGTCATTCCATTGCCGCGATTTTTATTAACGTTGCGCGGATGGCAAGGGATCTTCTTGAGGATAGACTCCGTGCTATCACTGATGCGATCGCTGCATTCGGGGACGATCCCGAGGATTCGGCACTTCCTCCCAGATCAACTGAACACTTTCTTCGGGCCGTGACCCCTTCAATACGCACACAATCACACGACTTCGCTCACGATTCCGAGATTTCGTCTCTACACGAGCACGAAAGCTATCCTTCCACATCGGCTGTAGCCTTTCATCGAGCTGTGACCCATTCAACACGCTCACATGCATACGACTTCACCCGTGATTCCGAGACTTCGTCTCTAATACACAAGGACGAGACCCAAATCTTCGATGAAGACTTTGTCGGGAACGACACGCCAATATCCAGCACTACTGTCAGTCACGGCTCCACCCTGGTTGCAGACACTCCCGATCATATCCCCGGACTTGAGAAAATCGTTGACGATAGTGCACGTGCTAACACAACATCTGGACCGCAGTCACCACATATCCCCGCTTCCTATGCCGCCGATGAGTTAAACGACCGGCAAAACGTGCGACAGACGCTCTCTAGTGACGACGAACTCTGGAACCGTGTGGACGGTAATACGGAAGACGACAGTGTCGAAGTAGTCTCCCCAGATGCCCACAAACCGGCTCCTTCGTTCTCTGCTGTGGCCACACTGCGCCCCCCTCCCGCTGAAGCCCCATCTGAGGCTAGTGTCAAAGCTAGTCCACATTACCCAGAAGTCGTAGAAAAGCTCAGGAATGTTTTTCGCCTGAAAACATTTCGGAAAAACCAACTTGCAGCCATTATATCCACCCTTGATGGTCGTGATGCCGTCGTGCTAATGCCAACTGGTGGCGGCAAGAGCTTGTGCTACCAGCTGCCCGCCGTTTGTAGGGGCGGCAAAACGAGCGGAGTCACCATCGTTGTCACACCCCTGCGGGCCCTCATGGCGGACCAAGTCGAGAGGCTGCGCGCCAACCGTATAGATGTGATGATGCTTGCTTCTATGGATTCTCAAGACGGGGACTCTATGCACGAACTTCGAACCGCTGCAAACAAGCCGAGCCTCGTCTATATTACACCCGAGAAACTGTGTTGCAGTGATATCATGAAGGGTATACTGAAAGGCCTCTATGCGAGACGACAACTAGCTCGGTTTGTTATCGACGAAGCGCATCTTATCAATACTTGGGGACGCGACTTCCGCTCCGAGGGGGTACGCCGTCTTATTTCTCGGCATTCGCAAGCAAACTGATAGAACCTCTAGTATGGCGCACTTTATGGTCTCCGAACTGAATATCCGGGGGTCCCCTTTGTCGCACTTACTGCAACCGCGACTTCTGAGGCTTTGCAGGATATCGTTACTACCCTCGGCCTAAGTGACTACGTACTCCTCTCGCAGTCGTTTAATCGCCCCAATCTGCGCTACACCATTATTCCCAAGAAAAGAGACATAGAAAGCAACATCGTCGAGTTTATCCAGGGAAATTACCCAGACCAGACTGGGATCATATATTGCATTGCCCGTGCGAAAACTGAGGAGGTAGCTATGAGACTGAGGATGCAAGGCCTCGATGCTAGACACTTCCACGCTGCAATGGCCGACAGCGACAAAAAGCGCATTCAACAACAGTGGCAAAATGATGAATGCAAGATCATCGTCGCTACAGTTGCGTTTGGCATGGGCGTGGATAAAGCAAACGGTAAGCATATTTTTCTCGAAATCGTAGTCAGCTGACTCCCTCTCAGTGCGCTTCGTCATACATTTTGACGTACCCAGCAGCATCGATGCGTATGTTAAGACCCCCAAGCATGAGGGCACTTGACCAAGATAAGTTAACAGGTACTGCCAAGAGACAGGTCGCGCCGGCCGAGACGGGGAGGTCGCTGATTGCATACTGTGTAAGCAACCCGTCGAAGTTAACCCGGATTCTTGAGCTCAGCTCACCTTTCATAGATTATAGCTACTACGACACACAACGAAGAATGCTTCAGATCAACAAGGACAAGGACATAAATGAAGAGCAGAAGAACCGCAAGAAGCAGGCATTGTACACAGTCAACGGGTTCTGTCTCAACGAGATTGATTGTCGCCGCATGCTAATATTGAATCACTTTACTGAGGCGTTCGACCCCGTCTCTTGCAATGGCACATGTGACAATTGTGCCTCAACAGGCGAGGTCACGGAGCTCGACCTCACTGGCTCGGCTATCTTATTTGTGGAGTTGATTCAAGACCTGCAGAAAGAGTGTATGAAGATCACTGGGCCTCTTAGCATACACGCCTTTCGTGGTACATCAGCGTCAGATATGACGAGGAGGGGATTCGACGGCCTGAAACACTATGGAAAAGGTTCCAACATCTCAGCAGATTTGGCTAAACGCTTGCTCGATCACTTGGTAGCCCGTCAAATTCTGTTCACTGAGCTCGAGGAAGCGCAAGTCCCAAACAGAGCTCCGATTTCCTATGTATATGTACCCGTCATTTGTCCCTTAACATCCGTATCGCTGGCTGACAGTACCCCCTGGTACAGCTCGGGCCCAAAGCAGACGCATTTCTTTCAGAGAGACCGCCTTTCTTGTTGAAGGTACGCTCCACGAAGAAAGGGGTCGGTGCACCCAAGTTCAAGAGGGTTGCAAACCTTGCCTCAACGTCAACGATCTCGGTTAGGAGGAAACGTCCACGAGTTGAAGCTGCCGATGACCCTGTCGAGCCATTCTCCCCCCGGGACACGGAGCCAGTCTTCGACGATATAGAGCCAGAACCAGAGATTCTGGAACCGTCCACCCCTCCGCTTGTGCAAGCGCGGAGGCTCAGGGTTTCCCCTAGCATCCAAGTTCTCGAAGAGCCGAGAGAACGGGCTCTAGACGCAAATCAGGAGTGCTACCAGGCACTCTGCGCGCTCCGCACTCAGGTACATGGCCTCCATCCCTACCGCTTCGCTCGTACTGACGCACATCAGTTCGCGGCGGAGCGCGGATGCGACCCGCAAGACATCCTAGTCGACGAGATTCTGGAGACCCTGAGTTGCATACTCCCCTGCGGTCTGTACCCTGCAATTTCGCTCGTCGCATCTCTCTCTCAAAGGCTGACGAATTGCTTGCTGCAGATGGCGTCGCCTTTAAAGAGGTCCTTGTAATGGGCCAGGAACTTGACGCCGATGAGACCCATGACAAGTGGCTTGCCTTTGGAGGGTCCTTTCTGGACGTCACTTCGAAATATGCGATGCGCTTGCGGTAGGCCCCGTCTGACCCCCTTTGGGGAGCTTACCTCTCTTATCTCCTTGGTCGACCCCAGCGCCAAGTCGAGTCCCTCCACCTTTACACCCGCCGAGTTGCACTCGCGCTTCGATTATCAGGGTGTGCCAAGCAGCAAGCCCGTCGGAGAGCGGTGAGCGAGGATGGAGGCGCCATTTATCACCCTATTGCAAGATATATACCTCACAATCACTTTATGTGTAGTTGGTGTATTATACTGTCCTATACCATCGCACACTCGAGTTATGTCAATTTCGCATTATAAGTCGGAGAGTGGAAGGGAGGCAACCCCGCGCCTGGCGCAAAACGGCTGAGCGTAAGCCTCGCTCCGAAACGGCTGGGTTCACAGTATGACAGTACTTATGTCATCCTTGTAGCCGAGTCGGACAAGTTGGGAGTAGGCGCTCAGCAATACGAAGTACGGTGAACTACTCTACTTAGATCCGTGACCTTCTGTAGACCAAAATAAGGAATTCCCATGGATAAATAGTACTAAGACAACGACGTTGAACTGTAGAATAAAAGCATACAGAAGAATGGAGAAACCACTGCTCAATACCCGCCAGTGTCCTGGGTGGTGCGGTGGGAAGCCATCTGCCTGCGCTGTGTATCCTCGAGCTTTGGACAGTTGGAAATGCCGTGTCCAAGACCTAAGGGAAAAGGTCGGTGCCAAAAAAAACCGTTAAAGAGAGAAAGGATACGTTACCTCCACAAACGGGACAGCCCTTGAGTGATCCACCTTGCGCCGCTCGCGGGTCTTCAATGGTTTGCAAGAAGGGCGGGACTCTGAAAAAAAAAAAACCCCGCCGTTAGGCTTGGAAAATGTTGTGGACATCAAATAGATCGGTACGCACTTCTGTCCGGCCTCCATGAGCAAGTATTTCAGATCTAGTAAAGTCTGTTCTGGCGTGTTCATGTTGACGAATGTTGTCGCTATCCCGGTCTTTCCGCTCCGTCCCGTGCGCCCAATTTGATGCACGTAATCCTCAATCTCCTTTGGCATGGAAAAGATGATGACGTGCTGGATATCGTTGAAATCCAGGCCTTTGGACGCGACCCCAGATGCGACCATGACGTCCTTGGCGCCGGACTTGAACGATTTAATAGCGTACTGTCGTTCCTCCTGGGCTGAGACAATGGTCAATGACTGTAATAGTGTGCAGGGCTATAAGTGAAACATACTCTTTGAGCCGTGAATGGAAACAGCCTCGACACCCTTGAGGAGCAGGTACTCTTGGATATCGTCCACCTCGTTCTTGTTGTCGCTGAAGATGATGACCGGAGGAGCCGTCTTCTGCAAGCACTCGAGCAAATACACCATCTTGGCCTCCTGTTTGACATATTCGACGACCTGCAAGACGTCCAGGTTGGCCGCACCCGCTCTGCCGACGTTAACGAGCACAGGCCGAATAAGCGATTGCTGGGCAAAGTCTTGGATCTTTCGGGGCATCGTGGCGGAGAAAAGTAGTGTTTGCCGTTGACGCTGTGATGGCTTATCAGCGATGCCATCATTGAGAGGCAGGGAGGGAGATAATTACCTTAAAAAAACTCATGATGTTTCGCACGTCGTCCTCAAAACCGAGGTCAACCATTCGATCGGCCTCGTCCATACAAAAGAACTTGCAGCTGTCAAAGTTAAGCTTTTTCTTCTCTAGCATGTCGATCAACCGTCCGGGTGTCGCAACCACGATATGGATTCCTTTGCTCAAAACGTGGCTTTGCTCGCCCATGGAAATGCCACCCATGCATAATAACGTATTCAGGCGGGGATAGTTCCCCGAGTTGGAGAGCGCCTCTGTCCACTGTAGGACATTTTCGTATGTTTGAGATGCGAGCTCACGAGATGGGCAAAGTACCACCCCGATAGGACCCTCGCCACGAACAAAAGGGAGTTTGCACTCATCCTCGAGAGCAAGCATAATCAGTGGAAGACAAAAAGCAAGGGTCTTCCCGGAGCCGGTGAAGGCTATGCCAATCATATCTCTACCTGAGAATCTGAACTACGGTCAGCGGTACGGCCACGAGTACCGATATCCTGAAACATACGCTACGGGTATGCCCTGGAGTTGAATGGGAGTGGGGGTCGTAATCCTCTTTGACTTCAGGAATTTCAATAGAGGGAGGGGTAGTTTCATGTCCTATTCGACGCATAAGCTTCCGCCTAGGAAATGCAGGGTGCGCTTACTGCGAACGAGTCAATTGGTGGGGGTATGTCTTCGCCATCGACAATAATGTGGTATTTCTCGCGAATTTTCTGGTGGTTCTCCTCGCTCCGAGAACGAATATATCGTGGGGGGGTCCACCTAGAGAAAAGTCAGCGTACTGTGGTTGCGGTTTGATATTACTGCGACGCACGAAGTCCGTAAAGCTTCGGTATATAGGATGCCCTTAGCCAGCTCTCGGTCAGACGCGAGCTTTTTTCTACTAGCTATCGCAGCTAATATCTGTGCATCCGCCTCTTCTGCCTTCTCTGCTTCTGTCTTTTTGGCATCTGCGACCTACGTCTCAACGAGGTGGCCAGTGAATAGGAACACCGCATACCTTCCGACGCCTTCTTCGAGTGGACCTCCTGCGCCTCCACTAATAGCGCTCGACCTCTCCTTACCTTTTCTCTTCGTCTCTCCTCTTCTTGTTCTTCGTTCTCTCGCTCGTCTTCCGCTTCCCGTGCCTCTTGGGATTTGTCGCGACCAGACGAAGAACCCAAGGCAGACAACTTGGCTAGCTTGGCTAGTCGTCTCTGAGCTACCGGTATGTATGGTTGATAGTTGTCGTCATCGTCAAGTTTATAGTCAGGAGAGGGGGTGCGCTGAACGCGGCGACGTTTAACAGAGGTTTCGGCTGGTTCAGACACAGACATTGTCGTTCAAAGTAAAGCACGGAATGAACGGGCCGGAATGCTCACTCAGACAATCTTTCTTTCGAGCCCCTTGACGCCCATGGCACCTCCCACAACAGCCGCACCCTTCAGCCCAAAACTCTTTTCGCTACCCGCAAAGTCGCCGAAAAACGGTTGAAGTTCCTCAACGAAGCCCCTGCCTCCCACAACCCTGCACGCCCGCCTGGGTACCTCGGAGAACCTCTGATGGACCACAAATCGGGACTCTGGTATTTCATTCCCATCCACATGACACGACTCCAGCGACTTTATGCCCTCGAGCCTCCCAACAATCCCACGCGTCTGCATGATTTATGATGTTCCATAACGACTCTGC
>WNGR01005638.1_pt1 | contig 13418 bp, 13 predicted proteins | sample 5407581 | NCBI WGS metagenome assembly WNGR01 (sample SAMN13153383, study PRJNA577476) | soil metagenome | isolation source: 80 cm soil or saprolite under Garry oak tree replicate 2 | place: USA:California | collected 2016-06-15 | reverse complement strand
CCCGCTAGCGCAAATCCCTGCTCCAGACGCAACTATCGGGCAACAAGCCTCACACCGCCGTATCCACGACCGGCGGTTCGACGCGTTCATGCGCGACGACCCGGTGGGCGTAGACGAGGCAGGCGCGAATATCCTCGGGTTCCAGCCAGTTGTATCCCTCGAGGATCGTCTCCGGCGTATCGCCGGCGGCGAGCATGCCGAGGACGTGCTCGACGGCGAGACGCCGTCCCCGGACGATCGGCTTACCGCCGAAGATCTTCGGATTGACGGTGATGCGCTTGAGGAGATCGGCGTCGTTCATGGCGGTGCCTTCCGAGAATCCCGTGCGCGCTTATCTTACGTCTGCGCGAGGTCCGACCTGCCGTTCGCTTCGACCGGAACGAACAGCCCGAGGCCGAAGTGACAGGCGAAGCCGAGGGCGAGGGGGCCGCGCACCGGCGCGGCGAAGCGCAACTCGAGTAAGCGGCCGAGCGTGTCTGGTTGGGTGAGGCCGCGCTTGCGGCGGAAGCGGTGGAAGTGAAGGGGACGCAGGGTGCGGCCGCCGTGATGGATCGAAGGCAATTCGAGGAGTTCCACAATCTCCGGCAACGCCGCGCCCCGCGCGCGCCACTCGCGCCGCAGTTGTTCGAGGATCGCCGCCGCGGTTGCGTCGGGCGATCGCATCTGCGGCTTTTTGAGGTGCCACGGATGAAGATAGGGAGTGACGCTACGCCAAACGAGCGCCTCGCTACTCAAAGCGGTCACGCTATCAAAAAGCGACGCCTCCCCGAACCCCTCCAACATCAGGCGCAACGGCTCACCCTCGTCGCGCTTGAGACGTTCAAGAGCCGTGAGTGCGCGAACCGCTGCCGCGCTGAAGCCACCCGGCGCATGAACGAGCACATGTTCGATTTGACCACGCTCGTTGGGATCCGGAAGCCAGAAGGCGTGCGCATGGCGATTGCCATCCCCGAGGCCGTGACCAGAGAGCTCGCGCGGGATCGCACTGGCACCCGACACCTGTTTCGCGCGCCCCATTGCCGCCAGGCGCAGCATTTCGCCGAGGCGCACCGCGTCCTCGATACGCGGAAGAGGTTTGCCGTAGAGCACGAAGCGTGCAGTGGTGATGGCCGTATTCGGCCTGACGATCGCCGGTTTGCGGACGACCTTCGGCGCGGTGGTTCTGAGCGCGTGCAGTGGTCGGCGGTAGCTTACAGTCCGTGCACAGGGCGGCGCGCTCCAGCCGGCGGCCTGGAGCTCGCCGGTTTCCACACCAATGGCATTCAGCCAGTCGTCGGGAAGGGTTGTCAGCAGCTTCTTCTGGTCCGGCTTGAGTCTGGGCGCGTGCCCCGCGGGGTCGAGCTTGATCCCGGCGGCTTCAAGCTTTCCCGAACGGAATGCGCGATAAATCTCCGGCGTGTTCGGTGCCATCAGGCGCACGATCTCGCCTGTTACCTCCCCCATTTCAGGATCCACGGATTCGGCAGTGGGCACGCAGTTGAAGTCCACTGGCGCCGGCGCGCGACGAGCGTCCACCCAGGACTCGGCGCGGCCCAGAAAGCCCAAATTCTCAAGCAGGGCATCGAGCACTTCAGTTTGCGGTGCATCCAGGACAAGCCCTGGCCAGACAATGACGATAGGGTCGTCATTCGCGACCCGAGCGAAAGCATCGAACACCAGCGTGCGTTTGTCGCCCTTGCCGGGCATGTAGTGCCGCGAGTGGGCATGAATCGCAGACTCCGGCAGGCGAAACGAGGGTGGTTCGGCTTCAGCAAGACGCACCAGCAGTTCATGCAGGCGCTCGCGTGGAAAACGTGCAGGGTCGAGCTTGCGATGCCACACCGCGATCAGCGCGCGTGTGATACGCCACAGATCTGGTGGCCACGCCACGTCCGCTTCGTTGACATGCCGACCCCAGGGTGTGGCGTGGTAGCGCCCAGCGGGGAAGGTGAAAGCGATGGCTAGCATGGCCGTCAGGCCACTACTTCGTCATCGCCAGTCTTCAGGGCTTTGTCTTTCTTCGGCTGAGTTGACCCGTCCCATGTCACACGGATAATGCGATCCGCTTGCCACTTATGCTCTGTAGCAACCGCCTCGATCAAGCTTGGCAGCGCCGATTCGAGTTCAGAGAGCGTTGGCAATACAAAACCCGTCGGACGCTTGATGATGATACCGGACTCCTTGACCTCCAGATCGCAGGCCGTGCGAAGGCGGAGGCCGGAAGCGAGCAAGGCCTGAATCTTAAACAGCGCGAGTGCGATCAATAAATCGGCGACAGCTCGGCCGAGGCCGAAGGCGCGAATTTGGGCGAGGTCCAAATTGAAGTAGGCGACGATCCTGGCTGAGGTGAATTCGGAGCGAGCGAATGGGACGTTTCCGAAGCCTTTGGCCGTGTCGCCGGACGGGTTGACGTGATCGTTCTTCACGCCCCCGCTCTGCGCTTCCTTGATTTCTTCCGCTTCGATGAAAGACGACAGGGCACGCGGTAGCCGTAGGCGCCCGCCAGCGAGATCCGATTTGGCCAGGAATACGCCGTGGATCAGCGCGTTCGCATCCAGCTTGAGCAGGACAGCGGCGAGCTTCTTGATGTCCACCGGCCCTTCTTCCATGTCGGCGAGTTCTGACTTCAGGGTCTGGAACACGCTCTTGTCCTTGCCTTCCAGAATGTACGGCGAGTTGATGCGGTGTGCTTCCAAGACGGTGTTGGTCAACGGCTTACCCTTCTTGTCCACCACTTTTACCAGCGGCAATCCCTTGAGCGGAGCCACCCAGTTGTCAGCGGGTCTGTCCCAGCACACCGTTTCCAAGCGATTTGCCATGCTCTGCGCTGATTCCACCAGTAGCATGCGCTCGCCATTCGGTCCGTCGTAGGTGGCGGCGCCCAGATTCGGAAAGCCGGTGGGCTGGAAGCGCGTGCCCTGAATGGGTTGCAGGTGTGCCTCCAGCAACAGACGTGGGGCGGTGGCGAGGGTAGCTAGATTCAGAGGCATGGCGTTCTCCTTTAGGTAAGGGTTTCGGGGAGCGGCTCCATCGCCGCTTTCGGTGTGAGATCGAGGCCGCGCAGTAGGCGGCCGGATTCGGCGAACGTAAGCGGAATGCACAGCGCGGCCAACCAGCGCGGGCCGTTCTCGGCGACGATGCGCGGCGGGTGACGGCCGGGCAGTTTCACGCCGAGCGCGTACAAGCTTCTCCAAGCGATGCGGACGGCGGTTTCCACATCGCCGGAAGCCAAGCGCGCGGGAATTTCGTTGGGTAGATGCAGCGTGCGATCAGCTGGCAGCAATTTCAGCGCGTGCAACGTGGATTCCGGGGTGAAGAAAATCTTGAGCAGTACGAATGCGGGCGGTGGTACGGCTGCGCTATGTCCTTCAGGAGAGGCAAAATCATGCAGATCAACGCAGACGAGTCCGGCGAGTAGTTCACCGACGCGCGCATCGTCCGTTTCGCCGTCGAGGAAAGCGGCTATGTCCGCGCCGGTCGCGCCAACCGTGCTCGCCAGCAACTCACCTTCAGCCCCGATGAAGGCGGCTTCCAATCTGCGTTGGTGCAGGAGTGCACTCAGGTTGCTAAGCAACGAACCCGTACCCCAGACGGCAGTGCGCGACGTGGATTCCCAGTTGCGGTCGCCGTCTTTGTTGAAGGTTTCGCTGACGGCCGCTAGGTGGCGGCGCATGGACAGGACGAAGTGGCGGTTGGCATTGCGCAAACGCAGTCCGGCCAGTGCGGCGGCGATATTGAATTCCGGAGACGAATCATCCTGCGCCTTAGTTGCCCACGGCAGGCTGAGGCGTGGCGCGGGCATGCGGACGGCTTCCTGGGATTTGAGGCTGATGCTCAAGGCCGCGTCGATACGCCCAATGTGCCGCAGCACGTTTTGGAACGTGCGGCGCCCGGGCCGCTGGATCAGCTCGAAGAGCGCGATATCCAGTTGCCGCGCGGCGCTGCGGAAGGCGTTAGTCGCGTTGTCGTCGCGCGCGTGGCGCTGCACTGAAGCAAGCCAGTTGCGGTGTTCGAGTTCGGCGATCAGGTCGGCGTCCGGGTTGCGACAGACAGGGATCCGGCCGAGCGGAGTAGCGAGGTAGGCTTTCCCGGAGCGCATCAAGAAGCCATATCGCTGGAAGCTTGCAATGCCGCGATCGACGCCTAGCTGGGCTACGGCGCGTGCGAAGTCGAGGCCGTCACGACTGGCGCGACCGGCCAGCGCGGCGCGGCCTTCCGTGAAGAGTGTGCGCAACTCATCCAGGCTGGACGGCGCATTCCACAGCGGCATCCAGATTTCACCGCGTGCATCGCTATCATCATTAGCGCTGGCGCTTCCAACCATGCCGGCACGGCTGCGAACCGTGAACGGTGCGACCAGGATCGCCGGATCCGCCGATTCCATGCGCCGCGCCGCCGAAGCCGCGAACAATACCGCACCTTCCAGCATCAGTATGAAGTCCCAAGGGTTAATGCGAGCGCTCCCCTCGAACCCGGACGCCGCGTTGGGGCCACCTGCCGAACCGGGCGCGAACTGGCCGATAGCCCGATCCGCAAGCTCATTGCCAGGTGTGCCGAACAGGGCCGTTTCAAGCTGAGTGGCAGCGCTGGGACGGGCAGCGCCCGATGCCGGGTTGAATACTTCGCCCAGACGCTGCATGAAGTTGTTGGTGAAATCGAGTCGACCATCGTTACCGCCCGTCCCCAGCAGCGGTGGGTAGCGCGGATCGTCATCGGACAGAATCACCGCTGCATCCATCCAGCGCAGCAAGGCCTCCGGTGCTTGGTTGCGCAGCGACTGCAGGAACATCGCCTTGCTTTGCAGCTTTGGGCTTTCGCTCAAGCCAAGCAAGGCAATCACATGTTTGGCGGTTTCTATAACCTGCCGATAGCCAGCGAAGCGCAATGAAACCGTATTGGACAATGGTGTAATACCGGAGAGGTTGTCGCCAGCGTAGAATCCGCTCCCGCCATTCCAAGGTGCGATCAGTGGCGTCGGCCGGTAGTGCTCCAGAAAGAACACGCCAAGCTGCTCTGCCGTGAGCTGCGTGCGAAGCACAAACACGTCATCGCGCCAGAAACCAGTCGCATCGGGATCGCCACTTTCGTTCGCCCCCGCCTCAGCCACCAGGCGCAGCACAGCCAGCGCCTTTAGGTAAGACGCCAGCGGCGTAGGTGTGCAGCCAGGCAAGGGGTGTTCATGGATCATTTAGCAGCCTCCTGTTCCGCACGTGAAGCGCGCCAGTCGGCGATTCGCACCAGCGCCTCGCACCAAGCCAACTGAAACGGACCGAGCGCCTTCAACAATCTTTGTGTGCGCGTGGTCCACGACGGGCCTTGTGGTCCGTCGCCGAGTTGCATCAGATCCAGCTTGAGCTCGACTTCAGGGATGGCTTCACCGTTTGCGAATTGCATCGCCGGAAGGCGATCACCGTCCCACACGCCTCGCGCGAATAGCCGCCCATCCGGCGCCTCAGTTTCTTGCGGGAGTGCGCGCAGCGACATGCGCACCTTGCCGTGGTGCGCGGCGATCAGATATGCGATCAAGTCGGCGTCAGCATCGTCGCCATGCAAAGCAAGCCAAGCAAGCGCCGACGCGAGTTCGTGGCGAAAGCGCGTGCGCTTTACAGCCTTGCCGTCCACAATCACCTGATAACGCGGCTTGCCGGGTTTGCGGTCCGGATTACGTCCAGACTTCGCCCAGTACCCTGCGCCCAGCGGTTCGCCTGTTCCTTGTTCGTGCGCGTACCGGAGCATCGAATCGAAGGCTTCATGCGCCTTGCCTACGTCATGCCAGCGCGCGGCACGGATAACGGCCTGCGGCTCTTTGACTTTCAGAACCTCGCAAAGGTCGTGCGTCTCTTGTTCCACGTCGGCAAGGTGGCGCGGGAGCGTCACCGATACCTGCAAGAGGCTGCGGTGGTCGTCATCAAATGCTTCTTCGGCCAGTGATTCCTTTTCAGGCGCGGTTATCAGGGGAACCGCGACATGGCTCTCCGGGGCGAGGCCAAGGCTCGGCGTATAGCCGCCGACAGCGGCTCTCAGCATCAGCGTCATGCCGGGGCACAGGCGCAGACCTTTGGGATTGGGTGTTGTCCACTTGCGGGCTAATGTGTCCCACATGCGTACGTCCCCGTCTTTCAGGCGATCCAGCAGCTTTCTTGCTGCACCCAACCCGGCGCGGCACAGTTCTTCACGCGATGCGGGCGGTTCATCCTGAGGATCGCCGTCCAGCGCGCGCCAGAACAACAGCACATCGGCATCGTCGGTATCACGAATGTAGGGCGCGATGTCCACATCGAAACCGGAAAGATCACGGTCGGTGTTGAAGAAGTCCAGAAAATCCTGGCGCCGCAACACCGGATGCAGCGGGGCCTCGGCGGTGATGGGCAGAAGATCGGCGGGCGCGGCGTTCTTGAGATTCGCCACAACTTGCCGCGCGGCCTCGAGTTCCGCGGCGGTGTAAGGCTTGGCATCTGCTACGTCAATCCAGATGACCTGCGCCTCTTTTGTCTTGTTGAACTCGCCGTAACGATTGCAGTGTCCGAAGCGCTGCACGAGCGAGGCCCAGGGCGCCAGTTCCGTGAACAGCACGCGGGCGGACATATCCACGCCGGCTTCGATGGCTTGGGTGGCAATGACGATGCGGCCTTCGGCGGGCGGGTCAGAATGCAGGCGCTCTTCGTTCGCGCGGCGGTCTTCGGCGCGGAAACGGGAGTGAATCAGTAGCAGTTCCGGGTTGTTTGAAACCGACGGTGCCGGCGTCGCCGCTTTCTTCCTGCCTTTCACCGGCGATTCCGCGAGGCGGTTTTCCACCTCAACAAACAGGCCCTGCGCCCGCTCGACAGTATTGAGGATTGCAAGCGTGGTGGTGCCCGGCTGATGCGCCGCGAGAACCCGGTCAGCTAATGCCTTGAGGTAAGTTTTAATGTCGTCGCTCGTCAGCTTGTCGACCTTCTCGTTTTCCTCCGCCTTTTCCGACTTGGAAGGCTTCGTCGAAATGATCGCCACCTCGCAGCGCGTCAGCGCCTTGACCGCCTCGCGTCTCTCCCGAACGGCGGGTGCCTTCTTTTCCTCCTCGCTGAGCTTCAGCGGGATCGTTGATGCGGGATCGAAATCCACCGTTCCCAACCAGTCCCGCTTGAGCGTGGCTGAGACCCATACACTGCGGCTGCGCGAAGACAACCCGATCTTCCGGCGAAACGCTTCAAGTTGAGCGCTGGTCTTCAGGCCCGGGCCCATCAATTGGACTTCGTCGAACACCCACAGCGCGTCGTTATGCAGCCACGCGAAGTGCACCGGCCACTGATACCGGCTCATTCCGTAGCCGCGCATCAGCGCCCGCGAAAGAAGCATGTCCTGGGTGCCGATCAGGATCGCGTCTTCTTCCGGGTAGTCGGCCCAAGTCGGCTTTTTCACGTCCTCGGAGCCACCCATCAAGAGGTGCACCGAGACCTTGTTTTCGCCCGGTCTACCCGCAACCCCGAGGTTCTCCAGCCACCGACAGGCGTTTCGCTCGGTCTGCTCGACCAGCACCCGCATCGGCAAGCAGTACACGAGCCGCCGCGGCGTCTCTGCGTCCGCGCCGGCCTCGCGTTTCCCTTCGCGCCAGCCACGCTTCCACAGCCAGGCCAGCACGACCGCGGCAGTTTTCCCCATGCCGGTTGGAACGTCCAGCAGTTCTGGCCACGGTTTTTCCGCGAGGCGGCACTGATACGGGAACGGCTTCAGGCCGTCTGGCTGCTCTTCGGTACGCGTCGCGCGCTTGAAGAAGTCTGCGTAGTTCATCGCTCATTCCCGTTTGACGGCATCGACGAAAGTTCCACCGCCTGCACCACCCTCGCCGCCCGCTCCACTGGCTCGATGACCGCAATCTCCACGTCCTCCGCACCCGCCTTCAGCTCCCGCAGCCGCCGCGCCGAAACGAGCACCCGCGATTCGAGCGTGGAGGTCGCGCTGTTGTACGCATCCACCGCCTTGCCGAGCTTGTCGCCGACGCTCGCCCAGTGCTCGCCGAGCTTGGCGATGCGCTCGTAGAGCTGCCGGCCGAGGTCGGCGACTTCCTGGGCGTTCCGCGCGAGCGCTTCCTGCCGCCAGCCGTAGGCGACCGCGCGCAGGAGCGCGATCAGCGTGGTGGGCGTGGCGGGGATGACTTTCTCGTTGACGCCGAACTCGATCAGGCCCGGGTCCTCCCGGAGCGCGGCGCTGAAGAACATCTCGCCCGGCAGGAACAGCACCACGAACTCGGGTGTCGGATCGAACCGCTCCCAATAGCCCTTGCGGCCGAGGGCGACCATGTGATCGCGCACCTGGCGCGCGTGATCGGCGAGGCAGGCGCGCTGCGCGGCCTCGTCGTCGGTCTCGAGCGCGTTCAGGTAGGCCGACACCGGCGCCTTGGCGTCCACGACGAGGCTCTTGCCGCCGGGGAGGCGCACGACCAAGTCGGGACGCAGCCGGCCGTCTTCGGTCGTGCGGCTTTCCTGCTCGACGAAGTCGCAGTGGTCCACCATGCCGGCCATTTCGACCACGCGCTTCAACTGGATCTCGCCCCAGCGCCCGCGCACCACCGGCTGGCGCAGCGCGCGCACGAGGTTCGCGGTCTCGCTCCTCAGCATCGGCAGGTGCGTCTCGACGAGCCCCTTCAACTGCTCGTTCAGCGCCGCGTACGCCGAGACGCGCACCTTTTCGATCTCGCCCAGCTTGTCGTCCACTTTCTCCAGCGATTCGCGCAGCGGGCGAACCAATTCATCCACGGCCTTCTGGCGCGCTTCGAGGTCGCTTTTTGCGCCCTGCTGGAATTCGCCGAGCTTGGCCGTCGCCAATTCGAGGAACGCCCGGTTGTTGCTCTTCAGCGCCTCGGCCGACAGCGCGTTGAAGGCGTCGGCGAGTCTTTGCCGCGCGTTGTCGAGAAGGGCGAGCTTCTCCTCGGCCAGACGCCGCTCGCCGGCGAGCCTTTCCTCCGCCGCGACGCGGCCGCCGGATTCGGTCCGGAGCGCCTCGAGCGTGCGCGCGTGCTCGGCCCTGAGCGCATCCAGCTCAGCAGTCTTGCCGGAAAGCTGCTGCTCGGAAGACGCGAGGCGCGCCTCGGTTGTCGCAACGGCTGCCTTGCCGAGCGATCCCCGCAGCAGCCAGGCGATCAAGCCGCCGACGGTCAGAGCGATCACGGCGGTCAAGGCTTCAGTCACGTGGTAAATCCCTTACTGGCGATTCTGTCCTGCGAGATTTTTCAAACCCAACACCTGCGGACTGTGGTCGAGAATGCAGCGTTCGCCGACTTTGTAGAACGCCGCCAGTGCGTCCGCGTCGATCGTAATGCTCAGGTCGTCGTGTCTGATCTCATGGTCCGTAAAGTGCTCGCGATCGCGATAGACGCGAAACATCAAGGCGCCGTCGAGCGTGCGGATGAGCACGCCCTTCACCCCTGCTGCCGATTCGACTTCGGCCGGCTGCTCGCCGTAAAGATACTTGTCGTTCATCCTTACCTGCCCTGCTTACTCGCTCGAGTCACAGCGGCGGGCCGGCTCGCGAGCCGCCGGAGCGCTTTCCGCCCGCGGCTCGGCGCGATCGGGACGAGCGATCGTGAACTCGCCCCTCTCGCGCATCTCCTCGAAGCGCCGCGCGATGTCCGCCATGCCTTCCGCCGCCTCCAGACGCTCGCGCAGCGTCAGCGTAAGCGCATGACGCAACTGGGCCCGGCGACTGCCCTCCCAGGTGGTCAGGCTCCAGTCGATGTCATCCCGCTTGTCACTCATCGGGCTTATTCTCCTATCCACCTGAGATGCTGCATGTCGTCGACCGATTGGCTGCCTCTTTCATCGCGCAGGGAAACACTGGTTTCATTTTGCCCGATACTTTACCCCCGCCCGGTCTCATTTCTTGATAGTGGACTTGCGCTGTTTCGCCAGCTGCTTGGAGGAATCTTCGATCGCCCGCGCGGCAAGGAGCAGTTCCTCGTAGAAGGGCTCGTCCCACATCGCCCGGTCGGCAACGAGTTCGGCTAGCCTCTGCCGATCGAGCGGATCGAGCAAGGCCTCGACCCGCTTCATCTCGGCGATGGCTTTCCGATCCCCCGCGTGCCCCGATCGCCATGCGAGCCCCGCCGCCACGAGATGCTTGCAGAAGGCGCCTTCCGCGCCGAGTGGGCAGGAGCAGCCCCAGCGCAGGGCGCCGCCGGCCTGCCAGATGCGCGCGACGTAGGGCTCGGTGCCGATGACGCGCGCGGCGATGCCGTGCTCGCCGGAGCGCACGCTCGCGACGGCGCCGCCCCGGAAATACTTCAGGCCGCGCTCGAAATAGCGCTCGCCGGCCAATCTCCGCAGACGGGATTCCGAGATCACCCTATCGAGCTTCGTTCCGTTCGCCATATGTTCGCACCGGTCGTTTCAGATGGCATTGCCCGGCGAGTCGAAACGTAGAAACGTCGTTCACCCGAACCCTCCCTTTTCGAAACGCTCCCGCCAAATGTCCATCAGCGGGCGCCAGTCGTTGCGGTCCGCCGCTCTCAACGCGCCGATGTACCGGGCGGTCGGCTCGCCCGGATCGGGTGTGGGGTCCACGTCCGGCAGATCGAGAAGGCGGGTGAGAAAATCAATGAACACGCGGGTGACGCGCCCGTTGAAATCGGCAAAAGGGTGGATGCTCAGCAGCCTGCCTTCGGCAAACGCAAGCGCCTCAAGCCAGAGATCGTCGGGTTCTTGCCGCAGCGCCGAGAGGCGGGCTTGCAGGTCGAGCGAGTATTCGCGCATCCGCTGCGGCACAAAGGGGTAGGCGGGAGGTTCATGATTTCCGACCACGACGTCAGCAGTCCGCCAGCGGCCCGCGAATTCAGGGGTCAGATCGGCGCAGACGCGCCGGTGAAACTCGAGGATGAGCGCTTCGTCAGGCGCGCGGCCATCGAAATCGCCATTCGCGATTGTTTTTTGCAACGCCTGGACTCGCGTCGCCAGGTGAGGCGCCAGCTCGGCGTAGCTGAGGACGCCGAGCGAGGTATTCAAATAACGGGTTGCCGCGCGTGGCGGTCGAGTTCCCTCTCCAGCATTCGCTGATCCACCGGTTCGCCCTCGAACGCCATGCTCCGCGCCACCTTGCGCGGCAGGCGTGCCAGGCGAATTCGATCCTGCTCCTCCGGTGGGAGCTTGCGCCAGCGCGCGATGGCCTGTTTCCAGTTCATGCTGCGCATTATCGGCCGGGTTCGGCGAAGACTCAAGTGGCCCGCTGTCGGTGTTTTGCCTTTCGAATAATCGCAGCAGCTTTGCGGCCCATTCAAACACGGTTCCTCGCGCTTCAAATTCTTTTATATATACCCGGGGTCCCGCCCGAAATAGCGCTCCCCCGCCAATTTCCGCAGGCGGGATTGCGAGATCAGCCTATCGAGCTTCGTTCCGGCCGCCATACAGGGCAAGGGCCGCTTGCAGTTGCTCGATCACCGCGGCGCGCAGCGTCTCCGGTGCGGCAACCTCGACGTGCATTCCGTGGCGCAGGATGTCCATGATCAGCTCGCGCGGATCGCGATAGGGCACGCGCATCTCGTAGCTTCCATCGGTGAGGAATTGACCGGCCTGTTGCGGATGCCAGCGCTCGTCGGCGACCCAGCGCGCGCGTTCGGGCGAGAAGCGCAGCACCGCGGTCTTGTCGGCCCTGCCGGCGAAGATGCCGTAGGCGCTAGCGTAGTGCTTGTCGAGTTGTGCTTCGTCCACGGTTTGCGCGGGCTCGGGCGATTCTTCGGCTTCGCGCACGCGGTCCACCGAGAAGCTGCGCAGGCCCTGCCTGAGGTGGCACCAGGCATCGAGATACCACGCGTCGCGGTAGTGGACGAGCCGCTGCGGCGAGACGCTGCGCTCGGTGACGCGGTCGCGGCTCCTGCCGTGATAGACGAGGCGCAGGCGTTTGCGCTGCAGCGTGGCGCTCGCGAGCGCCTGGAAGTGCTTGCCCACGGGCTTGGACGCCATGCCGAGCACACGGATGCGGCGCGCGGCTTCCGTGAGCCCCAGCCGCCGGTGGTTGACAAGCTCCGTGATGCGCTCCCCGACCGGCTGCAAGTGCTCGGCGAGCAGCCCGGGCTCAAGCGACTCGAACAGGCGCTCGAACACGGCGAGCGCTTGCAGCTCGCGCGCGTTGAACCACAGGCCCGGCAACTCGTAGGTGCCGCCTTCGGTGTCGCGCCAATAGTAATAGCCGCCGCGTTCGGCGTCGTATTCGAGCGGAGCCCCGAGATAATCGCGCAGAAGGCGAATCAGCCGGTAGAAGGTGGGATGGGAGCAGGGCTCGAGACGTTCCCTCAAGTCCTCGCGGCCGATCGGCGTGCGCCGGTCGCGCAGGATGTTGTGAAGCTCGTAGATGCGGTCGAATTTGTCCACGCCCGGCTCCGATCTATCAGTGAGGCAGGTCGTGGTTGCTGCACGACCCGGAGTCCAGGTTATGAATCAGTTCGACAGAATACTCGATGGCGTTTGAACTCCCTGCACCGCAGCCGGATTTCACTGGAGCGACCAGACGGATTGATCGAGATATTGGCGCCGAGCAGTTTGCGTTCCGTCAAACCGCCTTTTGGCGCGCACGGCGGCGGATCAGTGCGCGGGATTCGGCCATAACCTCTTCGCTTGAAACCACTTGGCTGCGATCGGCCTCGGTTTCCGCCTGGTCCAGTTCGCGCTCCAGCCAGCGCTCGAAGCCGAGTTCTTTTTCCAGCGCGTTCCGCAGAATGTCAACTGGTTTTTCCCCGGTGCGGGCTGCACGGGCTTCGATACGCTTCGTCAACGTCTTCGGGATTGCAAGGTCAGGCATGTCTGGAATCTGATCTGGTAGGCCTCGAAATTTTAGCCCTCTTCAATTGTGGAGGCCCGTCACGAGCGTGGTGAGCAGCCCGCGTTCAACCGCGCTTTTTGTCCCAGACATAGCGCACGAAGCGCTGCCAGCGGCTCGGCTTCTGTGCGAGCTGGTTTTTCATCTTCTGCGCCTCGCGATCCCGCACGACCGATTTCCGCACCTGCTCGTGGATCTGACGCAACGTCAGGCCGCCGGGGCCTTTCAGCTTGTCGGGATCGTTTTCAGTCATGTTGATCGAGGGGATAGCGAAGACCCCTATGTTAAACTCGAAGAGCGTTCGGGGCGAAAGATTTCCATGTCCGGCAATACCTTCGGTCTGCTCTATTGCGTGACCTCTTTCGGCGAGAGCCACGGCCCCGCCTACGGGGGCGTCGTCGACGGCTGCCCGCCGGGTCTGGAGCTCGCGGAAAGCCACATCCAGAAGGAACTCGACCGGAGGAAACCCGGCAGCTCGCGCCACGTGACGCAGCGCCAGGAGTCCGACCGCATCGAGATTCTTTCCGGCGTTTTCGAGGGCAGAACGACCGGCACCGCGATCGGCTTCCTCATCAGGAACGAAGACCAGCGCAGCAAGGATTACAGCGCGCTCGCCGACACTTTCCGGCCCGGCCACGCCGACTACACGTACTGGCAGA
>WNGR01029639.1_pt1 | contig 13421 bp, 12 predicted proteins | sample 5407581 | NCBI WGS metagenome assembly WNGR01 (sample SAMN13153383, study PRJNA577476) | soil metagenome | isolation source: 80 cm soil or saprolite under Garry oak tree replicate 2 | place: USA:California | collected 2016-06-15 | reverse complement strand
TGAGCACGGCGGTCGCGCAGCTGGATATACTCTGCGCGCGTACTCTGCTGGCGTTGTGGCCGCGGGTCTGCAGTTCCTTGAAGACCTCATCGGAGATGGGAGCTTCGACGTTCAAGCGATTGAATCCCGCGTTGTGCGGCCAGAAGGAACCAAAGAAGTGTAGCGTCTGCACCCGGGGCCACTCGAATGCTTCGTGCAGGTTGGGGTACCAGTCGTTCCAGAACTCGACAACGTTCAGGAACGCCTGAAGGATCGTTTGATCCTGATTGTCTCCTCCGGGCGTACCGATCGCCATAAACGGCTGGCCATCCCGCAGCACGATGCTGGGTGTGAGCGTGTATCGCGGGCGGGAGCGCGGTCGCAGTTGCGCGGCCCGTGTTGGATCCAGCCAAAACTGTTCGCCGCGCACGCTCATGCCGATGCCGGTGTTGCCGAGGATGACAGCGCCGCCGATCCAGCCCCCGCTCGGCGTGGCATCGAAGATGTTGCCCTCTTTGTCAATGACGGAAATGTGAGTCGTATCCTTGATCGTGCCTCGAATGGGTTCCGCGTCGGGCGCGGGACCCCCCGACTTTGTTCCATCGGCGATATTGGCGGCCCAATACTTCCACTCCTTCACCTTCGAATCAAACGCCATCGGATTGCCGGCAATGAAACCGCGCGAGGCATGCTTCGGATCGATGAGGGCCGCGCGCTGCTTCGCGTAGGCTTTCGACAACAGACCTTCACCTGGGGTCTGAACAAAAACCGGATCTCCGTAATAGCTATCGCGGTCGGCGTAGCCCAGCTTCAGCGCCTCGATGATCGTGTGGATGTATTCGGCGCTATTGCGCTTCATTGACTTGAGGTCGAAATTCTCCAGAATATTGAGCGTCTCGAGGAGCACCGGACCCTGGCTCCCAAAGGAATGCTTGTAGACCTGATAACCGCGATAATTCGTCGTGGCGGGCTCTTCAATCTTGGCGAAGAATTCCGCAAAGTCATCCAGCTCGAATGGCGCTTGATGCTGCTTCAAAAACGCCACCATCTCCCGCGCAATGTCACCTTTATAGAAGCGGTCGCGCGCGGCGACGACTCCGGCTGCGCGGCCTTTGGATGCTGCGGCGCGTTCAGCTTCGACCATGAGTGTCAACGTATGCGCGAGAGTGGGCAGCTTGATCGTTTCACCGGGTTTATACATCGAGCCGTCGGGCTTCAGCCAATAGCGCTGATTGCCGGGCCATTTCTTGAAAAAATCGAGATTGCCTTCAATGGATGCCGCCGTGCGCGGCCTGAGCGGGAAGCCGTCGCGCGCATACTCGATGGCTCGAGCGGACACCTGCTCGAAGCTCATCGTGCCCCATTTTTCGAGCACGGTCAGCGCGGCGTGAATCGCTCCCGGGATCACGGCGGGATCGAGACCTTCGCCATCGAGGTCCTTATGGCGCGCGGTATACCAATCGATGGTCGCGCCTTTGGGCGCCCAACCCTGCCCGACGACGGACGTTACTTTACGTTCGCTGCGCGGATAAACGAGCACGAGGCCTTCACCGCCGAGGCTGTAGAGATCCTGCTCAACGACACCGCCGACGAGCATCGCGGCAACACCTGCGTCGAACGCGCTGCCGCCCTTCAACAGAATCTCAAAGGCCGCTGCCGTTGTAAGCGGATGGCCCGCCGATGCTCCGCCATTGCGTCCGCCCACAAGCGGGCGCTGGGTCGGGCGGTCTGAAGCGTCTCGAGCACGCACGACATTACCTTTCTGCGCTGCGACGTTGGGAGTTTCGGTCACGCATAGTACCGATAATGCAAGTGTAGCTGTTAAAGCAAGCAATCCGAGGTTTGGCCGCATAATTGTCTCCCCCGCGCGATTATACTCTTGTGAGGATCTCGACTGTAGAAGCGGCGGTCTATTACTTAAGGCTGCGCGCTGTCGCGCTTGCGCTTCGCGGACCGCCGCTACAGTTCAATCCTCCAGCACGATCACTTCATCATACGGCGGGTTTCGATACAACCTCTCCACAATCGCGGCACGCCGTTCGATTACTGCGCGCTGGTTGATGTAACCCTTGTCGGTGATCTCGCCGGCATCGATGGAGGGCGGCTCGGTTAAAAGGATCGCGCGGGTAGCATAGGTCGAACTGCCACAGCCTTCCGCCCTCAGTAAGGCCAGGCCTTGTCGTACACGTCCCCGCGATGCGGGATCATTACCTACGCCCGTTTTGGGAAAAACTAAGAATCCGATTTCGTCTCGATCGTGTCCGGCGATGACGATGTCCTCGGCGACGGAGGCAAGCGCCGCAAGCGCGCGCACCCGTAACGCGCCGACGTGAACCCAGGTAGCGCTGGAGAGCTTGAAATCTTCCGTGAGCCGTCCGGCGAATTCGATGCCGCGCGCTTTCCAATAGCCGGGAGTGACGTTCGGTCCTCGGACGCGCAACTCGTATCGGCCCGAATTGTCCACAGAAATCATCTTCAATTCATAGCCAGGTGTCGGTAAGCCGATAACGCTTGTTCGAACCGGCTCGTAATGTACAAGCGTGACTTGAGGAGCCGTCTCAGTCGAGCCCCAGGCAGAGGTCAGAGGCACGCACCTACCGGTTTCTTCGGTCGATAACCGCCTGAGCTGTTCCCACAGCGGGGCCGGAAGAGCCGCCGCAGCATAGAGGACGATTTTCAGGCGCGCGAAGAAACTGCGGCGTAAAGCGGCGTCCTTTTCGAGAAACGGCAGCAGCGCATCGAAGCCGCGGGGTACGTTGTAATAGATGGTGGGTGAGACTTCGCGCAAATTCCGGGCCGATACTTCAATCAAGCCAGGCAGCGGTTTACCCGCATCGATATACAGCGTGCCGCCGTGACCGAGCACCAGGTTGAAATCGTTGTTGCCGCCGAATGTGTGGTTCCAGGGCAGCCAATCGACCAGAACCGGAGACTCGTCCTCCAGGAACGGCCAGGCTTGCGCGCGCGACTGAATATTGGAGCACAGCATCCGTTGAGTATTAATGACTGCTTTCGGTTGTCCCGTGGAGCCGGACGTAAAAAGGAATTTCGCGATCGTCTCCGGCTGGACAGCGGCAAATGCCCGCGAAACTGCCGCGGCATCGCCAGCCGCGGTCAGTCGCTCAAGAGGAGTGGCCCCAGGACTAACGTTGCGAGCCGCAACGATCTCAGCGCCTTGAGCGCTGATGGCTTGAAGGGCTTGCGCGTACAGATCCGCGTCTTGGACGAAGATCAGCTTCGGCTGGATTAGGGACACAATCGCTTTCAGCTTGGCGAAATCGCGCGACATTAAGGAATATGCGGATGAAATTGGCGCAACCGGCACTCCGATGTGCATCGCCGCAAGGGCAAGGAGTGCATGTTCGATCGAATTGTCGGAAAGAATGGCGACCGGACGCTCGGTCGAAACTCCTCGCTCGAGCAGCGAAGTCGCGATGGTGTAAACGAGCGCCCGCGTTTCAGCCCATGTGATCTTACGCCATATTTCGGCTTCCCGCTCCGCCAGAAAAACCTCATCGGGTTTCTCTGCGGCCCACCGTTCCAGATATTCGCCCAGACACCGTGCGTAAGGACGAGGCGGCTCGGGTGAGCGCAGGATGATGATCCCATCGGGCCTGCGCTCGACGTTGACGCGTGCTGGAAGAAATCGGATGGGAACGAGTTGCGGACGGTTTTCCATATAATGGCGTATACCAACACTATGGCTTACCAGAACATTCTTGTTGAGACAAATAGTCGGATTTCCGTTCTAACCATCAACCGGCCCGACAAGCGAAACGCTCTGAATCAGGCGACACGCGATGAGATTCGTCAGGCGCTGGATTCGCTTGAGCGATCGCCGGAATCGCGCGTCCTGGTTATCACGGAACCGGGGACAAGGCGTTTATTGCCGGAGCCGATATCAACGAATTTGAGGGCCGGACTGCCCTGATGCAACACGATGCGATGAAAGGGCTCCGCGTTTTCGATGCGATCGAGGAGTTTCCCAAGCCGGTGATCGCGATGATCAACGGCTTCTGTCTGGGCGGCGGCCTGGAGACGGCTCTGGCGTGCGACATCCGCATCGCCTCGGACACGGCCAAGCTCGGGCAGCCTGAAATCAACCTGGGAATTATCCCAGGTGGAGGTGGTACGCAGCGGCTGACACGGCTTGTGGGAGAGGGCAAGGCCATGGAACTGATCCTTACCGGCGATCTCATTGATGCCGCTCACGCCAAAGAGATCGGGCTGGTCAATAGCGTCGTTCCGGCGGCAGAGCTCCGCAGCGCGGTCATGAGCCTGGCATCGCGGATCGCCGAAAAAAGTCCGATCGCCCTGCGAATGGCGAAAGATGCCATCAAATCCGCGGCCCGGATGAATCTCCGTGAGGGCCTGGACCGGGAGAGGGATCTTTTTGCGCTGACCTTTAGTAGCGAGGACAAGGCGGAAGGGGTTCGTGCTTTCCTCGAAAAGCGTAAAGCGGATTTTAAGGGCCGGTAACTCCTTCTCCTAAAAGAGAAATGACAATTGACTATTGACCAATGACAATTTCCCCGTGGTATGCTTCCGGGCCAGATCCGCATAAACCTTAAGGAGTAACCGTTATGCAACGAATGAAAGCAAGCGATTTTCCTCAGGAAGTTTTGAATTTGTTTGACCGGTACGTGCATGGCGGCATCGACCGCCGTCAGTTTATCGACAAGGCTTCGAAGTATGCCGTAGGCGGCATGACGGCCACGGCCATGTTCGAGGCCCTGAAGCCGAACTTTGCCTTAGGAGAGCAGATTTCTGCCACCGATTCTCGAATCAAGGGCCAGGAAGTTAGCTATCCTTCGCCACAAGGTAATTCCAAAACCAGCGGCTATCTTGTGACACCGGCGAATGCCAAGGGCAAACTGCCCACGATCCTGGTCGTCCATGAAAATCGTGGCCTGAACCCCCACATCCGGGACATCGCGCGGCGTCTCGCTGTCGCAAACTACGTCGCATTTGCGCCTGATGCCCTGGCTTCGGTCGGCGGCTATCCGGGCGATGAAGAAAAAGCGGTCGAGGCTTTCGGAAAACTCGATGGCGCCAAGAGAACCGAAGACTTCGTGGCGGCCGCAAACTGGATCAAAGGGCATGCGGCAAGCAACGGCAGACTCGGCGCCGTTGGCTTCTGCTTTGGAGGCGGTGTCGTGAACACGCTGGCGGTCCGGCTAGGTGATGGCCTTCTTGCCGGTGTTCCGTTCTACGGCGCACAACCTCCGGCAGCGGACGTCGCAAAGATCAAGGCGCACATGCTGATCCACTACGCAGGAATGGATGAACGCATCGATGCGGGTTGGCCGGCATTCGAGGCCGCGTTGAAGGCGAACCGGGTGCACTACGAAGAGTACACCTATGCTGGCGCCCAGCACGGTTTCAACAACGACACGACGCCTCGCTACGATGAAGCCTCTGCCAAGATGGCGTGGCAGCGGACAATGGATTGGTTCAATAAATACGTCCGGGCGACGTCGTAGGGAAGAAATTCGCGTACTGTAGCGGCGGTCATAGACCGCCGCTACAGCTGCTAATCTTCCACTTCGTGCTCAATGCGCCGTGCCCGCACGGCTTCCGCAAATCTCTCCAGCAGCGGTACGGTTTCTTCCCATCCAATGCAGGCATCGGTGATGCTCTGGCCATAGATGAGTTCTTTCCCCGGCAAAAGATCCTGACGTCCGGATTTCAAATGACTCTCAATCATGACTCCAATGATCCGCTCGTCTCCACCCGCAAGTTGGCCGGCGACTTCGTGGCCGACCTCGATCTGGCGCGAGTAGTTCTTCTGGCTGTTGGAGTGGCTCAAATCGATCATGACTCGCTGGGCCAGACCTGCTGCAGCTAATTCCTTGCAAGCTGTGCCGACGCTCGCCGCGTCGTAGTTCGGTTGCCTTCCACCGCGGAGGATGATGTGAGCGTCTTCATTGCCGAGCGTCGATACGATCGCCGAGTGGCCGGCCTTGGTCACGGATAAGAAATGATGCGGATGCCGCGATGTCCGTATCGCATCCACAGCCACTTTCAAACTGCCATCCGTACCATTCTTGAATCCGACAGGACAGGACAATCCCGAGGCGAGCTCACGGTGCACCTGGCTTTCCGTGGTGCGTGCTCCGATCGCGCCCCAACTGACGATGTCGGCTATGTACTGCGGAGAGATCACGTCGAGATATTCGACACCCGCGGGAACGCCAATGTTGTTCAATTCGAGCAATAACTTCCGGGCGATCTTCAATCCGTCATTGATCTTGAAGCTGCCGTCCAGATGAGGGTCGTTGATCAGGCCCTTCCATCCAACGGTCGTACGCGGCTTCTCGAAATAAACCCGCATGACGATGAGCAGGTCCGGTTCGTGCCGGTCCTTTTCGGCTTTCAACCCGCGAGCGTATTCAATAGCTGCCTTCGTATCATGGATTGAGCACGGGCCGACGATGACGAGTAGCCGGTCATCGGCGCCATGCAAGATACGATGAATGGCACGGCGGGTCTCGTATGTCGTCTGTGCCGCTTTCTCCGTCAGCGGAAACTCGCGCCGGATCTGGTCCGGCGACAAGAGTTCCTTGATCTCCTTGATGCGTAGATCGTCTGTTTTGTGAAATTTTCCTGTCATTATCGGAGCGGTCATTTTATTCCGGCCAAGTTTGCTAGTGTACCGCAAGTGGGCAGAATGTTCAGGGGGTGCTTCCCTATGGGCAACCCCTCTTCCCCTCGGAGAGGGTGGTATAGTGTTCCCCCGTGAACGTGTCTCAGAAGACCGCTGTTATTGATGACCTGATGTCGGGTTCGGAATACCTGGAGACGCTGCGGGATGATCGCGCCGTCTATCTCTATGGCGAGCGCGTCCAGGATGTTACGGTCCATCCCGGCTTCCGGAATTCGGCCCGATCGATCGCCCGCCTCTACGACGCTCTGCACAAAGAAGAATGGCGCGATCTCATGACGACGGTGGACCGTTTTGGCATCCGCACGCATCGATTTTTCGCGCCCAGCTACTCCGCCGTGGAGTTGCTCGCGGCGCGTGACGCTATTGCGGCGTGGGCGCGGCTGACGTACGGGTTTATGGGGCGCACTCCGGATTACAAAGCCGCATTCATGGCCACGCTCGGAGCGAACCCGGAATTTTATTCCCCGTTTGAAGAGAACGCACGCCAATGGTATCGGCGGTTTGCGTCGAAGGCGTTGTACCTGAATCATGTCCTTATCAATCCGCCTGTCGATCGCATGAAGCCGGTTCATGAGATTGCCGACGTGTTTCTGCACGTCGTTCGCGAGACCGACCGAGGAGCCATCGTCAGCGGAGCTAAGATGCTGGCGACGGGGTCCGCTCTGACCAATGCGACCTTCGTTGCACAGAACAGCGCAACGACCCTCCAGCAGGGCAAGGCCGAAGATTTCGCTTTGGTGTTTATCGCGCCGGTGGACACGCCCGGCACCAAGCTATTGTGCCGGCCTTCCTATGAACAGAGCGCGCGCAGTCCGTTTGATCAACCGTTGTCGAGCCGTTTCGACGAAAACGATGCCGTTTTGATTTTTGATGGGGCGCTGATTCCGTGGGAGAACTTCCTCGTCTATCGCAATGTGGAGCGCGCCAACTCGTTTTTCCCCGAGTCCGGATTTTTCAATCGATACAACCTCCAGGGCGGTACGCGCCTGGCCGTGAAGCTCGACCTCATGACCGGATTACTCGCGCGCGGATTGGCCATCAATGGCACCGACGGATTTCGTCGCGGCGTGCAGGCGGCCCTAGGCGACGTCATCGCGTGGCGCACGCTGATGTGGGCCATGACAACGGCACTGGCTTCGGATCCCCAGCAGGGCCCCGGCGGATCCGTCGTGCCGCGCCTGGAGTACGCTGCCGCGATGCGGATCTTTGCGACTTCGGCGTGGCCGGCGGTGAAGAATATCATGGAGAACGTTCTGGGCGGCGCGCCGCTGGTGACCGCGTCAGGACCGGAAGATCTCCAAAATCCGGATCTTCGCCCGCTCATCGACCGCTATTATCGGGGGACGAATTCAAGCGCCGAGGACCGCATCAAGTTGTTCAAGCTCATTTGGGATGCCATCGGCACCGAATTCGCAGGGCGCCACGAACTGTACGAGCGCAATTACGCGGGCAACCACGAACAAATCCGCGTCGACGCGGTCAATTTCGCAAAGCGGTCGGGTGCCCTGGACGAATGCCTAAAGCTTGTGGATGAATGCCTCGCCGACTACGACCTCGACGGATGGCGAAACGATACGTGGTTGTAGGGGATTTTCAGGCTCGGCCAACTGTAGCGGCGGTCCCAGCGCGGCAGCGCGCAGCCTTAAGGAATAGACCGCCGCTACAGCAAATGGAATGCGCTACCTCCGAAAGAACGCAATGGTCACGAAGGCGCCGAGTATGATAATCCCAGCACGAATCAAAGAGGGGTTCACTCGCCTGGCGATTCGCGCGCCCGCATAGCCGCCAATGACGGCAGCGATGAGCATGACCCAAGCTTGTGCCCACGACACTTTTCTCGCAATGATGAATAAAACCACTGCGGCCGCATTCATCACCCCTCCCAGCAGGGTTCTGCCCGCGTTCATTGCATGAATGTCACGTAAGCCTGCGAGGCTCCAGACGGCGAGCATGATGATCCCGACTGCTCCTCCAAAGTAGCCGCCGTAGATTCCCACGAAATAATGAAAGATGACGAGGGCTTTTGGGCCGACCCATGATTTGCGCTTGAACATGGTCGTGACACGCGGACCGGTAGCGAAGACAATCGTCGCTGCCAGGAGGAGCCACGGAATCACAGCATCGAAAGCCTTTTGCGACGTCGAGAGCAAAAGCAAGGCACCCGTAATGCCTCCCGCAATGCTTGCCACAACTGCCGGTTTGACCGGAATGTCCAAAGCTTCAATTTCCTTCCGATAAGCCCAGGCGCTTGCCAGCACGCCGGGAAAAAGCGCTACCGTGCTCGTCGCGTTGGCAATGATGGAGGGAACTCCTGTGAATACGAGTGCGGGAAATGTCAGGAATGAGCCTCCCCCGGCAACCGAATTCATTAGTCCCGCCGCGAGGGCGGCCGCGATAAGGAAGATGTCAGAGGTCATTCAGAAGCCTGCGAGGACCGATTGCGTTACTTGGACCACGCGGTCGTGGATGACGCCATTGGTGGCGACAATGCCGTTCAGGTTGCAGATCTCTGCGGTGTCGTAGCGCAACAGCGCGTTGGAAATGTCCGTCATCCGGCCGCCCGCCTCGCGCAGGATGGCTTCGGGCCCACAGGTGTCCCATAGGTGCGTGCGATGGCCGGGGTGGACGTAGAGGTGGGCGCGGCCCTCGCATACCATTGCGACCTTGAGCCCGACACTGCCGGTGACGACTGATTCCGACCTTGAGCCCGACACTGCCGGTGACGACTGATTCCGCGATCCGCAGCTGCTGCCGGATCGCCGCGATCCGCGCGGAGCGATGCGAACGGCTCTCAACAATCGTGAGCCGTGATGCCACCTGCTCGGCAGAAACGTGCAATTTGCTGACCGAGCCGCCGGAGTCGAGAAACGCTCCGATCCCCCGCGCCGCATAGTACAGCTTGCCGGCCGTGGGTTGATAAACGACTCCGAGAACCGGCGTCCGGTCCACAACCAGTCCAATCTGAACGGCGAACTCGTCGCGATCCTCGATGAATTCCCGCGTGCCGTCCATCGGATCAATCATCCAAACGTGAGTTCGCTGCAATCGGCTGAGATCGTCCGGTTCTTCTTCGCACAGAACACCGTGATCCGGAAATTCACGAGTGACGCCGCTCACGATGAGTTCGCTTGCTTCGCGGTCCGCCGCTGTCACCGGATCTCCGGGAGCCTTCCAATCAATCGATATGCTGCGCTTGTAGTAATCCATCAGGATGTTGCCGGCACCCAGGGCGAGGTTTTTCGCAACCTCGAGTTCTCTGTGCATAAATCAAATTTACTTCATCTGTTCCTACATGGGAATCGGGATACACGGCCATAGCATTCCCTGCCGCAGAGACGTTGTTATTGCAGCGGATCGATTGAAGGAAGACTGCGTGCACAAAGTCCAGAGCATGAAACGAATGTCATCTCTCGCATTGCGGTGGATCTTGGTTGCCAGCCTAGCTGCTTCGCCCTTGATGCAGGGGCCCTCGGATCCGAAAACCGCGCCCTGAAATGCGCGTTTGACATACGCCTGTCTCATAATATATCCTTTCATCCGGCTATACGGATGAATAGTTCTCCTCCAGTTGTCGATCAGCTTGCAATCCTCTCCGATCCGATTCGTGTGCGCATGCTCTCGGTCTTGGAAGGACGCGAGCTGACGGTCTCCGAGCTCTGCGACGTGGTGCAATTGCCGCAGTCGACAGTGAGCCGCCATCTAAAAACGCTTGCCGACGGTGACTGGGTCAGTTCCCGGCGGGACGGCACGTCCCGTCTATACACGTTGCCGCTGGAGGAACTGGATTCGCCGGCGAAACGGCTATGGCAGGTGGTGCGGGAGCAGGTGTCATCCTCAGCCGCTGCAGCCGAAGACGACCGCCGGCTCAAGCACGTTCTGGCGAAGCGGCGAACGCAATCGGAGGCGTTTTTTTCATCTGCGGCCGGACAATGGGACCGCTTGCGTGAAGAGCTTTTCGGTTCCACGAGTCATTTACAGGCTCTCGGCGCGTTATTGGATCCCGATGTCGTGATTGGGGACCTCGGATGCGGTACGGGGCTTGTGAGCGGCTGGCTCGGCTTATTTTGCGACCGTATCATCGCAGTCGATGCTTCAAAAGAGATGCTCGCTGCGGCACGCCAAAATTTGGCGGCTCAGAAACACATCCAGTTGCGGCAAGGATCTCTGGACAAGCTTCCCATCGAGAGCGGGGAATTGGATGTCGCGTTGATGATGCTGGTGCTGCACCACCAGCCTGAACCGAAGAGGGTTCTCGCCGAAGCCGCCCGCGTTTTGAGGCAGGGCGGACGGCTGCTGGTTCTGGATATGATGCCGCACGACCGGGAGGAGTATCGCCAGACGATGGGTCATGTCTGGTTAGGCTTCAGTGAAAAACAGATAACGCAATTGTTGCACGCTGCGGGATTCAAAGAGATCCGCTGGCGCCCGATACCGCCGGAATCGAAGGCGAAAGGGCCTTCTTTATTCGTCGCGGCGGCGCGCCGGACGAAATAAAATCCAAAGAAAAGGAGTCCTTTATGTCCGTCACTGTCGAACGAACCCACGCTTTTGATGAAGCTCGCAAAGCCGGACGCGAGCCTTTCAAAGTCAAAGATCTTTCTCTCGCGGAATTTGGACGCAAGGAAATCCGGCTCGCTGAACAGGAAATGCCCGGCTTGATGGCGGTCCGCCAGCGTTATGCCGCTCGAAAACCGCTTGCCGGAATGCAGGTCATGGGCAGCTTGCACATGACCATTCAGACGGCCGTGCTTATCGAGACGCTGGCCGAGCTCGGCGCGGATGTTCGCTGGGTATCGTGCAATATCTTTTCTACCCAGGACCACGCGGCAGCTGCCGTTGTTGTTGGCCGGCCCGAGACCAACGGCACTCCTGCGAATCCGCGCGGCATCCCGGTGTTCGCCTGGAAGGGTGAAAACCTTGACGAATATTGGTGGTGCACCGCCGAGGCGCTCCGCTGGCCCGATAATTCGGGACCGAAGCAGATTGTCGATGACGGCGGCGACGCGACGCTGTTTGTGCACAAGGCCGCCGAGTTTGAAGCGGCGGGGAGAATTCCGGCGTTCAATCCAAATACGGATCCGGAAGAATGGAGCATCATTCTCAACACGATTTCACGCGAATTGAAAGAGCGGCCCGGCGTATGGACCAAAATTGCCGACGGGATCCAGGGCGTTTCGGAAGAGACCACTACGGGCGTGCATCGTCTGTATCAGATGGAAGAAGCAGGCAAGCTTCTGTTCCCCGCAATCAACGTCAACGACTCGGTCACGAAAAGTAAATTCGACAACATTTATGGCTGCCGGCACTCGCTCCCCGATGGCCTGATGCGAGCCACGGACGTGATGCTTGGCGGGAAGGTCGCCGTCGTCCTCGGATTTGGGGAAGTGGGAAAAGGTTGCGCGCAGGCGCTGCGCGGACAGGGCTGCCGCGTGATCGTCACCGAAATCGATCCGATTTGCGCGCTTCAGGCGGCCATGGAAGGTTACGAAGTCAAGACGATGGAAGATGTCGTCGAAACCGCGGACATCTTCGTCACGACCACCGGCAACAAGGACGTTGTCACGGTTGAACACATGTCCAGGATGAAGGACAAAGCGATCGTCGGCAACATCGGGCATTTCGACAACGAAATCGATATGGCCGGTTTGAAGAAGCTCAAGGGCGTCCAGCGCATCAATATCAAACCGCAGTATGACGAGTGGCGTTTCTCGGATGGCCACAGTGTCATGATCCTGGCCGAGGGCCGGCTATTGAATCTTGGGTGCGCGACCGGACACCCGAGCTTCGTCATGTCGGCGTCGTTCACCAACCAGGTTCTGGCACAGCTCGATCTGAAGGACAATGCCGGCAAGTACCAGAAGAAGGTCTATATGCTGCCGAAAAGGCTCGATGAAGAGGTAGCGCGGCTGCATTTGGACCATCTTGGAGTGAAATTGACCAAGCTTACGTCCGAGCAGGCGGCTTACATAGGCGTTCCTCTCGAAGGGCCTTACAAAGCATCCCACTACCGATACTGATAGGGTTAGCCGCAAAGAGGCACAAGAATCACAAAATTTTTTTGTGTTTTGTGCCTTTTTGTGGCTAATTCCTATTTCACGGAAGGGGCACACAGCCGGTCGAACGCCTGCGTCAGATCTCTCGCGATCGCTTGAGGGTCCCGGCCTTCGATCTGATGGCGTTCCAGCATGTAGGTAATCTTGCCGTCTTGAAGAATTCCCACCGATGGCGACGACGGAAAGTATCCCTTGAAATAGCTACGCGCGCGTTCGGTTGCGGCAATATCGCCGCCGGCAAAGACGGTAACGACCTTGTCCGGCTTTACCGGATGTTGGAGTGCCATGCCGATAGCGGGCCGCGCGAGTCCGGCCGCGCATCCGCAGACGGAGTTCACCACGACCATCACCGTGCCCTTCGTGTTGCGAATCACCTCGTCTAAGTCTTCCGGTGTACGAGTCTCCTCCACGCCAAAGCGCGTCAGATCCTCTCTCATGGGCTTAATCAGAATTTCTGGATATGGCATAACCGGAGTTTACCACACCGGAATTTCTTGTACCGCCTGCCCTCAAATAGTGCAGAATTGTGCCACCCCTGCTGAGAACAAAGGTCCCCTTAATCCTTGGAGGTTGGGATGATCGAACGTCTTTCTGTATGTTTGGCAATCGTGTTCGTTTGTTCCGCAGCAATCCCCGCGCTGGCTCAAAACGCCGCATTGGTTGGTACCGTCCGGGATGCACAACAGGCACTGATTCCAGGTGTGATGGTGACGCTTCAGAAT
>WNGR01019000.1_pt1 | contig 13422 bp, 13 predicted proteins | sample 5407581 | NCBI WGS metagenome assembly WNGR01 (sample SAMN13153383, study PRJNA577476) | soil metagenome | isolation source: 80 cm soil or saprolite under Garry oak tree replicate 2 | place: USA:California | collected 2016-06-15 | reverse complement strand
TTCGATGAATAAAAGGCCGGGCGCGAGCCCGGCCTTGCTTGGAATGAGCTACCGAACGCCAAGTTCTCACAACACCCGATTGCTCTCCTTCACCTTCTCCGCATCCAGATAAACGCTGCTCCCCATCTCCTTGAACTTCTCGCTCATCTTGGCCATCCCCTCCTTCGCCAAGGCTTCGGAGGGCAGGCCGTCCTCGGCTGTCCCGCTCATCGACATGCCGATGCTGTTCGGGTCGTTCAGCGTCGCCGCGTAGTCGCGCACGTCCTGCGTGATCTTCATCGAGCAGAATTTTGGCCCGCACATCGAGCAGAAATGGGCGACCTTGTGGGCTTCCTTCGGCAGGGTCTCGTCGTGGAAGTTTTTTGCGGTCTCGGGGTCGAGGCCGAGGTTGAACTGGTCGGTCCAGCGGAAGTCGAAACGGGCACGGGACAGCGCGTCGTCGCGGAGCTGGGCTGCCGGGTGGCCCTTGGCGAGGTCGCTGGCGTGCGCGGCGATCTTGTAGGTGATGACGCCGACCTTGACGTCGTTGCGGTCTGGCAGGCCGAGATGCTCCTTCTGCGTGACGTAGCAGAGCATGGCGCAGCCGAACCAGCCGATCATGGCCGCACCGATCCCTGAGGTGATGTGGTCATAGCCCGGCGCGATGTCGGTGGTCAGCGGTCCAAGCGTGTAGAACGGCGCTTCGCCGCACTCCTTGAGCTGCTTGTCCATGTTGATCTTGATCTTGTGCATCGGCACGTGGCCGGGGCCTTCGATCATGACCTGGCAGCCCTTGTCCCAGGCAATCTTGGTCAGCTCTCCAAGCGTCTCCAGCTCGGCGAACTGCGCGCGGTCATTGGCATCCGCGATCGAGCCGGGGCGCAGGCCGTCGCCGAGCGAGAACGACACGTCATATTTGCGCATCAGGTCGCAGATCTCGTCGAAGTGCGTGTAGAGGAAGCTCTCCTTGTGATGCGCCAGGCACCACTTCGCCATGATCGAGCCGCCGCGCGAAACAATGCCGGTGACGCGGTTGGCGGTGAGGTGGATGTAGGGCAGGCGCACGCCGGCGTGGATGGTGAAGTAGTCGACGCCCTGCTCGCACTGCTCGATCAGCGTGTCCTTGTAGAGCTCCCAGGTCAGCTTGACGGGATCGCCGTCGCACTTCTCCAGCGCCTGGTAGATCGGCACGGTGCCGATCGGCACCGGCGCGTTGCGCAGGATCCATTCGCGGGTGGTGTGGATGTTGCGTCCCGTCGAGAGATCCATCACGGTGTCGGCGCCCCAGCGGATCGCCCACACCATCTTCTCGACTTCCTCCTCGACCGACGAGGTCACCGCCGAGTTGCCGATATTGGCGTTGATTTTTGTGAGGAAGTTGCGGCCGATGATCATCGGCTCGAGTTCACTGTGGTTGATGTTGCAGGGGATGATGGCGCGGCCGCGCGCGATCTCGCTGCGGACGAATTCCGGCGTGATGAAGGCGGGGACCTCGGCGCCGAAGCTTTCGCCGTCGGCGAGGGCTGCTTCCGCGCGCTCGAGCTGCTGCTTGCGACCGAGATTTTCGCGGGCCGCGACGTAGATCATCTCCTTGGTGATGATGCCGGCGCGGGCAAATTCGAGCTGCGTGATCTTGTGGCCGTCGAGGCCACGGAGCGGCTGGTGATATGCGGAGAAGGAGCGCGCGGCCTTGTCCGCGGAGACGCTGCCATTGTCCTCCGGCTTGATCTGGCGTCCGTCATATTCCTCGACTCCGCCGCGCTCCAGCACCCAGGCCTTGCGGCCGCGCGCGAGGCCGGCGTTGACGTCGATGGTCACGGACGGATCGGTGTAAGGGCCCGAGGTGTCATACACCGGCAGGTTCGGCTCGCCCGCGCCTTCGGAGAGGATGATCTCGCGCAAGGGCACGCGAATATCCGGCGCGGCATCCGGCGAGGCGAAGATTTTTCGCGACGAGGGCAGCGGGCCGGTGGTGACGGCGGGAACGGTCTTGTCGGGATTGGAGCGGATGTTCATGGGATCCTCCTTTTAATTTCGTACGCGGTTTTTGCTCTCGTCATCCTGAGGTGCGAGGCCTGCGGCGCGAACGCGACGCTGGGCGAGCCTCGAAGGATGGAGCCGGGCCGTCGCCCTTCGAGGGCCGCTGAAGAAGCGGCCACCTCAGGGTGACGGGTTAAAGAGATTTGCTCCGTCATTGCGAGGAGCCCGCGACAAAATTGCGCAGCAATTTTGCGCTGGTGCGACGAAGCAATCCAGACTGTCTCTGCGGAGAGGCTCTGGATTGCTTCGCTTGCATCACGCCGCCTCCGCGGATTGGCCGAGCCATTGCCGCACCCGCGCATCCGGGTCGGCGTTCTGGGTGACGTCGCTGACGACGGCGATGGAATCCGCGCCCGCCGCAAAAATCTCTGCGGCATGCTCGAACTTGATGCCGCCGATCGCGACCAGCGGGATGTGGCCGATGCGTTTCTTCCAGTCCGTGATCTTTGGAACGCCCTGCGGCGCGAAGCGCATCGATTTCAGCGTGGTGAAGAAGATCGGGCCGAGCGCGACATAGTCGGGCTTTGCGGCGAGCGCCGCCTCAAGCTCGGCGTCGTCATGGGTGGAGACGCCGAGCGACAGGCCGGCCTCGCGGATGGATCTAAGGTCGGCATCGGCCAGATCTTCCTGGCCGAGATGCAGATACTTCGCGCCCGCGACGATCGCCGCGCGCCAATAGTCGTTCACGACAAGCTTGGCCTGCGTGCCTTTCGTAATCGCCAACGCGTCGCTGACGATCTGGAGTGCGTCAGCGTCGTTGAGGTCTTTCGCGCGCAGCTGGATGGTGCCGACGCCGAGTTTTGTCAGGCGCTCGACCCACTTGATGTTGTCGACGACGGGATAGAATCGATCAGGATACGGCATGCCAGAACGGGGTCCCAACGACAGGGGTTGAAGGAGAAGCGAAGTCGCGGGCGTTCATCAGCCCGGCCTCGTAAGCGGTGCGGCCGGCCTCGACGCCGAGACGGAAGGCGTTGGCCATCGCGACGGGATCGGCGGCTTTTGCGATTGCCGTGTTGAGCAGCACGGCGTCATAGCCGAGCTCGAGCGCTTCAGCTGCATGCGACGGCGCGCCGATGCCGGCATCGACGACCAGCGTGATGTCGGGCAGGCGCTCGCGCAGCAGTTTCAGCGCGTCGCGATTGGTGATGCCCTTCGCGCTGCCGATGGGAGCAGCCCACGGCATCACCACCTTGCAACCGGCATCGACCAGGCGGTTTGCGACCGAGAGATCCTCGGTGCAATAGGGGAACACTTCAAAGCCGTCCTTGATCAGGATGGCGGCGGCCTCGACAAGGCCGACGACATCGGGCTGGAGCGTGTCGTTGTCGGCGATGACCTCGAGCTTGATCCAGGAGGTGCCGAACAGCTCGCGCGCGAGCTTTGCGGTAGTCACCGCCTCGCGCACGCTGCGGCAGCCGGCGGTGTTCGGCAGCACGGTGACGCCGAGCTCGCGGATCAGATTCCAGAACGCGTCGCCGGTCTTGCCGCCGGCGGATTCGCGACGCAGCGACACCGTGACGATGTTCGAGCCGGAGGCGCGGATCGCCGACTGCATGATCGCGGGCGAGGGATAGAGCGCGCTGCCGATCAGCAGGCGGGAAGAGAATTGTTTGCCGTAGAAGGTCACCATGTCGGTGTCTCCTTGATTGACCCTGTCATCCCCGCGAAGGCGGGGATCCAGTACGCCGCGGCCGCGCGGGTTGAACCGAGACGCCGCGGCGTACTGGATCGCCCGGTCAAGCCGGGCGATGACAGCGGAGTGTTTGGCGAGTGCATCACCCTCACCCTCCCTGCCGCGGCGTGATGATCTCGATCTCGTCGCCGGCCTTGAGGTGGGTCTCGGCCCAGCGGCTTTTCGGCACCACGTCGTAATTGAGCGCGATCGCGAAATGCGTGCCCTCGTAGTCGAGTTCGCTCAGCAGCGCGTCGACGCTGGCGGAATTGACCTCGCGCTGTTCGCCATTCACGATCACGCGCATTGCATCACCTCATTGTCGATCTGGCCGCGCTGAACATATTGCAGCGTCAGTTCGGCGAGCGCCGGCGCGATCAGGAAGCCGTGGCGGTAGAGCCCGTTGACGGCGATGCTGTCGCCGCGAACGCCGATGCGCGGCAGATTATCAGGGTAGGCGGGGCGAAGGCCCGAGCCGAATTCGACGATGCGCGCCTCGCCGAAGGCCGGATGCACGGCATAGGCCGCACCCAACAGCTCCAGCGCCGAGCGCACGCTGACGCCGGTGTCCTCCGCCTCGATCGAGGTCGCACCTAACATGAACAGATTATCGTCGCGCGGGATCACGTAGAGCGGCCAGCGCGGATGGATCAGCCGCACCGGGCGCGCAAGCTGCACCTCGTCGGTCTCGATCAAAATCATCTCGCCCTTGACGCCACGAAGCTCGGGCTGCTCGTCGCGTGCGCCAAGGCCGCGGCAGTCGATCACGATGCCGTCGAGATCCTTGGCGGCGACGCGGCTATCGAACTTGATGGTGCCGCCGGCGGCGCGGATGCGTTCGTGTAGCTTCGGCAGCACCCGGCGCGGCTCGACATGGCCTTCGGTCGGGAAGAACAGGGCGTCGCGGAAGCGGCCCTCCAGCGACGGCTCGAGCTGCGCGAGCGCCGCTGCATCGAGCCGGCGGTGGCCTTCGGTCATCCGCGCAAAGCGCTCAAAATCGTTGCGCTCGCGCGGATGTGCCACGACGAGGGAACCGTTGAACGGCGTGTCCGGCAATTCGCGGCGCCAGATATCGAGCGAGCGCAGGCCAAGCCGGCTGATGATGGGTTCGGAAACTTCCGCCTCGCAATAAGGCGCGAGCATGCCGCCGGCCCAATGGCTGGTGGCATCGGTCATGGCGGCGTCGCCGCGCTCGTGCAGCGTCACGGAATGGCCGGCCTGCGCGAACAATAGCGCCTGCCAGGCCCCCGCAATGCCTGCGCCGATGATGGATACCGGGGAATCCGGTCGCTTGGTCGTCTGCAACATCCCTGTCCCTTCGCCGGCATGACCCGGATCAGGTTCAAAGGGTCACCGCGGTCCTGGGCGGATTTGCCCATTTAGCGGTATCTCAGCTCCTCCTCGGAGCACCCCTCGGAACGGCTCTAATGTAGGCCAGTGGGGCTGGGTGTCAACGCGTTTGGCCCGGAACCACACCGCTCGTGCCCCGGACGCAGCGCAATGCGCCGCCCTTCGCGGCGTGGTGCGCTGCTGAGCCGGCGCCCATCTTTGCGGAGCGTGCTGGGTCCCGGCTCTGCGCAGCAGCGTTGCACGCTGCAGCGCGTCCGGGACACGAGAGTTACTTCAAAGCCTGCGCCCGGGCGTTACGCACGCGCTGCGCCAGCTTGCGATGCGGCGGGGCGCCGAACGTCGGCTGCGGGTTGCCGTTCGGTTCCAGCCAGGTCTCGGCGCTGGCCTCTCGCACCGTCTCCTGGCGCTGCCGCTTTGCGGCGTAGTAATAGCCGCCTGCATAATAATGAATGGCTCGGGCGTGGTCGCCATTGGCGGCGTGGTAGGCGCCGGCGAGGTATTTGACCGCATAGGTGAGATTGGTGTCGGGATCGCGCAGGCCCGCGGCATCGCCGGTGTAGCCGAGCCCGCGGGCGGTCGCGAGCTTGATTTGCATCAGTCCGATGGTGCCGCCATGGCCGATCAGCTGCGGCTGATAGCGGCTCTCGCGCATGATGACGCGATGCACCAGCGCTTCCGGCACGCCGTTGGCGCGCGCATGGGCCGCGACCATCTCGGCGTATTCGGCTTCGCCCGCGAATACAGCCTGCGGCGACACCAGTCCGGCCGCGAGGAGCGCGGCAACGCGTAAAATTTTCATCAGATATCCCCGAGTGACCTGCGCCCGGGCCGTTAGGACTCCCGAACGCGGCGATGATGTGACCAAACGCCGCCGTTAACGATTTTGCGGCGCAGAACCGTCATTCTGACGCAAGGCCGGCGTAGGGCTGTCAGACAGACGAAGCCGCCATTCGCGACAGCGGGCCTGTCTAGTCGCGTGCGGGCCCGAAAGCGAGTATGAGAGCGGCGCAAATCGGGAGAGGTGCCATGACAAAAGCAAACGTGGCGAAGGCACACTTCGGCGACATCCCCAGACAAAATCCCTGTGCCCAGTGCGGCACGCCGATCGCAAAGCCCGACTGGATCGAGCCGGGCGAGGGGCGCATCTCCTATCTCTGGACTTGCCGCGCCTGCGGCTATCGTTTCGAGGCGGTGGCGATCTTTGATGAGATAGTCGTCGAGCACCCGCCGCTCGCGGCTTAAGCGATTATCTACGCCGCCAGCCGAGGTTGCTGCCACACCGGCAATTGCATCCGCACGATCAGCCCGTGCGGCTCGCGGTCGTGCAGCGAGAGCTCGCCGCCATGGGCGATCGCGATCGCGCGCGCGATCGACAGGCCGAGGCCGAAGCCGGTGGAATCGTCCATGGTGCGCGCATCGTCGCCGCGCACGAACGGCTCCAGCATCTCCTGCTTGCGCGCATCCGAAATGCCCGGGCCGTCGTCCTCGACGTCGATGATGAGCTTGGTGCCGGCGACATCGAGGCGGATCGTCACCTCGGCGCCGAAGCGCACCGCGTTCTCAACGAGGTTGGTGATGCCGCGATGCAGATCGTCGGGACGCGCGACGGCGGTCGCAGATAGCGGACCGTCATAATGCACGATATGGCCCATGTCGCCGAACTGGTCGGCGACGAGTTGCAGCGTGCTGGCGATATCGACCAGCGTCACCGCCTCGACCTTGCGATCGTTGCGCAGCAGCGACAGCACGGATTCCAGCATCGAGCGCATCTGGTCGAGATCGATCAGCATGCGCTTGCGGTTGCCCTCGTCCTCGATGAATTCGGCGCGCAGGCGCAGCCGCGTGATCGGGGTGCGCAGATCGTGGCTGATCGCCGCCAGCATCCTGGTGCGATCCGACATCAGCCGCGCGATCCGCTCATGCATGCGGTTGAGCGCGCGCGCGACCGAGCGGATCTCCTCCGGGCCGCGCTCGGGCAGCGGATCGGCCGCGCCGTCAAGGCTGAAATTCTCGGCGGCCTTGGCGAAGGACGACAGCGGCGCGGCCAGCGCGTAGGCCGCCCACAGGCCCAGCATCGCGACGCTGATCAGCGCGAACAGTAGCGTCATGATCCAGGGGCCGCCCCAGAACCGCGGCGGATAGGGCAATTGCTCGACGCGGCCCGCGATCATGGTCCCGTCGGGCAATTGGATCGCGATCCGGCGCACGCCGCCCTGCGGTGCCAGCGCGAGCACCTTGTACTGATGGCCGAGATGCCGGCGCACAAAATGGACCTGCTGGCCGTCGTTGTCGTCGGCGACGGAGGCCGTCCCCGGCGCGAGAAGCTCGATTCCGGCCTTCGGAAACGCGCGGGCAATGTCGGCCAGGATCCGTGGCCGCTCGCTGTCTCCGGCGCCGTTGAGCAGCAGCGCGGCGTCCGCGAGCTGATGCGCGCTATCGGGCGGCGGGTCGGCGCGATCCGGCCGGCTGATCAGGAAGCTCACGGTGAGGATCAGATGCAGCGCGACGAGCGAGGCCACCACCAGCGCGGCGATCTGTCCGCCTATGCTCTTGAGGTGGAAGAAACGGAACGGCGTCATGATGGCCGTTCCGTCAGTTGCTCAGGGGCGCCGTGACCGCTCCCGTGCTGACCGCTTCGGTTCTTGGCGTGAACAAATAGCCGCCGGAGCGCACCGTCTTGATGATGGTCGGATCCTGTGGATTCGGCTCGATCTTGCGGCGGATGCGGCTGACCAGCACGTCGATGGAGCGCTCGAACGAGCCGGTGTTGCGGCCCTGGGTGAGGTCGAGCAGGCTGTCGCGCGACAGCACGCGGCCGGGCCGCTCGCAGAACGTCCGCAGCAGGTCGAACTCGGCGCTGGTCACTGCAACGCGCGCACCTTCAGGATTGCGCAGCTCGCGCAGGCGCAGGTCGATGCGCCAGCCCTCGAAGGCGAGCGTGCTGGCGCCCTCGATCGAGCTTGCGGCTTGCGCCGACGCCTGACGCCGCAGCACCGCGTTGATGCGGGCGAGCAGCTCGCGCGGGTTGAACGGCTTCGGCAGATAGTCGTCCGCGCCCATCTCGAGGCCGACGATGCGGTCGACATCCTCGCCGCGCGCGGTCAGCATGATGATCGGCGTCTGAGCCTCCGAGCGCACCTTGCGGCACAGGCTGAGGCCGTCCTCGCCCGGCAGCATGACGTCGAGGATGATGAGATCAACGCGATGATCGGCCATGGCACGCGACATTTCGCGGCCGTCGCTCACGGCAGTGACGTTGCAGGCGTTGTTGCGCAGGTACTTCGCAATCAACGTCCGGGTTTCGCGGTCGTCTTCGACAACCAGGATGTTGGGAGAGGAATTGGCCATGAGCTTTGTTTGTCCAAGATTCGGGCCAAAAGGCGAAGATTTTTGTTTCAGATTGTTTCTGATTGTGTTTCCGCAACACCCCGTAATGACCGGGCAGTGGAACGGCAAGGTCCCGTTAAGACCGTTAACCATACCGTGGCGTGATCAAGCAAGAAACCCCGCAAATCCACGGAGCCATCATGACCTCGATTTCGGCGGCCTCCGCCGGTAACTACCAGACGCCGCTGCAAAAGTTGCAGCAGGAGCTGCAATCCGAAGTTTCCGCCGGCACGGTCTCCTCCTCGGACCAGTCCGCGCTCTCGACGGCCCTGACCGACATCGATTCGGCGCTCCAGCAGAGCCGGTCCAGCGATCAGTCGAGCGGCACCAAGCCGTCGAAGGACGGCCTGAAGTCGAAAATCGACGACCTCATTTCCAACGAGGTGTCGAACGGCACGCTGACCTCCGACCAGGCCACCGAGCTGAAGGGCGTGTTTCAGTCCGCCTTCGCCAACGGTCCTGGCGGCGCCGGCGGTCCCGGTGGTGCGGGTGGACCGCCGCCCGGTCCGCCGCCGTCGGACGACAGCTCGTCTTCGGATTCGTCGTCGTCCACGGATTCGACGAGCAGCACGTTCAGCAACTCGACCACGGCTGATATTCTCAAGCAGTTCCTTGAGGCGCTCCAGCAGTCGCAATCGTCGAGTTCGTCCTACGGCGCCAATGGCAGCACGACGAGCTCGTCGGATTTCTCCGCGCTTCTGATCGACTACCAGAGCTGACCGGAGCGACGCCGGTTGGCGCATTCCTCGCCGCGATTGTGCTTCACCCAGGGCGCATGATCGTCGGCGGGGAACTGTGCGTTTCGAACGTTCCTGCGTGACAACATTCCCGCTTGACTTGGGAACCTTTATCGCAACGCAGCGCCACAATCGCGCGACGAAATTGCCGCAGCTCAGGAACTGCACGTGATCAGCGCGGTTCTCTCCGCATAAGTTTTCTGCTGAAGGAGAGGACAACATGTCGATGAAATCGATCGCCGCCGGCCTCGCCGGCACAGCACTGCTTGCAACCGTTGCGTTCGCGCAAACGCCGTCCGCCACCACCGACAAGGCGCCGACCGCGGCCGCCGCGCCGACGGCCACCACGACCGCTTCGGGCGAGTGGCGCGCATCGAAGATGTCGGGCCTGAGGATCTACAACGACGCCAACGAGAGCATCGGTTCGATCAACGATCTGCTGATGGACAAGAGCGGCAACGTGAAGATCGCCGTGATCGGCGTCGGCGGTTTCCTCGGCATGGGCGAGCATCTGGTCGCCGTGCCCTATGAGAAGCTGAAGTTCGTCAACGAGGCCGTGGCCTACACCGGCACCGGCACCGGCGCGAACCCGAACGCCAGGCCGCCTACGACCACGACCACGGGCGCTGCGACCGGCACCGAGAAGACCGCGACCACGTCGTCGTCCAAGTGGTATCCGGACCACGCCGTGTTCAACGCGACCAAGGATGAGCTGAAGAACATGCCCGAGTTCAAGTACGCGGAGTAATGCGGCTCACGTGAGCGTCTAAACGAAGCGCGCCCGGTTTTCACCAGGCGCGCTGTCGTGTCTTTCGTCATTGCGAGATGTCGACCCTCACCCTGAGGAGCCCGCCTAAGCGGGCGTCTCGAAGGGCGAGGCCGCCAGCCGGGCCTTCATCCTTCGAGACGCTTGCTTCGCAAGCTCCTCAGGATCAGGAATTGGCGGTGCGGCTGTGAACCCTCAGTGCGTCACCAGCGGGCAGCCGCCCTTGTCGAGCGGACGGAAGGCTTCGTCGCCGGGCACGGTGGCGATCAGCTTGTAGAGGTCCCATTCGCCCTTGGATTCTTCGGGCTTCTTGACCTCGAACAGATACATGTCGTGGATCATGCGGCCGTCGATGCGGATCTTGCCGTTCTTGGCGAAGAAGTCGTTGACCGGCGTCGCGCGCATCTGCTCCATCACCTTCGGCGCTTCGTCGGTCTTGATCGCCTCGATCGCCTTCAGATAATGCATGGTCGCCGAATAGAGCCCGGCCTGGATCATGGTCGGCATGTGGCCGACCCTCTCGTTGAAGCGCTTCGAGAAGGCGCGCGTCTCCTCGTTCATGTCCCAGTAGAACGCGTCGGTGACGATCAGGCCCTGCGTCGCCTTGATGCCGAGCGAATGCGTGTCGGTGATCTCCTGGAGCAGCGCGATCATCTTCTGGCCGCCCTGGACGAGTCCGAACTCGGACGCCTGCTTCAGCGCGTTGGTGGTGTCGCCGCCGGCATTCGCCAGCGCGACCACCTTGGCCTTGGAGGCCTGGGCCTGGAGCAGGAAGGAGGAGAAGTCCGACGAATTGAGCGGATGCCGGACCTCGCCGAGCACCTTGCCGCCGCTCTCCTTGACCACGTTGGCAGCGTCACGCTGGAGCGCCATGCCGAAGGCGTAGTCGGCGGTGACGAAGAACCAGGTGTCCTCGCCGCGCTTGACCATCGCCTTGCCGGCGACGTTCGACAGCGCATAGGTGTCGTAGGTCCAGTGCACCGTGTTGGGCGAGCAGGCGACGCCGGTGATGTCGGAGGAGCCGCCGCCGGAATTGATGTTGATTTTGTTCCTCTCGCGCGTCAGCGCCGAGATCGGCAGCGCCACCGACGACGTCGGCACGTCGAAGATCGCATCGACCTTCTCGTTGTCGTACCAGTTGCGGGCGATGTTGACGCCGACGTCGGGCTTGTTCTGGTGATCGGCGACGACCACTTGCACAGGCTTGCCGGCGACCTTGGCGCCGTAATCGGCGACCGCCATCTCCACCGCGGCGAGCGAGCCTTTTCCGGTGGCGTCCGCATAGAGGCTCGACATGTCCGTGAGCACGCCGATCTTGACGACGTCGTCGGAAATTTGTGCCTGCGCCGTGCCGCATGTTGCGGCGATGGCGAAGCTGGCCGCAACGGCGGCGATGAGTTTTTGCATGTTGTTTTTCTCCCTTGCGTTGTTGTTTGGGCTTTGTTGCGGGGACTGTTCTAGCGACAAACGGTCGTGGCAGCTAAGCCAAAGATGCGTGAGGGGGTGGAGAAATAAGCAGGGGCGACGGTGTTCTTGCCCTCTCCCACAAGGGGAGAGGGTGGCTCGCCGCGATAGCGGCGAGACGGGTGAGGGGTTCTCTCCGCGAGTCCAACTCTTGTTTGAATGTGCGGAGAGAGACCCCTCATCCGGCGCTTCGCTGTCCAGCGTCTCCCACAAGGGGAGAAGGAAGAAGAACGCCGCCGGTCAGGCGATGCTGCCCTTGAGCCGTTCGTTGCGCCGGCGCAAGCCTTCCAGAGTGGCGAGGAGGATGACCGATACCGTCGTCAGAATCACCGCCGCTGCCGTGATGGTCGGGCTGATGTTCTCGCGGATGCCGCTGAACATCTCGCGCGGCAGCGTGCGCTGCTCGGGACCTGCCATGAATAGCACGATCACCACCTCATCGAAGCTGGTCGCGAAGGCGAACAGCGCGCCCGACGCCACGCCGGGCAGGATCAGCGGCAGGATCACGCGGCGGAACGCGTAAAGCGGCGAGGCGCCGAGTGAGGCGGCGGCGCGTGCCAGGTTGGTGTCGAAGCTTTGCAGCGTCGCGCCGACCGTGATCACCACAAAGGGCGTCGCCAGCGCGGTGTGGGCCAGGATCAAGCCGAGATAGCTGCCGGTCAGTCCGATCGGCGCGAAGAAGAAATACAGGCCGACCGCGGTGATGACACCGGGCACGACGACCGGGGACAGCACGAAAGCCAGCACGAGCGGTTTGAACCGGCTCTTCCACTGCGCCAGCCCCAGCGCGGCCAGCGTGCCAAGAACCATGGACAGCAGAGTCGAGGCGACGCCGATGATCATGCTGTTCTTCAGCGAATTCATCCAGCGCGGCGAATTGATGAAGTCGTCGTACCACCGCAAGGAGAGGCCCGGCAGCGGATAGGTCAGGTACGAGCCCGAGCTGAGGGACAGCGGCATGATCGCAAGGATTGGCGCGATCAGGAAGATGAATACCAGCGTGGAGATAACGATGGTCGCGGTCCAAGCGATGCGCTGGCTGGGCGTGCGGAGGGAGGGACTATTGCTCAATTCTTCATTCCTCCCGTGACCTGCTGTCCCTGCACCAGCTTTCCGTAGACGAGAGCGAGCAGAAGAGTGGCCAGAAGCAGCACCGCACCCAACGCCGAAGCAAGGCCCCAGTTGGCCGTCTCGGTTGTGTAGAGCGCGATGAAGTAGCTGATCATCTGATCGGCGGCGCCCCCGACGAGTGCCGGCGTGATGTAATAGCCGAGCGCCAGGATGAAGACGAGCAGGCTTCCCGCGCCGATGCCGGGCAAGGTTTGAGGCAGGTAGATCCGCAGGAAGGCGGTGGCCGGTGGCGCACCGAGCGAGGCCGCAGCGCGCATGTAAGCAGGCGAGATCGCCTTCATGCTGCTGTACAGCGGCAGGATCATGAACGGCAAGAGAACGTGGGTCATTGCCACGCAGACACCGAAGCGGTTGTAGATCAGGCGCAACGGTTCGTCGATGACGCCAAGCCAATGCAGGCTGTCGTTCACGACGCCTTTGCTCTGCAACAACACGATCCAGGCGCATGTGCGGACCAGAAGCGAAGTCCAGAACGGCAGCAGGACGAAGATCATCAGCAGATTCGACCGGCCCGGCGGCAGCGTCGCCAGCAAATAAGCGACCGGAAAGCCAAGGATCAGGCAGAGTGCCGTGACGCTGAGGCTGATGAGGAAGGTGCGGGCGAAAACGCTGCGGTAGATGGCCTGATCCGGCGGGGCTGCGACGATCGCGCCGTCCACGTTCCGCGTCAGGTCGAGCGCCGCCAGAAGGTAGAAGCCGGTCATTGGGCCACTGGCGTCCTTGATCGTCGTCCAGGTGGTGCGTTCGCGCCAGGCCGGGTTGATCTTGCCCAGCGCCTCCTTGGCCGTGCCGGGCTCCGGCACCGCCTTCAGATTGCGTGCCGTGCTGGTCAGGATGGTGCGGAAGCCGTTCAGTGCGTAGTTGAGCCGCTTGGCCGCGATGGCGATGGTGCC
>WNGR01006644.1_pt1 | contig 13422 bp, 11 predicted proteins | sample 5407581 | NCBI WGS metagenome assembly WNGR01 (sample SAMN13153383, study PRJNA577476) | soil metagenome | isolation source: 80 cm soil or saprolite under Garry oak tree replicate 2 | place: USA:California | collected 2016-06-15 | reverse complement strand
ACTTCTATATCATGGGTAACGATCACAAACGTCTGCCCATTCTCACGGTTGAGGCGGCAAATGAGGCTCATAATATCCTCAGCCGTCTCGCTGTCCAGGTTACCCGTGGGTTCGTCTGCCCAGACAATTGCTGGATCATTGGTAAGCGCACGCGCGACGGTTACTCGCTGGCGCTGGCCGCCCGAAAGTTCTGCCGGGCGATGCCGGGCCCGGTCAGAAAGTCCCACGCGATCTAGCATTTCCAGCGCGCGTTTCCGTGCTTTCTTGCCAGGAACTCTGGAAACGAGCATAGGCAGCTCCACGTTCTCTACGGCGGAGAGCACAGGCAGCAGATTAAAATCTTGAAAGATAAACCCCATGTGCCGGGCGCGATAGGCCGTGCGTTCGTTATCACTTAGATCGCGGAGATTGTCGCCCTTGATGAAAACATTCCCCTCATCGATAGTGTCTAAGCCAGAGAGGCAGTTAAGTAGAGTAGTTTTGCCACAGCCGCTGGGGCCCATTATGGCTACCATCTCACCTTCTTCTACCTGCATATTAATGCCATTGAGAGCTTCTACGCGCAGTAGTCCGTTGCGGTAGACCTTCTTGACCTGTTGTGCCTGGATAATCACTCCTAATCCTCAATTTCCATATGATGATGCCTGTTTTTCTAATTTGTGATAAACCTATTGTAGCATATGGATGCTGGCACGTTACTCCCGTTTTCAAGCCGTGGGGGGCAATACCCCGTACAGTTGGGTCGCCTGCGGCGACCCCAAGTTGGAGTACAAGTTTGTGTGTTTTGCGTGCGCGCCCGCGCACGCAAAACACACAAACTTGTAGAAAAGTACACGTTGCGGCGTAGCCGCAACGTGTACGGGGTATTGCCCCTACAGTCTCAAGAAGCCGAGGGTTTTTTAGGTATCGGCGTCATGGGAACAAGATAAATCTTACGATGCCGAACCTTGCCCCTGCGAGGATATGGCGCCAGGGGAAGCGGGCTGGAACTGATAGGTGGCAAACTCCAGAGGAATAGAGCGGGGGCATCATAGGGATATAGATGTGTACGGTGATAACGTACCCTCTTCTGCATACTGTTCCTCCACCCGAAGTGGAAGCCCTGGTGCCCCTTCAAACATTGTGGTAGGGTTATGCCTTGGGGACCCTTACACTGGTAAGAAGAGAGCGGAGGATCAATAAGGGAGGATTCGTTTTTGGCAAACATTATCTCAATGAAGCAACTGCTAGAAGCGGGCGTACACTTCGGGCATCAAACCCGTCGCTGGAACCCCAAAATGCAGCCCTTCATCTTTATGGATCGCAATGGCATCCATATCATCGACCTGCAGCAGACGGTAGCACGTCTCAATGACGCGTACAAGTTTGTAGAACAACTCGCCGCCAGGGGTGAAACTATCCTCTTTGTAGGCACCAAAAAGCAGGCTCAGGAAGCTGTGGCGGAAGAGGCCAAGCGCTGCGGGATGTTCTATGTGAACCAGCGCTGGTTAGGTGGCATGCTCACCAACTTCCAGACAATTCAGTCGCGTATCCGCTACCTGCGTGACCTGGAGACTCGCCGGGATCGTGGTGATTTTGAGCGCCTGCCCAAAAAAGAAGCACAACGTTTGCAGGATGACATAGCCCGGCTAGAGCGTATCCTGGGTGGTATCAAAGATATGCGGCGACTACCCAGCGCACTCTTTATCGTGGATACACGCAAAGAGCGCACGGCAGTGCTTGAGGCGCGGCGCCTGGAAATTCCTATCATTGCGCTTGCCGACACCAACTGTGACCCTGATGAGATGGACTATCCCATTCCGGCCAACGATGATGCTATTCGTGCAGTTCGCTTGCTCTGCTCCAAGATTGCCGATGCAGTCATTGAAGGACGCAGCGAACTAGAGGCTCGCCAGAAAGATAGCGAACCGGCAGAAGGTGAGAGCGAACTGCCTGCCGAGACACCTGAAATTAGTGAGTTTGTTCCTCCTGCCTTACCAGTGCCGGAGGAAACAGTGGTTGAGACTCCTGCTGAACCTGAACTGGTTACAAGAGAGTAGCCGCATGGGCCCCGGGGAGGCGGTGGAGCACCTCTTGTGGGTGTCCACTCTCAGACTAAAGGAGTGAGCCTACATTAGACAGGGCGGGAGGTAAGAGGTGGTCTTGTTGAAGCAATACTTCACATTGACCCTCCTGCCTCTCGCCTCTTTCTGTATATAAGTCATGAACCCCCGCATTCGATGCGGGGGGCTAGCAGTCAGACACTCGCCTGGCTGCTAGCCCTGGACATGACCAGACTCAGCCGCGATGCGGCTCCGTTAGGCGCGAATGCATAGGTACGTCTGGGTGCGACGCCAGCCCGGACCGCTACGGTGGCTCGTTAAACAGGGCTAGAGGGTTAACCCAGTGCGAGACACACCAAACCGCTCCATAACATTGTCGAGGCGAACATAACCCGCGCAAGCGGAGGTCCGAAAGGACACAGCATGAGCAACGTCTTTGTCATCGATACGAACAAGCAGCCGCAGAGTCCGGTGCATCCTGGCCGAGCACGCCTACTGCTCAAGGCGGGCAAAGCCGCCGTGTGGAGAAGATATCCCTTTACTATCATCCTGAAGACCGCGATCAAGCAGCCTTCCTTTGAGCCGTTGCGCCTGAAGATCGATCCAGGGTCTCAGATAACGGGCATGGCGCTAGTCCAGGACGCGACTGGAGAAGTGGTGTGGGCCGCTGAACTCACCCATCGGGGCAGGCGCATCAAAGAGCGACTGGATCGGCGGCGGGCACTCCGACGAAGCAGGAGACAGCGCAAAACGCGCTATCGAAAGCCGAGATTCCAGAATCGGCACACCCGTCAAGGCTCGTTGCCCCCTTCGTTGGAAAGCCGCATCTGCAATATCCTTACCTGGGTTGCTCGCTTGAGGCGACTTGTGCCAATAGGAGCCATCAGTCAAGAACTGGTCCGCTTCGACACCCAACTGATGCAGCAACCTGAGATCAGCGGGAGAGCATATCAGCAGGGAACGCTCGTGGGCTACGAGCTCAGGGAATATCTGCTCGAAAAATGGCAGCGAGCGTGTACGTATTGTGGAGCCAGAGACATTCCCTTGCAGGTGGAGCACATCCACTCTCGCGCCAAGGGCGGTACCAACCGGGTTAGTAACCTATGTCTGGCTTGCGAGCCATGCAACCTCACCAAAGGGTCGCAGGACATCAGGGACTTCCTCGCCAACAGGCCAGAAGTGCTGGCTCGTGTGCTCTCCCAGGCCAAGACGCCGCTCACAGACGCGGCGGCGGTCAATGCCACCAGGTGGCGTCTCTTTGAGTGCCTCAAAGCCACTGGGGTGCCTCTGGAGACGGGGAGTGGGGGCCTCACGAAGTACAACCGGAGCCAACGGAACCTCCCAAAAACCCACTGGCTGGATGCGGCCTGCGCGGGCACCAGCACTCCAGAACAGCTGGCTGCCGCTTCGGTGGTTCCTCTGCTGATTGAGGCTACCGGGCACGGCACGCGGCAAATGTGCGGCACCGATGAGCATGGCTTTCCCACGCGCCACCGGCAACGGAAGAAAGTCCATTTTGGGTATCAGACAGGCGACCTAGTGCGGGCCGTGGTGGCAAGAGGGAAATATGCGGGAGCCCACGTCGGGCGGGTGTTGGCGCGGGCCACTGGTTCGTTCGACATCAAAACGAAGCAGGGCAGGCAGCAAGGCATCAACCATCGCCATTGTCGGCCCATTCACCGCAACGATGGCTATAGCTACCAGAAAGGAGTGCCGTATGCAGGCTCCGCCTCCCAAGACACCTAAAAAGGAACGGCGGTTCCTCCCCGGCATGAATGCGCGGAGCTTCCCCGCTCGGTTCTCTGTGGCATCCCTTAGTCCAGGGCATGCAACCGGAACCTGTAAGTGATACAACATATTCAGACAAATTTGTCAAGCACTCGGAAACCAAAAAGATGGACAGAGGTAACTGTACTTCTATCCACCATTTGAGTAGAATACAACAGTAATATTAAGGAGAAAAGACACTTATGAACTACGCTGCGGCAGATGTAAAGAAGCTGCGTGCAGAGACCGGCGCAACTTTTGCTGATTGTAAAAACGCGCTGGCCGATGCAAAGAGTTGGGATGAGGCTATCAAGATTCTCGACGCAAAGCGAGATAAGAAAGCCGAAAAGATGGTTGTGGCCGACCGTGAAACCAAGCAAGGTGGTGTGTTTTCTTATGTCCATCACAACCATAACGTAGGCGTACTGCTCGAACTCAATTGCAGCACAGACTTTGTTGCCCGAAGTGAGGCCTTCCGTAAGCTGGCCAGCGAACTGGCTTTGCAGATTGCTGGCGTCGCCCCCAAATATATCACTTTTGAGGATGTACCGGCCGACATGATTGAGGAGGCTCGAAAGACTATTCTAGAAGACCCTGCGCTGGCTCGTGTTCCGGCAGAGAAGCGCGAGGACTTTATCAACGGTAAGCTCAAAAAACAATTTGGTGAGCAGGTCTTGATGATGCAGCCATGGGTAAAGGATGAAGCGATCGTCGTTGGCGACCTTGTTCGTAGGGTGATTGCCGAAACCGGCGAGAACATCGTCCTGAGGCGTTTCAGCCGCTTTGAACTCGGTAAGTAGGGATGGAAGAACCCGCGCCCAACAACCGGCGGGCGCACAATCTCGCATGGGAGTGAGAGAGAATATGTCTCAAAAGACTTCATCCCTTACGTATCAACGTATCCTGCTCAAGTTGAGTGGTGAGGCCCTCTGCCCGCGTCAAGGTTATGGTATTGATGCTGAAACAGTACGTGGTATCGCAACTGAGATCAAGCGCGTGCATGATTTAGGGATAGAGGTGGCTGTGGTTATCGGTGGAGGCAATATCTGGCGAGGAGCGGACGCTGCCTCAACGGGTATTGATCGCGCCACGGCTGATTACATGGGAATGCTGGCGACTGTTATGAATTCGCTGGCAATGCAGGATGCTATGGAAAAGCTGGGCATGGTTACACGAGTGCAGACTGCCATTGAAATGCCCCCGATAGCTGAACCTTTTATTCGTCGCCGGGCAGTGCGTCACCTGGAAAAGGGGCGCGTGGTAATTCTTGCGGCCGGCAGCGGCAATCCGTTTTTTACGACAGACACCGCCGCCGCTCTCCGCGCAGTCGAACTCAATGCCCAGATTTTGCTGAAAGCAACTAAAGTGGATGGTGTCTATGACGATGATCCCATGCGTAACCCCAAGGCTCGTAAGTTCGAGGAATTGAGCTATATGCGGGCACTGAATATGGGGCTGAAAGTCATGGATAGCACGGCCCTTTCACTGTGTAAGGATAATCACCTCCCGATTGTAGTGTTCGACCTCAATCAGACAGGTGCATTAGAAGCCATTATGCATGGTGAAAAGTGCGGAACGCTCGTTCATGATATGGAAGAGCCTCAATGGGACGTAAGGTAGGGGCGGCCAGGAGCCGCCGGGGTTTCTGGCCGGATTACTCAAGCAGTAACCGGCAAGAAGTGACCCTATACTGCAAGGGAGCATTGCGATGGTAGCTGAGATTTTCGATGATGCAGAACGACGTATGAAAAAAGCAGTCGAGGCTCTGAAACAAGATCTGGCTGCAATTCGTACCGGTCGAGCAAGTTCCGCTTTAGTGGAACGTATCAACGTGGATTACTACGGGGCACCAACTCCGATTAATCAGGTTTGCCAGATTTCCGTTCCCGAAGCACGACTGATCGTAATTCAGCCGTATGAGCGGAAATTGCTAACGGATATCGAGAAAGCTATTCAAAGATCTGACCTGGGTATCAATCCAAATAACGATGGGCAGGTTATTCGCCTCAATATTCCTCCACTGTCTGAGGAGCGACGCCGTGACATGGTGAAGACGCTTCATAAGAAGTTGGATGAACATAAGGTTGCCATTCGCAACATCCGCCGTGATATCCAGGATAAATTACAAGATCGTGAAAAAAAGAAGGAAATTTCCGAGGATGAGCTGAAACGTAGCAAGGATCGTCTACAGAAGCTCACCGACCGTTACATCGATGAGATGGATAAAGTCGGAAAATCCAAGGAACTGGAGATTCTGGAGGTCTAACTTTGACCAGGGTTCAAAACCTTTTTCCCTCATCGCAAGGGAAAGGGAATGTGCAGTCGCAATCTGTCGCATCACAGTACAATACTCTGCCATTGCGTCACCTGGCCATCATTATGGATGGTAATGGACGCTGGGCTACCAAACATCACTTGCCACGTCTGGCAGGCCACAAGGCTGGCGTCAGTGCCTTGCGTCGGGTGGTAGAATGTGCTGCTGATGAAAACATCGAGATGATCAGTGTGTATGCCTTCTCAACCGAGAACTGGGCACGACCACGCGCAGAAGTTGATGGACTCATGCGCCTCTTCTGGGAGACCATCCGCTCGGATTTGGAGAAGTTACACCGTGATGGAGTGCGCTTGCGCCATCTTGGTCGCTTACAAGACCTCTCGCTTGATATTCAAAAGGCCGTGCGGGCCTCAGTAGAACTTACCAGCAACAATACCCGCATCGGCCTCAACGTCTGTTTTAATTATGGTGGACGAGCTGAGCTGGTAGATGCTATTCGTCAGATCATCGCTGATGGGCGTGACCCTGAAACCATAACGGAAGAACTGATCAGTTCTTATCTGTACACACGCGATCTGCCAGACCCGGATATGGTCATTCGCACGGCTGGGGAAATGCGTGTCAGCAACTTCCTGCTATGGCAATCGGCCTATAGTGAATATTATGCGACACCGACCCTCTGGCCTGATTTTAGGCGAGAAGACTTACGTGAAGCATTAAATAGCTACCATCAACGACAACGACGTTTTGGTCGCCTTCCTGTTGCTCCCGCCACTGTTGCACAGGGGGAATAGGTCGCGTGCAGCGCGCAGCGCAAGAAGACCCACAATCAGAGGCGCCAGAACCGGAAAAGACCAACAAAGGAGGGTCGTCCGTTGGTCAACGCTGGCTTACTGCCGCAATTGTTATGCCCATTGTCCTCGCCTTTGCCTGGCTAGGTGGCTGGTGGTCATTTGCAGCAGTGACGCTTGTAGTGCTCCTGGGAGCCTATGAGCTGCACATGATGCTGCGGCATGCCGGACATCATCCTATTATGCCGGTCAGTGCCTGCTTGATTATGTTCTTTCTTGTGGCTGCTATGTTTCCACCTGCGCAACGGCTGCTAATACTTGAAAGTGGGCTGAGCGCTGCCCTGGTGATCTCATTCCTCTGGCTCTTTTTCCGCAAGAAGCTTGAAGGCGCTTTTGTAGACTGGGCGCTTACCCTTGCCATCGCTGTTTACCTGGGCTGGTCAATGAGTTTTTTCCTGCTGTTACGCGGATATGAAATTGGTTGGCCTTTTAACCATGGTCCCTGGTGGCTGCTACCCCGGGGCGTGTGGTGGTTACTCACAGTTCTGCTTGGTGTCTGGGGTTTTGATACAGCAGCATTCTTTACGGGACGTTACTTTGGACGACACAAACTTGCTCCACGTATCAGCCCTGGCAAGACGTGGGAGGGTGTTTTTGGAGGCTTAGTACTTTCAATTATCGCTACCCTGCTATGTACCGTCAAGCCTCTGGGTGTTCCCTGGTACCTGGCTATCGTCCTGGGCATTGCGATTGGCTGTGCGGCCGTAGTGGGAGACCTGGCGGAATCGCTCATCAAACGCCAGACGCATGTCAAGGATAGTGGGCAAATAATGCCCGGCCATGGGGGTATGCTTGACCGCATCGACAGCCTCATGTTTGCCGTCATCGTGGTTTATGCCTTCGCCCAGCTCATCGGGACATAAGATGAAAAAATGGAACAAGAGTGAGCAAGTGACTTCGCCTTGCGCTCTTGCTCCATTTTTTCATTGTTTTTGTTATGGGTAGGAAGCACTAAGTCCCCAAGGCGTAGAGCTTCTTGTCCTTGTTGCCTATATACAGTACACCATGCGAGATAGATGCCGCCCCATAGAAGTGCGAAGTGGTAGTAGAGCCGGTGTAAGTGAAGAGGGTGTTCCCTGAGGCGGTGGCTACGAGAATGAGATATGATCCCTCTATAACCACTGCTACGCCTGGAACTAGCGAGACTGCACCGATTACCGCACCGTTTTTCATACAATGCTGCCAGATGAAGGCTCCCGTAGCAGGATTGAGTGCGCGCAAGCTGCCTCGACAAGCGCTGCCATTAATGGACGTTTTGCCACCAGCCACGTAGAGCTTGCTGCCATCCCAGGCGCTGGGTGAGATGCTGCCATCCCCACACTCAGGGCAATCCCCTCCCACCGCTATCTTAGCCCGCCATATCGGGCCGCTGCTGATGGCCAGACGGTCGAAGGCATAATATATCCCGTTCTTGTTTGCGACTCCCACCAGGCTACGTAGAGAACCGTTGATGGTGGCCTGGAATAGTGTAGGTGTAGACCCAAAATCGCTGTCCTTTGTCCTCTCAGCCACAGGCACTTGCCAGGAGCTTATAACCGACAGGTCTGATGCGTCTAATTTGACCAGGGCAATTGGGTAGGGATCTTTCCTGGCGCACCTGTTCGCGTTACCTGTGGCGAAGTAAAGCGTACCTGCTCCCTCATCAATAGTTGGTGAACCCCATATGCCCCCACCGAGGCAACCCTTGGATACGACGTTGAAGATGTGCTGGATGGCTCCAGTGGAAACATTTATCTGGAAAAGCTGTCCCTGTACCAGTGGGCAATCCCCGATGGACGCTACGCCTATATAGACGCTGCCGTTGTACACGGCTGGCGAATCCCAGATGAAGCGATTTGATGATGGAGTACCTAGCGCAGTCTTCCAGATGACTGCCCCACTGGAGGCGTTCAGCGCGTAGAAATTGGCATTGCCTCCTCCCACAAAGACCACGGAGGTTGTCGTTCCATTTACTGGTACAGAAGCTATTGTTGCCGTACTTACCACACCGAGTGGGACGCGTGAATCGCAATTAGGAGTTGTGCGGCCCAGGAACTGCTGCCAGACCTGTATTCCGTTCAGATTCGTCGCGTGCTCGTACCCATCCAGTGAACCCCAGTAGATCCTTCCGTTGCTTTCTACCGGCTGGGAGAAGATAGCCCCTCCTCCCGCGTCAGTCCAGTGTAATTTCAAGTGAGTCGCCGATGAGGGATTGATAATAGTCTCGGCTCCATTGAACCCCTGGCGCCCATTGTTACTCAAATAAGTTGGCCAATCACCAGAACCAGAAACTGCATGTGCAGTCTGTTGCCATGGAAGAATGATAATGGTACTTGTTAGCATAAAAACAAGGGTCAACGCCAGAGAAGAGATCCGTTGCCATTGCCCAGAGATGTTCTGGACCAGGGCTCTCGACCTGGAGGCTTGTTCAATCATGTTAGCTACCTGCCTTTTAGTTTTTGTGGAGATAGTTCTAAAGGTAGCATAGGCTCTATAGTAGAAAACGTCACGAATAAAGAGGTAGTGAGTTGGTGGTTATTACGGCTATATGGTTGTGGTATGATAACTGGCTTGTTGAAATGCCATCTGCTGCTTTTTGGTATAGATGTGCCTTTGGGCGAAGCGCAAAAGTAGCACTCAAGTGCAGAGCAACTGTTGGTTGCAAATTTGACAGCCAATCCCACCATGCCCTACAATGAATAGTGATATAGCGAACAAAATTCCTCTCGTGCAAACATGAGCGGAAGAAAAAAGACGTGGGCGAACACCCTGAAACGAGCGTCGTGTTCGCCCATTCTATATAAGTGAACTTGTCACAAGGTTTGCCTTTGGATAGTGATAGATGACATGACCGCATTTCCGAGACGAATCGCTCTGCTTGGAAGCACCGGCTCAATTGGCCAGCAGACGCTGGACGTAGTGCGTTGTTTCCCCGAGCATTTTCGTATAGTCGCATTAGCCGCACGTAATAATGTTGCCCTCCTGGCTGAGCAAGTGCAAGAGTTTCAACCTTCACTGGTCGCCTGTTTTGACGATACCCCTGAGGTAGCAGAGGCTGCGCGGGCAGCATTTCCCAGAGTTGTTTTTCGCGAACAGGGACTGTTGGATGTGGCAACATATGCCGATGCGGATATTGTTGTCGCTGCTACCTCTGGCCTGGTCGGATTGGAGCCAACGCTGGCTGCCATCAGAATGGGTAAAGCTATTGCCCTCGCCAATAAAGAGACCCTGGTGATGGCTGGCCACCTGGTGATGCGAGAAGCACAGCAGGCAGGCGTACCCATTCTACCAGTAGACAGCGAACACAGCGCCATCTGGCAATGCTTGCGGGGTGAGCAAATAAGCGAGGTCAATCGCTTGCTACTCACTGCTTCAGGTGGACCATTTCGCCGCGCCTCGCTTGAACAAATCCGTTCGGTGACGGTCGAGCAAGCCTTAGCCCATCCGACCTGGCGCATGGGACCAAAGATCACTATCGACTCTGCCACGCTTATGAATAAAGGTTTAGAGGTGCTTGAAGCTCGCTGGCTCTTTAATATTCCTTATGAACGTATTGAAGTCGTCGTTCACCCGGAAAGCATCATCCACTCGATGGTCGAGTTTAGAGATGGTTCTCTCAAGATGCAGGCTAGCCTACCAAGTATGCACTTGCCTATACTAGATGCCTTGAGTTACCCTGACCGGCTAAATACGATGGGCACGGGACTTGTGCGAGAATTACGCTGGCCGGACGTAGCCCGCCTCAATTTCGAGGCTCTTGATATGGCCCGCTTCCCTTGCTTCCATCTCGCGCTAGAGGCGGCCAGGCGAGGAGGTACTTATCCGTGTGTATTGGTAGGAGCAGACGAAGAGGCCGTAGCTCTTTTTCTAGATGGTAAAATTGGACTGTTAGGTATTGCAGAACTGATAGAAGCTGTGCTTGAGCGACATCAATCTGTCGACCAGCCAGGTATAGCCGACATTTTGGAGGCATGTGCCTGGGCGCGTCGGACAGCACGGGAACTCTATGCACTACGCTTTTCACTATAAGCTACTTTAAGGAAAGATATTATGAACTGGTTCTGGCTAGCTGCTATTCCGGTGTTTGGCCTGCTCGTGCTTATGCATGAATTTGGCCACTTTATTACCGCAAAATGGGCGGGTATTCGCGTGGAAGAGTTCGGCCTGGGTTTTCCCCCGCGCATCGTGGGTTTTCGTAAACGCGATAAAGGTGGCTGGGAGGTCATCTGGTTCGGAGAGAGACAGAATGAAGAAGATAGGTATACTTCTCAGAAACAAACTCCTTTTAGTGGTACCAGTGGCGGCGTGAGTCTGCCTGGCGCCCCTGTCTCGAATCATACGATCTATTCACTCAATTTCATCCCTATTGGGGGCTTTGTGCGGATGCCCGGGGAGAATGGTGATATCAACGATGCCTCCGGCAGCTATGATCCTCAAAGCTTTGCCGCTAAACCGGCGGGTAAGCGTCTTATCGTGCTCGTTGCAGGCGTCACCATGAACGTTATATTGGCCATGGTACTGTTTACCTTTGCCTTTGGCTTCGGTGAACCAAAACTCCTTCCGCAAATTGGTGCAGTCGTTCCTGGCTCTCCGGCTGCTATAGCTGGTCTCCGTCCTGGTGATACTATCGTCTCGGCCAATAACCAGCCGATCAAGTCTTTCGCTGATCTACAGAATATTGTTAGCAAAGAACTGCAAGCTGATCACAATCAGCACGCGACCGTACCAGTGCTCTTACAGTTACAGCATGCCGGTTCGAAACAACTGGTCACAACGACGGTCAATGTGCGAGAGCATCCACCCGCAGGCCAGGGACCCATGGGTATTCAGGCGAACGGGAAAGTAATCTTTGACCGCTTACCGCTCTGGCAGGCACCTATTCGAGGGGTGCAGTATACGTTTGAAATGACTGGAAACTTTATCACGGCCATTGGACAGATGATAAGCGGTGCGCTCCCGTTCCAGCTTACGGGCCCGGTTGGCATTGTGAGAATTACAGGAGATGTGGCCCAAACCGTACCTAGCGAGGGCTGGTGGCCATTGCTTAGCTTGACGGCAGTATTAAGTTTGAACCTGGCAATTATTAACATTCTACCTTTCCCCGCTCTCGATGGTGGGCGCGTCGTACTTGTACTGGTTGAAGTGTTACGTGGTGGCAGACGCCTGAAACCCGAGGTCGAAGGTATTATCAATTTTATCGGTATGGCAATTCTGCTTACCCTCATGCTAGTCATCACTTTTTTTGATGTCATCCATTGGGGAAGCTAATCACTATGGAGTAACCAGATTATGCGACGAAAAACCCGGCAAATTCATGTTGGTGATGTGGCTATTGGCGGTGATGCACCCATCGTGGTACAGTCAATGACTACGACATATACTCGCGACGTAGAAAGCACAGTTGCACAAATTCATCGCCTGGAAGACGTTGGCTGTGAAATAGTACGTGTAGCAGTGCCGGAAGAAGAGGATGCTCTCGCCATTGGCGAGATCAAAAAGCGCATCCATATTCCGCTCGTGGCCGATATTCACTATAAGCACTCCCTGGCTTTAGAAGTCATCCGGCAAGGTATAGATTGCGTGCGTATCAACCCTGGTAATCTCATCAACGGTCGTAAGTCTCTTGAGCAGATTGTAGCCGCCTGTAAAGAGCGCGGTATAGCCATGCGTATCGGCGTGAACTCAGGCTCAATTGATGCGCTCGACCAGCGGGCACAGATGCAGCGCATCCAGGTCCGGCTGCGCGATGATGGGGTCCTCGAGCGTACTGACCCGGCCGAGGCCCGGCGTAAGGAACGCGAGCACCTGACAGAGCGTATGGTCTCTAAAGCCCTGGAATATATCAGCTGGTGTGAGGAGATGGATTTCCACGAGATAAAAGTCTCGCTAAAATCTTCTTCCCCGCTGACTGCTGTTGAAGCCTATCGCCGTTTCTCGCAGCGCTCAGATTATCCTCTCCACCTGGGCATTACCGAGGCCGGGACGCTGGTCACGGGTGCGGTGAAGTCCTCTGTTGGCCTGGGACTGCTCCTTGCGGATGGCATCGGTGATACCATGCGTGTGAGCCTGAGCGCCGAGCCCGAAGAAGAGATTCCTGTGGCCTACGAAATCTTGCGCTCACTTGAACTGCGCAACCGGGGCGTCACCTTTGTCTCTTGCCCGTCCTGTGGGCGTGTCGAAATCGACGTAATTAGCGTTGCCAACGAGGTCGAGAAACGCCTCTCTAAAGTACAGACTCCCATCCACGTTGCCGTCATGGGCTGTGTTGTCAACGGCCCTGGTGAATCACGCGACGCCGATGTGGGCCTTGCTGGAGGTAAGGGCCGGGGTGTGATCTTTCGCAAGGGTGAAGTGATCAAAACCGTTCCTGAAGATCAGTTTCTCGATGCTGTGCTGAAGGAGGTAGCGAGCCTGTTGCCAGAGCACGAGGCAAAACTGATCTACCCGGAGGGTGGCATTCGGGAGACTGCTGGTATTCACCGCACCCGTGATGAGGGAATAGGGACAG
>WNGR01005634.1_pt1 | contig 13423 bp, 11 predicted proteins | sample 5407581 | NCBI WGS metagenome assembly WNGR01 (sample SAMN13153383, study PRJNA577476) | soil metagenome | isolation source: 80 cm soil or saprolite under Garry oak tree replicate 2 | place: USA:California | collected 2016-06-15 | reverse complement strand
ACATGTACCAGTCGGCGTTCCAGAACGAGCAGTACGGCTACGGCATGGCCATCGGCACCCTGTTGTTCGCCGCCATGCTCATCTTCACGCTCGTTGTGATGCGGGCGCTGCGTCCCCGGACCAACTGACCGAATTCTCACCAGGAGGCGGGTTTCCATGTTCCGAAGAACTCACGGGCTGTCGGCCGGGATGGCCCTGCTGGCCGCGGGCGTCCTGGCCGCGGGATGCTCGAGCAACTCGGCCAGCCCGGGCAACTCGGGCAGCAACGCCCCGGTCATGATCAAGGTGGTGCGCCGCCGAACACCGGCCCGATCACGGCGGCAGACAACGCCGGCCTGAAGCAGCTGACCACCCAGTACGAGTCCGCGCACAAGAACGTCACGGTCCAGTGGCTGCCGAACAACACCGGCAGCATCAGCGCAGCGAATGCGCAAGTGGAAAGCCAGGCCTCCGGCGGCGCCGCACCGGACGTCGTCTGGGAACAGTACGGGCCGGTGACGTCCGGCGCGCTGCCGCCCGGCTTGCTGCAGAACATCAAGCCTTACCTGACCAAGCCGAACCCGTACGTGCCGGGCAACTCCAGCTGGCTGTCGCTGTTCACGCCCGTGACGGTCCCGTACATGACCTCTTCGAACGGGGACATCGACATCATCCTCGGGTCGAACGTCGAGACCGGCTTCTTCTACAGCAAGGCCGCCTTCGCCAAGGCCGGGATCACGTCTCCGCCGGCCACCTGGGCCGATCTCCTGACCGACCTCGGCAAGCTGAAGTCGGCCGGCATCACGCCGTTCATGTTCACCGACGGCAACGCCAACTGCACCCCGTCGTGGTGGGAGCGGCTCGCGACCACCTCGCTGCTCGCGAGCCAGGTCAGCCAGTTCGACGTCAACCACGCCCAGGTGACCACCGGCCTCGACGACGCGGTCGGCATCAAAAAAGGCATCATCGGCATGAGCAACCCCCGCTATGCGGAGGGCTGGAAGCTACTCGGCCAGCTCGTCAGCTATTCGGCCGGCGGGGAGAGCAGCTACGACGGGTGCGCCGACCCGAACGCCACCTCGCCGCCGCTGAGCCCGCAGTCCCTGCTCATCCAGGGCAAGGTCGGCATGCTATGGGGCGGAAGCTGGTGGATCCCGCAGCTCAACTCGGCGGGCTTCACCGGCAAGTTCGGCGTGTTCCCCGAGCCGCCCATCACCACCGTCAGCTCGCCACTCGCGCTCGGAACCTCCACGGTCGGGGTCATCGGCGGCCCGAACGGCAACGGCCAGTGGAGCATCACCTCCCAGCGCGCGGACAGCACGATGACCCCGGCCAAGACCGCGACGGTGATGAACTTCATGGCGTGGCTGTTCACCCCGCAGCACCTCGGCTACTGGCTGAAGATCAGCGGGAACGGGGCCTACATCCCCACCGAGACCGGCGCGCCGACGGTCAACCTGCCCGGGCTCAACAACCTGGTCCCCACGAGCACGGTGCCGAAGGTGATCGACGTGGTCCTCGACAACGTGCTGTCGACCGTGGCGACGAACTCGGGATCCCGGCTCTTCCAGGAGTACGTCAACGGGTCGCTGTCCTACTCCGCGTTCGCCAGCCAGTGGCAGTCGTTGCTGACCAGCGCGGCGCAGCAATGGGCGACCCAGAACCATGTCGACCTGAATAAGTACTGAGCGGGGAACCGGTGCGTTCGGTCGTTCAGATCGATCCCCAGGCTGGCCGCCCTCCGGCACCTGCCGGGCGGCGGCCCGCCTGGGCGGGGCGGCAGCGACGTCGTTACCGCTGGATCAGCCTGCTCGGCGGCTTGCTGATCGTGGTGATGACCTATTTCCCCCTCGTCTTCGTAGTCTCCAATTCGCTGAAGAGCGGGCAGAACATCTTCAGCGGCGGCGTGTTCTCGCTGTTCACCCAGTTCGACTACCAGAACTACAGCACGGCGTGGGCCGGGGTGTCCCGGCCGCTGGTCAACACGATCATCGTCGCCGCGGGGTCGATCGTCCTCGGCGTCACCGCGGCGGCGGCAGGCGCCTACGCCTTCTCCCAGCTCCGGTTCCGGGGCAAGGAACTGCTGTTCCTGGCCTACCTCGGGCTGCTGCTGATCCCGTCGACGCTAACCTTGATCCCGCTGTTCCTGATCATCCAGAAGCTGCATTTCTTCAACACCTGGTGGGCGCTGATCCTGCCGTATGCGGCCACCGCCCAGCCGCTGCTGGTGCTGATCTTCCGCGGCTTCTTCGACCAGATCCCGCGCGAGCTGCTGGAAAGCGCCCGCACCGACGGCTGCTCCGAATTCCAGGTGCTGGCCCGTATCGTCGCCCCGCTGACCAGGCCGGTGCTGCTGACCGGCGCGATCCTGGTCACCATCAACGTGTGGGGCGACTACCTGTGGGTGACGATCGTCATCCAGGACCCGCACAAGACCACGATCTCGGCCGGCGTGCAGCAGTTCGTCAGCAGCTTCGGGCTGAACGTGAGCAGCGGCGGTTCGGTCTTCGCCGCGCTGGTCATCGCCACTCTGCCGATGTTCGTCCTAGTCGGCTTCACCATGCGCTATTTCGTCTCCGGCCTCACCGAAGGAGCAACCAAGCTGTGAGCCGCCTGCCACTCGTGCCTACCGGACTTCGCTGCGCACACCAGGCCGACCCGCTCGGCGTCGCGCCGGACCGCGTCCGGCTGAGCTGGGTCCTCCAGAGCGCGGGCACCGGCCGGGCCCAGCGCGCCTACCAGATCCAGGTCACCGACGACGCCGACGCCATGGCCTGGGACAGCAGCCAGGTGGAGTCGGGCTGCTCAGCGGACATCGCCTACGCGGGTTCCCCGCTGACCGCAGGCGGCCGGTACCGCTGGAAGGTGCGGGTGTGGGACGAGGACGAGCGGGTGTCAGGCTGGAGCGACCCGGCCCGCTTCGAGATCGAATTGGACCGAACGAGCGGGTGGCACGCCTCCTGGATCAGCCCGAGCCGGATCCGGGAGGCGGTCACCCCGCCCTCAGGTGCCGGCCCGGTCGACCCGGTGGCCAGAGCCCTGACCCCGGCGCCCTACCTGCGCCGGGCCTTCACGGTGGACCAGCCGGTGACGTCCGCCCGGCTGTACGTGACCGCGCTCGGCCTGTACGAGGCACGGCTGAACGGCCGCCGGGTCGGCGACGGGTTCCTCGCGCCCGGCTGGACCGACTACGCCCGGCGCATCGCCTACCAGACCTACGACGTGACCGGCCTGCTGGCCGAGGGCGAGAACATCCTCGGCGCGATCCTGGCCGACGGGTGGTACGCCGGCTTTGTCGGCTTCGACCCCAAGCGGGCCGGCGCCCACTACGGCGAGGTGCCCGAGCTGCTAGCGCAGCTGGTGCTGCGGCTGGCCGACGGCACCGAGCAGCGGATCGTCACCGACGGGCAGTGGGAGTCCTCGACCGGCGCGATCCGGCACGCGGACCTGCTCATGGGCGAGCGGCACGACCTCGCCCTCGAGCCAGCCGGCTGGGACGTGCCCGGCTTCACTCCGCACTCTGGCGCCTCCGGCGCGGGCTCTGGCTGGCATCCGGTCCGGTCGCGCGAGCGCGACGGCATCCCGCTGGTCGCCGACCCGGGGCCGCCGGTCCGGGTCACCCAGGAGGTCGCGCCGCGCAGCATCGCCACCGACGACCACGGCCGGCACATCGTCGACTTCGGCCAGAACCTGACCGGCTGGCTGCGGATCAACGTCGACGGGCCGGCCGGGACGCGCGTCCGGAGCCGGCACGGCGAGGTCCTCGCGGCCGACGGCAGCCTGTACACCGACAACCTGCGCACCGCCCGGGCCACCGACGAGTTCACCACGGCTGGCGGCCCCGCGGTGCTCGAGCCGCGGTTCACCCTGCACGGGTTCCGGTACGCCGAGATCACCGGCTACCCCGGCGACATCGGCCAGGCCGGCATCACCGCCCGGGTCGTACACTCCGACACCCCCGCCACCGGGAACTTCGAGTCCTCGCTGCCATGGCTGGACCGGCTGTTCCGCACCATCGACTGGGGTCAGCGCGGCAACTTCATCAGCATCCCGACGGACTGCCCGCAGCGCGACGAGCGGCTCGGCTGGCTCGGCGACGCCCAGGTCTTCGCCCGGACCGCCTGCTACAACCGTGACGTCGCGGCGTTCTTCGCCAAGTGGCTGGACGACGTGGCCGACGCCCAGCTGCCCTCCGGCGCCTTCACCGACGTCGCCCCCCGGCTCACCCTGCGCGGCGCCGGCGCGCCGGCCTGGGGCGACGCCGGGGTGATCGTGCCGTGGACGATGTGGAAGATGTACGGCGACACCGCCATCCTGGACCGGCACCTCGGCGCCATGACCCGGTGGATGGACTTCCTCGAGCGGGCCAACCCCGACTACCTGCGAGCCCGGGAACTCGGCAACAGCTACAACGACTGGCTCACCCCGGGCGACGACGACACCCCGCACGAACTGCTCGCGACCGCGTACTGGGCGTACGACGCGGCGCTCATGGCCGAGATCGCCGACGCGACCGGACGGCCTGGCGACGCTGCGGGGTACCGGGCGCTGTGGTCGAAGGTTCGCTCGGCGTTCGCGGAGGCGTTCGTGGCCGCCGATGGCCAGGTCGCCTCCGGCACCCAGACGGCCTACGTCCTGGGCCTGCATATGAACCTGGTCCCCGACGACCTGCGGGCTGCCGCGGCGGATCACCTCGTGGCCGCGATCGGGGCCGCGGACTGGCACCTGACCACCGGGTTCGCCGGCGTCGGGTACCTGCTGCCGGTGCTGAGCTCCACCGGTCACACCGCGGCGGCCTACCGGCTGCTCGAGCAGGACACCATGCCGTCCTGGCGGTACATGATCGGCCATGGCGCCACCACGATCTGGGAGCGCTGGGACGGCTGGACCGCCGAGCGCGGCTTCGCCTCACCCTGGATGAACTCGTTCAACCACTACTCACTCGGCTCGGTCGGCGAATGGCTGTACCGGTTCCTCCTCGGCATCGATCAGGAGCCAGGTACCGCCGGCTTCGGCCAGCTGCTGCTCCGGCCGCACCCCGGCGGGTCACTGGACTGGGCCCGCGGCTCCTACGAATCCGTCCGGGGAACGATCAGGGCCGGCTGGAAACGGGACCGTGGCCGGTTCACGTACTGGGCGGAGCTGCCGCCCAACGTCACGGCCACCATCCGCGTCCCCAGCCGCGACGCTGCCGAGGTCCGCGACGCCATGGGTAACCCGCCCTCGGCGCTCGCCAGTTACCCGGGTGCCGCGGACGCCCAGGAGGCCGTCTTCCAGATCGGCTCGGGGGCGCACGAGTTCTCCGGTCCCGCGATGAACGACCCCGGCAACTCCTGAAGAAAGCGGCCCTGGACCTTTAGCGCGGAGCGGCTGCCGTTCGGCCTCGTGAACGGGTCTTACCGCATACCGGCGAAAAGTTAAAAGGCGGCGGGGCTTGCGCCACCTGACGGCGGACAGCTCAGCGGGCTTCGTCTCCGGACATGTAACGCCCGGCTGGTTTCGCGGACTGAACGGGAAGGGCCGTTCGGCCTGCGACAGGGGCGGAGGCGTTCACGCGTGGAAGCTGGCAGCTGGCACCGGGTCGATCCGGTAGACGTCCCGGCCGAGGGCCGGGTCCGCAGCGTTACGGTCGACGGCCGCACGGTCGCGCTCGCCCGGTGCGGCGCGGGGCTGGGCGCGCTGGAGAACCGGTGCCCGCATCAGGGCGGCCCGCTCGGCGAGGGCTCGATCGAGAACGGCTGGCTGCGCTGTCCCTGGCACGGCTATGACTACGACCCGCTCACCGGCCGGCCTCCGGAGGGCTTTTCCGACGCGCCAGCCGCCTATGAGGTAGCCGAACGGGCGGACGGGGTCTACGTGCACCTTCCCGCTCCCGCGCCGAAGGTGCGGACGGTGGCGGACGTGCTGGTGGAGACGCTAGTCGCGTTCGGGATCACACATGTATTCGGCATGGTTGGCCACTCCAACCTGGGCTTCGCCGACGCGATGCGGCGCGCCGAGGAACGCGGCCAGCTGACCTTTACCGGGATCCGGCACGAGGGGGCGGCGTCCTTCGCGGCCAGCGCGTACGGCAAGCTCACCGGTCGGCCCGCGGCCTGTTTCGCGATCGCGGGACCGGGGTCGACCAACCTGCTCACCGGCCTTTACGACGCCAAGCTCGACCAGTCACCGGTCCTGGCCATCTCCGGCCAGGTTCCGTCCAAGGTCCTCGGGCGAGGGGCCTTCCAGGATCTCGACCTGACCGCCATCTTCGGCGACGTGGCCGCCTGGACCGCCGAAGTGCACGCCGGCAAGCCCATCCTGCAGATCGACGACACCCCGGCGGCCATCGGCCGTTTCGACCCGGTCGGCGCCGGGATCACCGGCGACGCCGCGCTCACGCTGGACGCGTTGCTCGCGGAACTGGGCGCGACCCGCACCGAGGACCAGCGTCCGGCCGTGGCCGCCCGGTGGGCCATCTGGCGGGCGGAAAAGGCCCGGCGAGCCGCCGACGAACGAGGCCGCGGCGTGTCCGCCGCGGCGGTCTTCGACTCGCTGTCGCGGCACCTGCCACACGACGCCATCATCACCGTCGACGTCGGTAACCACGCCTACTCGCTGGGCCGGTACCTCGAATCCGCCGGCCAGCCGGTCCTGATGTCGGGCTACCTCGGGTCGATCGGGTTCGGCTACCCCGCCGCCCTCGGCGCGTGGGCGGCCGCCCCCGGCCGGCCCGTCGTGGCCGTCACCGGGGACGGCGGCTTCGGCCAGTACGCCGCCGAGCTCACCACCGCGGTGAAGTACGGCATACCGATCAAGCACGTCCTGCTCGACAACCACTCCCTCGGCAAGATCAGCAAGGAGCAGCTCGCCGCCGACTACCCGGTCTGGCACACCTCGCTGCACAACCCGGACTGGGCCGCCTACGCCGGCCTGTGCGGCGCCACCGGTATCAAGGCCGAGTGCCGCGACCAGCTCGACCAGGCCATGACCCAGCTGTTCGCCGCCGACGGCCCCGCCATGCTGCACGTCAGCCAGGATCCCGAGCTCCTGTGAGCCAACGCCCCGGGGTTTACTGCTGTTCGGACTGCCACCGGCGGTAGAGGTCGGTGAACTCGTCCCGCATCTGCGGGGTCAGGTCCTCAGGTTCGAGCCGGCCGGTCAGGCTGATCGTCTCGCGCATCTGAGCCAGGTACTCGGTGCAGTGCGGGCAGCCGGCCAGGTGCGCCTCGAAACGGCGCTGAGCTCGCGCGCTCAGCGTCCCCTCGAGGTAATCGGTGACCAGCTCGACGGCCTCCCGGCAGACGAGATCACGGCGGTGCAGCAGCTTCATCGCACCTCCCGGAATTCGTCCTCGAACAGCTGCCTGAGCCGACTCCGGCCGCGGTGCAGCAGGACCCGCTGGTTCCCCTCGGTCAGGGCGAGCACCGCGCAGACCTCTTCGCTGCTCATCCCCTCGATGTCGCGGAGCAGCACGACCTCGCGCTGGCGGGCGGGGAGCTCGCCGAGCCAGGCCCGGATGCGGTCGGCGAGCTTGCCCGCCTCCATCCGGCGCTCCGCGGCCTCGATCCAGTGCTCGGGCGGGTCGGCCCAGCCGCCGCCGCCGAACCGGGACGGGTCGACGGCCGGCTCGGGATCGGCGACCGGGACGCTGCGCTGCTCTTTGCTGCCCGTGCTGCGGGCCCGGTTCACCAGGATGCGGAACAGCCAGGTCTTCAGTGACGAGCGGCCCTCGAAGTTGTCCAGGCCGCGCAGGACCGCTAGCCAGGTGTCCTGGACGACCTCCTCGGCGACGGCGCCGCTCGGCACGAACGAGGCCGCCAGCCGCAGCATCGGCTCGTGGTAGCGCTCGACCAGGCTGACGAACGCCCGCTCGTCGCCCGAACGCAGCCGGAGCAGGAGCTCGCCGTCGGGATCCATCACCGACAGGATAGGGCGGGCCGGCCGCGGCCCCGACCGGGGTCCGTGGCCGGCCCGTATCGTGATCCTCAGGAAGCCACGATCCCTTCGCCGCCGACCGCGCCCGGCACGGTGACCGCGCCGATCTTGGCCAGGGCTCCGTTGGCCGCCACGCTGAACTCGTCGACGATGCCGTTGCCGCCGGTCTGCACGTACAGGAACCGGCCGCCGGCCGCGGCCGCCGCGTCCACCGCACCGGGGTCGGTGGCAGTGTTGGCGAGGAGGCTCAGCTGCCCGCTCGCCGAGGAGGTGAAGCCGCTTTCGGAGGGCGTGCCCGCGTTGGAGGCGAACAGGAACGACCCGGCCAGGGTGACCCAGCAGGTCGCGGCCTGGCCGGTGCCGGCCTGGCTGAGCAGGCCGACCGTGCCGTTCCGGCTGAGGTCGAAGGTAGCCAGCGCGTTCGGGCCGGCCTCGGCAATGACCAGATGGCCGAACGGGTCGAAGGCGATCGCGAACGGAACGGTACCGGGCTCTGTGTTCACGGTCGGCTTGGCGGACAGGAGCCCGCCGAAGCCGACGCCGAACACGCCGATGGCGTTGCCGTTGCCCTTGGTGGTGACGACGAGCTGGGTGCCGTCCGGAGTGAAGGCGACCTGCCCGGGGGTGGTGGTGAACTGCGGGGTGGCGTTCGGGTCCAGGCCGAGCGCGCGGTGCGAACCGGGAAGGCGGACCAGGAAGCTGCCGAGCACCCGGTAGCCCTGCACCGAGCCGCCATTGAGCGCGTTGAGCTCGTACACCAGGTCGCCGTGCACGGCCACGCTGACCGGGAACGTCCCACCCGAGCCCAGCACCTCGCGGAGCGCGAGCCGGTCGCCGCGCACGGCGAAGACCGAGATCGTGTCGCTGCCCGCGTTCACGGCGAACAGCAGGCCGTGCCGCGGATCGTCGGTCAGCGAGTGTGGTCGACCACGGACCCGGCTAGGATGCCGCCGCGGCCGCCGCCGCCATGACGCGTATCGGTATCCTCACGGAAACTCCTCACGCTTGGGGGTTCGGTGTTAGCCCCTTCTGTCCCGCCTGAGGAGTTCGCGTTACGCCGCCTGGGTCGCTGCTGCCTCGGTGAGGGCCTGGATGCGGTCGAGCATCGCGTCGAGCGCGACCTCGAGCGGGCGGGTATCGCGCTGGACCTGGGCCAGGAGCAGGCCGCCCTGCAGGGCGGCGAGCGTGGCCAGGGCCAGGTCGCCGGGATCCGCACTGGCGGGAAGGTCGCCGCGGGCGTGCATGGCCCGGAGCCCGTCGCGGATCCTGGCCTCCCAGCGGCCGAACCCCCGGGCCACGGCCATGCGCGCCGCGTCGTCGATCTCGGCCACCTCGGCGCCCAGAGTACCGATCGGGCAGCCGCCGCGGCACTCGAGCGAGCGCTGGTGCTCGACCAGCAGGTCACGCCAGGCCCGCAGGCCGGACAGCGTGTCCAGGTGATCGAGATGCGTGCCCTGAGTATCCAGGACCGCGTCCGTCTGATAATCGATAACCGCGCGGACCAGCGCCTGCTTGTCCTCGAAGTAGTGGTACACCTGCGAACCGCTTACCCCGGCCGCCGCCCGGATGTCCTCCAGCGTCGTCTCGGCCACGCCGCGCTCGAAGATGAGCTCCGCCGCGGCGGCGACGATCCGCTCCCGGGTTTCGCGGCCCCGGCGGGTCAGCCGTCGCTCGGTCATGACACCAACCTAGCACAAATTGGATTGGACAACCCAGTTTTGGCCTGCCATTGTGGGTCGTGCAACCCAGTTAGCGATGCGGAAGGAAAACGAGATGACACTCAGCAACACCGGCCTGGCCGAGATCGACCTGGCCGGGCAGACCGCGCTGGTCACCGGCGCGACCAGCGGCATCGGGCGGGCCGTCGCCGTCCTTCTGGCCAGGCGCGGCGCGCACGTCCTGGTCAGCGGGCGGGACGCGGTCCGCGGCGACGTGGTCGTGGCGGAGATCCGTGAGGCAGGGTGGAAGGCCGATTTCGTCGCGGCGGACCTAGCGGACGGCGACTCGGTGCGGGCGCTGGCCCGCCGGGCCGTCGAGCTCGGCGGCGGGCACGTCGACATCCTGGTCAACAACGCCGGCGTGTTCCCGTTCGGGCCCACCCCGGGCGCTAGCGACGAGGACATCGACACGGTCTACGCGGTCAACGTCAAGGCGCCGTTCATCCTGACCGGCGAGCTCGCGCCCGCCATGGCGGCCCGGGGCAAGGGCGCGATCATCAACGTGCTGACCATGGTGGCCCACTTCGGCGTGGCGGGCATGGCCCTGTACGGCTCGAGCAAGGCCGCGCTGACCCTGCTCACGAAGGCGTGGTCGGCCGAGTTCGGCCCGAGCGGGGTCCGGGTCAACGCGGTCAGCCCGGGACCGACCCGCACCGAAGGTACCGAGGTGATGGGCGACCAACTGGACCAGCTCGCCGCGCTGGCCCCGGCCGGGCGCCCGGCCGCCCCGGAGGAGATCGCCGCGGCGATCAGTTACCTGGCCGGCGACGAGGCCAGCTTCGTCCATGGCGCGGTCCTCGACGTGGACGGTGGCCGCCGCGCGGCCTAGCCGTCAGGGCGCGGCTGCTTGTAACGTTTGCCGGCTTCCGTGGACGATGTCGTGACGAGTGGCATTGCCAGGGACCGGGAGGGGAGCATGACGACGAACGCGGATCCGCGTTACGACGATCTGAGTGCGCTGTTCTTCAATTGCACGCTGAAGCCATCACCGCAGCTCAGTCACACCCAGGGACTGATGGACCTGAGCGCCGCGATCATGCGCAAACACGGCGTCCGGGTGGAGACGATCCGGGCCGTCGACCATGACATCGCGACCGGGGTGTGGCCGGACATGACCGAGCATGGCGCGGCCACGGACGCCTGGCCGTCGCTGTACCCCAAGGTCTTGGACGCGGACATCCTGGTGATCGCGGGCCCGATCTGGCTCGGCGACAACAGCTCGGTCACCAAGCGGGTCATCGAGCGGCTCTACGCCTGCTCGCACCTGCTCAACGACGCCGGGCAGTACGCCTACTACGGGCGGGTCGGCGGCTGCCTGATCACCGGGAACGAGGACGGCGTCAAGCACTGCGCCATGAACGTCCTGTACAGCCTGCAGCATCTGGGATACACCATCCCGCCGCAGGCCGACGCCGGATGGATCGGCGAGGCCGGGCCGGGACCGTCCTACCTGGATCCCGGCTCCGGCGGCCCGGACAACGACTTCACCAACCGCAACACCACGTTCATGACCTGGAACCTGCTGCACCTGGCCCGGATGCTCAAGGACGCCGGAGGCATCCCGGCGCACGGCAACCAGCGTTCCGGCTGGGATGCGGGCTGCCGTTACGACTTCGACAACCCCGAATACCGCTGACGAGCGATGCGGAGGCTCCTGCCGGAGCGCGGCGGATAGGCTGGTAGCGGCGCGCCGGGAAGCCTGGTCGGCACTCTTCTGACGGATCGAGGAGAGGAGGTCGGCTGCGTGCGTGGGGTGGAGACCATCTTGTTCCTAGTGGTGCTGGGTACGGTGGTCGCCGCATTCGCCGGTCGGCTTCGCATCCCGGCCCCGTCCCTGCTGGTGATCGCGGGGCTCATCGTCGGCTTGCTGCCGGGGGTTCCGCAGGTCCGGGTGACACCCGATGTGGTCAGCCTGGTGGTGCTGCCGCCGTTGCTGTACGCGGCCAGCGAGGAATTGCCGTGGCGTGACCTGCTCGCGGTGTGGCGCCCGGTGCTCGTGCTGGCGGTCGGCCTGGTGCTGGCGTCGGCGGCGGCGGTCGGCGCCGTGGCCGGGGCGGTGGCGGGGCTCCCGGCGAGTCTGGCGTTCGTGCTCGGCGCCGTGCTGGCCAGCACGGATCCGGTGGCGGTCAGCGCCCTAGGGAGGCGGCTCTCGCTGCCGCCGAGGGTGCAGGCGCTGGTGCAGGCGGAGAGCCTGTTCAACGACGCGACCAGCCTGGTGCTGTTCCAGATCGCGGTCTCGTTCGCGGTCGCAAGCCCGGCCGGCCGGGCCACGCCCGGCGGTGTGCTGCTGCACGGGGCAGGGCAGTTCGCCGTCCTGGCAGCGGGCGGCGCGGCGGTGGGATGCGTGCTCGCGGCCGGGGTCGTCCGGCTGCGCCGGCGGGTCACCGATCCGGTGCTGGAGACCGTGGTCGCGCTGGTAACCCCCTACGCCGCGTACTTGCTGGGCGCGGCGCTGCACGTCTCACCGGTGACAGCGGTGATCGTCACCGGCCTGGTCATCGGCGGGCGTCGAGAGCGGATTACCACCGCGCAGACCCGGCTGCAGCTGCACTCGGTCTACCAGACCGTGATCTTCCTGCTGGAAAGCGTGGTGTTCAGCCTCATCGGCCTGCAGCTGCCGACCCTGATCCGCGACCTGTCCCACGGTGAGGCGTGGCCGACCGAGGCGCTGGCAGTGGCCGGAACGCTGATCGTGACGCGCATCTTGTGGGTGTTCCCGTTGTCCGCCGTCGTTCAGCGGCGCAGCGGCATCCGGCGTCCGACGTGGCCGGTTCCCGCCGTGGTGTCCTGGGCCGGCACCCGCGGGGTCGTCCCGCTGGCCGCGGCGCTGTCCATCCCGCTGACCATGACGGACGGGACGCCGCTGCCGCAGCGGGACCTGATCCTGGTGCTCGCCACCGCCGTGATCGTGATCTCGCTTGTCGTGCAGGGGCTCACCTTGGAACCTCTGGTCCGCGTGGCCGGGATCGCGAGGGCCGACAGCGTACGTCATGAGGAGACCGTCGCCCGGCTGCGCCTGGCCGAGGCGGCGCTGGCCCGGCTGGATGAACTCGCCGACGATGACTGCGCCGCTGATGACGCGATCGACCGGGCCCGGGCCAGCCTGCAGGCCCGGATCGGGCGCACCCGCGCCCGGATCGACGGCGACCAGCCGCCGGAGCCGGGCGGCCTGACCGACCGTGACCTGCGACGCGCCCTGAACGCCGCCGAGCACGCCGAACTCGCCCGGCTGTACGACGACGGCACCATCAGCCAGCCCACCCGCCTGCGGCTGCAACGCGGGCTGGACCTGGAAGCGACCCGGCTCAGCGACGAGCATCACTGACGTCGCCGGCCTCGCCGGCCTCGCCGACTGGCGGCCAAGGTGTCAGGCTGTGGCCAGGGCCAGAGCCGGATCGCGGAGGTGGACATGGTGGGTCGTGGTGCGCTGCGGGAGTATATGCGCGGGTCGCTGTGGGTGCTGCCGTCGCTGTCGGTGCTGGCGGCGCTGGCCGCGGGGGCGGCGCTGTCGTCGGTCAGGGCCGGGCCGCGGTCACCGCTGGCGTTCCAGGGAACGCCGGATGACGCGCGGACGCTGCTGCTCGGGATCACCGGCACGATGATTACCATCATCGCGCTATTGCTCGGCCTGGCCGTGGTGGCGCTGCAGCTGTCCTCCACCCAGTTCTCGCCGCGGCTGCTGCGTAACTTCCTGCGGGACCGGCCGAACCAGGTCGTGCTCAGCGCATTCGTGGCGACGTTCGCCTACAGCGCGGCCGGGCTGTACACGGTCGGCGTCTCCGGCGGCAACCGCACCGCCGCCTTCCCCC
>WNGR01005633.1_pt1 | contig 13423 bp, 13 predicted proteins | sample 5407581 | NCBI WGS metagenome assembly WNGR01 (sample SAMN13153383, study PRJNA577476) | soil metagenome | isolation source: 80 cm soil or saprolite under Garry oak tree replicate 2 | place: USA:California | collected 2016-06-15 | reverse complement strand
TTGAATCAGTTCTCCGCATCCTTCACACAGACGAGAGGCAAGCAACATATACTTACGATTCCCCATTAACCCATCCTTATCTATCTTGTGAATATTTCACCGAATTCCACGCGGTATCGCGATTAGCCCAAAAAATTTGTGCTGAAGGTTCGACACCACTTCCACACTCTGGAGTATTTTATAATAACAGACCATTTTTCAGCAGAAAAGGTGTATGACGAATTTCCATTCGTTCGCTGGCATCTTCTGTCCCTGGAGCGGCACGAGCCACGAGGTTCTGGTTTGTTCGAACGTTGAGGGCAACATTCGAGGATTGAGGCAGATTCCGTCGAACCTTCAGGTCAATTACCATTTACCACGCACCGGGCGCATTGGTAAATGCCCTACCATGTGAGCAGCTTTTGCCCCCAATCATAAGCACTTGCCCCCAATCTTGAGCACTGGCGTAGAGTCGCCGAGGATCGCCACCCCACATCGGGTTTCTTCCATCACCATTTTGTAAATTGTGGTAACGTTCTCGCAGAATGTAAATCCCAACGTTCTGCTGGCGAAAATTGCACAATTATTCTGTGGATGGGCTATCTCGAACACAAAGGATAGTTATACAGATTTCGCCAGCAGAACGTTGGGATTTACACAGAAAGGTGCGGGTGCAGGTTCATTTTTCCAGCATGAAGCTTCGCGCCCACTTTTGCAAGTCAACAGGGGCCTTCGTCCACCGGTTAATGGAGTCCTACCCGGTCTTGGATCAGCCATCACCTACTGGGAAGTTGCTTATTTCTTGACGACACGATACCTGATATGAGTTACCAAGTTGGTGCCGCTTAGTTCAAAAGGTTCAAGTTTGAGATCGGGAATACTCTCAAAGAGACGGGCTCCAGAACCGATGGTTACAGGCACGATGTGTAGCCACAGCTCATCAATAAGTCCAGCTGATAAATATTGATTGATGGTATTTGCGCCGCCCGCTATAGCCACATTTCTCTCCCCGGCCACTTCTTTTGCTTGAGACAGTGCTGCTTCAATACCGTCTGAAATGAAGATGAATGTTGTGCCACCCTCCATAGCAATAGGGTCTCTCTGATTTTTAGACAAGACAAAGACAGGTGCATGGTAGGGTGGATTCTCTCCCCACCAGCCCTTCCAGTCATGGCTCTCTCGCTTTTCTTTTGGGCCAAACATGTTGTTCCCCATAATGAACGCACCCGCATCCTGAAACGCATCCAATACAGCCTGGTGTTTTTCTGGTTCATCGAACATCCAGTGGTGGAGTAAATTTTCAGGGATGTCCCCAAAAGGTTTTTCAAAACTCTGGTTGGGTCCCGCAACGAAAGCATCTAATGACATCGAAATTTGGCAGGTAACTTTATTCATGTGATTTTCTCCTATCAGTGACAGTTTGAGCCAGAACATCGCACCCGCATCCCGCAACGCGGCAAATGTTCCTGTACTGGTGGCGTCACACTCGCAGGCTCATCCGAGAGGTCGTGACGCGGGTGACTCCTGGTTACGATCAGCCTTGTGGTTCCAACCCCCGCCGGGACGCTACCTTCCTTGCAACTTTGCCAGGATGCGCATAGCCTCACGTTGCAAGACCGTTTTCGAGGCGTCGGTCACACTACGTGCTCGTGTGTCTCTACGAGACAGTATACTCCAGCCAAGGACGTTCATGTCAAAAAGGTGTATGAGGACGCCAATTTACAGAATGGTGAGGGAAGAAGTCAGATGTGGAGCGGATTTCCCAGGCGACTCTACGCCAGTGCTCAAGATGGGGGGCAAGTGCTTATGATTGGGGGCAAAAGCTGCTCACATGGTAGGGCATTTACCAAAATGAAAGTGGCATAATTTACTGGTAATTGCGCTGAATGTTCGATCAAGGACAAGCCATGGTGGCTCATCCTGCTCCCGGAGTGGAAGATGCTCAACAAGAGATGGAAATCTATCTTGCATCTTTTGCTTGAAAAATACTATGTACGATACAAATGAGTCAGAGCGTGGAAATGGTGTCGAACATTCACCACAAAACATTTGCGCTGAAGGTTCGACTGGTAAATGACCTGAAGGTTCGACGGAATTAACCTGAAGGATTGAATTTTGCATTCAAGGTTCGATCAATCCAGAAGCCGCATGGGTGGAGCCGCTTCTGGAGCAGGGAATTCGATGTGAGAGATGAAAATCTGTGCTACCTCTTTTCTCCTGAAAAATGTCCTGTTGTCGTGAAAAGAAGCTGGACATTGGAAATGGTGTCGAACCTTCACCTCCAGAAAATTGCGCTGAAAGTTCGACGCGATGGCCCTCAGCCCAGTATTTTCGTTCGATCATTCAGCGCAATTACCATCGACGCAATAGCCCTCAGCCCAGTGTTTTCGTTCGATGATTCAACGCAATTACCATTCATCCATCAACATCCTGTAAATGAGCACGCTTCTCTCGACGAGACTGTCTCATATCGTGGTAGCTCTCTCGCCTGGACTCGCTTTCTGCTGTTTCGGTGTGCAGGGCGCTTGACAACTTCGGACACTCGCACCCGCTACTGGCGCCGTGTCGCAAAGAACGTTATGATATCGCGTGCGAGCAGTTCGGGCTCCTCCATCGCAGCGAAGTGCGCCCCGCGGGGCATCGGTGTCCACTGGCAGACGTTGTAGAGCCGCTCTGCCCACTCACGTGGCGGGGTGCCATCGGAGACGAATTGGTGAGCGAAGACGGCAACCGCCGTGGGCACTGTCACGAAATCCTGTGGGCCAGGTGTGATGCCATACCACCGGTTCTCAAAATAGTCTCGCATCGAGGTCGCAATAGTCTGCGTGGCCCAGTACAGCATGATAGTGGTCAACAGGTCATCCTTGCTGAACCGGCGCTCTACGTCGCCATCGCAGTCACTCCAGGCGCGGAACTTCTCCACGATCCAGGCTGCCCACCCAACCGGTGAGTCGTTCAACCCATAGGAGAGGGTCTGAGGCCTGGTGGATTGAATCGCTTTGTAGCCGCCATCCACCTCGGACCAGTGCTGATACTGCCTCAAGTACGCGCGCTCGGCTTCTGAGAGCGGTCGCGACCCAGGGCCGGTGAAAGGCGCCAGCTCCAAATTACTCAGGTGGATGCCCAGCAGTGGCTGGGGGTCAGAGAGTGCCATGAAAGTCGCCACGGCTGCTCCAAAGTCGCCGCCTTGCGTTCCGTAGCGCTCGTAGCCAAGGCGATGCATGAGGTGATGCCACAGACCGGCGGTGGAGTGGGTGGTCACTCCCCGATGGGGGGGTCGCGAAGACCAGCCGTACCCAGGCAGCGAGGGAATGACGATGTCAAAGGCTGGGCCGTCCATCCCGTGGGCAGCGGGATCGGTGAGCAACGGGACGAGCGGCAGCAGCTCGATGAAAGAACTGGGCCAGCCATGGGTCAAGATCAGTGGGATTCCGCTGCCCTGGCGCGCCCGCTCATGCACGAAGTGAATGTAGACGCCATCGATCTGGGTTCGGAACTGCGCAAAGTGGTTGAGCCTGGCCTCCTGTGCGCGCCAGTCAAAGGTGTGCTGCCAGTAGTCTACCAGCTCTTTGAGGTACCCTACGTTCGTGCCATAGTCCCACCCTGCTCCTTCCACCTCATCGGGCCAGCGAGTGCGCGCTAAGCGTTCGTGCAACTCATCCAGGGTACTTTGAGCAAGGTCAATCGTAAATGCCTGGATGCTCATCTCAGACCTCCTCTTCGGCTGTTCTTGCAGAGTAAAAAGGAAAAGCCTTCTGCTCTCGTTGCGCTATCCATAGGACGTCCAGCTCCTCCTTTCTTCGCCCGTCCAGGGGGACCTTGATCCCACACGCACCTCCAGGATGTGCCTTTGTCGTCGAGGCAAGGAGCGGTCCCTGTCCTTTTACGAGAGCGAGAAAAGCCGAGATCCTGCGACGGACGGAATCAGATTACCCCTCGTCGTTGATCACGCCGCGAAGGACTGCCCGCACAAACGGCAGGAAACCTTCTGACCTCGGGATATGGCTCTTCATATGAACGCTCGTCGTGTCGCTTGATTGAAAGATTTCCCGCACCATCTGGAGGCGGGTTTCCAACGGGATCCCTCCCCCCATGATGACGTGATCAATGGTCGTCTGGGCCAACGTGGACCGCACATCTTCCACACTCGTCCCTCGAAACACCTCGAGATCGGGGCGCGCGACCTGCTGCTGCACGTCGGCGAGGATGCTATCCAAGACTCCCAGCAGGAGGATCTTTTTGCCCATGTTTCTTCTCCTCTTTCTTCGTGTGGCACCCCAGCCAGGCGATGCTGGTCGAACTCGGTGAGGAGCTTGGTGCAGTACTCTCTGTCGTCCACACCAACGCGTGAACGGATATCCAGCGGAAGCGCCGACACATGCCAGGTTACGGCTCCACGCAGCTGTCCGGTGCTACCAAGGACCAGCATTGGCTTGTCACGGTGTGTCACGTCGATACCTTTCCAGAGTGTTAAGAAACACTCCAGACGTGAAAAACCTGTTTTCTTCGCTTGAGTGGGAAAGGCAAGCTTCACCTGCTCAGCCTGGCTACCGATCAGTCATGCAGACGAGCCGAGCCTCTATCATCTGTTCCTTTGCGCCTCCTTTCTGTCTCCACAGTGCGCGTACGTACGCCGCTGACTGCAATGGGGGGCAGACGCTCTACGACGCCAGGATTCTCCTCCAGCAGAGGATCACCATGAGGAGGCTCACCGGCAAGGAGCGGGCCTCTCGCCATTGAAAGAGGGTCACTCCTCATCCACGTCACTTTCTCTCTCCTCCAACAACATTCCAGTACTAATCAATCCTGGCCCATCGTTGTTCGGTATTGGGAGTTGTCGTTTTGCGTTTCTCGTGAGACGACGGCCCGCAGGACCCCACTATGTGGTTCGAGGGTGCGCAAAGCTTTACAATCGGGACATTCCACGAGCGTCACACCACTCTCCAGAAAACCCTTGAGAGCGAGAAGAACGCGACTTACACTGTTCAGGAGAAGTATACCAGACGGGGAGCGGTTTTTCCAAGCGGATACATCTGAAGTCGCCACTCTTCGCGCCAGGCGCTCACTCTCCACCTGAAAACCTGCTAGCTCTTCGTGCTTTTTACCAGAGAGGCCAGATAGTATCGAATCGATGAATCATCTGATGGTCTGTGCAGCATATCTTGGCCGCGAAAATCTGGGGCAGGAGTACCAAAAGCCTCGCACGAGCTCCGAAATGACCCGACTTTCACGATATGGTTTGCACAACAGAATCGCTGCCAAAACATCCTACGAAGTGACGAGTAGCCCATCAGTGGAAAACCCCTTCAGGTCTCAAGCTGCTATCATGAAATGGGTCAGAACCGTTGCCAGCATATGCCTGAAATCACACGGGTCTCTCGTTGGTGATGGATGCCAGGCGCGCGCGATCGAGGTACAGCAGGCCCAGCTCGACAATCTGCGCTGGGGTGAGCTGCGGAGCTGTGCAGTAGCGGTAGACGAAGTTGGGGTCGTAGCCCTGAAAGATCCAGCGACCCCCGCGGACCTTGTGAGCGCGCAGCTTCCCCATAGTGCCAGTAACGGCCTCGAGCGGAGTGAAGTCGAACCAGCTCGGGTAGCGCTCGGCTACATACGTCTCCCGCTCCTTTCGGCGCGCTGGCCCCTGCAACTGGCCTGTCATCACCGCGAGCCGGCACTGCGCGCCCTGGATTTGCCAACCGAGCGCATCTCCAGCCGGGTCGCCCCCATCCGCTCCGGTGCTGAGGAAGCCCTGGAGCAGGCCCATGCCTCTGGTGAAGCCATAGCTCACGAGGATGCCGGGCCACCCCTTGTTTTTGACCGCGCTGCGCAACGCGAGTGCGACACAAGACATGCGCGCCTTCTGCACTCCCGCTGAGACTTGTGCTCGCTCAAGGCAGCCCACCACCGCACGGTTGAGCAGCAGGGGTTCATCCGGAGCTGGTATCCCCAATTGCTCAAAGAGTTCCGCGAGGAGACCGGTGAGCGCGATGTAGTGCTCGACGAGGTCAGCGGCAAAAGTGTCAGCAGCGCGGATGTGTGCTACCTGAGGATAGAGCGCCTGGGCGAGCTCGCGATAGCTCACTCGCCGCCAGCCATTGTACATCGTCCAGCCCGGCGAGATGAGGCTCAGCAGGATATGTGTGTACGCGCTTCTCCCCACCTCACGCCGTGCCAATGCGCCCCCTGCGTAGCGACCCAGCTGCTCCTCGTCGGGGACGCTGAACACCTTGTTCTCGACCGCGATGGGGGCAAGGCCGGGAAGATGGAGAACGAGATCGAGGTGGGAAGACTCCCGCTCGCTTCGGGCTGCCCGGGCCTCGGCCAGCGGAACCGCCCAGGGGCGGAAGACGGCAGCCGACTGCTCTGGAAAGCAGTCGGCAAACCAGGCAAGGAAGTTGGAATGGAACAGTTCCTTCGATCCGAGCGACATGTGAAAGAGCGGCTCCTTTTCCAGGGCCGCACAGAGAGTTGCCACCATCTCGAAGCTCATGCTCATGGCGCTTACCACCTCTCTTGACGCGCGTCAAATTCCATCGCTCGATGCGTGGCTCGATACGCTTATTTTCGGCCTCCGGCTGACGCAGCGCCTTTTCAGATGTGGTCTGCCGAATACACCTGCATCGCCCGTCGCTGCCAGCTCAACGCCAACTCTGGCAACAACATCCGACACTTTTCGCATCATGCAGCAATGATACATGTGAACGCTGTGTATGACAAGCCGTAGCTTCCATTGGGTTCCATCAACTATCGGGTGCCGGCAGACATATCGGGCACAAGGGCTGGGGCGACATATTTCATCACTGCCACACAGGAAATGATCTTTTTTCTGAACTGCTCGCATTAGGCATGCGTCAAAACAGACTTTATATGGTATAAAGGGGGGAGTTTCGCGCATGAGAGGAGGAATACTGAGAGCATGACCCAACCCATTATCGTTCCAGGGAAGCTAGCACGAGTAGTGGGCCAGCAGCCCATCATGGCAACTGGACTGTCCTTCGCTATTCATGAGTGGAGCGGAAGCGGTCCAGACTACCTGCACGTCCACTACTCCGACGACGAGGCCTGGCATATCTTGGAGGGAACACTGACGTTCCGATTTCGCGACAAGACCATTGAGGCCCCCGCAGGGACAACCGTATTCGTGCCAGCAGGAGTTGCCCACACATATTATGAGGCCGCAGGTCCGACACGGTACCTCATCATCATGACCCCACGGTTGTGCGAGCTGATTGCTGCATTACATGGGGCTCCTCGCCAGGAGCATCACGCGATTCTGCGCCAGTTTGCCTCCGAGGTGGTGGAGTAGGCATCTGTTATAGGCTCTTCAAGACCGATAGGTTGGGCACGGCGCGAACGAGGAACCCTGAAAAACAGCCTTTTCTCAAAGAGAAAAGGGCTGAACTCAGTGATGAGTATTGACACCTATTGTGTCCGCGCCGCTGCTGGTATCTCTTCACAACGCATCCATAGAGCGGAGAAAAGGAGTATGACTGATATCTACATAGAGCTGGGTGGGAAGAAGGCTATTGCCTGGTCGCTAGAGTGGCCCGGTTGGTGCCGCATTCGCACGAGCGAGGTGGCAGCGGTGCAGGCTCTGGTCGAAACCCAGAGTCGCTACCGGCTGATCGCGCAGCGGGCCGGGCTGGAGTTTGCACCAGCTGATCTCGTGGTGGTTGAGCGGCTCGTAGGCAATGCCAACACCGCCTGGGGAGTCCCTTCGGTGCTGGCTTCTGCAGAAACCAGCACCATCGATGCCCTCACAGCCCAGCGCCACGTGGCGCTTCTGCGCGCGTCGTGGGATTTGCTGGAAGTGGCCGTCGCCTCCTCGCCGGCACACCTGCGCAAAGGTCCGCGTGGTGGTGGTCGAGACCGAGACGAGATCCGGCGCCACGTCATCGAGGCCGAACGGGCGTATGCGCGCAAAATCGGGGTGCGACACCCACCGTTCGATGTGAACGACCCGAGCCGCCTCAAAGCCATGCGGGAAGAGATCGCGGTCGTGCTCTCGAAGCCCTCCAGTGGCGAGCCCCTGGTTGCCGGGGGATGGAACGCCAGCTACGCGGTCCGGCGTATGGCGTGGCATGTGGTCGATCACCTCTGGGAGATCGAAGACCGGCGAAGCTGACCGCCTGGGCGAGCAAAAGGGCGGCAAGGCAGTCGCCCTGGCCCCGGTTTTTAGGAGAACCCTTCCATTGCTGACCGGCGCTTTTACTTCCCTTGCCTCATCAAGCACAGAAGGGAGACCGGTAAGATCGCCGCTTCCTTTCCTTCCAGGATGTTCCCTTTGCTCCTAGAAAGACCCGCCATCAGCGCTTCCTTCATGCTTGAATGGGCCCCCGCATTTCCACCTCAATGGTTCCATAAGATGCGGTCATCGAAGTTGCCAACATGGCCTGGTACGACCAGAAAGCGATGGATCTGCTCACAAATGACTTCAATGACTTGTTCGTTGTTTTCCGTGAGGTAACGCCCATGCATCAGTCTATTCCGCAGTTCGCGGACTTCGCTGATTTTTGCGGCGATGGAGACCCGATCGTAATTTTCGAGGATGCTGGCAAATGGGAGTTGGGCAGTCAGCGCTTCTTCCCACCTGCGACGTTGAGCGCGACTCGGATTCAGAGGGGGAGGCAAAGTCCGGCGTACCTGCGCCTCTATCAATTCATCGACCTGCTCCATAATGTCGCGCAGCGCTTTGAGATCCATGTAGTACAGAGGGTGCATTGGCAGGCTATCATGGAGCTTGCTCTCCGCTTCTTGCTGCAGACTCTCCTCTGCCGTCGAGTTCCCTACTCTGTTGAGCTGATTGCTGACAATGACGGTTTGCCACCAATCGGAACCGAATCTCTTGAGCATGACCGCGATGATCAGCTCGCGCAGGGCGTTCTCTAAATCTAGTACTCGTGGGAACAAGCGCAGGCTGCGTTCGCGCCCAAACGAGTTGTACACCAATGTCAAGGATGGGAAGTAGGCCGCTGCCGGGAAGGCCAGCGCCTCATTCAGCTTGTATGGTTCGACTGGGGTAGCCAGCTCGACATCGAAGATGATCAAGGTGGGGAGGGCCCCGTCATCAGGCCAGTGAACAGTCAGGGTAAACTCGAAGCTCTGATTTGCAATGGCCTCTAGCTCGAAGTAGTTGCTTAAAGGATTGAGTTGTATGTTCTCGTAGACCGCGTCAAGATCTCCCATAAGCGCGTAGAGGGCAGCCTCCAATTGATCCCGGGGCTGATCGAAGGCGGTGAGATAGCGGCAGTGAATCATTCAATGCCTCCCTCCAGGAGATCGCTAAAGAGGTGGCGGGCCTCTTCCTGGCGTTCTCTCGCGTTCTCTCTCAGTTGGGTCGCCTCTTGCGCCAGGGAGCGCGCCTTGAGCGCAATGCGTCTTTGCTCAGCAAGTGGTGGTACGATGACCGGTACGCTCAGTAATGCTGCCAGTGTGATCACAGGGCGCACGCTTCCGGTCGAGAAGGAACGAATGAGGGATTGCCCGAGATCAGAATTGAGATAGGAAACGAGGTATTCGGGGTCAACCTCGGGCTTCAGACGAAGTCGAGCGAGGTGTGAATTGAAATTCGCCGGCTCTGCGTGCGCATACACCGCAGCTACCCCTGGCTGGGCCACCAGTTTGACGAGCATATCGCCCTGCTGCACCTGCGTGTGGTGAAGTTTTTCATGCGCCGCAGAGGTCAGATACTCTACCCCCTCAAAATTGATGCCGCCTGGCGCGATATTGCTTGCAGCGAGGACGGGGATGCCGTCAGTGGCATCACTGCTCACCACGGCGTACCCCCGCATCGGCTTCTCGCGCACGAGCGTCTCTAATGGCTGCACGGGGAACGGGCTCTTTTGCAGGAGAGCAGCGGTGTGACTTGTCTGCTGTGAGTACGGCTGGAAATGCCACACCCCCTTTTTGCGTAGCTCTGATACCCTGACAAGGGTTACTTCCATGTGAATTACCACCCTACCTTGAGCTTGAAGTGCTCTATCGTCTCTCTGACCTCCGGTGGTGCGTTCGCCTCTTCCTCTGAAACGGTGAGATGCCCGGAGGCGTCGTAGCCAATGTCATCTATCCTCGCCAGGTACACCTCGTAATCCTGCTCGCCGGACTCCCCTCCCTCCTGGCCTGAATCGAACTGCTCTCCCAGTGCGAGCGGGACGTCGCGCTTCTCGAGCACGACGAGACTCATCTTCACGCTCGCCCCGAAGGGGGAAAATGCAGCCTGAGGAAGGCTGACCACCGCCTTGAGTCTTGCCCGGCGCAGGACCCAATCGCGCACATACTGCATGGAGCTATTGGCGAGGATCCCATCGGGCAGCACAATGGCGAGTTTGCCCTTTGGGGCGAGGAACTCGAGGCAGCGATTGAGAAAGGCCACCTCCTGGGAGATGCTGCTGACGAGCACCCCCTTTTTTCTCGTCACGCCGTTGCGTGAGGCAAAGTCCTGCAACACGCGGGGGTCTGTCACCTTCGAGCCGAACGGGGGATTCGTGATGATCATGGTCAACCCACCGGGATAGAAACCCGGAGAGGCGGGAAGCCCGTGCATGATGCCATCGGTGATGCGCTCGAGGGGAGCGAGCGTATCCATGACCCTGAGGTCGGCGTCCCGCGCGCCGGTCATCACGGTGTTGACGCGGGCCAGGCGCATGGCGAGTCGGGAAATGTCCGCCCCGAATAGGTGCGCGTCGCGAAACTGTCGAAAGGCTGCCGTCGGTTCCTCAGGAGGAATGCCTTCGCTGCCCCCGTTGTTTGCCCGACTGGCCCGCTCGTACTCGTTCCGGCGGACGTACTCAAGGGCGTGGGTCAGCATGCGAGCGGAGCCACAAGCGGGGTCGCCAATGAAATCGTTGACGCTCGGCTGGAGCATGCCGACCATGAGATGAACGATGGGGGTCGGAGTGAAGTATTGCCCCAGATCGTCTCGGAATGTTTGGCCTAGGAAGTCTTCGAAAACGCCGCCCGTGACGCTTGCCGGCGAGCGGCGCAAGCTCCAGGGCTGCAGGTTCTCGACGATGCGGCGGGTCGTGGAGGGATGATACGCGAGTTCATCGTGGTCCGTGAAGGCCAGGCGACTGTCAGTGCCGTCTCCCACCTTGCCTGTGGCGAGGGCTTTTTCCCATTCCTTTGCCTGCCGGAACGTTTCGCGCACCTGGGCCACGAGCCGCTCGGGGTCTGTTTGAGGGCTGAGGGCGAAGACATAGGATCGTTCCTCACCGGCGCGCCTGGCGAGGTCGATGGTGGCCTGCTCATCGTACCATTTGGCAAACAGGAATTTGATGAGCGCTTCCATCGCTTCCTGTGGCTGCAGACCTTCGCTGTCTCGGAGGATCGCGTGACAGCCAGAACGGGTATCTCCGAGGACCGCGCGGAAGGTGTCTCGCGTCAGAGGACGCAGCCCCGTTTGGATGCCACCGGGTTCGTCCTGGTTCACCATCACTGTATAGGGGCGGTGCTCTGCCGCCTGGCGGACGCTCTGGTAGGGAGGCAGGTCGCCGATTTCTTCCAGGCGCGGGTATTCGGGGCCGCGCCGATAGATACGCGTGTTCGTGCCACTCGTCAGAATGGCATAACGAGCAGAAGGAAAGAGATTCATGAAGGCGCATAAGCGATCGTAGTGATCGTGCCATCCCTCAGCCTCTGTCCCGCCGAATGTCTTCCCCGGCTCCATCACTTCCACGACGGTGAAGGCGACATAGCATTTCCCCGCGGAGTTGATAAAACGATCGTCGTAGATGACGACGTCTGCTCGTCCCTGCTCAAGCCCGCTCTGAGGAAGCTCTGGCAGCAGTTCTACCTCGATGGCCTGGAGCGGGACGCCGTAATCTCTTCTCAAAATATCGATGGCCCACAACGTTACCGGGTCTTGCACTGGCCTGCGATAGGTGCCACCGGCCTGAAAAAGCCCCTGGAGCTGGTGATGGGTTCGGTACAGTTCCGGGATGGAAGCTCCATCCTGGAAGGGATTCGTAAAGGTGTGAAAGGGCATACCTATTCTCCTGCGACTGGAACTCTTCCTCGGGCCACTCCCATCATCGGGAGGTCGGGCACTGCGACCGGTCGCTTCTTAATGCTGGTCGCCACACGGTCATCGGGTGGGAGGGTGCCCTCGCCACTGCGTTCTCCAGGGAGCGCATCCGCGCTGAACTCCTCACGTGTTGGTTGCTGTGTGTTTCTGCGCATCGCCCTTTCCTCCGCTGTCCCCTCTCGAGAGGTAAATGCCGGTCGCATCCTACTCCCGGTTCGTGCGCTTCCCTTGATTCCCTAAGACCCACCCCACGCTCGCCAGGCTGGCCTCCACGCCGCGCGCCTTCAAGGCGGCGAGAATCAGCAGGGCCTTCGTCGCGGCAATGGGGTGGCCATTCTCTGCCCGCCAGATCGTCTTCGAACTCATAACAGATCTCTTGCGTGCCGTGGCGAACTGCTCGTTGATGAAGTCGGCCAGTTCGTCCTGGGTCAGGAACCCGGCTTCGACGCGCAATTCGCGCAGGGGCCGCCGGAAACGTTGTTGATGGGCCACGAGCTGGCGCTCGATAAGCTCGCTGACTTCAGCATCGGTCATCTGCGCCAGGCTTTCGAGCAGTGCTACAGGGACGAGCGCCCGTTCCGATGTGACGGCATAGGCCCACTGCTCCTGAATGTAGAGGGTGACACCTGCATGCGGGAAAACGGCATCGCGCAGATGGCGCGCCTTTTCGAGCACAAAGGCGCTGACTCCAAAGCGTGCTTGCAGGGTTTCTTCTTGTAATGGTCGATCCGCCATCGTTGCTCTTCCTCACGGGGCTTCCGGTTCACTCGGGACAGATCCTTTAGGCCTTCATTGCGGAGGATAGTGCTTTTGACCACTTTTGTCAACATCTTACGGCTTTTGTCTCTTTCGGTCAGTTCCATCTCACGCTCATCGCGCTCCAGTGTGCGGCTCTCGCGACATGCTGTGGCGGCGTGTCGACCTGCTCCGTTACGCTCATGCGAGCAGGAAGGGATGCGGGAGCAATTCCCCTTCCTCGTCGCGGTATACTAGGAGCATATCGATGGGCAAGGAGGAATCTGCATGCCAGGATCATCGCTTTTTCCCGTCCTGGCACTTGAGGTGCCAGACCTGACCAACTCAGCCTGGATTGATGTCGTGCGCAGAGTGCTGACACGTGCTCGCGAGATCGAAGACCAGCGCATGAACTATCCTGAGATCACGGACCAGCACCATGATGACTGGGACAGGCTCGCACCGCTTTGAGTACAAGCACTTCTACAGTGCCTGGGTCGCGGTCGCCTTCCGCCTGCGTGCCTGCGCCACGCACTCGCAGGACTACACCGCTCTCTTTCAGCGGACCAGGGGAACGAGCCAGGACGAAGATCTGTTTCAGGAGGATGATGCGCTCTTCGGCTTCTTTGTGAAAGGCCTCTCGGCGCTGGAAAGCTTCGCCTACAGCCTGTATGCGCTGGGGGCGCT
>WNGR01018756.1_pt1 | contig 13425 bp, 13 predicted proteins | sample 5407581 | NCBI WGS metagenome assembly WNGR01 (sample SAMN13153383, study PRJNA577476) | soil metagenome | isolation source: 80 cm soil or saprolite under Garry oak tree replicate 2 | place: USA:California | collected 2016-06-15 | reverse complement strand
ATAAAAGTCAGTCCGCAAGAGTGCGCAAACTACCTCGCAAACCAAGGCTATCGCCGCCAATTATGAAAGTGCTCTAGCTTGCACAGCTGAGCTTGCGCAATTGGATTGGCGTTAGGGCCATTTCGCCACGGGCGGCATCGACGACAGGATTGATTCGACATTGCCGCCGGTCCGCAATCCGAAAATCGTGCCGCGGTCGTAGAGCAGGTTGAATTCAACATAGCGGCCGCGCCGCACAAGCTGCTCCTCGTGGTCCGTTTTGCTCCATGGCTTGGCGAAGTTGCGGCGCACCAGTTCGGGATAAACAGTGAGGAAGGCGCGGCCGACTTCTTGGGTGAAGGCAAAATCGGCAGCGAAATCGCCGCTGTCGAGCCAATCGTAGAAGATGCCGCCGATGCCGCGCATTTCGCCGCGGTGTTTGAGATAAAAATACTCGTCGCACCACTTTTTGTACTTGTCGTAGGGCGCGACACGCGAATGCGCGTCGCAAGCGGCTTTCATCGCGCCGTGAAACGCAATTGCGTCGGGGTCCTCCTGGCTGCGCCGGCGCTCGAGCACAGGGGTGAGGTCGGCGCCGCCGCCGAACCAGGATTTCGTCGTGACCACATAGCGTGTGTTCATGTGCGCCGCTGGGACATGCGGATTGTGCGGATGGGCGATCAGCGAGATGCCGCTGGCGTAAAAACGCGGATCATCGGCGGCGCCGGGGATTTCGCTGCGGAATTCCGGGGCGAATTCGCCAAACACTGTGGAAACGTGGACGCCAATTTTTTCAAACACGCGCCCTTGCATCATCGCCATCACGCCGCCGCCGCCTGGGCCGGCGCCTGCCGGCCCAGCATCTACATTACCGATCTCGGGTAAACCCGAGATCGGTTGCGCGCCAGTATGGTCGGTGCGTTGCCAGGGCGTGCGCTTAAATCGGCCCGCCGGGCGATCGCTCAAAGGCGCGCCCGCCGGCAGCGCGTCTTCCACTCCTTCCAAGGCCATCACAAGTCGATCGCGCAACGCTTCGAACCAGGTTTGCGCGGTTTCTTTTAGCTGTTCGGTTTTGGCGCTATCCATGGTCTCTGTTTCGGTTCGACGCTCGTAACGGCGTGAGAATGTCATAAAAACCAGCCAATATGTTGAGCAATTGCAATCGCGTAAGCGCCGGCATGCAACATCACATTTTTTATCTGCGCGACGAGTCGCCGGCAGCTCGTTGCGCGCTGCCATTATCGCCGGTCTGCCGCAGCGCTTCCCCGGCAGCGATCGCGGCGGCGATCGCGACGTTGAGCGAACGCATGCCCGGCCGCATCGGGATCAAAAGCCGGGCGTCCGCGGCGGTATGGACGGCCTCGGATACGCCGGCCGATTCGCGGCCGAACAGCAGGACATCGTCGGGGGCAAAGCTGAAGTCGAGATAGGACAGGGTCGCTTTGGTCGTGAATAGGACTAGGCGACAAGGCCGAAGCTGTCGCCATATTTCGAAATCCCGCCATGAAGCGTGCCGGGTGAGTGCTACGGCTTCAAGGTAATCCATTCCGGCGCGGCGGAAGGCGCGATCGGAAGAGGGAAAGCCCGTCGGCTCGATGATGTGCGCTTCAATCCCCAGGCACGCGCATAAGCGCAATACTGTCCCGGTATTTTGTGGGATATCCGGCTGGTACAGGGCGATGCGCATGGCGGGTCAAACTCACTAGTCCCGTGAGCCGCGTTGCAGCGGTCGAAGCCACACTTGCGCTGTTCCGGCAAGGGTGCCAATAGAACGCCGCCGGAACGCGATGCCTCGGGCCTTCCCCAGGTCGGGGGCGAGCGGTCCGTCCGCCGCCGAGAACCCGCCTCCCTGCATCGCTTGCGAGCAGGCCTAAGACGGGCGGTCTGCAGCGCGGACGGGGCAGTCGGCAAGGCGAATGAGGATCGGCATGAGCGGACACCCGATTTACGAGCCGCAAAGCGCGTTCATGAAATGGCTGGAGCGCCGGCTGCCGATCGCAAGCCTGGTCTATTCGTCCCTCGTCGTCTATCCCACCCCGCGAAATTTGAATTATTGGTGGACCTTCGGCGGCATTCTCACCTTCATGCTTGGCGTGCAGATCATCACCGGCATTGTACTGGCGATGCATTACACGCCGCACGTCGATTTTGCTTTCGATTCCGTTGAACACATCATGCGGGACGTGAATTACGGATGGCTGTTGCGCTATATCCACGCCAGTGGCGCCTCGTTCTTTTTCGTCGCCGTCTACATTCACATGGCGCGCGGCATGTATTACGGCTCCTACAAGGAGCCGCGCGAGGTGCTGTGGATTCTCGGTGTCATCCTGTTCCTGCTGATGATCGTCACCGGATTCGTGGGCTATGTGCTGCCCTGGGGGCAGATGAGTTTCTGGGCGGCGACCGTCATCACCAATCTGTTCTCCGCCATACCGGTGGTCGGCACCTCGGTCGTCACCTGGTTGTGGGGCGGCTTCGCCGTCGGCAATCCGACGCTCAATCGGTTTTACTCGCTGCACTATCTGTTGCCGTTCGTTATTACCGGGGTCGTGGTGCTGCACATTTGGGCGCTACATGTCGTCGGGCAGAACAATCCGACCGGCGTCGAGCCGAAGACCGAAAAAGATGTCGTGGCATTCACGCCCTATGCCACGGTGAAGGATGCGTTCTTTATCGGCATTTTCTGCATCGTGTTCGCCTGGTTCGTCTTCTACATCCCAAACTATCTACTCGCGTCCGACAATTTCATTCCAGCAAACCCGAGTCAGACGCCGACGCATATTGTGCCGGAATGGTATTACCTGCCGTTCTATGCAATCTTGCGCGGCATCCCGAACAAGCTTCTCGGTGTAAGCGCGCTCACCGCCTCAATTATCGTGCTGGCATTCTTGCCTTGGCTCGATACGTCGCGCGTGCGCTCGGCTAATTACCGCCCCATCTATCGGCAGTTTTTGTTCATCTTCTTTGCCGCGGTTGTCGGGCTCGGCTATCTCGGCTCGCAGGAGCCAACCGGCGGTTATGTGATCGCTGCGCGTATTCTCACCATCTACTATTTCGCATTCTTCTTCGTGATCCTGCCGCTGTTGGGGCTGTTCGAGAGAACCAGGCCGTTGCCGAATTCGATCTCTGAATCGGTCTTGCGGCGCGGCGTTCCGGCCGGAGCCTCGGCGCCACTGCCAGGCATGCACGCGTGAAGGGAGCCGCCGGCATGAAACGTCATCTCAGGCTCGCGCTTGCTTTGGCGCTCGCGGGCGTGCTTTGCGATATCGGTGCTGTCGCCGTCGCGCAGGAGGCGGATGCGCCGCCCCGCCTGCATTGGTCGTTCTCAGGTCCATTCGGTCTGTACGACCAGGCACAGCTGCAGCGCGGCTTTAAGGTTTATCAGGAGGTCTGCTCTACCTGTCACGGCATCAAGCTCCTTTCATTCCGCAATCTCGCTGAGCCGGGCGGCCCCGATTTCAGCGAAGCCCAAGCGGCAACTATTGCGGCAAGTTTCCAGGTGACCGACGGGCCGAACGATCAGGGTAAGATGTTCAAGCGGCCGGGCAAAATATCCGACTACTTTCCGCCGCCGTTTCCGAACGAGCAAAGCGCCCGCGCCGCGCTCGGCGGCAAGCTGCCGCCGGACATGTCCGATCTCGCCAAGGCGCGAAGCTACGAGTGGGGCTTTCCCCGGTTCGTCTTTGACGCCTTCACGATGTACCAAGAGGACGGTCCCGATTACATCCACGCCATCGTGACCGGCTACGAGGATGCTCCTGCCGGTTTCGTGCTGCCGCCTGGCGGGCAATACAACAAATATTTTCCGGGCCATGGCATTGGCATGCCGAAGCCGTTGAGCGACGGGCAGGTTGAATATACCGACGGTACGCCGGCGACGGTCGATCAATACGGCCGTGACGTCGCGGCCTTCTTGATGTGGGCTGCCGAACCGACGCTCGACGCGCGCAAGCGACTGGGCTTCCAGGTGATGGTGTTTCTGATCGTATTCACTGGGCTTCTCTATTTCACTAAGAAGCGGGTGTGGTACGCCGTTCTACACGATCGCGCTTTGGATAAGCCGCGTGCGCCGACCGAGTATAAGAGTTGAGCAGCAGCAGGCGATCGGCTTGAGACGATGACCAGTGTCGCGCTTGAAAATGACTTGAAGGCTGCGATTCGGACGATCCCGGATTATCCCAAGCCCGGGATCATGTTTCGGGACATCACCACGCTATTGGGCAATGCGCGGGCGTTTCGCCGCGCGGTAGATGAGTTAGTCCAGCCGTGGGCCGGCGGCAAGATCGACAAAGTCGCCGGCATCGAGGCGCGCGGCTTCATTTTGGGCGGCGCCGTCGCGCACCAAGTCTCATGCGGGTTCGTGCCGATCCGCAAGAAAGGCAAACTGCCCTTCAAGCGCGTTAGCGTGGGCTATTCGCTTGAATACGGCATCGATGAAATGGAAATGCACGAAGACGCGCTGGTCAAAGGCGAGCGTGTAATCCTGGTTGATGATCTCGTCGCAACGGGCGGCACTGCCGAGGCGGCAGTGAAACTTCTAAAGCAGATCGGGGCCGACGTCGTGGCCGCCTGCTTCATCATCGATTTGCCGGATCTCGGCGGTGCCGAGAAAATCAGAAAACTTGGCGTGCCGGTGCGCACGCTGGTCAGCTTCGAAGGTCATTAGGGCCAAATTTGTCCGGCAATATCGTGCGCGTCAATCTAGCCGGTTTGCATGACCCCGCCTTTGTCGCTGCTGCGCAGCGAGGATTCCAGCTGCCCGACCAGAAGCTGCAATTCGAGTTCGCGAAATTCCGCAAAGATCTCACCGATCCAACTGTGCACTTCGGTCGGCCCGCCAGGCTGGTTGGCCATGTATCCAGCAAATGAAAATCCGGGTCGATCGATGACCCCGCGCACGATTGCGGACAGGCGGGGGATGCGGATCGTCTGGTACTTCGGCGATGACGGCGGAAAGTCCTGCGCGATGAGCATGAAAGAGGCGGCCTCATTATGGACCGGCACGAACACGGTGTGCTCTAAGCGTCCGCGCAGCTCGGCATAAGTTTGCGCCGTGAACGGCGCCGAGTCGGTCATGAACAGTACGACCGGCTGGATTAGATGTTGCTGCGCTTCGTGTTCGAAGCCGATCTCCGCCATCACCTTGAAAAATTGGTCGAATGGGCCATTGCCGAGATCAATGACAGTCGTGCGCCAGTGGTCGGTAATAATACGGTCGAATAGCGCCATCTGACCGCGCGTGTCAGTGATGTCGACCGGCCAGACCAGATTGGGGAAGCAGGTGGCAAACGTGGGCTCGCGCGGTTCAAGATCATAACCGACCACCGGCCGCCCGCGCAGCCGCAGGAATTCAATGAGAAGCCGCGCCAGCAGCGTTTTTCCAACGCGCGGGTGACGCGAGGCGACGATATAAAGCTGAGCGTGCTGCGGCATTGCCAGCGTGCGTTCCATCCGTTCGGCTGGAGTAACAGTAAGATGGAATCGCAGCCTTCTCTAGTGTCCCGATTCCGAAGTTCGCACGCTTTGTCGGCACTCTCTCATGCGAACTTCGGAATCAAAAGGGACACTAGCAAATACATAATTCTAGTGCGGGTTTTGGATTTGAAGTTCCTATGAGAGCTTCCGACTGAGCTGTAGGAACTTCAAATCCACCGCACTAGGCTGCTTTTGCCGCTAACTGTGAAAAACCGGCTGGGGGTGGAGCAGCTTGCCTAAACTTAGGACCTGCTGCCCGCATGGGCCCGCGCCGGCGTCGGCGTCGCTTCGGCCGTCGTGTCGAAAAAATCGAGCAGTTTCACACGATCGTACTCGGCCCAGACATTGCCGAGCCAGTGCCTCACATAGCCGCGCAGGACGAAGGAGTAATTGGCGGTCTCGCCCTTCACGTCCTTATTGGAAACGAAGGTCAGGAACGGAACCGACGCCAGTTCAACCTGCTCGTAGGCCATCTCGTTGAGTTTCGGGATGTTGATGACGACGGCGTCCTTCAGTTTTTTGAAGTACGAGGTATGGGTCGCCTGATCCCACTCGAAGAAATTGGTGTTGTTGATGAAGTTCTTGACCAGGAAATATTCGGCATCGCCGGTCAAAGGAGCGGTTTCCTCGATCTCATTGAGCGAAGCAATCGAGGAGCCGAGAATGTGAAACACCACAAAAGTAATCTGTCCCTTTTTGACCGCATCGAGAAAGCCGATGTCACGCAAGGCGTGCAGCGTCGGCGACATCAGACCGGCACGAACATCGACCACTGTGACACTTGCGTCTGTAGTCGACAGCGTGTCGATGATCCGCATCTGATCGGCGACCGCGGTGACGTCCACAACCTCGCTGACTTCGCGATGAAAGCGTTTGAGCGTGCCCTTTGGTGTTTCGGTGTCGAAAGCGCGCGTCGCCACTTGATGTGCGGTGAAATGTTTCGGTGTCGAAAGCGCGCGTCGCCACTTGATGTGCGGTGAAATAGTCAAGCAGGGTTCGCGCGACGGTGGTCTTTCCAACGCCGCCTTTGTCTGCGCCGACCAGGATCAATGCTGGTTTAGCCATAATCGCACCCTCACTGACGCAACACGCGTCTCCATCCTGAAGTAATTTCTACACAGCCGACGGAAAGTTGGAAAGACTGATCGCTGCGCGCAGCGCGCGACAGCGGCATTTTTGTCGGACTTGTAACCGCAATGGTTAACCGCGATGCGGACCCCATGGTCCGGGTGAAGGCGTCGCGTCCGGTTCCGCAGCAGGTTGCGACCATGGTCCACGATCGGGCGTCGTATCGGAACCTGCGGATGTTGTTGCACCTTCTTCCGATTGCCACGGGCTTTCTGCGCCGGATTGCTCGTCTTCCAATTCGCCGGTCGGCGGCGGCAGCGCGATCGGACCGGGATCGTGGCCGCCCGCGAACTTCACCAGTGCGGTTATGCGTCTCTCAACACTGGGGTGAGTATCAAACAACTCTCCGAAGCCTTCGCGCGGATTGTCCACACACATTTCCATCACCGCAGAGGTCGCACCCGGCAGTTCGCCGCGCCCTTCGATCTTGCGCAGCGCCGAGATCATGGCGTCGGGATTTTTCGTCAATTCGACCGAACCGGCGTCGGCGAGGAATTCGCGCGAGCGCGACAGCGCCAGGCGGATAAGGAATGACAGGACATAAGCGACGACAATGAGTCCGATCGCGATCAGAACGGCGATGCCAGCGCCGCCGCCCCGGCGCTCGTCGGATCGTGAGCTGCGGAAGCTAAAACCGTTGTAAAACCACAGCCGAAAAATCAGCTCGGCGAAAAATGACACCACGCCGGCAATGATGACGGCGACGATCATCATGCGCACGTCGCCGTTGCGGATGTGAGTAAGTTCGTGACCGAGCACCGACTCGATTTCGGCATCATTGAGCCGGTCGAGCAATCCGGTCGTAACCGTGATCGAATATTGCTTGGCGCTCATTCCGGTGGCGAAAGCATTGAGCGCATCGGACTCGATCACTTTCAGCCTGGGCATGGTAATGCCGCGCGAGATGCAGAGATTCTCCAAGATCGTATAGAGACGCGGATCATCGGCGCGTTGAATTTCACGACCGCCGGTGACGGCGTCGATCATGTTTTGATGAAAGAAATAGGCGATGACGATCCAGAGCGCGGTGCCGGCGGTCGCGAACGGCGCCGCCTTGAGGAGATCGCTCCAGGCAATCTGCGCTAGCGCGTTGAGATCGGCGTCAAACGACAGTGCCGCCGCCATCAACGCGCCGGCATAGACCAGCACATAGACCAGGAAAAACAGCCCGATGAGCAGAGCTATCGAGCGCCGCCGGTTTGACTGGATGTGGCTGTAGAGACCATAGGCAGCCATTGTGAATTACTGCACGTGCGTTGGATTAGAATTTGACCGGCGGCGCCTCGCCAACGGCGGCTCGCTCGTCGCCGAGATCGAAGAAAGTTTTCGGCGCGAAGCCGAAAGCCGATGCGAATAAAGCGGCGGGGAAGCGCTGAATCCCGGTATTGTATTCCTGAACGGCATTATTGAAGAAACGCCGCGCGGCGGCGATTTTGTTTTCCAGGTCGGTGAGCTCGGCCTGCAGCTGCTGGAAATTGGTGCTGGCTTTCAGGTCGGGATAGGCTTCAGCGACGGCAAACAGCTGCCGCAGCGCTCCAGTCAGCATGTTTTCGGCGGCCGCTTGCTGCGCCGGGCCTTGCGCGGTCATCGCCGCATTGCGCGCCCTGACCACCTCGTCAAGCGTGCCGCGCTCGTGCGCCGCATAGCCCTTCACCGTCTCCACCAGATTGGGCACGAGGTCATGTCGCTGCCGCAGCTGTACGTCGATATCGGCGTAGGCCTGATTGACGCGCTGCCGCATGGAAATCAGGCTGTTGTAGACGCCGATCGCCCAAATAACGAGAACGACTATGACGCCAAGGACGATCATGGTCGAAGTGGACATTCCGGAGCTCCTTAAATCTCGGCTTGACGGCGCAACCGCTTTCATCACCGCAATCGATAGTATAGCCAAATATAGTGGCTGCGCCCGTGCGCGGCGAGAGCTAGCAGCCGTAATGCTGGGTGTCCCGATTCCGAAGTTCGTAAGCATTTGCGGCGCGCTCGTACGAACTTCGGAATCGATAAGGACACCAGCAACTCTATCCTTGTAGTGCCGCTTCTGAACCCGAAGTTCGCATCCGAGCGCTCCGCAAACTTGTGCGAACTTCGGGTTCGCGGCACTAGCGAGTGCCGCGAGAATTGCGGCAAGATAGTTCGTGTGGCGCGTGCCGGCGCCGCGGCCAGAGAGGGATCATGCAGGGCAAGATCGCGCTTGAAGAGCATTTCGCCATACCAGAGACGTTGGAAGATTCTCATGGCTATTTTCCCGACCGGGTGTGGCAGGAAGTTAAAAGCCGGGTCATGGATATTCATGAGCGCCGGCTACGCGAGATGGACGCGAATGGCATCGAGCTGATGCTGCTGTCGCTCAACGCGCCGGCGGTGCAGGCCATTCCAGACAAGGCGCGCGCCGCCGAGATCGCACGCAAAGCCAACGACTATCTCGCCGAACAGGTGGCCAAGCGACCCGATCGATTTCAGGGTGTGGCAGCGCTGGCGATGCAGGATGCCGAGGGTGCGGCGCGTGAACTGGAGCGCTGCGTCAACGAGTTCGGCTTTCGCGGCGCGCTGGTCAACGGTTTTTCGCAGGTCGGCGACGCCGAGAAGGTCGTCCATTACGATCTGCCGCAATACCGGCCGTTCTGGGCGACCGTCGAGCGGCTTGATGTGCCATTTTATTTGCACCCGCGTAATCCACTGCCGCGCGACAGCAAAATTTACGAAGGCCATCCCTGGCTACTCGGACCGATCTGGGCATTCGGCCACGAGACTGCGGTACATGCTTTGCGCTTGATGGGCTCAGGGCTGTTCGACGAACACCCGCGGCTCAACATCATCCTTGGCCATCTCGGCGAAAACCTGCCTTACGCAATGTGGCGGATCGACAACGCCAATGGTTGGATCGAGAACCGGCACAATTATCCGGCGAAGAAACGGATGCAGGATTATTTCTGCGCCAATTTCCATATCACCACGTCCGGCAATTTTCACACTCAGGCGCTGATCGATGCGATGCTAGTACTTGGCTCGGACCGCATCATGTTTTCTGCCGACTGGCCGTTCGAGAATATCGATCACGCGGCGCGCTGGTTCGATGCCTGTCCAATAAGCGAACCGGACCGACTCAAGATTGGCCGCGACAACGCGCGAAGGCTGTTTAAGCTGGCGAACTGACGCGTCGGAACCAATCCGTGCTGTGATGAAGCCGGAGCGGCGGACGAGTGCACTACAAACGATTCATTGTCCGACCTTGATCGCGACTTCGAGGTTTTCGCTGCCGATGCCAAAGCGGCTGCCGCGCACTGGCGCCGCGCCAATCGAATCAAGTCCGACAGCGACTCGGACATAGGCTTCTGTCGGACAAACGCCGTTGGCTGGGTCGAATCCGACCCAGCCAATATCGGGAATGAGTGCTTCCGCCCAGGCGTGCCCGGCTTCTTGATCGACTCTGCCATCGGCTAGCTGGAGATAACCGGCGATGTACCGGGCCGGAACACCAAGGCAATGCGCCGCCGCGATGAAAACGTGGCACAGGTCGCGGCAGACGCCGCGCTTGAGCGCGAAGGCTTCGCTTGCGCTCGGCACAACGTCTGTCATTTCGACGTCGAAGACCATTTCACGGTTTAATCCTTCCAACAAAGCGTGCGCTTGCGCCAGGGCGTCGCCTACGCAGGCGGCGCGCACCCTCTCCGCGAATTCGCGAATCGCCGCATCGGCGGCGGGCAAGCGCGTGGCGCGCAGGAACAGGCTCGGCGGGAACCGCTCGACGGCGCCGTTGACCACGCCTTGCGTATCCTGTGTCTCGACCGCGCCGTCGACGTCGACGCGCAATTCGGCGACAGGACCTGCTGCGCTGAATACGTGGATTATATTGCCGAATGCGTCCTCGTGGGGAGTTAAGCGGGCATCCGCAGACACATCGATGCGCCAGCGCATGACGTGCTGGCCTTCATGATCACGCGGCGTCAGTCGCAACAGCTGAATCACCCGAGCCGCGGGCGGCTCATAACGATACACAGTACTGTGGCTGATTTGTACGCGCATGGCTGAAAGCGGGAATTCGAACAAAACCGCTGGCTACACCCTGTCCTGCGATGATTTACATCAAATATTGCACGGCTACAGCGGAGCCGAGCCGGTTGTTGTCCTCGATGAAACTGCCGAGGAATTCATGCAGTCCGCTCTGAAAGATTTCCTCGATCCGGCTGTTCATCAGACGCGCGCGCACAGCACGGGCCTGACGCTGTGCCGGCCCTTGTCGTCCATAGGCGGTCGCGATGTGATCGAGATTCTCTACGAGATTTTCGTAACAGTTCGCCAGCGAACGCGGCATTTCATCCTTGAGCATGAGCAGTTCCGCTACCAGCCATGGCTTGACGTTCTGCCGATACACCCAATGATAGGCGGTCAGCGCCGAGACCGAGCGCAAGATCGAGGCCCATTGGAAGTAATCGAGCGGCCCGCCAATTTTTTCGACCGGCGGCAGTAACAGATGGTATTTCACATCGAGAATGCGCGCGATGTTATCGGCGCGCTCGAGATATACGCCAATGCGCGAGAAACAATAGGCGTCGTTGCGCAACATGGTCCGATAGGCGGAGCCGTCATAGCGCAGCGACGATCCCATGACCCAGCGTAGGAATCGCGCAAGCTCCTCGCGCGACGATGGGCCTTTGTTCCAATGCTTCAGTTCAAGCCAGATACTGTTGATAGTGTCCCACATTTCGGTCGTGAGCGCGGTGCGCACGGCGCGCGCATTCAGCCGAGCGATTTCGAAACAGTTGCGGATCGAGGACGGGTTTTGGGTCGAGAATGCCAAAAAATCCGTGACCGTCTCCTCGTTGGCTTCATCGTGAGCGGCGAAAAAGGCACTCGTGCAACCGGCGCTGGCGACTGCCGATTCCCATTCATTGGTGGCGCCGCCATAGCTCAAGGGTAGAGTGATCAGGCGAAGCGTAGTGTCGAGAATACGCGCGAGATATTCCGCCCGCTCGACATAGCGTGCGAGCCAATAAAGATTATCGGCGGTGCGCGACAACATCGCGTCAACTCCGGACGACGTGCTCGGATGCCACCTGCGAGCGGGAATCGCTGTTCATTCGTCTAAGACCCAGGTGTCTTTGGTGCCGCCGCCCTGACTGGAATTGACGATCAACGATCCGTGCTGAAGCGCGACCCGCGTTAGTCCGCCGGGAATAATGCGCACCCCGTCACGGCCGCTCAGCACGAACGGACGCAAATCCACATGGCGCGGCGCCAGCCCATCGCCGGTGCAGGTTGGGCAGGTCGATAACGCTAGCGTCGGCTGGGCGATGAAATTGTGCGGGGCTGATTTGAGCTTGCCGCGGAATGCCGCGATCGAGGCTTTGTCCGCTTTAGGCCCGATCAACATGCCGTAACCGCCGGAACCGTGCACCTCTTTGATGACCATTTCCTCGATATGTTCGATCACGTATTTGAAGTGCTCCGGCTCGCGGCAGCGCCAAGTCGGCACGTTGTCGAGGATTGGGCTCGCGCCGAGATAGAATTTGATGATTTCGGGCATGTAACTGTAGACAGCTTTGTCGTCGGCGATACCGGTGCCGAGCGCATTAGCAAGCGTTAGGTTGCCGGCCTGATAGGCTGACATCAGGCCGGGCACGCCGAGCGTGCTGTCGGAGCGGAATACCAGTGGGTCCAGAAAGTCGTCGTCGATCCGGCGGTAGATCACATCGACGCGCTTGGGTCCTTCGGTCGTACGCATATAAACGACGTCGTCGCGCACCGTCAGGTCGCGTCCCTCGACCAATTCGATGCCAAGCTTGTCGGCGAGAAACGAGTGCTCGTAATACGCGGAATTCGCGAGCCCCGGCGTTAGCAGTACAACGGTAGGCTCGCCGCGGACGGTCCGCGGCGCCACTGATTTCAAAGTATCGAGGAGTTCCTCGGGATAATTTTCGACCGGTGCGATGCGATAGCGCGAGAACAGTTCGGGAAACAGCCGCAGCATGATTTCCCGATTCTCCAGCATGTAGGAGACGCCGGACGGGGTGCGAACATTATCTTCGAGCACATAGAACGTTTTCGGATTCACCCGCACGATGTCGATGCCGGCGATATGCACGTAGATGTCGTGCGGCACGGTCTGGCCGTTCATTTCGGGACGAAACTGCGGGTTCTGAAAGATCAGATCTTCAGGAATTACGCCGGCTTTAATGATGTCGCGCCGGCCATAGATGTCTTTGACATAGGCGTTGATCGCCTTGACTCTCTGCTCGAGCCCGCGATGCAGAAGCTGCCATTCATCGGCGGCGAGAATGCGCGGGATGATGTCGAAGGGGATCAGCCGTTCCTGAGCTTCGGGATCGCCATAAACCGCGAAGGTAATGCCGATGCGCCGGAACACGACTTCAGCCTCGCGCCGGCGCAAATTGAGCAAATCCGGCTTGACGGTTTCCAGCCAGCGGGACAGTTCGGCATAGGGTGGCCGAACTGCGCCGCCGGTGCCCGCGCTTCCCGTCATCTCGTCGAACATGCCGGTCCGCCCGCCGCACTCCGATGTGGGCGAAGAGATGCTAAGCAATCTCCGCGCCAAAGGCACGCGATTGGAAACTGCCTTGGCGGGTCGTTAAAACCCGCCACTTGCTCAAATATTGGGCTCGGTGACTACGCTAATGGCGGGTAGGGCGCTCAGCTTGTCACCCGATGGCACGGACGATAGTGTTTTACGAGGGGAATCGGGGGATTTGCATTGTCTGACTTTTAGCCGTTTGCCGGCGCCGCCATGCCGTTCGTGTCCATCACACGTCTTCGCGTGCGGTCGTTCCGCTACTTGCCTATTTTTTTGATCGCCGCGTTCCGCTCGGCGCGTCAAGCCAAGAA
>WNGR01005626.1_pt1 | contig 13429 bp, 13 predicted proteins | sample 5407581 | NCBI WGS metagenome assembly WNGR01 (sample SAMN13153383, study PRJNA577476) | soil metagenome | isolation source: 80 cm soil or saprolite under Garry oak tree replicate 2 | place: USA:California | collected 2016-06-15 | reverse complement strand
TTTCCCCAAGTTTCAATTGACTTTGACTGACTGACAAATGACTTTGCTTGACTTTGTCAAAAATCTTGACTGACACTTGACTGTATAAGGACTTCGTGCAGTTTTTAGCAACTTTTGTGTGACTTTCTTTTTTACTGAGTGTGACTGTTCAGCAGTTGACATGCGATTCTTGCTGATGAGGTAGTGGGTAATAAGTAGGAACTGGTGGTGGTATTCGCCTAAGTCACTGGCAGTAAAGATGCCTACCTGCATGTGCTCTCTGACAGCCATGTCAAGATCCTGCATGGTATATGTTCTGTCGTCCGATGTGCCTGGGTATAGCCTGAAGATGTCTGCCTTGAATTCATCATATGTTTTTGTTATATCTTCAAATGCAGGGGTAGTCTTCCATAGCTTCTCTGTGTGTACTGCTTTGAGGTATCAGACAGCTGCCTTTTTGCATTCATCATCTGCAACCACTCCATGGGTTGTGAGGAGTGCTTCAAGGTCAGAGAAATACCATTCTATTTCTTCTGGCTGTGTTTCATCAAAACTGGGTGTGGATCGCTCAGTACATGCTGGCAAGTCAGCGAAAGCCATTCTGGGCTGGGCTGGTTGGGTCGCTGTTGATCCAGCTGGAGGGTTTGTAGTTGTTGGTGTAGGTGCTTGCAGCGTGATTTGGGGTCCTGAGGTTGACAGCATGGGTGCTTGTGGTGTGGTTTGGGGAATGGAACGTGGAGGTGCACTTGTTGGGTTAGTCGGGGCGCTTGTGGCCGCTTGTGCTTGCTGTTGTTGTTGTTGTTGAAGGGCACGTGCTCTTGCTCTAGTGGTTACACCTTGGGGCACTGGTGGTGGGTTTTGAGGCTGTTGCAGGATGAGGTCAACCTCATTCTCACTGCTAGGCTCCATGTGGGCTGATGATGGTGTTGAGAGGGTTATGCTTGACTCAGAACTAGGGGATAGTGGTGTTAGCGGACTTGGTGGGGGAAAGCTACCTGGGAGAGATTCCATCAGGTCGTATCTGGTGGTGATCAGCTCCTCTAAGAGGCTTCGTCGGCGGTGCTCAATGATCTAAAAATGCAGTCAAACTAAAGAAGGCTCCGTTACTTTTGAATTCTGAGCCCCCTGCAGTGGTCACCAAGAATGATACCCTAAACCATCCCTGATCGCCAGGGAACACGCTTAAGGCATGCAAGTTTGTGGGGCTTGGAATGCATGAGACATGGATAGTGTGGGCTGCAGCGTGGAGGTAGCATGACTGGGTTTGCAAGTAGTGAAGACACGTGAGTGCGTGTGTGGCGTGCTGGGGTCTATGAGTTGTGGCGGATGGTTCTGTGGTAGCGGCGAACGTCGCCAGTGTGGTTGGGTCAAAGCATGCTCAGGCGCGGTGGTCGCAGTAGTATAAGATGGAGGCAGAGCACAGTACTGCACTTTCTGAAGTCACAGGGGAGGATGAGAGGGATAAGAGGATGGAACTTGGAACTATGAAGTCTGGAGATTTCTTATTGTTCTATGGACAGATGGGTGTACTATATATACTTTTCTACCACTGCCTATGCTCTGCGCACTCTGCATGACCAAGTTGTGTCCACACTCAAAACTGCTAAGTTGCGCATGCATCATACAATGTTTCGTGGTACCTTTCTTGATGTTCAGGATCTCTGAGGTGTTTGAGGGTGCTGGTAATGACTGAATGGCCTGTCTGCGTGAAACAGGGGCTGTGTGGGTCACTTGTGATGACTTGCACTAAAATGTGGCAAGGTGGTATCTAGGTGGGAGGTTAGTGCATGCTCTTCTGCACGCCACGCTAAGGGACACTTGATCTTGATAGTTGCACATGGTTTTGCAGTCTACGTGGGTCTTGACATGAGGTCCCCTAGGTCTCTGCTGACCAGTCCTGCAGGTTAGGGATGGCGCAGGCACATCGCATAGTGCCTCGCCCTCACATAATCCTGGGACGCTCTTTTGGGGTCTCTGCATTCGTGTCTGTGTTGTGAACCAGGCTGATGCCTTGATGTGCCACCACACTGTTTTGTGTCTAAGTCATATCCAGGCTGCCACACTGCCATGTTCCCATGCATCATGTTTCTGCTTGGCTGCTGCCCAGTCACACTTGCTGGGCGTGCGCCGCTTAGCTTGCAGGCGCGTTGTCAATACTCACTCTAGAGAATGTAAAAGTCACGATTTCAGGGACCAGGGAAGTAGTGGGCATATCAACGAATTAGAAAAAAGAGGCTTCACCTTCTTAACAAATAAATCCCACTGCATCGTAAGAGTCAATGTTGTAGGCCTTGGCTGGTGGAACCCCAATGGCCCTCAGAACCCTGAGTACCTCCCCCCAGTACATGCACCTACCCTGTGCAGCAGTCCTGAAAGCACGCACACGCCCTTCAGCAATTGCTCAGAAAATTTAAGCCCCACTGAACCCACTGAACCTATCAACACAAATACATCAATTGACGTCAATATCCTCACCACAGCACTCACCCCCATTGTCTCCCTGCAAGGAACCCTCCCCCTTACCTCAGATGCACCTGCACCAGTCATCATCCCCCAGATTACTGCAGCAATCCTAAGTGGTCAGAACCCCAGCATACCACAACAAAACCCTACACATGCACCACTACACCCAATGTCTGCAGCAGCCACCAGAACTGGCAGAAGTGGAGGAGGAGGAGGTGGAGGTGGCACTGCACCAGGAGGAGGTGCCACCCCAGCACCCAACTTGGGAGGCCTTCAAGGCATCCCACCCACCATCTTCAGTGGCGACCACTCCAGAAGCGACACCTTCCTATGCAAATTCAAGCACTACAAATGACTGAACAGAACTGTCAATATTATGTCAAACCCGTTCAGCAGAGTCATACATGCACTATCATATATGCATGGCCCGAATATTGATGCATGGGTCGATGCTCAAGAGACTGCCCTTGAGGCGAAAACCACCCATGCCGCAAACCCTATCGTGGAAACGAATGAAGTTCTATGGAATGAGTTTGAAGCAGCATTCAAAGCCACATGGAAAGACACCACGTGTACCCAAAATGCCTACAAGCAGCTTATGAAGCTTGAAATGAAGAATGGTGAGGTTGACACCTACATTGCTACCTTTGAATGCCCTGCCAATGCAGCCAAATGGGAGGCCAATGCAAAGGGCACTATTGCCCACTTCAAAGTTGGTCTGCAAGACCACATTCATCAACACATCCTATTCTGTGAAACCTGGCCAACCAACATGGATGGCTGGAAGGAAGCAGCATGGAAAGAAACTGAACGCTTCCAAGAAATCCAGAACATGGGACTTGCCCTGCACAATTGAAACAATCCACAGTGATCTAATCATAACAATCAGCAGTATCAGAGTACCAATGCCCCACGTAATGCACCTTGCAATGACGGCATCGTACCAATGGATGTTGACACTACATCTACATCACATACCCCAGCACCACCTCTGAAGAAACTCACTGATGAGGAATGGAAGAAACTCTTGGCCAAAGGTCGATGCTTCCGTTGCTGCCAACAAGGGCACATGGTGAAGTTCTGCCCATCAAAGGATGCACAAGGCAATGCTACCCCATGTCCCAGTGCGGCAGCCTACACCACCAACACCACCCCTGCTAAAAGTGAACCAGACAAAGTCGAAAGTCCAAAACCCCTGCTTACCAAAGCACAACAAATCACAGCAATTGAAGCCAGCATGACTGAAGAAGAGCGAGGAGCCTACCTCAATGAATGTGATATAGGAGAGGAGGATTTTTGAAGTGCCAAGTCCTAACAGTTGTGGACAAGGCAGAAATTAGCTCCATGTATAGTATCAAGAAAGATTCAATCACAGTACCAATTGATCTATGCATGTGGCACAAAAAGACCAAGGTAGAAGCATTGCTCAACTGTGGGGCCACCAAAAATTTCATCAATGCCTGGACACTCAAAAAACTCAGCATGGGCACATGCCTACTACAACATCCCAGAACAGTACAAAATGTTGATGGGATGGAAAATCAAGCTGGCACCATCACGAAGTACTGTAACCTATATGTCAGAAGAGGACAAGAAAAGGAAAAACAACAATTTTTCATCACCAACCTAGGAAGAGATCACCTCATCCTAGGACATCCATGGTTCTGAGCATTTAACCCACAGATCAATTGGATGAAGAATGAATTGGAAGGAGAGAACATCATCATTGAAACAGCAGGATATCAGTCAAAAAAACCAACACTCCAGATGGCAGAAATCAATAACATTGTGCAACAATGGGCCAAGCATGCAGTCCAAAACAAACCCACACAAACACCAGAGATATCTGAGGAGTACCAACAACACGCAGTTGTATTTTCGGAAAAAGCAGCCCAATGCTTCCCACTGGCCTGTGATGAAGATCATGTAATCACTCTCAAACCCAGTGCCCCCACACCACTAAACTGCAAAGTATACCCTCTCACATCAGGAGAATCAGAAGTTACAAAGGAGTTCCTTAGAGAACATCTAGAAAAGGGATACATTGTAGAATCTAACTCCCCTTACGCCTCATCATTCTTCTTCAGAAAGAAAAAGGATGGAAAACTTTGCCCAATCATGGATTATTGACCACTTAACTCTTGGACTGTACAAGATACCTACCCACTACCCCTCATCAACACCATATTGGAACAACTACAGGGGAAAAAGATCTTCACTAAATTTGACATCCGCTGGGGATACAATAACATTTGCATTTGAGAAGAGGACCAATGGGCTGCTGCCTTCAAAACACCCTTTGGCTTATTCCAACCCCACTGTCATGATCTGGATGCTTTGGGTCATGAGACTTGCATCACCACAGTATGTCTTCCTATCTTGACCCTTCCTATGTGTTCCCTTTGTTCCATTTTTGTCTGTACACCACCCCCAGCTGTCTTATCTATGATAACACACTGCTTGACCCATTTCGACTGTGTTTATCTGTGTCCTGCTTTATGTACGGATCTTTGTCTCATCTTAGTATATAAACCCTGTGTACACATAGTACGAAGCCAGACTTGGCTTCATTTGTAATCTAGCAAACCTGCCTCCAAATCCTCAAGTGTGTGAACGTCTTATTCTCTCCTTGTGAACCATCTCCCTCAGGTCCTTCTAGGACCGAACCCTCCTATCGAAGTCTTCACAGTTGTACTATAACAACGCCACACTCAGCTGAGACTTAGTGCACCAGCAACTAGGTGCAGAGAAGTGTTCTAACACTTTGGACGAAAGTCTCCACTGCTAAGTCATTGTGCACCAAGTGCACAACACCCTTGGACACCTCTGTACTTCGTAGCTAAAAGACAATAGACGTCTTTGCTCAGACATTGTGTGAAACTGCCCACTGGGCCACCCCGAACCCTTGAACCCAATCCGCGTCCCTGCTAGGATGTAACATAAGCCAAGTCTCCCTTACCAAGAAACACCGAACCCAGACACTCTACGGAGATACACAGAACCTCGAGACAAAGACCAGGGCAACATAGTTGGGTGACGATTCTCTACTGACACCAGAGGATGCATCAGCCACCCCCAGGCAACACAGAAACACAGAAACCCCAAACAACGACCACAGCTGTGGCGAGCATCAGTGTCACCCTTGAACCAGACGACAATTGGACTGTAGTAACAGTCAGAAGACAAGATGACCTACCAGCACACGTAAAAAGTTCCTCACTGGGACGAGGTGCTGTTTGGTCCACAGAACCCCAGAACAAACCACCAAGCTACAAGTGTAACGTCTCTGGAACCCTACGAGCAGTAGAATTCATCAACGATGCTTGGTACCACCTTGCATACTCAGCACTCTATGGTGCATACAAAACCAGAACGAGAGATTGCGCTCCCAGAGAAAACAGATACGGACTAGGCTGGTGGACAGATGAAGAACTAATACAACAAAGCTTGCCACCACCACTACCACCAACCGCTCCAGAACCACCACAATCAGTATCTCGCAACCCCAGCAGGACATACAGAGTACCACAAGAATCCTCTAGCGAAGAGGAGCCCGAACAAGAACCTGAAGAAAGTTCAGGGTCAGATGCAGATAGTCACCACACAGCCCACTCATCACACTCCACCCACTCAGTCCCCCAAATCACCGTACCACTCCCACAACCAGATCGCTTATCTGCTCCACAGAATCACCCAGAACCACCCCAAATCACCCTGCCACTGCCACTAAACCCAGTTCCACCACCACCCCCAATGTCAGCCATCAACGCCACCACAGGGGGAACTAGTGGCACTGGAGGAACACCCCAGAATGGAGGAGGACTAAAAGGGATTTCCCCTATGCCCTTCACTGGAGATAGGAGCCAAAGTGCTCAGTTCAAAAGAGAGATGCTCCGCTTCATCAAACTTAACAGTGAGCATGAATTAATCAAAGAATACTACTCCCGAATCCTATATTGCCTCACCCTATTCAGAGGACAGTCAGTCATGATGTGGGTGAATGAAGTAGAGGACGCAATGGAAAGGGAACTTGCAGACACTACCAACACCCTCACAAAGAAAAGTGAAGAACTGTGGAAAACCTTCCTAGACACTTTCGATCACGACTGGACAGACACCCTCAACAAAGAGAAAGCCTATCAGCAGCTCATCAATCTCAGGATGCAGCCAGGCCAACTAGACGAATACATCCTCACCTTTGAAAGATTGGCAGGGATCGCCGGATGGGACAAAGATGCCCCAGGAACCATAGAGTTCTTTAAGAAAGGACTCCCTCTAGGCTTGTACCGAGCCTGCTTAATGAGGGAAACCATTCTGAAGAACATGGCAGACTGGCAGAAAACAGCTAGAACGGAAACTCAGCACTTCAAACTCATCCTAATCAGACCAGGAGCCAAGAGCTCTGGGCCCACCCAGAACACGGGACACAACTGCCCCAAGGCACGAGATCCCAATGCTATGGATGTGGATGCCACCACTTCCTTCCCTTTCAAGAAGCTTTCTGATGAAGAATGCAAACAATACATGAAGGAAGGGAGGTGCTTCCGATGCTGCCAACAGGGTCACATGGCCAAAGAATGCACACACTCCCCACCCCCCAAACCACAAACACAAGCAAGAGCCACAGACACCAAGAAGGCGGAGGCAGAAGAAGCCCCACCTTACACCCCAGAAGCAAGCTCATCCAGAGTGGCCGCAACCACCACTGAGGACAAAGTCTGCCAAGCACACAACCTCCTCCAGTCAATGGATGAAGAAGAAAAGAGGCGTTATTACACTCTAGATCAGGATTTTTGCAATGCTGACCTATGAGAGCTGATAGGGAAGCGTGTTCAATGTACAGTATTCACGATAGTGCCATGACAATCGAAGTGATTGTTCGCCTTTACTACAAAGAAGCTCGTGCCAAGGTGCTCCTAGACAGTGGAGCCACAGACAACCTCATCGACTGAAACCTAACAAAGAAACTGGGACTGGGAACAACACCAGTAAAACCACCAAGACTTGTCCGTAATGTGGATGGATCACTGAATAAAGATGGCACTATCATGGAGATGTGCCAACTGTGGATTAAAAGAGGGGATAAAGAAACTGCCTTTCAATTCTTCATCACAAGCCTTGGAGAAGACAGAATGATCTTTGGGTACCCATGGTTCAAACACGAAAACCCAGAGATCAACTGGAAGGCACAAGAACTGAAGGGAGAGCCAGTGGCAATCCTGACAGGAGGATATCGCTTTAGACGAAAACAACACCAAGAGGCAAAAGTCGCTGTGGCGGCCACTTTCAACCCAGTAAAAGATACACCAATCCCAGACGAATACCAACAACACCAAAAGGTATTCTCAGATGAGGAAGCACAGCGCTTCCCCCCAGAAAGAGAGGAAGACTTCTCTATCAAACTTAGACCAGACGCTCCACAAAAAATTAACTGCAAAATATATCCCCTCACCCCCAAAGAAGATGAATCGCTAAAAGCGTACATCAAAGAGAACCTGGCAAAGGGATACATCTATGAAGGGAGCTCCCCTTACGCATCCTCCTTCTTCTTCAGGAAAAAGACTGATGGAGGGCTCCACCCCATCATTGACTACAGACCCCTAAACGCCTGGACCGTAAAAGACACATACCCACTACCCCTCATCTCCGACATCTTGACAAACCTCAGTGGCAAGAAGGTGTTTTCCAAATTCGACATAAGATGGGGATATCACAACATCAGAATAAAAGAAGAAGACCAGCTGAAGGCGGCCTTCAAGACGCCTAGGGGACTATTCATCCCTCGAGTAATGACTTTCGGTCTCACCAATGCCCCAGCCACCTTCGCCAGAACAATGAGTCACATTCTTCGCCCACTCATGGACACACACCCAAAAGAACTCTTTGTGTATATGGATGATGTCCTCATAGCAACAGAGGAAGACCTCCCCAGACACAGGAAGATCATACACGCATTCCTGAAGATATGCGAAGATGAATCTTATTTTCTCAAAGCGTCCAAATGTGTCTTTGAACAAAATAAGATCAGCTATCTGGGAATAGTAATCGACGGCTCCCAGATCAAGATTGACCCAAGAAAGACACTGAAAGGGGCAAGAAGCATCCTGGGGACCCTGAGTTACCAGCGCCCCTTCATCCCCTTCTTTGCCCATCATGCCAAACCAATCACAGATACAATAAAGACCACCAATGGCCCCTTTAAATGGATGAAAGAAGCAGGGGAAGGGCTAGAAAAATTAATCACCCTCATCTGCGAGGACCCCATCCTGTGTCAGCCCAATATGGACAAACCCTTTGAGCTGGAAGTGGACACCTCTGCTTTTGCCATAGGGGCAATCCTGACACAAAGAGATGCACGAAGCAAACCACAAGTGGTGGGTTACTTCTTGAAAGCCTTCACAGCAGCAGAAAGAAACTACAATATCCACGACAGAGAGCTCTTGGCAGTGCTGTGGGGTCTCGAACATTGGAGACACCTCCTCATGGGGTCCCCACATGAAATAAAATTGTTCACCAACCACAAAAACCTCGAGTACTATCGCCACCCACAGTGAATCAATAGGAGGGTGGCCCGTTACATCCCATGACTGGCAGACTATCACTATCAACTGATCCACAAACCAGGAACACAGAACCATGCAGACTCCCTCTCCAGATGACCAGACCACACCAATGGAGAAGAAGACAACACCGAGGTCACAGTCCTCACCCCAGAAGTATTTGCCAATGCCGCCCTGTCTATCCGCATAGATGACAGGGTCATGGCACAACAACTACTACACCAGGACACCCTGGAAGAATGGGCGACACCCTACCAGCTTGTGAAATCAGGAAAGTACTGGTGGAAAAACACGAAACTAGTGGTTGTGGACAACACTGCGCTGAAGAGGGGGGTAATTTCCCTGTATCACGATCTAAAGACAGCTGGACACCCTGGAATTACAAAGATGATCTGGCTGGTGTCACAAGACTTTTGGTGGCTGGACATGAAACTAGACATTTCCGCCTATGTACAAGGCTGCGCCACATGCCAAGCAAACAAAAACTTCCCTGGAAATCTGAAACCACCGCTATTCCCCATCAAGACAAAAGAAAATGCCCTCCCCTTTGAAACAATCACCCTAGACTTCATCACGAAGTTACCAGAGTCAGATGGCTATGACACCATCCTTACAATCGTAGATCATGATTGCTCCAAAGCAGCCTTCTTCATCCCATGCAAAGAAACCATAGACGCAAAAGGAGTGGCAGCACTCCTTGCCAAGACACTCTTCCCACACTATGGGCTCCCCAGACAAGTAATCTCAGATAGAGACACTCGATTCACAGCAAAATTAATCAAAGAATGGTGCAACACCTTAGACATTGAACAGAACATCAGTACAGCATACCACCCTCAGATGGATGGTCAATCAGAAAGAGCGAACCAATGGGTGGAACAGTACCTCTGGATGTTCATCAACCACCAACAAGACAATTGGGCAGACCTATTGCCACTAGCTCAGTACATGCACAACTCATGGCCAAGTGCCACTACAAAGAAGACACCCTATGAACTCATTCTAGGGTACACCCCAAAGATGCACCAGCCACAGCACACAGGCAACATGCCCGAAATGAAAGAAAGACTGGAACAGATCTTAGAAGCCAGAAGAGCAGCCCAAGCGGCCATCACACATGCCCAGTCACAATACAAAGACTCCCCTCACTTCCAACCATACTCGGAAGGAGATAAGGTGTGGCTTGATGCCAGGAACTTAAAAACAACACACCCCACTTTCAAGTTAGCCCCGAAGAGATACGGCCCCTTTCCCATCACAAAAAGAATCTCAGTAACCACTTATGCCCTAAAGCTACCACCACAGTGGTGCATCCACCCTGTGTTCCATGCCTTGCTCCTAATGCCATACAAAGAGACACCCATACATGGAACGAACTTCCCAGAGCCTCCACCTGAACTGATGGAAGGAGAACCAGAGTGGGAAGTGGATCAAATAATGAACACAAGGCGCTATTGGAATCAAACTCAATTCCTGATTAAGTGGAAGGGATATGCCGATGCCCACAACAGTTGGGAACCAGAAAAGAACCTTAATGCCGCAGAACTTGTAGAGGAGTACTACAAGCATAACCCCAGAAGTGTGGGAGCAGAGGAATGGATAAAACGAAATGAAACATCCATTCACTCCGTCACCACTCACCTCCCCACTCCTTATACCATGCCCTCTCGCGATTCATCCACCAAACGACTGGTTGCCAGAGCTATGGCCAGGGGGTCATACTCCAAAACTACTACAGAATCTCCAGAGAGCTCGGTACACCCAGACGAAATGGAGGAAGACCCCCAACCATCCCTCCCTACCCCAGAACATGACCTTGCCGTCGAGATGGTCATTGCCAACATAGTCAGAGCAGCAGTGATCAGATCCCCCTCCCCCAACAAACCAGCCCCTCCTAGCATCCACCCAGACTTCTCCAGCGTCATCTCCAAGAAGGGGAAGAATGTCTTGAGACCTCCAGAATCAATCACCACCCACCCCAATACCCCAGTAACACATCGTCTTGTCTCCACCCTCAAGCGACCCACCACCACTCCCCCAGACCACAGAGCAGCCCATGCCATGCTCACAAGGCTCGTCCATGACCCAGCCATGGACAGCTATCCCATCAACTACAAAGATCCCCCCACTTGCAACGACTACCCCATTGAACTAGGCAGAGATGTCGACCCAGCCAATAACCACCCAGGAGTGGGCTACTGGTTGAACAACCCCTTTGGCGGCCACTACTTCCCCTTTTCCATCCCCAATGACGAAGACCCTAGAACCTTTGAAAGGACTGGGGCATGCTATATCCGCCTCTCAGATGACAAAGAATCCCTCATTGGAACGCTGGGAAAGGGCTACCCCACTTATGGGCTACCCCTATACCTGCTAGAGCGTGCTGATGAGGGGGACTACAACCCGCCCCCTCCCCTCTCTCTCGAACAGCTCGAGAACTTCTCCCTGGACTCCCCCCTCGCCCCAAAGATCCAAGAGGTCTTGGAGTATCTTCAAGACCACAGACTAACTGCAGAAGTGGCCAGAACAAAACGGCTACTGAAGAACCAGAAGGCGTTGAGGGAACAAGTCATTGCCCTCTACAAAACTGCTGAACCCCTAGAGTGCCACCTCCTGGAGGTAGACATGCAACTTACTAGTGTCAGGCAATGCCTCCAGAGCAATCAGACATACCCAAAGATCTCTAGTACCTGGCTGCACCTCCACCCCCCCCCTATCCACACTGACACCCACCCTTTCTATGTTGAGTCTATTCCCCCTCCCCATCGCCTCGCCCTTCCAAAGTTACAAGATGAGCTGGAGGGCCACACCCCGTCTTCAGCTAGAAAAATGAAGAGGGGCAAGAAGAAGCAGGAGAAGAGGACGAAGGGGCCCAAGAAGAACAAGGATGGGAAGCTCTGCCTCCAATGTCAATCAGAGTTCCATCTCTCCTTCAACTGCCCGCAAAAGAATCGTTACTGTTGGCGATGCGCAGGTACTGACCACTGGCCCAAGGACTGTCTCTGGCCAGGCACTAGTAAGACACAGCGGTGGTGTAGCAAGTGCTTGAAGTCAGGAAGCCACAATGAAATTGACTGCCCTATCTACAAACTATGCTGTACTTGTGGCAAGAGGGGCCCCTTTGGTTTCTTTCAGACCCACCACTGCAAGGACTCCTCATCGGAAGAGGAGGGCAATGACCCCAGCGCCGACATTTATGACCTCATCGACCCTGAAGCACTCTAGGGAGAGTGGACGTTGAGAGGGGCTCATGTCATGATCCGGACGCTTCGGGTCATGAGACTTGTACCACCACAGTATGTCTTCCTATCTCGACCCTTCCTATGCGTTCCCTTTGTTCCGTTTTTGTCTGTACACCGCCCCCAGCTGTCTTATCTATGATAACACACTGCTTGACCCGTTTCGACTGTGTTTATCTGTGTCCCGCTTTATGTATGGATCTTTGTCTCGTCTTAGTATATAAACCCTGTGTACACATAGTATGAAGCCAGACTTGGCTTCGTTTGTAATCTAGCAAACTTGCCTCCAAATCCTCAAGTGTGCGAACATCTTATTCTCTCCTTGTGAACCATCTCCCTCAGGTCCTTCTAGGACCGAACCCTCCTATCGAAGTCTTCGCAGTTGTACTATAACAACGCCACACTCAGCTAAGACTTAGCACACCAGCAACTAGGTGCAGAGAAGTGTTCTAACACTTTGGATGAAAGTCTCCACCACTAAGTCATTGTGCACCAAGTGCACAACACCCTTGGACACCTCTGTACTTCGTAGCTAAAAGACAATAGACGTCTTTGCTCAGACATTGTGTGAAACTGCCCACTGGGCCACCCTGAACCCTTGAACCCAATCCGCGTCCCTGCTAGGACATAACAACCACTTATATTACTCACAGCTCACCTCTCCCACAATCTCACTCAGTCTCATAACCTTGCGCCCCGACATTATTGCTAGCGTTCAGATCCTCTGTGTTATCAATGAGCCTGCAGCAGCCACCATCGCCTATGGACTTGACAAGAAGTCCAAGTTTGAGTCTCGGATTATTGTCACATATCCTCCCAACAACAAGGCTGAGAAAACTGAGAGTGAGGCGACAGGTGAGAAGGCTCTTATATACCGCTCATATCAGTTCCTCACCCTGCTGCCTCACCAGCGTCGCTGGTCTCGCCTCAAACCCTAACCCAATGATGAGGCCGAGAAACAGAGTGAGAGGGTTTTCTCTGCCTCTCACGTCGACAGCATCGCCTCATATGCCTCCTGTAGACGAGATCAAGAACCAGAGAAAAGTGACGCTCAGTAAAAAAGGAAAGTCGGCTAGTAGTCAGGTGGTAGTCAGGTATAGTCAGGTATAGTCAGGTGGTAGTCAGAAATTTTGACAAAAGTCAAAAAATAGTCACCTTGTAGTCAGTTTAAAGTTATGAAGACCTAGG
>WNGR01005625.1_pt1 | contig 13431 bp, 18 predicted proteins | sample 5407581 | NCBI WGS metagenome assembly WNGR01 (sample SAMN13153383, study PRJNA577476) | soil metagenome | isolation source: 80 cm soil or saprolite under Garry oak tree replicate 2 | place: USA:California | collected 2016-06-15 | reverse complement strand
TCGTGCTGGTGCGCGGCATTCTCGGCCGCCCTGACAGCGACGTGGCCGTTGCGCTTGCGTGCTTCGGCGCTGGATCGATGCTCGCGGCTCTGCTGCTGCCTCGGCTCCTCGACCGGCTTCCCGATCGCGCCGTCATGACGGCTGCCGCGGCCCTCCTGACGGTCATGTTGCTGGCGCTTGCGGCGGCTCTCAGCCTCGCCGTGCAAAACTTGATATGGCCGATCCTTCTGCCGCTCTGGCTTCTCATTGGGATCGGCTACTCAGCGGTCGAGACTCCGACCGGCCGCCTCTTGCGGCGATCGGCCCAGGCGGCCGATCGCCCAGCGATCTTCGCAGCGCAATTCGCGCTATCCCACGCGTGTTGGCTTTTCGCCTACCCCTTGGCAGGCCGGCTCGGCGGGTCGGCCGGGCTTGCCGTCACTTCGCTCGTTCTGGCGGCGGTCACCGGGGCGGGGGCCGCTGCCGCTGTGTTGATGTGGCCGGCCGACGACCCCGACATCATCGAGCACGACCATCCGGAACTTGGGGAGGAGGATCCTCATTTGACGGGAACTGCCCGCGCTGGTCGACATAGGCACGCGTTCATGATCGATGATCATCATCGAAGCTGGCCGACATCGCGATAAAGCAGAGGTAGCTGATCCGCCGAGCATCGTCGGAACGAGCGATTGACAAGGGTGTCCGCTTCGTTGAACCTGCACTGAGGGGAAGCGATCTCCCCTTGAGGCAACATGCCCAAGCATCGCGTCCGATTTTTCCGAGAAGGACGCTACATGCCTGCCGTTTCTCCCACCATGAACAGTAGCTCAACGGTCTCGCTCTTGCCGTGCGTGACGAATCCGCTTGCGCGATCAGGCGAACGAGGACGCAAATGACGAGCGAATACGGAGGCGAGCGGCGCTCGACAGGATCATCCACCATAGCGCTTCTCTACGCAGCCCGTACAGCGCGAGGTCTGGGCGACGGTTTTGCGGCCATCGTGCTGCCTGCGTATCTCGTCGAGCTCGGTTACTCCCCATTCCAGATCGGCGTGGTCGCCACCGGCGCCTTGTTGGGGACCGCGATCCTCACGCTGGGCGTCGGTTGGCTGGGGTCCTCCCGGCCATTGCGCGGTCTATTGCTCGCCGGTGCCTTGATCATGGTGCTCACCGGCGTAGGCTTCGCGACGCTCGACAGCTTCCTTCTCCTCGTCATCCTAGCGTTCGTAGGTACGATCAACCCGTCCTCTGGCGACATCGGCATCTTCGTGCCGCTCGAGCATGCGATGCTGGCCAGCGATGTCGACGACAAGCGCCGGACCCTTATATTCGCGCGCTACAGCCTTGTAGGGGGGCTGTCGAGCGCGGTGGGGGCGTTGTTGGCGATGGCCCCGGACCTTTTCGTTTCGTTCGACGTGCCGCGGCTTACAGCACTGAGGGCCATGTTCTTCGTCTATGCCGGCTTGGGATTGGTCGGAGCCGGACTATACCGGCTGCTGCCTGATACCCGGCCCGCAGCGAAGGAGCAGGCCAGCCGCTCGGCTCTCGGTCCTTCCCGAGGCATCGTGTATCGCCTCGCCGCACTTTTCAGCGTAGATGCGTTTGCGGGCGGCTTTGCGGTGCAGTCGATGGTTGCTCTGTGGTTGTTCGAACGATTCGAGATGTCGATCGCGGCAGCAAGCCTCTTCTTCTTCTGGTCGAACACGCTTGCGGCCTTTTCATATCCAGTCGCGGCGCGGCTTTCGCGGCGTTTCGGCCTGATCAACACAATGGTCTTTACTCACATCCCGTCGAGCATTTGTCTGATCGTCGCTGCGGTCGTTCCCGATCTGACGGTGGTTCTCGTTCTATTGTCCATACGGGCGGCGCTCTCGCAGATGGATGTGCCGACACGAACCTCCTACGTAATGGCCGTTGTCACCCCCGAGGAGCGCCCCGCAGCGGCGAGCGTGACCGCCGTGCCGCGCAGCCTGGCATCGTCGGTCAGTCCAGTGCTGGCGGGCGCGATGCTTTCGACAGCGTTCTCTGGATTGCCGTTGCTGATCTGCGGCTCCCTGAAAATCGCCTACGACATCGCACTGCTGCGTTCGTTCCGGCATATCAGGCCGCCGGAGGAGAGCCGATCCTTATCTGAGCCGAAGTCTTCGGTCACCGAAGGCAGCCGCAAGCAGATCGCGTGACGCCAAGGTACACGCTGACGCCGACGGATTGGCATTCTGCTTTTCACCGGGCGCCTTGCCCATCCCTCCAGCACCGTCTAACATTGGGGACTGGGGACTGCAGGCTCCCCATCAGACGACAGTCGTCCAAGCTCTGCGCATCACTCGGTTGATCGAGGAGGTTGCGCGTGGACAGACGAAAGCCAGACAAGAACTCACGAAATGAAAGTCAGACGGTTGGCTCCGAGCCTGGCAGCATGGGTCGTGGTGCCATCGAATCCGCTGACACTGCGTCGTTTGTTCGATCTGAGAGTGAAGCTGTCGGGCACAGTGGCGGAACTGACACGGTAACCTATTGCGGCGATCCGGCTACAGTCCGCGAGGGCTTTATGGTGGCGCTCGATGCATTGGATGCCTGTTCCGAGTTGCTTGGCGAGGATGCAATTCGGGACGATCGGGTGGACAATTAGATGTGCGCAGGTTGCTTTGGCTCGCTCCCGCCATCTTTGCAGCATTCCTGGCTCATGCAGCGAACGCGCAGAACAGCACCGTTCATGCGGATCTCCCTGCGTTGAACCAGGAGAAGCAGACGATCGTATTCGTCTGTCTCCACGGTTCGGTAAACAGTCAAATCGCTGCCGCGTATTTCAATAGGATTGCCGAGGAGCGCGGACTACGTTTCGTGGCGATCTCTCGCGGCATCGACGTACAGAGAACAATTCCCGTTCGCATCTTGGACAATCTGGCACTCGAGGGACTTAGCCCGGCCAACCCGCCGGATGAGCTGACTTCGGCCGACGCGAATTGCGCGAGCGCAGTTGTCGCATTTGATCCGGTGCCGTCCGAACAGAAGGGGGATGCGAAGATCACCTATTGGCGGGACGTCCCGATCGGAATCGACGATTTCCAGGCGGCGCGTGACGCGATACTGCCACGCATTGAGCAAATTATTTCGAACCTCCCGGGTAACTAACTTTCGCCGTATCGGGGTGTTAGTCGAGAGTGAGTGACGGGACTGCCGTTGGCGTGGTCGCGTTCTGAGTAACTATGGGTATACGCCGTCGGGGGTCGAAGTCCGCTCAGACAGGGAGATCCCATCATGTCGCAGCGCTCAGTCTCTCATGCTGCCCTTTGGGGTCTGATTATGGCCTGCATCTTTTCGGAGCCTGCCCGGGCCCTGACCCAAGAGGAACTTGTCGCTAAGCTGCAAGCGGCCGGCTATTCGCAGGTTCGCGATATCAAATCGACAGCCGAGGGCATCGCGGTCAAGGCGACAAAGGACGGTAAGGACGTTTCCCTGGTCGTCGACAGCAGCGGCCAAGTCAAGGAACGGAAGTAGGCTTGCGCCACGATCACGCGTGAACGCCGGGTCACGCATGATCGGTGCTTAGCATCATCGCTCTCGCTTTCGACGAGTTTCGCGGCTCGGCATCACCTGTCAGTCGGTATCAATTTGCAAACTGGCCGGCCGACTTGCCGCGCTTCACCATCTCCTTCGCATAGGCGTAGAGCGCGTCGTAGACGATCCATTCGGCAGCATTGAGCTCATGGTCGTCCTTGTAGCCGAGGTGCCTGAATCCTTCGGCGAGCGCCTGTAGCCCGGGCCCCTCGGCTTGGTGATATAACGTGTTGTCGGTGTCCGCACCGTTCACGATTCTGCCCAGCAGGACGAGGGCCGGATCACTCATGAGCTTGTATTTCTTCAGGATTGCCTCGAAGGAGCATTCCTTGCCGTGATGGCCAAGCTCCACGTCCTTGACGTCGTACGGGGTGGCATCCAGGCGTTTGGCCTCCGCCATGACCTTGTCGGCCGGTGCGAAGATGAACTCTGCATTCTTGTCGACGAACTTCTTGATGAGCCAGGGACAAGCCACGCGGTCGACCTTGACGTGTTCTCGGGTAATCCACTTCATGTCGTCCTCCTCTTCAGGATGGTATGGCAGGATCAGGCATCGGCCAGCACGAGGATGCCGCCGTGCGAGGGTGAAATCACGTACAGTCGGTCCGGTGGAACCAGGATGGTGGTGTGCGCGGCGGCACCAGTCACCGTTCGCTCGGAACTGCCGGTCCGCGGATCGACGGTTTCGACGAGGCCCGGCTCTTCGATCGCAACATGGACGAGGCCGCTCTTCGGATTGAAGAAGGTGACGTCTGGCGAACCGGCAATCGGCCAGACATTCGTGACCTTGCCCGAGGTGCTGTCAACTTCGACCAGTTCGCCGTCGTCGCAGGCAGCATACAAGCGGCGACGTTGGTGATCGATGTCCAGACCGTGCGCGCCACCCGACGGAAGCCTCCACTGCGCAATCACCTCGAGAGTGGGCAGGCCCGCAACCAGAACCATCGACGGGTCGCGGATGCAAAGAAACACGCGCTCGGCGGCGGCATCGGTGACGCACCATCGTGGCCGACCCGGCAGATCGATCGATGCCAGTTTGCCGGTCCGCAAGGCGAAGGATTGCAGGGTAGGGGTTTCCCGCTCGTCGCCAATGCATGCGACCAGACCGAGGCCTGACGGTTTCACAATCGCCGCCCCATTCGGTCTCGCGCCCGTCTCGAATACGGCCTTAGTCTTGAACGTGGTCGCATCGATCCAGGCGAGGCTCGCCGCACCACGATTGGTGACGAGAACCTCGCCGTCGTCACAGACAGCCCCGGCGACGCCCGGAAACCCAGGCAGTGTTGCGACGTGCTTTTGTGTGTCGTGGTCGATGACTTCGACGCAGTCGCGCGCAGTATGCGCAACAAAGATCTGCCGTGTCGCGGGATCGAACGCACCATGATCGAAGGAACTGCCCGCGGCGTTGGGTATGGCGATAGTGCCAATCGTTCTCAGCGGCATGATGGCCCCATGCCGCTACGCGCCAGCAACGTCAGCCTGGAAAGCCAGGGGGTGGGTTCATTCATGCGCAATCTCCTCGAAAACTTCGAGAGTTGCGCAGCGCTTGGACGGAAACCGTCTTACGGGGAGACTGCGTATCCCCGGATGAGTAACTTAGTCGTCTCAGGTGTGCTCGGCAAGGTGGCAAGGGCCGAACGCGCCCGAGATCAGTATTTCGGCCGGTGCGAGGTCGCCCACTCGCGCGCGTGCGGGATAGGCTCGCGCGGCGGCAAGCTTGCACGCAGCGTCCGTGTGGTCGACAGGTTCTCCATTCCCGAGCGCCAGCGGCAAAACGCCGGGAATTTCCGATACATGGATTGGCCTTCGTCGGTCAGTCCAAAGGCAAAGGTGCACGGCAGCATGTAGAAGTCGGCAAGTGTAAGCTCGGACCCGAGCAAGTAATCCCCGCCATGTGCCAACTCCCGCTCCATCACGCCCAGCGCAATTTCGATCTTCGGCAAGGCGTGAGATACGACCTTCTCGTCGGAGGGGATGCCAAGCTCCGGGAAGACCAGGCGTTCGTGGGTCACGTGATAGATCATGTACGGATAGAAGTAGGAGTTGACGGCGCTGATCCACTGGTTCATCCGCGCCCGCCCGCGGGGATCTTGCGGCGTGAGCCGAGGCCCCGCGAAAACCTCGTCGATGTAGCCGACGATCGCGTCAGTCTCATAGACGGTGAAGTCATCGTGCCGCAAGATGGGGACGCGATTGAACGGGTGCAGCGCCAGGTGTTCGGCCTTGCCCATGACGGGCTCGAGGTCGTTGAAGATATAGGACACGTCCTTGTACGTAAGGACGAGCCGTACAATGTTGACGAAGGTGCTGCGGGGAAAGCCGTAAACGATGGGCTCGGCCATGAGTATTCTCCCTTGTGTTGCCGGGGTTGTCTATTGCCAGAACAGTTTATTGGCCTGCTCGAGGGCTTCGTCTCGGGTGAGTCCGAGGTCTGCGAGCAGGTGCGGATCATCCGCGATGCCGCGCAACCCGGCGCGCTGATGCGCCCGCTCGCTGCAGGACAGCCACCTGTCCAGCAGGTTCAGCCATGAGCTAGGTTGATGACCGCTAGCTGCTGCACTGCGTCGAACGCGCAGGAGTCGGTCGGTATTGGTGAAAAGGATTGACATCAAGCGGCTCCAAATCCCATGGTTTCAATAGGTTGCCTGCGTGATAGGGCGAATAAGGCTCAGGCCGCAAAGCATCGCTTCTCGGGCCTGCCCTAGTTTTTCTCATGACCTGCGGACGCTTCGCGATGCGCCCTCATTTGCCGCCATTGAACGCATTGAAGGCTTTTGAGGCCGCGGCCCGGCATGAAAGCTTCACGCGCGCAGCGGAGGAGCTGTGTGTCACGCAAGGCGCAGTGAGCCATCAGGTGAAGGCGCTGGAGACAGAACTCGCGATCAAGCTGTTCAATCGTGAGCGCCAGCGTCTGATCATCACGGAGGCAGGCCGGGATTATCTCGCCGTGGTGCGCGATGCGCTGGACCGGATCGCCGCCGGGACCGAGCGACTGCTTCAGCGACAGAGTGCCGGCGTTCTCACGGTCAGCACCTCGCCGGACTTTGCCGCGAAATGGCTGGTGCACCGGCTCGGTCAGTTTGCCGAGGCGCATTCCGATATCGATCTGCGCGTCTCCGCGAACATGCATCACGTCGATTTTGCCCGCGAGGAGGTCGATCTTGCCGTGCGTCACGGCGACGGCAATTGGCCGGGCCTGGACGCCGTCAGGCTCTCCGCGGAGCGGCTCTTTGCCGTGTGCAGTCCGAAGCTCCTGTCGGGACGTCGCCGTATCAGCGGGGTGGCTGACATCCTGAAGTTTCCGCTCATTCACCTCGACAGCCGATCCGATTGGGCGAACTGGCTGCGTGGCGTCGGGATAGATGATGCCGATGTCAGTCATGGCCCGGTGCTAAATCGCGCGAGCATGGTGATCGATGCGGCGATCAATGGACAAGGGATTGCGCTTGCCCGCACGACGTTGGCGGCCTGGGATTTGATCAACGGTCGGCTGGTATTGCCTTTCCCGGAATCCTCGCCACTGTCGAAGACCTACTGGATTGTTGGTCCGAAGGCGACCGCCGCCCTACCAAAGATTGCGATCTTTCGCGACTGGCTTTTGGCAGAAGCGGCCGCCGATTTGCGACAGCTAAGGAGCGTCGCCCCGCGGTCAGGCGCTGGGACGGCAGGGCGAAACAATCGTCCAGCCAAACCTAGACCATAGCGCGTCTACGGTGGTTAACGAGAATGAGCGGCGTGGCTATGATGCCGCTGGCGAGAAGCATCCAGTCCTGCGGAACGTTCAGCAGGATTGCGGCGCTGCCGCCGATCAGCGACCACAAAGGCGGGATCGCAAGCAGTGAGACCGGGAAGGTCTCGCGCGTCAACAGTAGCAAACCGAACGTGAATATCGTGACCGGGCAGGGCGTGACCCCAAAGGTCGGGAGCCCGGGGTAGGGATGGCCGCTCATCAACCCGAACAGTGGATAGAGGATTGCAGCGTAGAAGACAAAGAAGCTGCCGATCCATCCTGCGGTGTCCGAGCGAAAGCCAAACATGATCCGACGATGGACGATACCTATGTAGGCCAGCGCACCAGCCTGAATGACAAACAGCGCGCCAAAGAGGTAGGCCGCCTGGTTGATCATTGCGAAGAAGGCAAGATGGTAGCCCACGCCTGTCCAGGCCCACATGATCGCAAGGATGCTTGCGATGAATCGGTCTGACCAAACCCCGCGGGCAAAGACCAAGAAGGTTGCGGCTGTACCCAAGAGGTAGGCGACCAATTGTGCAGGCCAGATTGCGGTGTTGTACCTCGCGAAGACATCAAAGAACTGTTCGGAAGTGAACGGCAGCATGCGTGGGCTCCATGCTGGAAGATTTCATTGTCGAGCCGGGCCGGTGTTTGACCGACGTCAAGTCATCCAGATTGTCGGTCCATCGCCTGGGTCGAGAACGGCGATTGGTTCGATCCCTTGTCCCGCAGTGCAGCGCCAAAAAGGGCTGCAGGCCGTCTGAACCCAGGTGCGGGCCGGTTGTTACCGTTCAATGAGCGGAGGAGGAAAGCTATGCGTGTTTTAGCAATGACAACGGCAGTTTTGCTGTCCTGTACCCTCGGGCCCTCACTTGCCGGCGAAATGGAAATGGCTCCTACAAAGCAGGCCCAGGCCGCTGTTCCAGTGCAGCCGGATCAAACCCCTCAGCAAGCCGAGCAGGCCCGCAAGCAAGATAAGAAGGATGCCGAAGACGTTCAGATCGGGCGTGATTGGAAGGCGCAAGGTGGCGGCGAAGGCGGACGCATGGGGCAAACTCAGTCTTCCGACCAGGATCATCAAACGGTGGGTCGAGATTGGCGGGCCCGCCCTGATAATGACGAGCGTCGCTGATTGCAGTAGCGGACTTCAAGCGATCCATTGGCGCACTGGCAGCGCACGGTAGCTTCGCTATGGATGCGGTGGCGCGCTGCCTCTTTGATCAAATGGAGGTGACCCTTCGGTAGTTCCCTGCCCATACGGGGTGGTTCCGATTGACAAGCAAGGCCCGTTCGGCAAATTCGGGGGCATGGGGAAGGGCGATCTCCCCACGAGGCGACATGCCCAAGTATCGCGTCCGTTTTCTTGCCAGGACGCAGCATGCCGGCCAATCAATCAATCTCTCATTGGAGTCTTGCGCGCGCAGCGCTCTGTCTCGCGCTAGTCGCCGCTGGCGCTCGTCAGATTTCAGCAGATGCTGCGGCGGGAAAGAGCGAGGCAGAAACCTGCACGGTATGTCACGGTGAGAGTGGGATCTCTCAAACCGAGAATACGCCCTCACTGGCAGGGCAACCCGACCAGTTTCTGCAATGGCAGCTTGTGTTCTTTCGCAGTGGGGCGCGGAAGAGCGAGGTCATGGCGCCTATTGCGGAGCAGCTCAGCAATGAGGATATCCGCGATCTTGCCGGGTACTTCGCCTCTCTCAAGCCAGCAGTCGCGTCCGAAGCAAAGGTTTCAGACGATCATCCGGAGCTGACCGAAGCGGCCAAGAAGGCGATTGCCGCAGGCCGGTGTACCTCCTGCCACGGCGAGAATTTCTCCGGCACCAAGGCCGTCGCCCGCATTTCCGGCCAGCGCGAGGATTATCTCCTTAAAGCACTGCATGATTACAAGGCGGGTCGTCGGACCGGAGGGGGTGTAGCGACGATGGCCGAGGTCGCCTACCAGCTGAGCGAACCGGACCTTTCGGCACTTGCGCACTATCTCTCCCGATTATGAGAGGCGTCGATGATTGAGAGAGGCGACTCAACGTCGCTCCTGACGGTCCAGAATCTGACCAAGCGTTTTGGCAGCGAGGCCACTGCCATCGATCGCGTCGCCTTCTCGGCTGTCGCGGGCGAAATCCTTGGGGTCATCGGCCCCAATGGTGCCGGCAAAACGACGCTGCTGGAAGCAATTGCCGGTCTCTTGCCGGTCGATGCAGGTGAGATCCTCTGGTGTGGCGAACCGTTGGGCTTGACCCGCCGCCGCGACGCAATGTTCTATCTTCCCGACGCCATGCGTCCGTACCGCGACCAATCGGCGTGGCAGGTGCTCTCGTTCGTTGCGAGCGTATTTCGGCGATCGGACAGGGAGATCGGCGAAACCGTCGCGGTGCTCGGATTGGAGCCCGTTCTTCGTAAGCGCGTGCAGGCTCTCTCAAAGGGGTATGCCCGCCGCCTCATGCTGGCCCTTGGTCTACTGGCGCCGCATCGATTGTTGCTGATGGATGAACCGTTCGATGGATTCGATTTGCGTCAGACACGCGATATTGTTGGCGTGCTGCGCAATGAGACGGCGCGCGGACGCACCCTGATACTATCAATTCATCAGCTCGCCGATGCAGAGCGGGTCTGTGATCGCTTTATCCTGCTCTCGGCAGGGCGGGTGCGTGGCATCGGCGGGCTGGCCGAATTGCGTGCCGAAACGGGACTGCGGGGAGGATCACTCGAGGAGCTTTTCCTTGCGCTTACGTGAGCCATACGTCCGCTCGGGCGCTTCAATCGCTCCGTTGCTCACAAAGGAGCTCCGCGAGATCGCGGCCGGACGCGCCCTTTGGACCATGCTGCTGCTCGTATGTCCTCTCGTCGGATACAGTTTCGCCGAAGCGGTCTCGCTCTACAGCGAATCCAGTTCGGCGGCCTTGCAGTCCTCGGTGTTGGCGAAGAGCTTGTCGCCGCTAGATGGCGTTCTGGTTCCGACCTTCGGTTCGTTCTATGTGGCGGTGACGCTCCTGTTTCCCTTCGTGGCGATTCGTGTGCTCGGCCAGGAGAAGGAGAGTGGGGCACTGAGCCTGCTGGTTCAATTGCCGTACCGTTACGCGACGCTTGTGTCTGCGAAACTATGCGCCGTACTTGCTGCCTGGTGCTTGGTCAGCATTCCCGCGCTCTCGGCACTCGTGATCTGGACCATGTTGGGCGGTCATTTGGCTGCGATCGAGACGCTCAATCTTGTGCTTGGTCACATGCTCTATGGTTTGTTGGTCGGTGCCGTCGGGCTATTCGCTGCGATCATATCTGACAGTTCATCGACTGCGGCCATCATTGCGCTTGCGGTAACGATCGGCTCATGGGTGTTGGACTTCACGCTCGCAGGTCGTTCGGGGGTGCTGGCTTGGATCGCGCAGCTCTCTCTGACCCAGACGTTGCGTCCATTTGAGCAGGGACTTCTCTCCGCCGGTCTGTCGCTCGGAACCGCCACCGTCATCTGTGGACTGGCGACCCTGACAATTGTGTGGCTTCCGCCTGGCATCTCGCTGCGCGTGAAGTTGGTGCGCTCGCTCTCCTGCTTGTTTGCGGTCGCAATTGCTCTCGGCATTGCGGCGCAGGTCAGGAATGTTGTCGATGTCAGCGAAGACCGCCGAAATTCCTTCTCTTCCGCCGACGAGCGGTTGTTGGCTGGGCTTCGCCTCCCTTTGACAATCTCGGTCAACCTCGTTCCCGAGGATCCCCGGTACATCGATCTGCGTCGGAATGTGCTCTCGAAGCTGGAGCGCGCGATGCCGAACGTCACGGTCGTTCTGGTGAACGGGCGGCAGGCCGTCGCTAGTCCATCGGACGCTTATGGTCAGATCGAATACACATATGGCAACCGAAACGATGTCAGCCGCTCTACCAGTCCGCGCGAGATACTTCCGCTCCTGTACGCCCTTGCAGGAGTGCAGCCGCCGGCACCTGGATCGAGTGACGAGTATCCCGGCTATCCCTTGGTCGTGAACGCGGAAGCGGTATTTCTCTGGTTCTTCGCCGGTTTGCCGTTGCTGATTGCGCTCGCCTGGTGGTGGGTCCGCCGACTTCCCTCGGTTAAGCCATTTGTCCTTCATGAAGGAGCTAAGCCATGAGTGCAGGCAACAAACTCGGAATGGCCATCCTGGCAGCGATGAGCTTCGCGGCGTTCTCTCCTCCTGGTCTGGCCGCTGAGACGATCAAAATCGACTTCTCGAACGAGACAATCGGTGCGGAACCCAAGGCCCTGGTGCCGGTCGTCGGCTTCTGGAAAGTCGAGGAGGATAACGGAAAGAAGGTGCTCACGGTGGATGGCCGCAAGTGGAAGGAGGGGCAGTCATCCGCAGGCATCGCCGACAAGGCGCGTGCGCTCTATGGCGAGCGGTACGCGGAATTTCTCGATCGCGTGCAGGCCTACGCCTATTACCCCTACGCGGTAGCACCCAAGATTGAAAATTTCACTGACGGCGAGATTTCGGTGCGCTTCGAAGGCCTGTCCGGCCGTATCGATCAGGGCGCTGGGATCCTGTTCAACCTCAAGCCGAACGGCGACTACTTGACCGTCCGAGCGAACTGTCTCGAGGACAATATCGTGCTCTGGAAGTTCGAAAAGGGAAAGCGGTCCGCCGTCAAATGGGTGCGGAATACGCCGACCGCGACGCGGCAGTGGCACGACCTCAAAGTCCGTATCAGCGGCACCAAAGTCGAAGGCTATCTCGATGGCAAGCTGTATCTGGAGCACACCTTGGCTCAGCCCGTCTCGGGCCGAATCGGTCTGTGGTCGAAGGCCGACAGCCACATGTTTTTCGAGGACTACACGGTCGCGAGCCCCAGCGAGTGAGAGGAGGGGACCTGCAGCAATTGGTCCTCAGTCACCAACGAAGAGGAGAGAAACCATGAACCGGAGATGGATATGGGCAGGCAGTGGCCTGCTGCTATTGGGACTGGTCGGGGTGGCTATGGTCACGGCGGAACCTGAAGGCCCGAAGGGGGCGGTCTTCATAGCCGGCGACAAGCCGGTCAACGAGGATGAGGTGCGCCAAAAGCTGCAGTTCGACGGCTGGTCGAACGTCCAGATCGTGCGTGACGGGCAGTATCTTGAGGCGATCGGCTCGAAGGACGGCCAAACTTTGAAGGTTGCCGTCAATTCGCAGACCGGTCGGCTGCGAGCCCCCGATGACGACGACGAGGATTAGGTAGGTTCAGCGGTGCATTGGGCAGGTGGGTCTGCAGCACGACCGCCCGCGTCCGCACGGGCGTCTTGCCTCGCCGATAGCATGTGGAGCACCGAGACTTGCTTCACCTCTCCAGCGGACGGCACTTGCCGACGCGATAGAAGGATCCATCAGGTAACCGACGAAATACCTCCCCAGTATCCCTTTTGATCACTCGCAGGGCGCCGTCTTCCTGCCATGTCACCGTATGGCTGTTGAATTTTGCCGGCAGTGTTCTCTCGGTGGAAATCATTGTTCTCTTCGTTGTGTCTATCGTGAATGACGCTGACGATTGCTGACCGTCAAGCGAACACTCGAGAACCGATGCCTGAGCATTCGCGCCCGTCGCGCTCAAGAATATGATGCACAATATTGATGATATCGCAGTCCGCTTATCCATTAATGTCTCCATGATTTGGTTTCGCGCGCGATGTCGTTGGCGCGACCGGAACTAGGTTCAATACTGGAGCTGCCATGGGGGAAAGGGCAACGCCAAAGGACTAATCAGGACATTGAGCCTGCCAAATGCCCGGCCAGGAAAGCTCGCTGTACTTCGCCATTGACAAGTTGACGCACCCGGCATTATTTGCACACACGGGGAAGCGATCTCCCCGTGAGGCGACATGCCCAAGAATCGCGTCCGGTTTTCACCAAGGGCGCACCATGTCTGCCGTTATCCCGATCCCATCCAATAAAATCCCTGATCTTTGCGCGTCGCCCTCGGCCGCCAATCGCGGCGACCGGTCGCCCTCCAGTTCATGCGTCAGGAGGTAGCCATGACCTACGCCATGAAACCCCTTTCATGCGATCCAAGCCGCGTGCGCGGCATGTCCGAACGCATGATCGTCAGCCATTACGAGAACAATTACGGCGGCGCGGTCAAGCGCCTGAACCTGATCGACGAGAAGCTCGCCGAGCTCGATTTCGGCAACGCGCCAGGGTTCCTGATCAACGGGTTGAAGCGCGA
>WNGR01012722.1_pt1 | contig 13432 bp, 12 predicted proteins | sample 5407581 | NCBI WGS metagenome assembly WNGR01 (sample SAMN13153383, study PRJNA577476) | soil metagenome | isolation source: 80 cm soil or saprolite under Garry oak tree replicate 2 | place: USA:California | collected 2016-06-15 | reverse complement strand
GGCAGAAGATGATGTCGACATCCCGGTCGACGGGATAGGACTTATCCATGAGGTTCATCCGCATAAAATGCGTCATGCGCCGCAATTCCGGCACCACCCGGACCTCGCCGCGCGACTTATCGCGTGACGACAGGAAATATCTTTTCAGGAAATCCTCGGGCACCGGCGCCAGCACGTCGCTGGCATAGATCGCGGTCTTAGCGAGGCGCAGCACAGCGGTCGAGATGTCGGTCCCGAGGATTCGGAACTGAAGCCGCGATCCGGCCCGCGTCATGTCGTCGAGCACCATGGCCGTCGTGTAGGCCTCCATGCCGGTGGAACTGGCAGAACTCCAGATCTTCAGGTTAGCGTTCCTGCGTCCGTGCAGCTTGAGCAGAGCCGGCACCGCGACGTCCCTCATGAAAGTGAAATGCTGCGGTTCGCGGAAGAAGTCGGTTTTGTTGGTGGTCACCACATCGATGAGATGGGTGAGCTCGGTGTCGAAATGATCCGCCGCGAACAGGTTCTCGACATACTCGTTGAGATCGGAAAAATTCAGCGCACGCACGCGCTTGTGCAACCGTCCCTCCAGCATCAGCCGCTTGCCCTGCGGCAACTTGATGCCGACTTGGCTCTCGATCAGCTCGGCAATGGTCCGAAAGTGACGGTCCGACAGATGCACGGCGGTATCATGCACGGCAGGCATCATGGTTGCCTGCCCGAGCCCGGGATGGCCGCCTGCATCGCATCTCGGGCCATACGGGCCATCTTGATTCCTACACTTTTGCTAAAACCGCTGAAGACGGATCGGCCCGCCCGTGAAGGGCGGGCCGATGCCTCAAAAGGTCTTAGCGCTGGAAGTCGGCGTCGCGATCGTCCCCGCCGTCATTCATGTCAAAGGCGAAGCCGCCACCGCCGGCAACCTTGACGGCGCGCGCCGGCTTGACCTGAGGCTTCCTCGCCGGATGATCGGCCGCCGCCATGTGCACGGCCTTCGCACGCAACTGATTGACCGCGCGATCGATCGGCGCCGCCGCCTGGCTCTTCCCGGCTTGCTCGATGCGGAAATAGGCGATGGTCGACTGGAGCTGCTCAGCCTGCGAAGCGAGCTCTTCCGAGGTCGAGGAGACCTGCTCGGAGGCGCTGGCGTTCTGCTGGCCGACCTTGTCGAGCTGCTGGATCGCCTGGTTGATCTGGGCCGAGCCGACGTCCTGCTCGCGGCAGGCGGCGGTGATCTCCTCGACCAGCTCGGCGGTCCTCTTGATGTCCGGCACAAGCTTGGCGAGCATATTGCCGGCTTCCTGCGCGACCTTCACCGTCTCAGTCGAGAGCGTGCCGATCTCGGCCGCAGCCGCCTGGCTGCGTTCGGCGAGCTTGCGCACCTCGGACGCAACCACCGCAAAGCCCCTGCCGTGCTCGCCGGCGCGCGCGGCCTCGACCGCCGCGTTAAGCGCGAGCAGGTCGGTCTGGCGGGCGATCTCCTGCACGATGGTGATCTTCGAGGCGATGGTCTGCATCGCCTCGACGGCGCGGCTCACGGCGACGCCGCTGGCTTCGGCATCCTTGGCCGATTGCGCGGCGATCTTCTCGGTCTGGTTGGCGTTGTCGGCGTTCTGCTTCACGTTCGAGGCCATCTCCTCCATTGAGGAGGAAGCTTCCTCGGCGGACGAGGCCTGCTCGGTCGCGCCTTGCGAGAGCTGCTCGGCGCTGGCCGAGAGCTCCTGGCTGCCAGCAGAGACGTTCTGCGCTGCCGTGAGCGCCTCGGCAACGATCTGCCGGAGCTTTTCGACCATCGCGTTCAGCGACTTGATGAGATCGCCGATCTCGTCATTGCTGGAGACGTCGATCATCTGGCTGAGATCGCCGTTGGCAACCGCGCCAGCGAGCCCGACCGCACGACCGAGGCCACGGGAGATGCTGATGGAAATCCAGATCGCGGCGATCAGGCCGACCGCGAGCGACGCCAGCACGGCCGAGATCAGCAGGACCTGGGCGCGATTGCCGTCCTCGTGAGCTTGGGAAGCCTGATCGGCCATGTTCTTCTTGACGTTGGAGATGTAGGCGTTAGCGGCCTCCATCGTCTCGCCGACCGCCTTGCGAACGTCGGTCATCGAGCGCTCCGCCGCCTTTGCTTTGTCGGTCCGCGCGGTCTTGAGGGCCTCGTCCTGAACCGCATTCATGCGCGCATAAGAGGCACCAAAGGCATCAAGAAGCCTCTTGCCTTCGGAGGAGGCCGACGCCTGGATCTCCTCTTTCAGCTTCGCGAGCGTCTCGCGCTGCTTGACGATCTCGGTCAGGAAGCGCTCTGATTCGCTCTCGGGCGCAACAATGAGGTTCTTCTCGGCACGAACCTGGAGGAGAATACCCTTCTCGAGCTCAGCCGCACGTTCCATACGATTTGCTCGGGACACCAGGCTGTCCGCGGTGTCGATCATCTCGCTCAGCTTCACATAAGCGAGGCCGCCCGCGGCCATCGAGAGCAACAGGACCACGCCGAATGCGCTGGCAAGCTTTGCCTTGACCGTGAATCTCATCTTCAGCCCCTAACCCCGATCCCGCCCGTGGGACCTCATTTCAATTCAGGATGCGTTCCATGTTGGGAACGATGACGAACTCTTCGCGCCACTTGGTGATGAAGCGGATGAACTCCGGCTTCCAGTGCATGCCGACGCGCGGCGTCTGCTGCACGTCGGTCTGCGAAATCTCGGTGACCTCATAGACCTTGTCGGCGGTCACCCCGACCAGCACCGGCTCGCCGTCGATCTCGATCTCGATGACGACGATGCGCGTATCGGCAGAATCCTCGGTCTGCGGCATGCCGAAGCGGATGCGGAGATCCGCGAGCGGAATGACGTTGCCGCGCACGTTGATGACGCTGGGAACGAAGGATCGCGCGCCCGCCACCTTCGTCACCGGTACGGGGTCGATGATCTCGCGCACGAGGCCTGCGTCGAGCGCGAACTTCTCCTCGCCGAGCCCGATCATCACGACCTGCATCGCGTCGGCTCGCTGCTCGACGGCCAAACCCTCGTTCATCACGCCGCCTCGCTGATGTGTTTTTCGACCTTGGACTGCGCCAGTGCGACGAGTTGCGCGACGTCGAGGATCAGCGCCGCCGTACCGTCGCCGAGGATCGTCGCGCCGGAGAAGATCGTGACGTCCGAATGCAGCTTGGAGAGCGACTTGATCACGGTCTGGTGGTTGCCGATGATCTGATCAGCGACCAGGCCGACGCGGCTCTCGCCGGTTGAGATGATGATCGTCTTCTGGTGCCGGTCGGGCGTGCCCGATGCGGTCATGATCTCGCGCAGCCTGAGGAACGGCACGAGGTTGCCGCGCATGTTGAGGAAGTTGCGGCCGCGCGAACGCTCGTCCTCGGCCGTCAGCTCGACGCATTCCTCGACCGCCGACAGCGGAATGATGTAGCGGCCCTCGCCGACGCGGATGAGAAGGCCCTCGATGATCGCGAGCGTCAGCGGCAGGCGCAGCGTCACGGTCGTGCCCTGGCCGGGCCTGGTCGTCAGGTCGATCGAGCCGCGCATGTTCTCGATGGTCCGCTTGACCACGTCCATGCCGACGCCGCGCCCGGACAGCGCCGAGATGGTCTGCGCGGTCGAGAAGCCCGGGTGGAACAGGAACTGGTGGATCTCGTGATCGGACAGCGTGGCGCCGACGGCGATCAGCCCCTGCTCTTCCGCCTTGGCACGGATGCGCGCGGTGTTGAGACCGCCGCCATTGTCCTTCACGGTGACGAGCACCTGCGCACCGGAATGGACGGCGGCGAGCTCGATCCGGCCCTGCTCGGTCTTGCCATTGATGGCGCGCGTTGCAGTGTCCTCGATGCCGTGGTCGATGGCGTTGCGGATCAGGTGCACCAGCGGATCGGCCAGGCACTCGATCATGGTCTTGTCGAGCTCGGTGTCCTCGCCCGTGGTCACGAACTCGACCGGCTTTGACAGATCGCGCGAAAGATCGTGAATTAAGCGGCGGAAGCGGCCGAACAGCGAGCCGATCGGCACCATGCGCGCGCCCATCGTGGTGTCGCGCAGGCTGGAGGCCAGGCGCTCGATTTCCTCGGCGATCATCTTGATCGAGAGATCGGAGCCGGAGGCAGCGAGCTGGGTCAGCCGCGCCTGCGCAATCACGAGCTCGCCAACCCGGTCCATTAGTTCGTCGAGGCGCTCGGCCTGGACGCGAACAGTGGCAATGTCGCGCTTGGCTTCCTCGCGACGCGCGGGCGGCGCATCACGCTTGATTTCGGTCTTCGGCTCCGACTTTGCGACGGACTGCTCGGCAACGGGCGCCGCAACGACCTCAATCGCCAGCGCAGGCGTCTCCACCACCGCGGCCGGCTCCTCATCGAGAAGAAGGAACAGCGGCGCCGGCGGCGCTTCGACATGCTCCAGCGGCGCGAGCGTCAGCTTCATCTCGTCCGAGACGAACATGAAGACGTCGTCGATCGCGTCCTTGTCGCAGGCCGCGTGCAGCTTGACGTCCCACTTCAGATAGCAGTCTTCCGGGTCCATCTCGTCGAGGAACGGGATGCCGTCGGTGATCGGCACGACGAAGCAGGGACCGAGCTTGCAGAGATCTTCCAGCAGATCGAGCGGGTTCGAGCCGTTGCGCAGGATGTGGGATTCGAATTCCAGATGCAGGTGCCAGCCGGCCTGCTTGCTCTCGGACGGCGCCAGCGGCGGCGCCTCGACGATCACGGCGACCGGAGCTTCAGGCTGATCGGAGAACACGAAACGCTTGAGGTCGTCCAGAATCCCTTCGCCGATGATGTCGTCGGTCGATTGCGGGTCTTCGATCAGCGCGCGGATATAGTCCTTCGCGGCAAGCGCGACCGAGATCAGCTCCTGGGTCGGCTTGATCTCGCCCTTGCGGACACGGTCGAAGGCAGTCTCGAATTCGTGGGTGAAGGAGGCGACCTTGTCGAAGCCGAACATGGCGCCCGAGCCCTTGATCGTGTGCAGGGCGCGGAAGGCGGAATCGACCAGCTCGCGGTCGTCGGGACGCAGGCCGAGGTCGAGCAGGGCTCCTTCCAGGATTTCAAAGAGCTCGCTGGCTTCCTGGCGAAAGACCTCGGTCGGGTCCATCGCGCTCATGCACGCACCAGCTTGGCGACGACGGCGAGCAGTTGCTCGGGCTTGAACGGCTTTGTGATCCAGCCGGTGGCGCCGGCGCTTTTGGCTTCCTGCTTTACCGTGTCGTTGGATTCGGTCGTCAGGAACACGATCGGCATGCCGACCGCGCTCGGCAGCTTGCGCAGCGCCCGGATCAGCTCCAGCCCGTTCATGACGGGCATGTTAAGGTCGGTGATCACAAGATCGAGCTTGCCGGCCTGCGCCTTGGCAAGCCCCTGCGCGCCGTCACCGGCCTCGATCACGCTGTGACCGGCCGGCTCGAGCACGACCTTGATCATCTGCCGGATGCTTGGGGAGTCGTCGACGGTCAGAATCGTGGCCATTAGGTGCCATCTTTCTTTTGCGGAAAATGCTGATCGATCATCGCCTCGCTGGCAAAGCCGGCGCGGCGAAGGGTGTTGCGCAGAGACTGGGAGAATGACGTGAGCACCACCGGACGGCCCTGGGCCTCGCCGGTCCTGGCGGTCGACAGCAGCAGCTGGATCGAGGTCACGTCGGCCTTGTCGACGCTGGAGCAGTCGATCTCGAGCCGATCCTGCCGGCCGAAAGCCTCGCGGATCAGGTCATAGACGCTGCGGATCGCAGCGATGCTGCAATCTGCAGGCAGCCGTAGGGACCACTTCGGCTCAGTGACATCAGACGACATTCGTCCCCCAAATTCCCAAGGATTCGATGCACGCATGGCGCGAATCCCGCGCGACGACTATTCGGTACGGAGAGTGAGCAAACTCCTAATTGGCTCCACCGTACAACTACGGGTCACAATCCCTAGAACTTCGCGTCTGCCTGCAGACGTGCATAGCCCGCCCAAATCGCATGCGCTGCGCGCAACCTTGAGGCAGTTTGCCGCGGCATGGATGTTTGCTCCGCGTTAAATCGCGCGGGCTATTCGTAGAAGTCATGCCTCGCTATCCGAACGAGCCCGGCCGCCGATGCTGACCCAAGCGCTTCTGGTTGATGACAGCCGCTCTGTCCTCAATTTCCTGAAACGGCATATCGAAGCGGAAGGCCTGGTCGAGGCCACGACCTTCCTCGATCCCGTCGAGGCACTGGCCTGCGCGCGCGAGCGCGTCTTCGACCTCGTGCTGGTCGACTACGAGATGCCCCATATGGACGGCGTCAGCTTCATCCGCACCTTCCGCACCCTGCCCGGCCGCGCCGACATCCCGATCGCGATGATCACCTCGCGGCAGACCGATGACATCAAGATGGAAGCGCTGCAGGTTGGTGCAACCGATTTCCTGCCCAAGCAGCCGCAAAGCGTCGAGATGACGGTGCGCCTGCGGAATTTGGTTCAGCTTGGTGCAGCCGTGCGCAAGCTCAACGATCGCGCCGCGCATCTGGCCAGCGAAGTCGCGGCCGCAACACGCAAGCTTGGCGAGCGCGAGGAGGAGATCATCCTGCGGCTCGCACTCGCGGTCGAATACCGCGACAGCGACACCGGCGAGCACACGCTGCGGGTCGCCCGATACAGCCGGGTCATCGCCGAGCAATTGGGCCTGCCGCCCCGGCTCTGCCGCGACATCTATCTCGCCGCGCCGCTGCACGACGTCGGCAAGGTCGCCATTCCCGACCACATCCTCCTCAAGCCCGGCCGGCTGACCGACGAGGAGATGGCGGTGATCCGCACCCATGCGACGATCGGCGAGAAGATTTTGGCCGACTCCAGCTGCGAGCTGATCCAGCTCGGCGCGCAGATTGCCGCAGGCCATCACGAGCGCTGGGACGGCGCCGGCTATCCGAACGGCCTCAAGGCGGATGAGATCCCGGTCGCCGCGCGCGTGGTCGCCGTCGCCGACGTCTTCGACGCCCTGACCACGCGACGGCCATATAAAGAGCCGATGCCGCTCGAGGCGGCGCGCAACTATCTGGTCGAGAACCAGGGACGGCAGTTCGACCCGGCCTGCGTCGAGGCCTTTCTGTCGCGCTGGGATGAAGTGGTGGAAATCGCCGTCGGGCAACGTGGGACGTTGTTGCAGAAATCCGAGGCTACCTCTCACCTCTTATAGATGGAGCGGCTGGAAGCCGTCCGGGCGCGGACGGCACGCCCGAGGCCGCCACGGCGGTGTGACATCGCGCATCCAGTAACGGTTTGCCAAAACTCCGTTTTCTGCCATCACGGGTTTGAACCTCTTCCTGCTAGAGTGCACCAATAACAAGAGTGATTCTGATCACACTTGCCTGTGCCATCCGCTGCTAGGCTTCGGGCCAGGGCGGGGATCAGTCGCATATCGTTCGAATTGGATGAGAAAGCCCATGAGAAGCCTGATCGGCACCATTGTCGGCGTGTTTTGCCTCGCGACCCCCGCCGTCGCGGAAACGCCGGCCGCGATCGTCGAGGATGTGCAGGGCAAAGTCGACGGCGTCGAGTTCATGGACTATGTGGCGCCTGGCAAGATCATCAAGCTCGGACCCAAGGCGGGCATCACGCTCAGCTATCTCAAATCCTGCCTGCGCGAGACCATCAGTGAAGGCGTCGTCCTGGTCGGCGCCGAGCAGAGCACGGTCCAGCTCGGCAACATGCAGCGCGTCAAGGTGCCCTGCGACGCCAACGCGGCGCAGCTCTCCGAGCGCGAGGCGAACCAGAGCGCGGCGACCACCTTCCGTACCATGCGATCTGACGCCAAGAGCGCGCCGGCCAAGCTGCCGACGATCTACGGCACGGCGCCGCTGATCCAGGCCAAGAGCGGCAGCACGCTGGTGATCGAGCGCACCGACGGCAAGGAGCCCACGATCAGCGTTCCGCTCAAGAGCGACATCATGGTCGGCGGCAAGTTCTATGACTTGACCAAGGCCGGGAAGTCACTGACCCCGGGCGGGACCTATCTCGCAACGCTTGGCACCAAACGCTACGCCTTCCAGGTCGACGCCAGCGCAACCTCGTCGCCGACGCCGATCGTCGGCCGCTTGCTGCGGTTCGAATAGCCGACCCGCGACAGCGCGATGCGAGGGATCGGCAGGCGGGACATTGTTGCAGCGATCCTGATTGCGCTCGTTGCGGGCGCAGTCTTCACGTCTCCGCCGCTTCAGACGCTCCAAGGTCTTTCGCTCGACATCCTCACGGCCTTGCGCTGGAAGCTGATCGGCGATCGCCGCGATCCCGCGACATCGCCGGTCGTCGTCGTGGCGATCGACGACGAGACCTACGACACCCCGCCGTTCAAGGGATCGCCGACGCAGACCTGGACGCGCGAGATCGGCCGGGTGCTGGGCAGCATCACTGAAGGCGGCGCCAAGGTGATCGGCTTCGACGTGATCTTCAAAAATTCGATCGAGCAGTCGGAGATTCCGTTTGGCGACGCGCCGCTCGGCGGCCGCATGAAAGGCTTTGACCGGGACTATTCCGTGCCCTCAACGTTCACACCGACCCCGACGATGTGATCCGACGGATGCCGCTGAGCTTTTCCATCGACGGCAAGCCGGTCTCCGCGATGGCAGTCGAGCTCGCCGCGCGCGCGCTCGGCGCACAGCCCGAGACCGCGCCGTCCGGTGCGACGATCTTGTCCGGCTATGCCATCCCCAGCGCGGTACCCAACACGCTGGCGCTCAATTTCCGCGGAATGGGCCGCGACGTCCCGGCCTATTCCTTCGCCGACCTGCGCGCCTGCGTCGAGAAGGGGGACTACGACTTCTTCCGCCGCGCCTTCGACGGCAAGGTCGTGCTGCTCGGCAGCATCCTCACCTTCGACGACCGCAAGCTCACTTCGATGCACCTGTCCGGCGGATATGACGGAACGCCGGGCGCACGATGCGCCCTGCCCGCCCCGGCACGCGCCGTTCAGAAGGCCCGCAGCGACATCGCCGGCGTTTTCGTGCATGCCACCGTCGTCCGAAACCTGATCGAGCGCGATGCAGTAACCGAACTCGCCTTTCCGCTGCGAACCATTCTGACGATTGTGTTCGCAGCGATCGTTGCCTGTGCGGCCTGCATGCTCGCACCGAGCGGCGCAGTGCTCACCTGGCTCGCACTCACCGCCGCCTACACCGTTGTCGCCGTCAGCACGTTCGTCCATGCATTGGCACTGCCGCTGACAGAGCCTGCACTCGCGGGTCTCGCCGCACTCGCCATGATGATCGGCTACCGCTTCGTCGTCGCCGATCGCGAGGAACGTTTCCTGCGCAAGAGCTTTGCGTTCTATCTCGCGCCCGAGGTGATCAACAGCATGGTCACCTCCGGCAAGATGCCCGTGCTCGGCGGCGAGATGCGCAACATCACCATGTTCTTCTCGGACCTCAGTGGTTTCTCGTCGATTGCCGAGAAGATGACGCCGGGCGAGCTGGTCGCCTTGATGAACGAATATCTGTCCGCGATGACCGACATCATCGAAAGCCATGGCGGCTATGTCGACAAATATATCGGCGATTCCATCGTCGCCATGTTCGGCGCCCCGGCCGACGATCCCACGCACGCCCGCAACGCAGTCCGCGCCGCGCTGAAGTGCCACGAGAAGTTGGCCGCGCTCAATGCGAGCAGCGCCGCATTCGCGGGCCGCGGCCTTTCGCACCGCATCGGGCTCAACAGCGGCGAGGCCGTGGTCGGCAATATCGGCTCGATGCGCCGCTTCAACTACACCGTGATGAGCGACACCGTGAACGTCGCCTCGCGACTCGAAGGCGCCAACAAATATTACGGCACCGCGATCATGGCCTCGGAGACCACGATGGTGCAGGCCGGCGACACCTTCGCCTGGCGCGAGCTCGATGCGATCAGGGTCTTGGGACGCGGCGAAGCGATCAAGGTGTTCGAGCCGCTCGCGGAGAGGGGCGCGGAGAGCGAGGAGCAGACGAAGCTGGCCGCGGCTTACGCGGAAGGGCTGGCGTGCTGGCAGGTGCGAGAATTTGCCAAGGCGGTCGAAGCGTTCGAGCGAACGGCAACGATCGATCCACCATCAGCGTTGTTCGCGAAGCGCGCGAGAGCACTCACCGCAAGCCCAGCACCGTCGGATTGGACGCCGGTCAATACGCTGGAAGGGAAGTAACAACCGCCTTTCCCAAATCCTCTCGCGTCAGAACGGCAGCCCCACATAGTTCTCCGCCAAGAGCCGCTGTGCCGTCTCTGACGAGAACAGATAGTCCAGCTCCGTCTGCTGAAGCCGGTCCTCATATTCGAGCCGGTCCGGGAAACGGTGCAGCAGCATCGTCATCCACCACGAAAAGCGCTGTGCCTTCCAGATCCGCGCCAGCGCCTTGGCCGAATAGCCTTTGAGGCCGGAATCGTCGCCGTGCTGATAATGCGCGAGCATCGCATGATAGAGATAATAGATGTCGGAGGCGGCGCTGTTCAGCCCGCGCGCGCCGGTGGGCGGCACGATGTGCGCGGCGTCGCCGGCGAGGAAGAGGCGGCCGTAGCTCATCGGCTCGGCGACAAAGCTGCGCAAGGGCGCGATGCTTTTCTCGATCGACGGCCCCGTGATCAGCCGCGAGGCCACATCGTCCGGCAGACGACGCTTCAGCTCGGCCCAGAACGCATCGTCGGACCAGTCCTCGACCTTGTCGGTCAGCGGCACCTGGATGTAGTAACGGCTCAACACCCGTGAGCGCAGCGAGCACAGCGCAAAGCCGCGCTCATGCTTCACATAAATCAGCTCCGGCGATACCGGTTTGGTGCGCGACAGCACGCCGAGCCAGCCGAACGGATAGACCTTCTCATATTCGCGCAGCACGTCCGTCGGGATCGATTTGCGGCTGACGCCGTGAAAGCCATCGGCGCCCTCCGACGTCAGATCGTGCGGGGTCACATCCTCGGCGTTGTGCACGACCCTGCCACCGAGACGGTCGCGCGCCTCGTAGAGGTCTCGCGTCAGTTCGGTCTGGCCGTAGACCAGCACCGAATTGCCGCCGGAATGCTTGAGCAGGTCGATGTGCGAGAGCACGCCGTCATGGGCGATCTCGAATCCCCCGTGGATCTCGCCTTCGCGGTCCATTCGCTCGCCGCACTGCGCCTCGCGCATCAGCTTGGCAAAGCCGTGCTCGAGCACCCCGGCACGGATGCGGGCCCGGATGCGGGCCAGCACGTGGTCGCGGCTGTATTTCTCCAGCACGACGGTGTCGATGCCCTTCAGGTGCAGGAGCTGGGACAGCAGCAGCCCGGACGGCCCGCCGCCGATGATGCAGACCTGAACTTTCATTTTTGCGTCCTCCCGTCCACGCGCTTTTTGCAGATTTTTCGCGGCAGACCGATGGAGGCTTTCACCTTTGTCTTGTACAATTCGAACATGAGAACCGCAGCCCCCGCCCCGGCCATCCGGGTCTACAATCTGTTTGGCGAGTCCGGCGATTTGCCGGACGTGGTCCACTGCGAAACGATTGCGTCCCGCTCGGTGCTGCACGACTGGACGCTGGCCGTGCACCGGCACGCCCGGCTGCACCAGGTGCTGCTGATCGAACGCGGCGGCGGCGAGGCGACGCTCGATGGCCGCGTGGTGCCGCTGAAGCCGATGCAGATCGTCAACGTGCCGGTCGGCCACGTCCACGGCTTCCGCTTCGTGCCGGACACCCAGGGCTGGGTGCTGACCATAGCCGCGGAAATTCTGGACGAAGCGCTGCTCGCCGCCGAGGGCCTGCGCGGCGCGCTGTCGCAATCGGCCGTGGTGCGCGGCACGCCGCAGATCCGCATCACTATGAAGCAGATCTTTGCCGAGCACGCCGCACGCAATTTCGGCCGCGCACACGTGCTGCGGGCATTGTCGGCGGCCACGATCGGACTTGTGGCGCGTGCGCTCACGAGCGAGAGCGGCAGCAATGGCATTGCGGAATCCGGCCTGTTCCGTCGCTTCGAGGCCTTGCTGGAACAGCATCACCTGGAGCGCTGGACCGTGGCGGACTACGCCAAGGCGCTATCGATCACGCCCACCCATCTCAACCGCGTCACGCGCGCAGCGACCGGCGACACCGCCTCGCATCTGATCCTCAACCGGTTGATCCGCGAGGCGCGGCGCAACCTCGTCTACACCAACCTGCCGGTTTCGACGATTGCCTATGCGCTCGGCTTCGAGGACCCCGCCTATTTCAGCCGGGTCTACGCTGCTGCTACGGGCCTGTCGCCGCGCGACTTCCGCGCGCAGCTCCATGGCGGCGGGTAGCAAGCCTGGACCAATTCAGGAGCCGAACCTCCGGCGATAGTCCTGCGGTGCCGTCGCCAGCACGCGCAAAAAACTGCGGCGCATGGTTTCCTCCGACCCGAAGCCGCAGCGCTGGGATATCCGCTTCACCGGCTGACGTGTCTCCGACAGCATCCGCCGCGCAGCCTCCACCCGCAGCCGCTCGATCGCGCGCAGCGGCGTCAGCCCGGTGGCTCGCGCATAATGGCGGCTGAAACTGCGTTCGCTCATCCCGGCCTGACGAGCCAGTCTGGGCAGCGACAGGTCACCGCCGAGATGCTTGTTGATCCAGTCGTGCAGCGCGCCAAATTCGTCCTCGGCCGATTGCAGCGACAGCGCCTCGCTGAACTGCGCCTGACCGCCCGGCCGCTTGAGGAAGACGACGAGATAGCGCGCCACGGCGAGTGCCGTGGTGCGGCCGAGATCCTCTTCCACCAGCGCCAGCGCCAGGTCGATGCCGGCTGTCACCCCCGCCGACGTCCAGATTGCGCCGTCGCGCACGAAGATCGGATCGGACTCGACGCGCACGGCGGGGAAGCGCCGCGCGAGCTCGGCGCAGTAGGACCAATGCGTCACCGCGCGCCGACCGTCGAGCGTGCCGGATGCACCGAGTAAAAATGCGCCGGTGCAGACCGACGCCACGCGCCGCGCCCTCTTCACGCGCTGCCGCAGCCAACCCAGCAGCGCCGGATCCGCGGCGGCAAGGTCGACGCCCGGGCCACCTGCGACCACCAGCGTATCCAGCACACTTGCGCCGCGCGGAAGCGGCTCTGTTGCAATCTCCAGTCCCGACGACGCCGCTACGTGCGCGCGATCCTTCGCCACCACCCGAAGCGTATAAGGCGGCGTTCCGCCGGTCTCCACGATCTGCTCGTTGGCGGTCGCGAACACCTGGAGCGGCCCGGTGACGTCGAGCAACTGCACCGCCGGGTAGGCCAGCACTTCGATCACGCGAGCGGCGTCGCCCCGACCAGAAGGGCGCGCATCGCGAGACATGGAACTTGGCGGGAAACGAGGGGACTTTGGCATCTCAGCCACAGCGTGCCCCGTTAGGTTGTTGCTGTCCAGCTTCGAATTGAGAGCAAATCCATGATCCCGCATGAGACGCACCTGCAAATCGGATCCCTGCTGTTCGATGGCCTCGACCAGATCGACCTGACCGGTCCCTTCGAGGTGCTGTCGCGCATTCCCAATGCGACCTATCGC
>WNGR01005624.1_pt1 | contig 13432 bp, 12 predicted proteins | sample 5407581 | NCBI WGS metagenome assembly WNGR01 (sample SAMN13153383, study PRJNA577476) | soil metagenome | isolation source: 80 cm soil or saprolite under Garry oak tree replicate 2 | place: USA:California | collected 2016-06-15 | reverse complement strand
TGATGCTGGGTGGGGATCCGAGTGCCCTGGAGGTGCTGGCAAAGGAACAGCAGGTGGGGAGGCTGCACATCCACCCCGTGGCGATCAATGCCGCCGGCGAAACGCTGACAGAGGCCGTCCGTCAGCAGATAGCGGCGAGCTTTGGCTGTGCCGTGAGCAACTATTACGGGTCATCGGAGGCGGTTGGGCTAAGCTACGAATGCCAGCATCACCGGTTACACGTTAATAGCGACTGGTATCTCCTGGAGCCGGTCGATGAACACGACCAGCCCGTGCCGCCCGGGCAGCTTTCCTCTGCCGTGCTAGTGACCAACCTGGCCAACCGGGTCCAGCCCCTCATCCGCTACAAGATGGGCGATCGCTTGCTGATCAGCCCCGACCCCTGCCACTGTGGGAGCCCCTTCCCGAGAGCAGAGTGTGTGGGAGGCGCTGCAAGCTCGGCTGGGGGGCTACCGTGCGGCACAAGGGATAGCTGACATGACCGTTGAAAAGGCTCCAGAGCCGCCGCAGTTGCACCCCAAGAGCGGGAAGTTCCGACAGGTGTGGTCTGAGGTAAAACAGTCCATGCCGGCCGCCCTTGCTTAACCGTACCAGATCAAACCTGGTCCCCGATTTTCGCTGAGGGAGTAGCTCTCTGGCACCTCCCAGCACGGTATTGGTAGTATGTTGTCCCTTCGTAGCGAAGTCGACCGTATTCAGCACCTGATGTATGGCGCAAGCTCACCGTGTTCGCACGACAAGAAAAGGAGGTTTCCCATGGAACTCTCACATATCCGGGGCCAAGCGACTGCCTCCTCCAACCACCTGGTGCAGAGCATGCGCCAGCACCCTTTGTTGTTCTACTTTCTGATCGCCTTCGGCTTGACCTGGGCGTATGAAGTGCTTGTCTTCGGGGTCCTGCACACTCCTCTCAGTGAGCTCTGGGCGATGCTCTTTACATTTGGACCAATGCTGGCCGCCTTCCTCATGACGGCCGCCACGCAGGGTCGTGCGGGCATCCTGCAGTTGCTGCGCCGCTTTGTGCGCTGGCGCGTCGGCCTCTCCTGGTACCTGCTGGTCCTCCTGGGCGTCCCGGCCTTGCTGCTGCTCCCCTACCTGATCCAGCCAGGAGCCTTCTCCGCCTTTCGCCTGCCAGATCTCTCCTTTTGGCTGACCTACCTGATCGTGTACCTGCTTACCCTCGTCTTTGGGGGACCACTAGGGGAAGAACCAGGATGGCGTGGCTTCGCTCTCCCACCCCTGGAGCAGCGCTCCGGTCCGCTGGTGGGGACCCTTCTGCTCGCAGTGCTCTGGGCGCTGTGGCACCTGCCCCTCTTCCTGCTCGTCCCGGGGTACCAAGGGGCCGGAACCGGCTTCGCCGGCATCCTGATCCCTTTCGTCGCGTTCGTCATCCCGATCATCGCGTATGCGGTGATCTTCACGTGGGTCTTCAATAATACCCGTGGCAGCCTCGGGCTTTCGATCTTGCTGCACGCCTCCATCAATACAGCAGTCGGCATGCTGCCTTCGCTCTTTCCATCCCTATCCCTGAGCACCCTGTTCGGGCTGAGCAGGATTCTTGTTTGGGTCGTGGCGGCAGTGCTCATCATCGCTGCCACCCGGGGACGCCTCTCCTACCAGCGCTACCTGCGGGAGACGGCACTCCCTGCACCTCTCTCAGATCGGGAGCAGGAGCAAGGCGAAGTTCGCATGCCTGCCTGACGACTTCCACCAGCCGTGAAGGGATGGCAAGCGACCTCATGGGTGCTCGTGGAGGCGTAGGGGTCAGAGAACGGTCTTCTTCTGACCCCAAGGAGATCAAGGATTTTTGAAGCGAGGTGCCCTCTTTAGTGACTGACGACGACATGACTACTCGTAGCCGTAGCGACACCAGCCACAGCTGCCTTTTTTCTTGCTTCTTGCTGAAGTTGCATGAGTTGCCACCCGACGATGACAAGCAGCGAGAATTCAGGAAGCGAAAGAGCAAGAGGCTCAATCACCACATGGTGTCCTCGTTGAAAGTGAATCAGGGGTCTCCCATCGCTGTCAACCCAGTCCCACTCATCATGCCACTTGCTCACCTTATTCCACATCACTATCCGTCCGTCTGAGAATTCAAGGGAGTCGTTGTCACGCTGAAAGAAGCCGTGTTTGCGCCCACGTTTGACCACAGCAATTTCGGCCTGGGAGTCTAGCTCGGTAATGACTACTATCTCTCCAGACCCAATGTTCCGGCTTTTTAAGGCCCAACGCCCATCGGCCGCTTCACCACAGGTCCAGTCTGTTCCCTTCTCCCTTGCGTGTAACGTCGCAAGTATCTCATCACCAGATCGTAATTCAAACTCATCCTTAGCAAAAAGTCCCACCTTTTTGCCTCTCCACTGGAGATCCTGACCAGCTGCTTCACGTATGGCTTTCATCGATTTGCTCCTTTTCTGTTCTCCTCCAGGTAACTGATCTAAGAAACTTGTTTCCATAGTAAGCATATGATAGGTGTATCACAACATTGTTACTAAAACACCACTGCGCATCACGAGGGAGTCACAAAAACAAGAGGCGAAAGCTCCTGGTCGTGTCACGAAAGGGTCACAGAACAAGAGGTTATGGCTGTGGAGCGCCACTGCGCAAACGCTGCGCGATGAGCTTGATGCCCGAGGTGCACACGGTACGGACATGCCCGATCATCATCCCCGACACCAGCGTGAGTTCTTCCCAGGAACGCCAGCGCCGCATGCGCCAGGGCGGTGGTAGTCCCTTCATGCGCGATGGAATCACGAGGGCGATTTCGCGCGTCGCGACCTCACGATGCGACTGCTTATGCAAGCAGACCGGAATGGCTGGGTACTCTGTGATGGCATAGCTCCTGCCGGGTAAAGCATCGTACCAGTCATTGGGGGCGAACTCCTTGGCTGGATCGAGCAACTGCGTACAGCCATAGGTGCGCAGGATCTCGTAGGCCACATCACAGCAGTTATGATGCACGAAGGAATAGGGTTGCTGGCTTTCCCAGATGACGGTTTTCCAGGCGTCTTTCGGGCGCGGCTGCGACACAAAGAAGAGCTTGTACTCATCGTAGGGATATTCCTGGTGTTGCATCGTCGCAACGGGGTCCAGGGTATGCGTGGACCAGAAGTCCATATCTACTGGATTGGCAAAGGGTTTGCTCTTGAGATTTTCGACCGCTCCCACATTAAACCAGCCGTTCATCCATTCAAAGCCCCAGGCGATGTGCCCTAGCCCGTCTGCTGCCGGACGCCGGACGAAGACGACGGCGCGGCGTGTTGAGGGAGGAAGGCCATCGCTCGGGCCAGGGGGAGCTTGCAGTGGCAGAGAGATTGAGGCGGGAGGGCTGGTGGAGGTGAAGCGGAGGGATACTCCTCTCAGCAGCAAAATGAGCCCGGCAACCACCATATAGCTGCCAAGAAAGACGACCAGGAGGGTCATGGCGAGCAGGGGGAACAGCAGCAGGAAGAGACCCAGCAGAGCTAAAAATCCGCTGTAGGCCCAGAGGAGGACGGTATAGGGACCGCGTGCTCGTCGATTGGTACTCATGTGTGAAAAGCTCCTGAGGATGAGCAGGACAGCGATGATAGCGGCAAGCAAGAGCAAGGTCAAGGTGGGAAGAGTGAGACTGAGCAGCCCGCTGAGAAGACTTGCGGCTCCCCCGGCATAATCAAGGGGCTTGAGTTGAGAGGCGCCCTTTCTTTTGCGGACCCCATAGAGTTCAAGCAGGCCATCGATGACGAGGTACACCCCGAGGCTGTAGATAAAGAGCCGGGGGGCGAGGGACCTGGCAGCGAGGAAGAAAAGGCCGACCACGAAGGTAATGATGCCTCGCGCGAGCTCCATCCACCAGAGTCGCTGGTGTGTTGCTGGCCCCGCGCCCTCTCTTTTCAGCGCGCTCGTCCTATTGTCCATGGTACCTGTCTCCATATCTACCCCACCTCTTTCCTGATGGTCGTCTTTAAGCAAATGCATCACTCAACGCGAGAGCGCACCAGAGCGAAATGAAATCTCTCCACCACCGATCATTGCATTCGTACCAGTTTGATCAATTTGCCCAGGCCAGGCTTTTGACCATACATCAGGATGCCGAAGCGGTAAATGCGGGCCGACATGGTCGTGCAGAAGAAGATGGCAATGAGCATGAGTACCATGCTGAGAGCAATTTCCCACCATGCGACGCTGCCGGTTCCAATGCGCATGAGCATCGTGGTCGGCGTCCAGAACGGAATGTAGGAAATCACCTTGACCCAGACCGCGTTGGGGCTCGTAATCCCAAGGAAGCTGACAAAGTAGCCCACCATGAACAGCCATGTCGGCAGTTGCACCGCGTTCTGGATCTCGTCCTGCCGTTTTACCAATGCCCCTACCGCGGCGAAGAGCGAGGCATACAGCAAGAAGCCCAGGATAAAGTAGACGAGCAGCAGCAGGAGCAGCGTGATGGAAACACCCGTAATGTCCAGGTTCAGCCCGCCAGAGTTGCTGCCGAAGAGCGCGGCTTGTAAGGGTGTTTGTAACAGGAGCGACCCTATGCCCACAAACACAAACGCTGCCATCTGGGTCAGCCCTGCTGCTCCGATGCCCATGATTTTCCCTGCCAGTAACTGGAAGGGGGTAGCAGCATTCACAAGAATCTCCATGATGCGGCTGCTTTTCTCTTCGGCAACCCCTGTTGCTACGCCATACCCATAGAGATAGATCGACATAAAGATGAGCAAGATACCAACGTAGGCGATAATGTAGCCGGCTACAACTTCGCTCTGGGAGCGGGTATTTTGCGCTTGCCCGACATTCACCGTCGAAAACTCCGGCGAAGCGAGGAGCGTACTGGCTTGCTCTGGAGTCAATCCCAGGCGAGAAGCTCTATCGTGCACACTCAGTTGACTCGCAAACGCCTGTATTTGAGTGAGAGTGGAAGTGCCTGCTGCATTGGTGTTGGTATAAGAAGTGAAATGTACATTCTGATTCGGAGCGCGGTCAAGCACCAGCAGAATCGTTACTGCGCCTTCTTGTACCTGTTTTTTCAGGCTGCCGAGCATGTCAGCAGAGGCTGCGCTAATGGCGAAACGGGGAGTGCCGCCGGTACTCTGTCCAGGGGTTAGTGGAGCTGTTGTCTGAGTTGGCGTTGCATTGAGCGTCGTATCGATGGAGCGGAGCAGCGTATCCGTATTCATGCCGGCAATGGACCCGGCTTCATTGATCACAACGATCTTCGTCTGAGCCGGCGAGGTGAGCGAAGTCGCAGCAATCACTTGAAGAATGGTTGGCACGCACGAGCCAAGCACAATCAGGATCAGGATCAGGATGGTACTGATGATGAAGCTGCGCTGCCTCAGTCGATTTTTATACTCGTGTTCAATGATCAGGCCGATATTGCGCAGGGTGTGCTGGTGAGCAGCTCGGCTCAAACTGACCGCTACGTCCCTCGGCTCCTGTTCTGGCGCTCTTTGTTCCGGCGTTTCTACCATATGCTTTAACATCATTTCATTCCTCCTACGTGCGCTGGAAGCGCTGCTAGGGTATCTGGGAGCGCACTCCCGGCCACATGCTCGATGAAGATGTCGGTCAAGGAAGGCTCTGTCAGTTCAAAACGGCTAATGATCCCGCCGTGGCGCAGTGCTGCCTCGATGATCAGGTTGGGATTGAGATGAGCCTGGATTTGCATCTCGATGTAATCCTGCCTGCGTTTGGTCACCTGCACGCCTTCCAGTCGGTCCAACCAGGAAGCCTCCGGGTCGTTATCGAGCTTCAAGCGTGCTACGTTGCGTCCGTGCTGGCGTTTGACCTCGCGCACGCGCCCTGCAACGACGGCCTCACCTTTGTTGATGATCAGGACATCTTCGCACAGTTCCTCGGCCTGCTCTAACTGGTGTGTCGAGAAGATAAGCGTCTTGCCGCGCCGGCGCATCTCGACAAATGCATCTTTCAGGATGTTGGCATTGACCGGGTCCAGGCCACTAAATGGCTCATCCATAATCAGAATGAGCGGGTCATGTAAAATGGTGGCGAGAAACTGGATTTTCTGCTGATTGCCCTTGGAGAGGGCTTCGACCTTCGTATTGCGATACTGGGTGATCTGAAAGCGCTGGGTCCATTCGTCCAGGTGCTTGCGAGCAGCAGACTTCCCCAACCCATGCAGACGCGCCAGGAAGAGCAGCTGTTCCTCTACCCGTATCTTTGGGTACAGTCCGCGCTCTTCTGGCAGATAGCCCCAGGTGCGGCGCGGCACTTCGCGTACGTCTGTTCCATTCCAGGTGATGTGTCCGCTATCAGGACGCAGAATGTCAAGAATCATGCGCATGGTGGTGGTTTTTCCCGCACCGTTTGCTCCCAGGAAGCCAAAAATCGAGCCTTCTCTCACTTCCATAGACAGGTCTTTGATAACGTGGACTTGAGCAAAGGACTTGTGTATATGTTCGATGACCAATCCCATGATGATGGCTCCTCATTGTAGTAAGACTTACTTTTTTTCTCTGAAGACAACGACATTAAACACCACGTTGACGAGTACGACGGCAAGGTGGAGACCCCGACTGTGAACTCACAGGAGGCTTTTGGTCTTCTAACATCATCTCTTCTCCTTGAATTGTTTGCGTACAGGTCTTGTCATCAGTCAACAAGACCTCGTATGCCTCTTTGATCGTGATTACAGTATAGATGAGTGTACTCACAGAGACGTCACAAGAGCGAGGATTGATATCAAGAAATAGTCACAATGCTGGTACTCGGGACTGAACTGCTCAGAACCCCACGGGTATGAATCTGACTAATCCATGTGAGCGGGGAAGGCATACAGACGGCTTAGGAGTGCTTCCCCTCTCCATGAACGCGTATCAGCGGGTGTCTCGCTTCCTGGTGACCACCTTTAGCACGTCGAACCAGAGGAAGCTAGCGATGCCAGCTGCGAGACAGATAGCAAGTTCCAGCGGGGTGGGAGGCGAGAAATCGAACAGATCGCGTACCCCGGGGACGGAGAGTACGAGGCCCAGCAAGAGAATAGTGCCACCGACGACCCACCAAAGTGGTGTATTGTGTGTGCGCAAAGTGCCCAGGATCAGCCGCGATTGCGAGCGATTGGCCAGGATCAAGCCAAGGTTGGCGATGACCAGCGTGGTGAATGTCAGGGCGCGCATGGTTGGTTCATCCAGGTGCCGGTATTGTGCCACCAGGAAAACGAGCAGCGCCATCACCAGGACGCCGATCCCTTGCAGCACGGCCAGGAGTAAGGCTCGCTTGCCAAACATCGGCTCCTGTGGATTGTGCGGCGGCCGTTTCATCACCTCACGGGATTCAGGTTCCGCCTCGAAGACCACCGAACTGGCCGGGTCAATGATTAGTTCCAGGAAGACGATATGGACCGGCAAGAGCACCAGGGGCCAGCCGAAGAGGAGCGGCAAGAGTGCCATGCCCGCGATGGGGACGTGGACGGCGAGAATATAGGTCAGCGCCTTGCGGATATTGTCGTAGATGCGCCGTCCGAGCCTGACTGCCTGAACGATGGATGAGAAGTCATCGTCGAGCAATACCAGCGCCCCCGACTCGCGCGCGACATCGGTTCCCCGCTTGCCCATGGCGACGCCGATATGTGCGGACTTCAAAGCTGGCGCGTCGTTGACGCCGTCACCCGTCATCGCGACCACCTCACCGTTGGCTTTGAGCGCATTCACCAGCCGCAGTTTCTGCTCGGGCACCACTCGTGCGAATATTGTAGTTGTCTTGATGCGTTCTTGCAGCGTCACATCGTCCATCGCTTCTAGTTCTGGTCCGGTGATGCAGGCATCTAAGGGGTGCAAGCCGATTTGCCGCCCAATGTGCTGGGCTGTGGCGGGATAATCTCCCGTAATCATGATGACGCGCATACCGGCCGTGTAGCATTCCTTGATTGCAGCAGGAACCGAGGGACGTACTGGATCGGCCAGACCGACCAGGCCCACGAACTCGAAAGAGAAATCGTGCTGCCCGGGGGGCAGGATCTCTGTCGGTTGGAACTTGGCGCGGGCTGTGCCCAGCACGCGCAGCCCCTCGCTCGCCATGTGGCTCACCTGGGCAAACACGGCCTCTTTGCCTTCCTCATCCAGGTGGCACAGATCGGCAATGGCTTCCGGCGCACCCTTCGCAGCTATCACATAGGCAGCTTCTGAACCGGATGGCTTCCAGACGTGAGAGATGGCAAGCAACTGTGGCGATAAGGGGTACTCACGGAGCAGGGTCCAATCGGCAGGCAGATGTTCTGTTCCGGAGAGATAGCGCTCGCCGAGTTCTCGCAGGGCCTGCTCCATCGGATCAAAAGGATCTTGCTGGCTGGCAAGGACACTGAGTTCCACCAGTTCATGAACCACCTCCGGCAGGGGCTGCTGCACGTTGGCCTGTACCTCGTAGCTGCTTCCCTTCGTGAACAGTGAGCGCACCGACATGCGGTTCTCGGTGAGCGTGCCGGTTTTATCGACGCACAGGACGGTTGCCGCCCCCAGGGTCTCGATGGCTGGCATGCGGCGCGTCAGCACATGCCGCTGCGCGATGCGCCAGGCGCCCAACGCCAGGAAGACCGTCAGGACCACGGGGAATTCTTCTGGTAAGAGCGACATCGCCAGGGCGATGCCGGCAAGCAGGCCATTCAGCCAGTCTCCCCGGAAGAGACCATAGATCACCACCACCAGGGTGCAGAGAGTTAATCCTGCAATGGCAAACAGGCGCACCAGCCGTCCCGTCTCCCGTTGGAGCCGTGTTTGCTCAGGTTTCACCGTTTGGAGCGCAGCACCGATCTTACCCAACTCAGTGAGCGGGCCGGTCGCCTGAATCTCGGCAATGCCCTGCCCTTGCGTGACGAGGGTGCCGGAGAAGACAAAGGGGAGATCATCGCCACCGGGGCGGCCCATTCCAGCCGTTACTGTGCTGCGGTCACCAGCCACCTTGCGCACAGGGACCGATTCACCGGTCAAGAGCGACTCATCGACGGACAGGTTGAGACCCCAGAGCAGGATGCCATCAGCCGGGACGCGATCCCCTTCAGCCAGCACCACGAGGTCGCCACGCACAACCTCGCGCCCGGCGATGCGTTTTTGTTCACTATCGCGAATCACCAGGGCCCGCGGACTGGAGAGGTCACGCAGCGCTTCCAGCGCTCGCTCGGTTTTCTGCTCCTGGTAAAAGGTGATGCTCATGATGACGAGGATGGAGCCAAGCAGCACCAGAGCCTCGCGCATGTCTCCCAGGAGCAGGTAGATCGTGCCTGCCGCGATCAGCAAGAGGAACATCGGCTCACGCGCCACGCCGAGCGCGAGGGTGAGCAAGGAGCGCCTACGGCTCGAAGGCAGTTCATTATAACCCTCTTGCTTGAGCCTGCGCTGCGCTTCCTGTTCAGGAAGCCCATTGATCGTGTCAAGATCAGGGAGGCCAGTATTGTTCACATATGGCCCACGGAATGTGAGAAGCGACATGGTATCGTTCAACCTTTTCTACTCAATTGTATGGTCACCTGGATTAAAGGAGAGAGCAGTGTAGTGCTCTGCTATGCCGCATGGTGGCATTTACATCCACCGATTGCTGATCTATCACATGCTGCCTCTCGCAGAGCGGTCTTCCCTTACTCTTTTCATTCATATGTATAAGCATATGCCCTTGCTCTCACAAAAGGATCACAGGTTCCTCATCTCCTATCACAGATCAATCACGCTGTACAAGCTGTCACACAACTTGTTGTGCATCCTCTTCTCAGGATGACTTCTTGTTCTCCTCCTGGGGAGAATCTTCATCTTGCTGATGTGAGTTCATTGTGATGGCCAGGCGCACATTAGTGATAGCATCGTGACTCCATCGATGTATGCTTTTACGGTAGAGAAGAGACTCACGAGCAGTTGAAAGGAGAGGCTGATGTTTCAACGTATTCTGGTTCCTCTGGATGGTTCTCCACGCGCAGAACGTGCCATCCCTCTTGCCGCGCGACTGGCGCGACACTCGGGCGGGTCGGTCCTGCTCCTGCGCGTCGTGACGCATCCCCTCGATGCTGTGGCATCCTTCCTGCGGCCACCGCAGGAGACCGAACAGGCCGTCGAGGCGCAACATACCCAGGCGGTCAGCTATCTGGAACATGTTGCCCGTGCCGATGAATTGTCTGGCGTGGCGACCGCGTTGCAGGTGGCTGATAGTAACCCCGCTCAAACGATCCTCTCGGCGGCCCGCCTGCAGCAGGTTGATAGCATCGTCATGTGCAGCCATGGAGGAACAGCCCTCAAGCACTGGGCGCTGGGTAGCGTGGCACAGAGTGTCGCTCGCCATAGTCCTGTGCCTGTGCTCCTGCTGCCCGAAGGCGAAGAGGGTGCTCTCTCAGACCTCCTCCCTCCAGCAGAAGCCCGCCCGGTCCATGTCCTGGTGCCATTGGACGGCACGGCCTTCGCCGAGGTGGCACTGCTCCCGGCAGCGTGTTTGAGTGCTGCCCTCTCGGCTCCCGCTTATGGAGCGCTGCACCTGGTCGTGGTACTCTCTGAAGGTGACACTGAACAGGAGCGCCCAGGCCAGCGGATCGAGGCCAGTCAGCAAAAGGCGGAGGCGTACCTGCGTGCGATAGAGCACCGATTGCAAACCGGGGATCTCGCCCCACTCCATTTACGGACCAGTTCGTCTGTCATCATCGGGACAGATGTCGCCGAGACCCTCATCAGGCTGGCAGAACAGGAGCCCACTGGGCAAAAGGATGGGCAGATAAGCAGGTATGCTGCCATGGTCATGGCAACGCATGGGCGACACGGTGCTGCCCTCTGGGCGATAGGGAGTGTGACCGAGCGGATCCTGGAAGCCTCCCATCTGCCTTTGCTTGTGGTGCGACCACGTCAACTCACACAGACTGATGAAGAGTAACGATACTATCATATAGGATTAGCATCCCTTGGAGTCGTTTTGTTACCGCGGTAGGCCAAAATCTTGAACCTCCCATCCCTTCCCCTGGTTGGCACAGGAGGCACGGCTTTTCGATTTGATCGCTAAAGTTCAACGTCTGTTACAAGTAGAGCAAACGGTTTGTGCCCCATCCAACTGAGAACGGAAAGGATACAGCAATGATGAAAGCGTCACAAACGCTCCCGCAAGGATATAGAGAGCGGGGAAGGATTTCTCTGAAGAAGAATAAGACCTTGCTGCTCTGGCTCAACGTGCTCGCTGTCCCTTGGTTGATGCTCTGTGCACTCTTTTTCGTGACAATGGTCAACCTGCTCAGACCCCTCAACTTTGAGATCAGGAGCATTGTTTTTCCGATGGGGATCTGGTTGGTCGTACTTGGAATCGTTGTAGGTTTATTGATCACGCTGTTTGTTGCCATCCTGCTACTCCACGAACTGACGCACGGACTCTTTTTCTGGCTTTTTACGAGGTCACGCCCAGCGTTTGGTTTTAAGGGCTGGTATGCCTATACAGCCGCACCAGGCTGGTATCTGCCGCGTGCCCAGTTTTTGGTGGTTGGAGGAGCGCCCCTGATCCTCTTATCATTGCTTGGAGTGGCACTCTTGCTGGTGGTCCCCTGGGTAGTGGTTCCCTGGGTACTCTGGATGCTGATAGGGAATGCGGCAGGGGCTATTGGTGATCTTTACATGTTAGCACGCCTGACGCTGGCTCCAAGAGCAGTCGTGCTAGAACATCGGTCAAGTAGTTGAGAATGAGGTTGACAGGAAAGGAGAGACATGGTCTGCTAAAGCAAAACAGAGGAAAGGTGAGAAACCATGCGACCAACTTTCTGGCAACCTCCCGTCGAGCCATCAGCAGGCGAGCAGACGATCATCAAACGGATTCGGCGGGCCAAGTTATTTGTGTTCCTGCGACAGCATCGTCACGAACTCTTTGACGAGACCTTTCAGGAGGAACTGGCAGGGCTCTATCAAGACAGTCCACTGGGTCAGCCACCGATTGCACCTGCACAACTCGCGTTGGCGACCATCTTGCAAGCCTATGTGGGCATCTCTGACGACGAAGTGATTGAAGCAACGATTATGGATCGACGCTGGCAACTCGTGCTGGACTGTCTGGACGGCACAGACTCGCCATTCAGTAAAGGCACCCTGGTGGCCTTCCGCAAGCGGTTAATCGAGGCGCAGATGGATCGGCGACTGATTGAGCGGACCATTGAAGTGGCAGCAGCGACCGGGGCTTTCGGCTCCCGGTCCTTACGAGCAGCTCTGGACAGCAGCCCGTTATGGGGAGCCAGTCGCGTTGAGGACACCTACAACCTTTTGGGCCACGCTCTACGCAAGGCATTGAGCGTGATCGCCCGCCAGCCTGGGAGGGGGCTGGCAGATGTGGCTAGCGAAGCAGGAGCGACCTTGGTGAGCGGATCGAGTTTGAAGGCGGCCCTAGACTTGGATTGGGATAACCCGACAGAGCGAGGGCAAGCCTTATCAATCGTACTGGGAGTTCTGACTGCTGTCGAAGCTTGGATGGGCACTCATCCTGAGGGCAGTGAGGCCCCCGAGGTCCAGCAGAGCATGGCAACAGCTAAGCCGCGTGAAACAACAGGATGTACAAGTGACAGAGGCGGGCACAGCGGAGTTGCGCAAGGGAGTGGCGAAGGATCGACGTATCAGCGTGGAAGATGCCCATATGCGTCACGGTCGCAAGAGCCGCAGCATACGCGTCGATGGCTACAAGCGCCATGTCTTGCGTGACCTGGACACGGGGTTAGTGCGTGCAGTTGGCCTGACTCCTGCGAGTGCTGGCAGAGGCAACGGTGACGGAGGCGATCCGTGCTGATCTGGCGGGTCAGCAGGTCGAACTGGGTGAACTGCACATTGATCGTGCCTACCTCAGCAGTACGTGGGTGCGAGATCGTTCAGCACATCTTGCGGTGTACTGTAAGGCCTGGCCTGTACGTAACGGCAATTGGTTTCTCAAGACGGCCTTTCATCTGGACTGGGAACATCTGCTGATCCAGTGTCCCAACCGTGTGGCACTGCCCTTCGAGCCAGGAAGCGTGGTACATTTTCCTACAGAGACTTGTGCCGCCTGTCCGCTGCGTGAACGCTGTACCACCAGTGCGCGTGGACGCAGCGTCAGCATTCACCCCGATGAAGCCTTACTCTGCGAGTTGCGAAAGCTTCAGCTTACGGATATGGGACGGGCCAAACTGCGTGAGCGAGTTGATGCCCGAGCATGCCCTGGCCCATATTGGGCGATGGCAAGGACGGCGAGCACGCTATCGTGGTCTTCGTAAAAATCTCTTTGACTTGCGTCGCACCGCCGTTGTCCATAACTTGCAGGTGATCGCTCGCTTACCTGAACAGTCTCAGGCAGAGGCAGCTTAACTACTTGACCGATGTTTAGAACATCGGCCACGAGACACACGTCTCTGGGAGAGTCTCTTCGGTTCTTTCCTGGTCCGCTTTTGAGCCTGAACAGGGGAGGAGGTTTCCCCTATTCAGGCTTGCAGGAACGCTCGCATGGTGGCTTGAATCTCCTGATCATGCGAACT
>WNGR01005621.1_pt1 | contig 13433 bp, 9 predicted proteins | sample 5407581 | NCBI WGS metagenome assembly WNGR01 (sample SAMN13153383, study PRJNA577476) | soil metagenome | isolation source: 80 cm soil or saprolite under Garry oak tree replicate 2 | place: USA:California | collected 2016-06-15 | reverse complement strand
TGCAGAAGGTTGGCGTTGAGCAGCACCTGAATCAGCCGCTGCCGCTGGACGCGCAGTTTGTCGACGACACGGGCAAGACCATTCGCCTGGGAGATTACTTCGGCAAGCACCCCGCAATCGTCACGCTGGTCTATTACAACTGCCCGATGCTGTGCTCGGAGGAACTGGACGGACTGACGAGCGCGCTCGAAATGGTGAAGCTGACTCCGGGCAAGGATTTCGACATCATCATTCTCAGCATCGATCCCAGCGAGACGCCGCAGATCGCCGCGAAGAAGAAGGCTTACTACCTCAAGCGCTATGGACGGCCCGAGACCGCCAACGGATGGCACTTCCTCACCGGTCAGCAGGCCGACATCGACGCGGTCTCAAAAGCGACCGGATTTGGTTACATTCGTGTGCCGGGACCGGACGGCAAGCTGGATCAGTTTGCGCACGCAAGCTCTATCGAGCTGGCGACCACCGACGGCCATCTTTCGCAATACTACCTCGGCGTGGAGTATTCGCCGAAGGACATTATGCTCGGCCTCATGGAGTCGTCGGGCAACAGGATCGGCTCGCCGGTGGCGAACATTCTGACGTACTGCTACCACTACGATCCGCAGACCAACAAGCACTCGCTGATCATCGCGCGAATCGTGCAGTTGGGCGGCATGGTGACGGTGGTGAGCCTGGGCAGTTTCATGTTTGTAATGTTTCGACGGGACTTGCGGCTGGGCCGCGATCACGATCTGATCGGCAAGCGAACGGACGAGGATGAAAAAGGGTAACGATGGGAATTAGTCCGGTTTTATGGCAGTTTCTGATTAAATGGCTCAACGCCTCCGCGCTCTTTCCGCGCGAGGCGTCGACCATTGCGCCGTGGATGGACGAACTGTATTTCTTTCTGCTGGCCATTACCGTCGTCGGCCTGCTGCTGGTGGGGACGATTGTCTTCACGTTTTCCTATCGCTATCGCAAGGCCGTGCATCCGGTCGCAACCCAGATAGAAGGCTCGACGCTGCTCGAAGCTACCTGGACGATCATTCCGCTCGGAATCTTCCTGATCTGTTTCGTCTGGGGCGCACTGCTCTACTTCCGCATCTACAATCCGCCGGTCAACTCGATGAACATCTACATCGTCGGCAAGCAGTGGATGTGGAAGGCGGAGCATCCCGGCGGCCAGCACGAGATCAATGCGCTGCACGTGCCCATCGGACAGCCGGTGCAGTTGACCATGATCTCGCAGGACGTCTTTCACAGCTTCTCGATCCCGGATTTCCGCATCAAGCGCGAAGTCATTCCCGGGCGCTACTCGACGGTATGGTTCGAGGCGACGACTCCCGGCGAGTATCACCTGTTCTGCACGCAATATTGCGGGACGAATCATTCAGCCATGATCGGCACGATCACCGCTCTCTCTCCGGCCGACTACAAGAAGTGGACCGAGGATTCGACCAGCGGCATGTCGCTGGCGCAGAACGGCGAGCGGCTCTTCGCCAGCATGGGTTGCAACGCGTGCCATTCCGGCAACGCCGCGGCGCGCGGGCCGAATCTTGCGGGCGTGTACGGATCGAAGCTGCAGTTGACCAACGGCTCGCAGGTGCTGGTGAATGAGGCGTATCTGCGCGACGCAATTCTGAACCCGTCGCAGCACGTCACGGCGGGATACGCGCCCATCATGCCGACCTACCAGGGCCAGATCAGCGAAGACGGCCTGATCGACCTGGTCGAATACCTGAAGGGTTTGAATACAAACTATCGCGTCCATCAGACGTTGACGACATCGGAGTCCGACCAGGCGGCGCCTCCGGCGTCAGGGGTGGTGAAACCATGAGCGCAACCGAGAGCACAATTCTGCATCTTCCCGACCAGAGCACCGCGGTCGTTCCAAAGAAGAACTTCATCACCGCGGAAGACGGCCTGTTGAGCTGGCTGTTGACCGGCGATCACAAGCGCATCGCGATGCTGTACCTCATCTCGATCACGTTCTTCTTCTTCATCGGCGGCGCGTTTGCCGGACTCATCCGCCTCGAACTGCTGACGCCGCAGCCCGACCTGGTCGCGTCCGACACCTATAACAAGTTCTTCACCATGCACGGCGTCATCATGATCTTCCTGTTCCTGGTGCCGTCGGTGCCGGCGACGCTGGGCAACTTCCTGATCCCGATCATGCTGGGCGCGCGCGATCTGGCATTCCCCAAGATCAATCTGCTGAGCTGGTATCTCTACGTCATCGGCGGAACGCTTACGCTGACCGCGCTGGTGCTGGGCGGAGTCGACACCGGCTGGACGTTTACCACACCGCTCTCGACACATTATCTGAACACGCACGTCGTCACTACGGCCACCGCGATCTTCGTCGCGGGCTTCAGTTCCATCTTTACCGGACTGAACTTTATCGTCACCATCCACCGCATGCGCTGCCCGGGTATGACCTGGTTCCGCATGCCGCTGTTCGTGTGGGCGCACTATGCGGCGTCGATCCTGATGGTGCTGGGCACGCCGGTACTCGCGATCGCCATCGTGCTGGTCGCGCTGGAGCGGGTGATCGGCATCGGCGTCTTCGATCCGACCAAGGGCGGCGACCCGCTGCTGTTCCAACATCTCTTCTGGTTCTACTCGCACCCGGCCGTCTACATTATGATTCTGCCCGGGATGGGCGTCATCTCCGAGGTCATCAGCACGTTCAGCCGCAAGCGCGTCTTCGGTTACACGGCGGTCGCGTTCTCGTCGGTTGCGATCGCGCTATTTGGTTTCTTCGTGTGGGAACACCACATGTTCATCATGGGCGTGTCGAACTATTCGGCGCTGGTATTCTCGCTGTTGACCATGCTGGTCGCGGTGCCCTCGGCCATCAAGATTTTCAATTGGTCGTTCACGCTGCAGAAGGGGTCGATCACCTTCGAGACGCCGATGCTTTACGCGTTCGGCTTCATGGGGTTGTTCACCATCGGCGGACTGACCGGAGTTTTTCTCGGCTCGCTTGGCATGGACATTCAACTGACCGAGACGTACTTCATCGTGGCGCACTTCCACTTCGTCATGGTGGGCGGCATGCTGATGGCCTTCCTCTCAGGCGTGCATTTCTGGTGGCCCAAGATGACCGGGCGCATGTATCCGGAGTCGCTCTCGAAATTGGCGGCGGTCGTGACGTTCATCGGATTCAACCTGACGTTCCTGCCGCAATTCATCCTCGGCTATCTGGGCATGCCGCGCCGCTATCATGCATATCCGCCGGAGTTCCAGGTGCTGAACGTGCTCTCGACGGCGGGCGCAACGGTGCTGGGTGTGGGCTACCTGCTGCCGATCCTCTACCTGGGATGGTCGTTGAAGTACGGCGCGATCGCCGGCAACAATCCTTGGCAGGCGACGGGGTTGGAGTGGCAGATTCAGTCGCCGCCGCTCACCGAGAATTTCACCGAGATCCCCATCATGGATCACGAAGCCTACGACTACGAGTGGCTGGAGCACAAGACCGCACAAGAGGTGACCTCTGTTGGATAGCGCGATCGTAACCACCCAGGCCGAGCACGAACACGCTGAACACGAGCACGTCTTCGTGCCGCAGCACCGTCATCACTTCGAGACGGAGGAGCAGCAGCGCGAGGCCGGCAGCTTTGGCATGTGGCTCTTCCTGCTGACGGAAATCATGTTCTTCGGCGGCATGTTCTTCTCCTACCTGCTGTACCGCAACTGGTACTACGACGCCTTCGTCGCCGCCTCGAACACGTTGAACATCGGCATGGGCGCGGCTAATACTGCCATCCTTATTACTTCCGGCTTCTTCATGGCGCTCGCAGTATGGGCGTCCGAGGTGCGAAAGAAGAACCTGCTGGTGTGGACACTCGTCCTGACCACGGTGTTCGGATGCGCCTTCCTTGGCGTCAAGTATTTCGAGTACGCGGAAAAGTTCGAGCTGCACCACGTTCCCGGAGCCAGCTTCGATGTTTCGAAGTTCATCAATCCTGAGCTCGATGCGAAGACCGGCAAACCCGTCGGAAATCCGCTACCGCCCGACGTAGCGCAGCATACGCAGATATTCTTCTTTCTCTACTTCGCCATGACCGGCATGCATGCGCTGCACATGATCATCGGCATCGGGCTGCTGTTCTGGCTGATTGCGCGCGCGCAGAAAGGCGCGTTCACCGCAGGGTACGTCGCGCCGATTGAGAACTTCGCGCTGTACTGGCACTTCGTCGATATTGTGTGGATATTTCTGTTCCCACTGCTGTACCTGATCAACCGGCATCCGCTGGCGCACTAGAGGCAGTTGTTAGTTGCTGGTTGTTAGTTGTTAGTTGAAAAGCCGGAGTCGCAGCGGACTTTAGCCTGTAAGCCGGCAACGGATTTTGGGAGTAGCAGCGGGCTTTAGCCCGCGGTAAGCAATGGTAAAGAAAAGGGGCTTTAGCCCCGGGCCTCGCCAACCAGGAGTCAATCGCATGACCGAACAGGAACACCACTACCACGATCCCTCGAACATCACCAACCCGGAGCACGCGGAGCACCACATCGTCTCGCCGCTTGAGTACTGCTTCGTCTTCGGCACGCTGCTGCTGTGCACCGCGCTTACCGTGTTCGCCGCGGACGTCAACCTGGGCATCCTGAATCCCGTGATTGCGCTGGCTATCGCCTGCTTCAAGGGCGTCATCGTCATCCTGTTCTTCATGCACGTAAAGTATCAGTCGAACCTGATCAAGATGACGGTCGGCGCCGGCTTCTTCACGTTCCTCGTCCTCATCACCATGACGCTGTCGGACTACATCAGCCGGGCCTGGGGCTTGTGGTAGAAGAAGTTGTTAGTTGTTAGCTGCGAGCCGTGGCCGCTGCGTTACGAAGTGTCATTCTGAGCGGAGCGAAGAATCCCCGCATTTTGCCCGGTTGCGCGCAACGTTGGGAATAGATTCAGGCGTGCATCCATTCAGCTTGCGTGAGGTTTGTTCCTTCCATCCATGGAATCGATTTTTCGCATACAATTTTCAAGCCGCCACTGCGGGCTGAGGGATTGCTTTGAAGCTTACCCACGTTGTCGCCATCGCCGCCATGTTTGCCGCTCCCTTCTGCAACGCGCAGCTTGAGACCAGCCCGCCCATCCCCGCTTCTGATAGCCACCCTGTCCCCGCTATCCAGGACACCGAAACCGCCGCGCAGCGTGACGCGCGCATGGCCTGGTGGCGAGAGGCGCGCTTCGGCATGTTCATCCACTGGGGCCTCTACTCGATCCCCGCCGGCACGTGGGACGGCAAGGATATCTCCGGCATCGGCGAGTGGATCATGAACAACGCGTCCATCCCCGTCGCCGATTACAAAGCTCTCGCCCCGAAGTTCAATCCCACCGGCTTCTCTGCGCACGACATCGTCGCACTCGCCAAGTCCGCCGGCATGAAGTACATCGTCATCACCTCCAAGCATCATGACGGCTTTGCGATGTTCGATTCCAAAGCGAGCGACTTCAACATCGTCGCCGCAACGCCCTTCAAGCGCGATCCGCTCAAGGAACTCGCCGAGGAGGCGCGCAAGCAGGGCCTGAAGCTCGGCTTCTACTACTCGCAGGATCAGGACTGGACCGCTCCTGGCGGCGCTGCCGCGCCCCGCGGCAATCACGACCCCGTCACCCACCACTGGGACAAGGCTCAGGACGGCGACTTTGCCAACTATCTCCACACCAAGGCCATCCCACAACTCAAAGAGCTGCTCTCCAACTACGGCGAATTCCCCGCCGTCATCTGGTTCGACACGCCCACCAAGGACATGACGCCGCAGCTCGCCGGCGAGATCGTCGCGCTGCTCAACCAGCACCCCAACCTCATCTGGAACAATCGACTCGGTGGCTCCTACAAGGGCGACACCGAAACGCCCGAGCAGTTCATCCCGCCGCAGGGCTATCCCGGCCGCGACTGGGAGTCCTGCATGACGATGAACGACACCTGGGGTTTCAAGTCCTACGACACCAATTTCAAGTCGACCGAGACGCTGTTGCGCAACCTCATCGACATTGCCAGCAAAGGCGGCAACTACCTGCTCAACATCGGTCCCGACTCTCACGGCAGAGTCCCCAAGCCCGAATCCGAACGCCTGCAGGAGATGGGCGCGTGGCTCAAGGTCAACGGCGAGGCGATCTACGGGACGCGGCCGACGCTCTTTGGCGCAGAGGCGGGAGCGCTTAGCGCAACCGAGAAAGACAAGAAGGGCGCGCCGAAGTTCATCTCCGCGTGGGACTGGCGCTCGACCACGAGCCCTGACAAGATCTACATCGAGATCTTCAACTGGCCCAAGGGCACATTCCACCTGGACAAAGTGCCGCGCAAGGTCACCAGTGCCTATCTGCTGGCGGACGCTGCGCACAAGCCACTGAAGCTCACCCAGTCCGGCGACTCGGTTGACGTGCAACTGCCAGCGAAGGCGCTCGACCCCATCGCAACTGTACTTGTGCTTGAAACTTCGAAATAGCAAATTTGAAGCTTAGGCCGACGCGGATTGCTGCTTGTCTCGCTCCAGCGTCTCCACGCGCCGGTTGAGATCGAGAGCATTCATGATGGACGCATACTGAAAATCCATCTTGGCGGTCACTCCGTCAATCTTTGTGCTCAGCGAATCCAGCTTCAGTTGCGTCAGCTCGCCGCGGATCTTCGCTTCTGTTGCAAGCGATTCATCGCGCAATTTCGACTCCCGTTCGAAGCCTTCAATCCTCGCAGCAAGCGACTCGTCGCGCAGTTTCGACTCTCGTGCTAGATTCTCATCGCGCAGCTTCGATTCTTCTTTTCCGCTCTTCACCTCGACCGACAACGACTTCAGCTCCGGTGCCACCAGATCCTGAACAACCTTTCGTACATCTTCAATTACACTCATGGCCTCTCCGGAATTTGAGTATATCAGCCGAATCAGAGTGAACTCCTCCCGATTGCCGACACGACGGGCCGTGTCGCGGTACCACAAAGACCGTGACCGCCGTCACCGCCACGTGCCCGCGCAGAGGCGATCCTAGTTCCATGGCAATCTGTTGACCCACATCCGATTCGGCGGCGTCCGCCGCTTGTAGTGGTCCAGGCTGTCTCCCCAAGATCCACCGCACAGAACCCCGAAAGGAGTTCAAAATGTCCTATCAAATCCCGGAAAATCTAGCCTCCGAAATTGAAGAACTCGACAGCTATATTAATCGCCATCTCAACGGCGAGTTGGACGCCGCGACCCTCAAAGTCCGTCGCGTCCCCTTCGGCTGCTACGAACAGCGCCGCGACGGCAGCTTTATGGTACGCATCCGCACCACCGGAGGCGCGCTTACGCCCGTCCAGTTGCAGGCTATCGCCGTGATCGCGGAGCGCTATGGCAGCAGCTCCATCCACGTCACCACGCGGCAGGAGTTCCAGATCCACGACATCGCGCTCGGGAACGTGGTCCAATCCATGCGCGAACTGCTCGCATTCGGCCTGACGGCGCGTGGAGGCGGCGGCAACACGGTCCGCAACATTCTGCTGTCGCCCGACGCCGGCGTGGGCGTCGACGAAGTCTTCGACCCCAGCCCTTATGCCTTCGCCCTGACCACGCGGCTGATTGCCGAGGCCGACTCCTGGCTGCTGCCGCGCAAGTTCAAGATCGCCTTCTCCAACTCCGGCGCCGATACCGGCTACGCGCGCTTCAACGATGTCGGCTTCATCGCCCGGTTACAGGATGGCCGGCGGGGATTCCGCGTCTACGTCGCCGGCGGCCTGGGCACCAAGCCGCAGGCCGGCCATCTGCTGCACGAATTCATCCCCGCGGACGATGTCTACGCTGTGACGACCGCGGTCAAGCGCCTCTTCGACCAGCACGGCAATCGCAAGAACCGCAACGCCGCGCGCCTGCGTTTCCTCTGGAATTCGCTGGGCGAGGAGCGCTTCCGGCAGTTGTATGAGGAGCAGTTGCAGGCCGTCCGCGATCTCGGATCCGCTGCGCTCGTGCTCGACGACCTTGCCAGGCAGAGCATCGTTCCGGACCTCCCGGCCTCGCTCGACGACTCGCCGGAGTTCCATCTCTGGAAGCGACGCTACGTAGAGCCGCAGAAGCAGCCGGGCCTGTTCTCGGCGCTGGTGCCGGTCTTTCTCGGCAATCTCAGCACGGACGAGGCCGTTAGCCTTGCCCACTTCCTCGCACCGTTCGGGGACTCGGTACTGCGCGCCACGTTTGGACAGAACCTCCGGCTGCGCAACATTCCGGAGGCCTACCTCGCCAACGTCTTTCACGTTGTGCGCGGTATCGGCGAGCTTGCGTTGGCGCCGCGGCTGCTGGGCAACTCTACCTCCTGCACAGGCGCCGATACGTGCCGCCTCGGCATCTGCCGCCCCAAGGGTGCGCTCTCCGCCATCGTCGAGAGGCTTTCCACCTCCGGCCTCGACCTCAACCAGATTCCCGATTTTCGTCTCAACCTCTCCGGCTGCCCCAACACCTGCGGCCAGCACATGCTCGCCGACCTGGGCTTTTACGGCAACGTCGCACGCCGCGGCCAGCAGATGTTCCCGGCATACGCTGTCGTCGCAGGTGCGCGTACCGGCGAGGGCGACTTCCGGCTGGCGCAGCCCATCGACCGAGTCAGCGCGCGCGATCTGCCTCGCTTTGTCGAGGATGTCCTGCGGCTCTGGCTGGAGAAGAAATCCAGACACGCCAACTTCGCCGACTACATCGACGCGGAAGGCACGCAGGACATTCGCGGCCTCGCCGATCGCTACCGCAACATTCCGGCGCCCGAGCAGGACCGCAGCTACTACCGCGACTGGGATTCGGATGAGATGTTTTCGCTGGCCGGAAAGAGCGCGGGCGAGTGCTCCGCCGGACTCTTCGATCTCATCGAAGTCGACCTGAAGCAGGCCAAGCGCCTGCGCGAGCAAATGCTCTCCGTTGAGCCGCAAAGTCGAGAAGAAACCGAGGCCGCGCTCTATTCCATTACTCTGTGCTCGGCGCGGGCTCTGCTGATCACTCGCGGAATCGAGGCAGCGACGGACACTGCTGTCTTCGAAAACTTTGGCAAGCACTTCAGCTCTTCCGGCCTCATCGACAGCCGCTTCGAACCGGTTATCGCCATCGCGCAGCAACGGCAGACAGATTCGCTCGTCGCGTGCAAGCAACAGGTGTTCGATCTGCTCGATGCAGTCGATGCGCTCTACCGCAGCATGGACAACTCGCTACGCTTCACCGCGGGATCGGCGAGGGCCTAGCTGGCTGCTCCCCCGGATTTTGGCCGAAAATCCGGCGTTTCTCGGCTGCGCAACTGATGTGACCGCTATCACAGCGCCATTCGCGGAATGCAGGCATTCTAATGTTGTGAGCCGGTGACGCAGAGCAGTTTTCACCGGCCCGATCCGCTCCCGACGGAGAAGGCTCTGATACTTCTTTCTAGTTCCTCAGAACTTTCGCACGGAGTGCACTTGTACTGATGAATGCCGTAAGCAGTAGATGTACTGATGAATGTAGTTGCAGTAGACGTACTGATGAATGCAGCAGGCAGTTGGTAGGTCGTTGTTGTCCTGATGAATGCAAGATGCAGTCGCTGTACTGATGAATGCAGTTAGCAGTAGATGTACTGATGAATGCAACATGCAGTAGATTTTGCTGAACGTTTTACCGTATCAAGGGTCCTGAAAGAGAACGAATCGAACGCGGCCACCCCGATGTGGCCGCGTTCGACATTTAACCACTGCTCACCGCGTGATCACGCCCAGCGTAATCTGCGTGCCGCTGTCGAGCTCGATGTTCCTGCCGTACGCCGTCAGCGTGCCCGAGGCATTCGCCACCGCCGAAGTCGACAGCATCACCCCCGGCAGTGCGGTTGCGCGCGCCGCCGGAGAAACCGTCTCGCCGGCATCGGACACTCGCTGGTTTGCCGTCGGCGTCGAAGTCACCGGTGCTCCCATCGAGCCGATATCCGCCCCGCGTCCGCCTATGCCTGCATCCCCGGCGGTTCCTATCGAAGGCACTGTCGATCGCGTCGATCCCACGGTCCCGCCATTGACGCCTCCCACCTGCGGAACCGTCGACCCTATACTTCCGTCGGTCGAAGGCATGGTCGTTCCCGGCATCCCTCCGTCCGGGTTAATCCCTCCCTGGGTTGTGCCTCCGCCCGAAGTGCCGATTCCGCCAATCCCGCTCCTGCGGCCGGAACCGGGTAGCCCAATGCCGCCTGTCATCGGACCGGATGGCGTCCTTGGCATGCTGGCATCACTGGCGGCTGCGCTCGCTGCCGCTCCTGCCGCCGGTCCGACGCCCCGGATCACGCTACGCACGGGAACGCTCTTGCCGCCCGCCAGCTCCGCGCGGTCGAACACCAGCGCAAGCACCGCCATGCCCTGTTCTTTTCCTCCGGCCTTCGCCTGGATGATGTGCCCGGCCAGCTTCGTCCCCTTTGGCAACTCGGTGCCGTCCGCCAGCTTCGCGGCCGCTTTTGTTCTCGCGGTCACCTCCTGGCCGGCGGCTGCGTTCTTGGTGTCCACCCGGCCGGTCATCTCCACCTGGACGGCCGTCAGGTAGCGATCGGTGATGGCATTCGACTGGGCGGCTGCCGCGATCGGCAGGCTCAGGCTGGCCGCAAGTGCTGTGATGAGAATCCCATGGAGTCGCATTCCGTCTCTCTCGTTCTCCCGCAAACTGGCGCGGGTGTTGTGGCCGTATGCCCGCCCTGCGATATCTGCGTGCTCCGGCAAATCAGCGTTTGCATCGAAACCCGGCAGCCAGCTTTGCAGGAAAAAGACAGTGTTGCAGTACACTGTAGACCCACACACGAATGCGACGCTACCGGTAATCCGGGGAGTTGCATCGAAAGTCGACTGAAGCCTTTTCTCCTGCCCGGGCCCGAACCCCTCGAAAGCCGCATGGGCGCGCCCCAAATTCAGGGCTTAACCCCGTCTTCCGCCTTGGCTTATGTCTGATGCACCTCTCTGTGCGGTAGACTAGAGATGGCGCGCATTTTCGCCTTTCCGCATCATCCCAACGCGTCAAGACAGGACAACCCCAGCAGTGAGCAGCCCCCAGACCATCCCGACCTCCGAAGCCGCCGCCCAGAAGCCCGCCGCGAATCTCGCCCTCAAGCCGATTTTCAACATCGCCATCATCGCGCACGTCGACCATGGCAAAACGACCCTGGTCGACGCCATGTTGCGTCAGTCCGGAACCTTCCGCGCCAATGAGGCCGTTGCCGAGCGCGTCATGGACTCCAACGACCTCGAGCGCGAGCGCGGCATCACGATTCTGGCCAAAAATACGGCGCTTTATTACCACGACAACAAGATCAATATCGTCGACACGCCGGGCCACGCCGACTTCGGCGGCGAAGTCGAGCGCGCGCTGAAGATGGTCGACGGCGTCGTTCTCCTCGTAGACGCGTCCGAAGGCCCGCTGCCGCAGACGCGCTACGTGCTCTCGAAGGCGCTCGAAGCCAAGCTGACCCCGATGGTCGTCATCAACAAGATCGACCGCCCCGACGCGCGTCCCCAGGAAGTGCTGAACGAGGTCTATGACCTCTTCATCGACCTCGACGCCGACGAGGACATGCTCGACTTCCCCGTCCTCTACACCAACGGCAAAGTCGGCACCGCGACCAAGGACCTCGCCACACCTGGCACCGACCTGCAGCCGCTCTTCGAGCAGATCATCCAGACCATTCCCACCGCCAAGGGCGATCCCGACGGGCCGGTGCAGATCCTGGTCACCAACCTCGACTACTCCGACTACCTCGGGCGCCTCGCCATCGCGCGCGTCTTCAACGGCACCATGCGCACCGGCCAGGAGTACAACGTCGCCCGCGTCGATGGGTCGTTCTCGAAGCACAAGATCACCAAGCTCTTCAGCTTCTCCGGCCTCAAGCGCACCGACATCGAGGAGACGCAGATCGGCGACATCGTCGCCATCGCCGGCATTCCGGGCATCACTATCGGCGAGAGTTTCTGCGATGTCGAAGACCCGCAGCCCTTGCCTCCGATCAAGATCGACGAGCCGACGATTGCGATCCAGTTCAACGTCAACAACTCGCCGTTCGCCGGACGCGAAGGCAAGTGGGTCACCTCGCGCAATCTGCGCGACCGCCTGGACAAGGAGCTGCTCACCAACGTCTCGCTGAAGATGCAGGAGACGGGCTCGCCGGACACGTTCAAGGTGCTTGGCCGCGGCGAACTTCAACTCGCCATCCTGATCGAGATGATGCGCCGCGAAGGGTTCGAGATGATGGTCTCGCGGCCGGAGATCGTCACCAAACGCATCGACGGACAGTTGATGGAGCCCGTCGAGCAGCTCATGATCGACATCCCGGAAAACTTCGTTGGCACCGTGATCGAGCGCCTTGGACCACGCAAGGGCGAGATGACCAAGATGACCAACCACGGATCGGGCCGCGTGCGGATGGAGTTCCGCATTCCGAGCCGCGGGCTGATCGGGCTGCGGTCTGAAATGCTCACGGAAACTCGGGGCACGATTGTCATGAACGCGATCCTCGACGGCTACGTGGACTTCCAGGGCGAGATTCCGCAGCGTGTCTCCGGCGCGCTGATCTCCGACCGGCAGGGGACGACCACGACCTACGCGCTCGACGGGCTGCAGGACCGCGGCACTCTGTTCGTCGCCGATGGCGCCGAGGTCTACGAGGGCATGGTCATCGGGGAGCACTCGCGCGACAACGACCTCGACGTGAACTGCGTGCGCGAGAAGAAGATGTCGAACATGCGCGCGTCCGGCTCCGACGAGGCGCTGCGGCTGGTTCCGTACCGCAACCTGACGTTGGAGCAGGCAATCGAATTCATCGCCGACGACGAGCTGGTCGAAGTTACGCCCAAATCCCTCCGCCTCCGCAAGCGCGTTCTGCAGGCTAACCGCCGCCCGAAGAAGGGCGCTGCCGCCGAATAATCGATCACCCTATTCCCCCCGTACTTAAGTCCTAAAGTACACCGGATAAAGGACTTAAGTACGGCCCGTGGTCTATACTTTTCTCCAAAGTATTCATTCTGAATGACTTATTTTGTAAAGTACTTTTGAATCAATGATTTGCCACGCTTTTTCACCTGTTTTGGACTTGGGGAGGACAGGGCCAGGCACGAGACCGCGCTCCTGTTGCTCCTTCTTTAATTATATGGGGCGTGTCAAGCAATTTGGCTGTCTCGGGTGTGCGAAAGAGGGGTGAAAAGCTGGCGTTCGCTATGCGTTTCCTCCTGGCGGGCCAGCCTACGAACTTCAACGCTGCCCGCCCGAAGCGTCAGTGACTCTTCCAGCCGAATACGCCAACGGGTGAAGGCTTCACGACCTTTTGAGGCAGCTCTGGTCAGGGCCGACTGGTCGCGGTGATTTTATGTGTCGGGCCTTCAGAGTCTGTGTGACTACGGTCTTTTCCGGTTTTGGATGTAGAAGTGTTGCTGGTTTTGCGTAGTTTTATCGCATGTTGTGGAGCCTGGTGAGGTTGTATGCGATGGTGGCCAGGGTGAACTCGATGGCAACTTTATCGA
>WNGR01046891.1_pt1 | contig 13434 bp, 16 predicted proteins | sample 5407581 | NCBI WGS metagenome assembly WNGR01 (sample SAMN13153383, study PRJNA577476) | soil metagenome | isolation source: 80 cm soil or saprolite under Garry oak tree replicate 2 | place: USA:California | collected 2016-06-15 | reverse complement strand
CTAGATCACTCCCAGCCGCTTGCCTACTTTCTCGAAGGCGGTTAATGCTCTGTCCAATGTGGCCTGGTCGAAAGCTGCGGATATTTGAGCGCGCAGACGCGCTTCGCCTTTGGGCACGACGGGATACCAGAGCCCCTTGATATAAACGCCTTCTTCCAGAAGCGCATCGCTCATATCCATGGCAACGGAAGCTTCGCCAAGCATGACGGGCACGATGGGATGTTCGCCGGCAAGGATTTTATAGCCGAGTTCCTGGATATGTTTTCGGAAATACGCCGTATTCTGACGGAGGCGTTCAATGAGGCTTGGATCTTGCTCCAGAATCGTGAACGCTTCAATCGCGGCAACCGCGATTGATGGCGGAAGAGAATTCGAGAACGTGTAGGGCCGGGATTTTTGGCGAAGGTAAGAGATCAAATCCCTGTTTCCGGCAATATAGCCGCCCGACGCTCCACCCAGAGCCTTGCCCAATGTGCCGCTGAGCACATCGACTCTTCCATGAACACCCAGTTGCTCGGGACTGCCGCGGCCCGTCGCGCCGATGACGCCGACGGCATGAGAATCATCGACGAACAGAATCCGGCCATATTTCTTAGAAATCTCGATCAGGGCGGGGAGAGGTGCCAGATCGCCTTCCATACTGAATACACCGTCGGTTGCAATGAAGCCAAAGCGGTAAGAAGCCTCCCGATCCGCTTCGAGCTTCTTTTGCAAATCGTTGACGTCCGCGTGTTCGTAAATTTTTCTGTCGACGACCTCCGCACGGCATAGACGCGTGCCGTCGATGATGCTCGCGTGATTCAGACGGTCGCTGTAGATGACGTCACGGTACGATTCCGCATCCATCTTTTCGTTGATGATTGACGCAAAAAAGCCTTCATTCGCCGCAAAACACGAGGAGAAGAGAACGGCGTCTTCAGTTCCCAGAAAGCCGGCGATTTTTTCCTCAAGCTGCCGATGGACAGTCAGCGTGCCACAAAGAAACCGCACCGAAGAGACACCGTAGCCGTAGTCGCGCACACCTCGGATGGCGGCCTGTTTGATTCGAGGATCGGAAGCCAGCCCGAGATAGTTGTTCGATGCCAGCATCACCGCATCTTTGCCGGCTACACGCACGACGGCGCCTTGCTCCGACTCGATGACTGTTTCCTTTTTGAATGTCTTTGTCCGCTCGAGGCGACCGATCTCCCTCCGAACCGCTTCGTTCAGATTCATGATTTCAGCGTTACCTTAACGATTTTCATAAACCGCTAAACATTACCTCGAGAATGCCGATAAGAAAGTGTAAATGAGAAGGCTGATAATCAAATTAATTCTGTTTCTTGCTGCCATGGAGGGATTGGCACATGTTAATTTGATGGTGCTGCTTTCCGCCATGGGTGTGGCGATCGCGGTCGTGATCTGTACGGACCTTTTCCTGGTTTCTGCCTCGTCGCGATAAAAAATTCTACAGTTAGGACGGAAGGGCTTTCTTAGGTCGAACAATCACGCCAAACATGACGAAATCGCGGGGCGTTTTCGAATTCCCGTCTTCCTCGAGTTCATACACACGAAACGTCGGATTTACGCCATCCTGACCGATTGCGAGTGGATACACGCCACGCAGCCCTTTAACGCGAAATGCGGTTTCATACCGATGTTTCTTCATGTTCCATGTGAAAACGCGGATACCTTGGAAGTCCACATAGGGATCATGGCCGGGCCTGCGTTCAGCGACGATGTACCAATTGATCTCGCCTGCTATCGGATCCTGAACGCGATTGATAACCTTCACCGCAGCATACGTATATTCTTCGCTGTATTGCGCAATGTCGCTTGGGATATCAAACTCGATTCCACCCGATAGAACCCATCCGATCTCAGCAGGTGACGGACGAACTTTGAGCCAGACATCGTACGATGAGGATGATCCGGGACGAGGCAGTGTGGCGCGTTCCAGAATTTCGACCTTCGTCCCGGGCTCCAGCCTGCGAATAATCGCTGTTGACCGTCCAGGCTCGAGCCGGAAGTTCGCCGTCTGCTTCACCACGGCAGTGTTCTGGGGCTCTTGGTTTTGCGAAGACGCGACCAAGTCTTGAATCCGGCCCTTCGTGTCGTTGGTGAGCACGGTGCTTTCTTCCATCCAACCTTGAATGTCGATCCCATAGCGCACGCGGTACCAATTCCCCTGCCGCTCGAGCACCTCGACTTTATCGCCCGTATCTAGAACTCTCAGTGTCCGCGAAGTGGAACTGTTCTTTAAACGCAGCGACGCATTCTTTGCAACAACCGTTGCATGATCCAGAACCGGTTCGGGCTTCGGTGCGCAACTTGTGAGGAGGATAACGAATAGGAGAGTAAAAAAAACCTTCATCGTAATAACTGTAGCGGCGGTCTATTAGTTAAGGCTGCGCGCTATCGCGCTTGCGCTTCGCGGACCGCCGCTACAGATGAGCTTTTCATTATAGTACCAGGTCAACTACAATCCTCGGGATGTCTGACACCCCGGACTTTGAGACGGCCCTGAAAAGACTCGAAGAGATCGTCACAAGGCTGGAAAACGGAGAACTGACGCTGGATTCGGCGCTGCAGCTTTTCGAGGAGGGGATCAAACTATCTCGATTTTGCCACACGAAGCTCGAAGAGGCAGAGCGGCGCGTCGAAATTTTGCTGAAGAGTAGTTCAGGCCAGCCACAGGCGGTACCATTCGAGTCCGAAAATGAACAGTGAACTTCGTGCATTCTTCGAACGAGTGCGTCCGGCGATCGACGAGACTCTGAATGAATTGCTTCCTTCCGGGACGGCTTCTCCCGATCGCATTCATCAAGCGATGCGGTACAGCACACTCAATGGCGGGAAGCGCATCCGGCCCTGCCTGTGTGTTGCCGCTTTTGCCGGATATCGAGAAGAATGGAAGCCGATTCTTTCCGTCGCATCCTCTGTCGAGATGATCCACTCGTATTCGCTAATCCACGACGATTTGCCGGCAATGGACGACGACGACTTCCGGCGCGGAAAACCTTCCTGTCACAAACAATTCGGCGAGGCCGTCGCGATCCTGGCCGGTGACGCGCTTCTGACACTTGCATTCGAGGTACTGGGTCGCTCGAAAGATTTTCCGCGCATCCCAACTCGAAACCATTCATCGGTCCAAAACCGGCGCTCTGATCGGCGCCAGTGTCTGGATCGGCTCTCACCTGGGTGGAGCTTCGGAATCGGACCTGGAAAATATTCGAATCTATTGCGACCGCATCGGTCTCGCGTTTCAGGTTATCGACGATATCCTGGACGCCACCGACGGCAGCAATCGCGATGAAGGCAAAGCCACGTATCCTGCCCTACACGGCCTCGAAAAATCTCGCGAGATCGCTCATGATCTAATGAAAGGCGCTCGAAGCGCGTTGTCGCCCCTGGGAGAGCGTGCACGGATCTTATTGGCGTTTTGTGACTATCTGGAGAGCCGGACACACTGAACCCTTTCCTTCTGGGAGAGGGTGATTGTCATGAAAAAGAGAATTGACCGACTGCTTGTCGAGCGCGGGCTGGTGGAGACCCGTGAAAAAGCGCAAGCATTGATCATGGCCGGAAATGTCTTGATCGATGAGGAGCCCGCCGCCAAGGCTGGCATGACCGTTCGAGAAGACGCGAATATTCGCCTCAAGCAGGCGCCGCATCCCTACGTCGGTCGCGGTGGTATCAAACTCGAAGGAGCTGTAAGGGCCTTCAGAGTGGGGGTCGAAGGCAAGATTTGCCTGGATATCGGATCGTCAACGGGAGGATTTACGCATTTTCTCCTTTTAAATCGGGCAGCACGAGTCTACGCAGTCGACGTTGATGTGAAGCAACTCGACTCGAAAGTGCGCAATGATCCAAAGGTCAGGACGATCGAATTAAATGCGCGATTCTTGGAGGCCGGAGATGTCGGTGAGCCGGTGGATCTTGTCACAATCGACGTCTCGTTCATCTCACTCACAATCATTTTACCGAGGGTTCCGGCCATGCTGAAGCCCGGCGGCGATTGTCTGGCGCTGGTAAAGCCGCAGTTCGAAGTCGGACGGGAACATGTCGGCAAAGGTGGCGTTGTGCGGGACGTCTGGTTGCAGCAGGCTGCCATCGAGAAGGTTCAAGGAGCCGGCGAGAGCGCGGGTCTTCACTTTGTGGGGGTGAGCGAGTCGCCGATCACGGGCCGTGAAGGCAATCGCGAGTTCTTTGTGCTCTTCAAAAAATCATGAATGTTCGCCGTGTCGTTATCGTTACCAAGCCCAAGCAGCCGCAGGTTGCGCGGGTTGCCGGTGAATTGGTTGGATGGTTCGAGAGCAAAAATATTGAAGCCTCTTTGGCGCCCGAAACGGCAGCGAAGGCGGACTTGACGATTGTTGTCGGTGGTGACGGTACGCTGCTGGCCGCCGCTCGGCTGCTGGACGACCGTCAGATTCCGATCCTGGCGATCAACCATGGCGGGCTCGGTTTTCTGACCGAAGTCACTCTGGAAGAGATGTACCCAGCCATCGAGCGCGTCCTTGCCGGCCAGTTTATTACTGAACATCGGATGATGATGGACGTCGAAGTCTCACGCGCCAACAAACGGGTGGCCCGCGACCGCGCTCTAAACGACATTGTTATCAATAAGGGAACCCTCTCCCGGATGATCGAGCTCGAAAGCCGTGTCGATGGCCAGTACGTCTCCAAGTTCCGGGCCGATGGTCTGATTGTCGCAACGCCGACCGGTTCTACCGCGTACAACCTTTCCGCCGGCGGTCCCATCATTTTTCCAACGATGAGCGCGATGATCATGACACCTATTTGCTCGCATACGTTAACGAACCGGCCGATCGTGCTTCCACCAGGGGTAAAAGTCGAAATTGTGCTCCGATCCTCTCAGGATGATGTGCAGCTGACGGTCGATGGACAAGTAGGACTCAAACTGGAGATGAATGATCAAATCATAGTGGAAAAATCCAACGTTGCCGTCAAGCTTGTGGCTCCCGCCGACAAAAATTACTTTGACATTTTGAGAGGCAAGCTGAAATGGGGCTAAACATTACTCATTGGTCATTAATCAGTTCTCAATTCTCATTTTGAGACGGTTGGTTTGGAATTTACGACTCCTTCCCACCTTTACAGAGCGCCCCACAGTTATAATCGTTTCCGGAGGAGAATCAACGAAGTGAAGAGCAAAGCACCACGTCAGACCGTGTGCAACATACCCACCAACGACCCTAAAGATCCCTATTGCGGCGGAAAATTGAAAAAAATTTCAGATCTGGATCCGGAGGCCAAAAAGGCGGCGGGACCGGGAAAAGACGTATTTCGGTGCCAAAAATGCAAGACGCTTTACGTTGACGAGAGTCCATACGCTTTAGCGAAGAAATGACTCCGGAGGCGTTCCGTGGCAGATCGACAGAAGCTAGTCTACGATTGGAACCTCATCGGGGAGTCCGAGCCGCTAACGGATAAGCGGGTCTTATTGGACGATGAAACGCTCCGCGACGGCCTGCAATCTCCTACGGTTTCGGATCCCGCCATCGAAGACAAGATCCGGCTTCTCCACCTTATGGAAGAGCTGGGTATCCAAATGCTCGATATCGGATTACCCGGCGCCGGCCCGCGCGCCTATGCCGATACGTTGGCTCTGGCGCAAGAGATTGCGCGCAGCCGTTTGAAAATCCGTCCGAATTGCGCGGCGCGAACGACAATTCAAGATATCGACCCGATATGGGATATCGCCGACAAGACGGGAGTCACAATTGATGCCGCGACATTCCTCGGTTCCAGCATGATCCGTCAGTACGTGGAAAACTGGACGATGGACGACCTGCTGCGAAGAACGGAGGAAGCCGTGACGTACGGCATCAAGCGCGGGCTTCCGGTCATGTACGTCACGGAGGATACAACGCGGGCTTTTCCGGAAACGATCAAACGGCTGTACACGACCGCCATCAATTGCGGCGCGCGCCATATCGTGCTGACCGATACGGTCGGCCATGCAACTCCTGCTGGAGTGCGTGCACTGGTGAGATTCGTCGTCGATGAAGTGGTGAGGCCCTCCGGCGAGGAGATCCTGATCAGTTGGCATGGGCATAGCGATCGCGGGCTCAGTGTCATCAACTCGCTTGCAGCCGTTCAGGCAGGAGCAGATGTTATTCACGGCTGCGCGTTGGGTATTGGCGAGCGTGTCGGCAACACGCCGATGGACCAGGTGCTCGTGAACTTAAAACTTCTTGGCGCTATCGATCAGGACCTGATCAAATTGAAAGATTATTGCGAAGTGGCTTCGCGGGCGTGCCGTGTGGTCATTCCGCCGGGATACCCGGTTTTCGGCTCCGATGCGTTCCGCACGGCTACGGGCGTGCACGCAGCAGCGGTGATCAAAGCATTCAGGAAAGGCGAGACCGAACTGGCGAACACGGTCTATTCGGGCGTACCATCTCACCTGTTTGGTCTTGAGCAAATCATCGACATCGGTCCGATGAGCGGAAGATCCAACGTGATTTTCTGGCTCGAAAAACGCGGAATTCAGCCGACGGAGGATCGCGTCACCACCATCTATGAGAAAGCCAAAAAATCGGCTCGCTTATTGACGACACAGGAAGTGCTCGAGGCGATCGACGTGTCGAGTCTCCACGAAAAGCGAAATGTGTTCTGAAGAAATTTTGAAATTGGACGAATCCTGCATCTTAGATCCGAAATCTCGAAATTTCGAATTGGACTCCGCATTGGAGCGCCGGATCTAAGATCTCGGATTTCGGATTCTCTCGGATTTTAAGCCGGCATGCCGCCTTCAATGATGCCGCGGAGCGTCCGGGCCACGGCGATTTCGATCAAGCTCCGTTCGTAGGCATTATCTTTCTTCGCAAGTGCCAGAATTTCTTCAGCGGCGACTTGGGATGCCTTTTTGATGGATTCCTCGTTTGCGGGCTTTCCGGCAAGTTCCTTTTCCGAAAGCTTGGCGCGCAGAGGTATGAGCCTGAGACTGGAAACAACAATTTCGGGCTCCAGACAAACCATGCGGATCAGTTTCATCCGGATCGCGGCCGAGACGCTGCCTTTGGCGCCCACGCTGGCGACCCGGAAGAATCCTACTTTTTGCTGCGGATTGCAGTCGGCAATTCACCTTTCTTGAGGCCCTTTGCAATTGCTTCCAGGAAATCCCGAATCGGCATGGTACGCCGCCCCGCGGGGCTTTGAAGTCGAACCTTGGCTTCAAGCAGCACCAAGGGCGTCGTAATATCAAAGTAGGGAGAGCCAGGCCGAAGTGCTTCGACCAGGGTAACTCTGTTCCGCACCAGCGGATTGGCGATGATGGATGCGGCCTGGCGGAGCAGGCCGTTCTCCCCGACCGCATCGCGCGCAACACGGCCGAGATTGACGCCCGTTCCGATCGTGACTTTGTCGCGCTTCTTCTCGATTTCCTGTAGAGGCGCAACGCCGGTGAGGTCAATGGCGACCTTACCTGCGGGTGTTCGCTCGCTTGCCGGGTCTATGCCGGACAGAAGCACGGAGCGCTTACCATGTCTTGCGATCAGTTTGAGGAGCTCTGGGACAGACTTCGGTGTCTGGATCGCGGGCATAAAAAGACAGGGAGTCTATGAGAGCGGTGAGAGCAAAGTCAATGAATATGTTAGACTGAGCGGTGTTTAAGCCCCGCTGCGGAGTATGTTGACTCCACGGGGACGTTCCGTGGAGTCGACGGAGAACCAGAGCGGGAGTTGGTTATGGAGATTGATATCTTCGATGAAATCCAGAAAATGAGACAGCAGGGCCGAAAAGCTGCACTGGCCACCATCGTCCAGATTCGCGGCTCCGTTCCCAGCTTCCAATCGGCCAAAATGCTGATTCGCGACGACGGTTCAACATTAGGATCGGTCGGTGGAGGCTGCGTCGAGGCCGAAGTTTGGACGGCGGCGCAGGACGTCATGCGAGACGAAAAATCGAAAATCATGACGTTCGATTTGACCGACGAATCGATGGCGGAAAGCGGTCTTATTTGTGGCGGCAAGGTGGAGATTTTCGTCGAGCCGCTCCTTCCAACTCCGAAAATGTTGATTTTTGGAGCGGGACACATTTCAACACAAGTCTCTAAAATTGCAACCATTGCGGGATTTCGAACCACCGTTGTCGATAACCGCCCAGTTTACGCCAACGCGGACCGCTTTCCGGAAGCGGAAGCCATTCACTCCGAAAGCTTTGAGAAAGCGTTCGAAGAGATCGTGCCTGATGAGAACACGTACGTCATCATCGTGACGCGGGGGCACCAGGAGGACCAAAACGTCCTGCGATGGGCGGTCCAAACCAACGCACGCTACATCGGCATGATCGGCAGCAAACGGAAGATCCGTTCCATTGCCGAACAGCTCGAATCCGAGGGTATTTCGCGCGAACGGCTCGAACGCCTCTACATGCCGATCGGCCTGGATATTGGAGCCGTGCTACCTGAGGAAATCGCGGTGGCGATTGTAGCGGAGGTCATTCATGTCCGGCGAGTCGGCTTTAAGCATCCTCTTAGTAAGAAGCTGTTTCAAACGACACACACCTGACAACCATGTCCATCTTGAAGGTATCCCGCCTCGGACATCCAGTCCTCAGAATGCAATCGCAAGGTGTGACCAAGGAGGCGCTGTCGAGCCCGGCAATTCAGACGCTGATCGACAATATGATCGGTCTGGCGGCCCCTCAGGTTCACTACTCTCTGACGATTGCCGTCATTGAGAGCCACGGGCCGCGAGGTGATATTCCACTAACGGTCCTTGTCAATCCGGACGTAACCGTGCTCGATGAAGAGCTTCTCGAAGACTGGGAAGGATGCCTCAGTATTCCGGATCTGCGCGGACGCGTTCCCCGGTGGAGGAAACTGCGTGTTGACGGTTTGGACCGCCATGGAAATCGGCTCGAATTTACTGCCGAAGGTTTTGCCGCCCGTGTCGTCCAACACGAATTCGACCACTTGATGGGAAAGGTTTATCTGGACCGCATGCGCGACTACAAGACGCTGACGCACGTTTCCGAATTCCAACGCTATTGGCTCCCCGAACAAACTCCCTCTCCGAGCAGCCAGCAGGCTGACCGGCAGGAGTGAGGGTTCCAGGCTGGCGATGGCCAAGATCTACACCAAAACCGGCGATCGCGGGGACACGCGCCTGTTCGACGGCACGAAAGTCCGAAAACATCACGATCGCGTCGAAGCCTACGGCGATGTCGACGAATTGAATTCGTTCATCGGCGCCGCCGCATCTTTCTTGAAAGACACGGAGCTTCCGTCTATGCTCGCAGAGATTCAAAAGGACCTCTTTTCGGTCGGCGCGCAGCTTGCGGATCCGGGTTTTAAAAATCAGAGCAGCGCGAAGTTTCAAATTCGGAAGGAACGGATCGAAGCGCTCGAGAATGCCATCGATAGTTTTGAAACAGAATTGCCGGCTCTGCGTCAATTTATCCTCGCAGGCGGTGGACACGCCGGAGCCCTGTTGCACGTTGCTCGAACCGTCTGCCGGCGCGCGGAGCGCCGTGTGGTGAGCCTCTCGGAAAAGGTCGAAGTGAATCCAATCGTGATCGAATATTTAAATCGGCTCTCCGATTTTTTGTTTGTGATCGCGCGAGTGGTCAATCATCGAGAGGGCAAAGAGGAGATTCCATGGTAAAGATCGTCGCTGTTGTTTTGTTCGTTTTGTTGTGTGCAATTCCGGTGATGGCTCAGGAGGACTACCCGAAAGTTCAAACGTCCTTCGGTTATGCGAACCTTGGTTTTATTGACTTTGGGAGCACAAGCCTTGTTCCTCAAACCGCCCGCCATTCGGGCTTTGCCAATGAGACTGGCTTTAATTTGACTCGAAACCTCGGCATCAACAACTACATGGGTATTTACGGCCTGGGTGGTGGTATTACGATGATCTCCGATCTGTTTGGCGGGAAGGCGATGTACCGTACCCCTCGTGCTGTTCCCTACGGTGTGGGCGGCATCGGTTTTGGCTACCTCACCTCCTCGGCAGGTTACGGTTTCGGGAGTTCCTTTGCGACGCGATTTGGCGCGGGCGTCGATGTCCCGTTCAAGGAATCACTTGCATGGAAATTCGAGATCAGCAGAATGAGTTTCCACCTTCAAACCACAGCAAACTCCTCGTGGACTAGCGGGACGAATTTTCAAACGGGAATAGTATTCACGATTTTGCAGTGAGGTCGACCATGAGGAATCCACGCCGGTTCCTTCACCTGATTTTGCCGGCACTGTTGGCAACTGCTCCATTGATGACAGCCCAGCAGCGTCGAGCGCAGCCGCCGCAATCCGTGCGTCTGTACGTGTTCGACTGCGGCAGTTTAAATATTCCCGACACGTCGCCTTACCAGTTGAAAAAAGAGGAACTGGCGACGACATACATGTCTGTTCCTTGTTTTTTGGTTGCCCATCCGAAGGGGACCATGATTTGGGACACGGGCGCGGTTCCGGACACGGCATTTAAACCCGGCGGCGCGCCGGGAACGCTGCGGTACGCAACATCGAAAAGACCATTGACTGCTCAATTGGCCGAGATCGGCTACAGGCCCGCGGATATCACGTACGTGACGTTTTCGCATTTTCATTGGGACCACGTTGGGAATGGCAACCTTTTCGCTGGCTCCACGTGGCTTGTGAGAAAGCCCGAACGCGACGTCATGTTTTCCGATCCGCCGTCTCCGCGGACTGAGCCGGCGAATTACAGTGCGCTCAGAAATAGCAAGACCGTCATTGTGACCAACGATGATCACGACGTCTTCGGGGATGGCACCGTCGTGCTAAAAGCCACACCCGGACACTCGCCGGCTCACCAGGTGTTGTTCTTAAAGCTCGCCAAAACCGGTCCTGTAGTGCTGAGCGGCGACCTGTATCATTATCCGGAAGAGCGGAAATTCAACAAGATTCCAACCACAGAATTTAACGCGGCCGAAACCGCTGCCTCGCGCGCAGCCCTTGAAGACTTTTTGAAGAAGACGGGCGCGCAGCTCTGGATCCAACACGACTTCACCGCCAATGCGAAGCTCAAGAAGGCGCCGGCGTTTTACGATTAAGAGGCACAATGACTGTAGCGGCGGTCTATGACCGCCGGTATCCCGCGGATTCTGCGAAAAACCGGCGCTCATAGAGCGCCGCTACAGCATGCACCTCCGCAGTTCCTCCTAGCTCTGCTACTAATTCTGTCCTCCCTACTCTCCGCCGCGATTGCCAGGCAGGCGCCACCGCAAGTTTGGCTTGGAATTGGGATCACAGCGGAGAAGGACATTCTTGCGATTGAAGGGACCACAGCTAAATCAGGACTTCGAATCACAAGACTATCGTTCAATTCGCCCGCAGACAAGGCAGGTCTTATCATTGACGATCTCATCGTAGGTGCCGAGGGGCGCGATTTCACGGCCGAATCCTCCACTCTCGAGCGCCAGTTTCCCGAATTCATATTGCAGCATGCGCCGGGCGATTCCGTTACTCTCCGGGTTGTCCGCGACCGTAAGTTAATAGATATCCGAATCATCGTCGAAGAACGTCCTGAACAGGCACCGGTTAAGGAATACTCGTCTCCCAAGATCGAATGGCCGGAGGAACACTTAGCGGGTGCGCTGATCGATGTATTCAATGTCCGAGAGTCTTATGAAGACTATCCCGGGTGGCGTACGTCCAGCGTGAACCGTTCCAGTTGCGGACGATTGCGGAAAAAACGTTGGATCAACTTGCGGCTGCTGTCAAACAGAGAAATCCGCAGAAGGCGCTCGATCTCGCTGCCGAATGGCTGGATTCGCCGGTGTCTTCACCACCTCCGCTGAAAACCGGCATGACTCTGGAGCAGCATTTGGATCAGTTGATCGACGTACTTCGCAAGTCGCGGATCAAACGGGAGGAAGCATTTGCGAAGCTCACACCTGATGAGGAGCAATTTTTCGAGCAAAATTGCGAGGCTGTATTCAACGCCTTCGCTGAAAGAATCGATCTCGCGACGGATCGGAACCGCGAGAGGTGGCATCGCGATTCACAGCTCCTTGAACTCGCTACAAAAGTGGATTTCGCAAAACTGTTTGAAGGAGCCGAGCTGTTGTGGCGTGTCGCTGAAGACAATTACCTGGATGATCTCGAGTTGGCGTTGAGAAAAGCCTGGGAGGCCGCGGGTAAACCCGAAGGAATTTTTATCAATCGAGAAACATCGGCCGGCAAAATTCTGGTTGGTGGTAACGGGAGCACCCGGTACACCGAAGACGCTTCGATCGTACTTGACCTGGGAGGCAATGACTTTTATACGAACAACGCCGGATCAGCTCGAGGCGGCACTCTGCCGGCAGCCTTACTCATCGATTTTGCCGGCAACGATGCGTACGAGGCGACTGACAACTGGACGGCGGGGGCCGCACGCATGGGATACAGCGTGCTTGTCGATCGGAAGGGCAACGATGAGTATATCGGCCGCGCGTGGACCCAAGGTGCCGCGATCCTCGGTGCGGCACTGTTCCTGGATGAATCCGGTAACGATATCTATCGAGCGGCGCAATATGCGCAAGGCGCGGCCGCGTGGGGCATTGCGCTTCATATCGATTACGACGGTGACGACACTTACGACGCGCGCTTACTTTCCCAAGCCGTTGGGTTGCCTGGCGGTGCAGGCTGGTTACTAAATGGAACTGGTAACGACAGCTATTACTCTAAGGGAGAGCGGCCGACGACTTATGGAAATGCGGGAATCTTCGATAGCTTTTCGCAGGCTTTTGGGGTCGGCTTTCGAGGCATGCAATCGGGCGGCGTGGCGTTGCTCTATGACGGAGGAGGCAAGGACCGGTACGAAGCGGGAAATTTCTCGCAGGGCGGCGGCTATTACTTCGGCATTGGGATGTTGCGCGATTCAGGCAAAGAGAACGACATCTACATTGGATCACAATACAACCAGGGATTTGCTGCGCATCAGGCGATCGGGTTTTTTGAAGATCTCGGAGGCGATGATTTTTACACAACCCGACATGCTGTCGCCCAGGGAACATCGTGGGATGAAACAATCACGGTATTCATCGATCATGCTGGTAACGACGTTTACGAAGGAGGCCTGAGCTATTCGCAGGGCGCCAGCGCGCACAATGGATTCTGCTTGTTCCTGGATTCAGGTGGACGGAATCACTTCAGCTATGCAATGCCCCAGGGTTTTGCAGGCCCTAATGATTATCATGGGGGCACCAGTTTTTCGCTGTTCATCACCGCCGATGACAAGGGCAGCAGCTACTCATCAAAAATGAGATCCTCGGAGATCCGCTTGAATGGCGAATACGGTATCTTCGCCAATCTGCCAACCCCAATCGAGGACACACTCAAGACAAAGTCGTGGCAGAAGCTCACTCGAAAATGATGTAATTTTGGGATGCTGTAGCGGCGGTCCGCGAAGCGCAAGCGCGATAGCGCGCAGCCTCAAGTAATAGACCGCCGCTACAGATTCCGGGCGGTTAGCTCAATTGGCAGAG